>Ga0207707_10002113_pt1 | contig 17978 bp, 17 predicted proteins | sample KBSC83BmetaG_FD_184336 | JGI IMG/M metagenome (GOLD analysis project Ga0207707, IMG submission 184336) | Corn rhizosphere microbial communities from Kellogg Biological Station, Michigan, USA - KBS C8-3B metaG (SPAdes) (version 2) | ecosystem: Host-associated > Plants > Roots > Rhizosphere ...
CACGCAACGGCTCGAGGCGGCGCTCGCCGAGGCGTTTCCGGCCGCACGCATCGCGCGCGTCGACCGCGACTCGACACGCGCGCGCGGCGCGTTCGCGCGCATCCGCGAGCAGGTGCACGACGACGCCCTCGACATCCTCGTCGGCACGCAGATGCTCGCCAAGGGCCACGATTTCCCGCGCCTCACCAAGGTGGGCGTGCTCGGCGCCGACAACGCGCTCTACAGCGGCGATTTCCGCGCCACCGAGCGCCTGGCCGCGCTGCTCGCGCAGGTGGCGGGGCGCGCCGGGCGCGGCGAGCTGCCGGGCGAGGTGATCGTCGCCACCGACTTCCCGTCGCACCCCGTGTTCGGCGCGCTCGATGACGGCGGCTACGCGGCGTTCGCGCGCACGCTCTTAGCCGAGCGCCACGCGACCGGACTGCCGCCGTTCTCGCACCTGGCACTGCTGTCGGCCGAGGCGGTGGCGCAGGACGACGCCGCGGCGTTCCTCGACGCCGCGCATCGCGAAGGCGTGTCGCTCGCGCGTGCGTTCGACGGCGTCGAGGTCAATCCGCCGATCGCCGCCACGCTGTCGCGGCGCGCCGGCTACGAGCGGATGCAGCTCCTCGTACGCAGCGCCGACCGCCGCGCGCTGCAGGCGTTCCTCGCGCGCTTTCGCGAGGCGATCGATGCGCTGCCGGCGCGGCGCGTGCGCGTCGCGCTCGACGTCGACCCGGCGACGTTCTAGGGCGCTCGAGCGTCACAGCGCCGGCTCGCTATAATCGACTCCTCGCCCCGCGTTTCATTCGACCCTCCGCGCGCCCCGCGCGCACTCCATCGATCCCTTGGCCGACCTTCGCCGACAATTGAGTGGCTGGCTCGCCGACGCGCTTGCGTCGGCGTACCCCGAGGCGCGCGACCTCGCGACGACGCTCGAGCGGCCGCGCGACGCGGCGCATGGCGATTTCGCGAGCAACGCGGCGATGGTCGCGGCGCGCGCGCTGAAGCGCAATCCGCGCGAGATCGCCACGCGGATCGTCGCGGCACTCGCGCCAAGCGAGCTCGTCGCGAAGGCTGAGGTCGCGGGCGCGGGCTTCATCAACGTCACGCTCGCGCCGGCGGCGCGGCAAGCGGTGGTTGCGCGCGTGCTGGCCGAGGGCGACGCGTTCGGCCGCAGCGACGCCCGCCGCGGCGAGCGCGTGATGGTCGAGTTCGTCTCCGCGAATCCCACCGGGCCGCTGCACGTCGGCCACGGCCGCCAGGCGGTGCTCGGCGACGCGATCGCGGCGCTGTTCGCGGCGGAGGGCGCCGACGTCACGCGCGAGTTCTACTACAACGACGCCGGGGCGCAGATCGACAACCTCGCGCGCTCGGTGCGCGCGCGCATCCGCGAGCGCGAGGGCGTCGCCGAGCCGTTCCCCGAGGACGGCTATCGCGGCGACTACATCCGCGAGCTCGCCGTCCGCTACGTCGACGAGAAGGGCGACCCCGATGATATGGACGCGCTGCGCCGCTTCGCGGTCGCGGCGCTGCGCGCCGAGCAGGATGTCGATCTCCGCGCCATCGGCGTCGTGTTCGACAACTTCTACCTCGAGAGCTCGCTCTACACCGACGGCCGCGTCGAGCGCACCGTCGCGGCGCTGGTCGCGTCGGGGCACACGTTCGAGGAAGGCGGCGCGCTGTGGCTGCGCACCACCGCGTTCGGCGACGACAAGGACCGCGTGATGCGGAAGTCCGACGGCAGCTTCACGTATTTCGTGCCCGACGTCGCGTACCACGTGGCGAAGTTCGAGCGCGGCTTTCGCCACGTCGTCAACGTGCAGGGCTCCGACCACCACAGCACGGTGACGCGCGTGCGCGCCGGGTTGCAGGCGCTCGGGCTCGGCATCCCGCAGGGCTATCCCGACTACGTGCTGCACAAGATGGTGCGCGTCGTGAAGGGCGGCGAGGAGGTGAAGATCAGCAAGCGCGCCGGCAGCTACGTGACGCTGCGCGACCTGATCGACGAGGCGGGGCGCGACGCCGTGCGCTACTTCCTGGTGTCGCGCAAGGCCGACAGCGAGTTCACGTTCGACATCGACCTCGCGCGCGCGAAGTCGGACGAGAACCCGGTCTACTACGTGCAGTACGCGCATGCGCGGATGGCGTCGGTGCTGCGCCAGGCCGGCATCGCGTTCCACGACGCCGCCGCGTCGGTCGCCGGCGCCGATCTCGCGCTGCTCACGAGCTCCTACGAGATCGCGCTGATGCGCCGCCTCGACGAGTTTCCCGACGAGGTCGCGCTGTCGGCGCGCGAGCTCGCGCCGCACCGGCTGACGTCGTGGCTCAAGGAACTGTCGCAGGAGTTCCACAGTTACTATAATGCGGAGCGCTTCCTCGTCGACGACCCGGCGCTCGCGCGTGCGCGCCTCGCGCTGTGCGTGGCGACGGGGCAGGTGATTCGCAGCGGGCTCGCGCTGCTCGGCATCGGCGCGCCGCTCGAGATGTAGGAGCGGCGATTGCGCGAGGCGCAGCGGCGCCCGCGAGGCGCACCAAGGATTCATCGAATGGCTCGACCGCAATCCCGTCCTTCCCGCAGGCCCGCGCCCCGCAGCGCCGCCGGGGGCACGCTTCTCGGCATCTTCATCGGGCTCGTCATGGGCCTCGTGCTGGCCGCCGGCGTCGCCTACTACCTGATGAGCGGGCACAGCGTCTACCAGTCGCAGGTGACCGCGCAGAAGGACGTGCGCGACAGCGCGCGCGACGCGCTCAAGGCGCCCGGCGCGGACAAGGCGTCCGACAAGCCGCACTTCGACTTCTACAAGATCCTGCCGGGGGGCGAGGAGCCGAAGCTCACGCAGGCGCCGGCGAAGCCCGCGCCAGCTGCGGCCGACCGTGCGCTCGCCGAGAAGGCGCGCGACAAATCCGCCGATCACACGGTCGCCAAGGCGCCGGCGGCGACATCGCCCGCGCAGGCACCGGTGCTGACGGCATCGCTGCCCGAAAAGTCGGCGAATGCCGAGGCGGCGAAGGGCGCGTCGACCCACGATCGATTCTGGCTGCAGGCCGGCTCGTTCACCGACGAGGCCGACGCCGAGAACCTGAAGGCGCGGCTCGCGATGTCGGGCTGGCAGGCGGCGGTCCAGCGCGGCACGCTCGCCGACAAGTCGGTTCGCTACCGCGTGCGCCTCGGCCCCTACGACAACAGCGACGAGCTGGCCCGCGTCAGGAACCAGCTCGCGCAGCGGGGCTATGACGTCGCCGCGATCAAGTATTGAGCGCGCGCTGGCATCCGCCCGGCGGAGCGGCGCCGCCGGAACTTCGCCCCGCTGCGGCGGCCCAATGGGGCGCCGGTGACGCTCCGCGATGCCGGGCCGGTGCCGTCGCATCTGCGATCCGCGATCCCCACGCCACCGCAAGTCCAACAAACCAACGACCCGCTGGAGAACACGACGATGCAACCATCGCATGAGACGCCGCGCTCGTTCGCGCACGCGCTCGGCCTGACCCTTTCACGCTTCGCGGCCGTCGCGACGATCGTCGCCTTTGCCGCGCTGGGCGCCAGCAGCGCCACGGCGCAGCTCGTCGAAGGCAAGAACTACGCGCGCCTCGCCAACCCGCAACCGGTCGACACCGGCAAGGCGATCGAGGTGATCGAGTTCTTCTCGTTCGGCTGCCCGCATTGCGCCGACCTCGAGCCGATCCTCGACGGCTGGCTCGCCAGCAAGCCGGCCGATGTCGAATTGCGCCGCATTCCCGTGGCGTTCCAGCCCGCGTGGGAGCGCTTGGGCAAGGTCTGGTTCACGCTGCATGCGCTCGGCAAGGACGACCTCGCGCCGAAGGTGTTCAGCGCGATCCACAAGAACGGCGTCAACCTGTCCGAGCCGAAGACGTTCTTCGACTGGGCCGCGAAGAACGGCATCGACCACAAGAAGGTCGAGGACATGTACAACTCGTTCACGGTGTCGAGCGAGATGTCGCGCGCGAAGCGCCTCGCGCAGGTGTTCGACATCCAGTCGGTGCCGACGATCATCGTCGACGGCAAGTTCATCACCGCGTCGGACAAGGTTGGCGGCCACCAGAACGTGCCCGCGGCGATCAACGAGCTCGTTGCCAAGGCGCGCGCCGAGCGCAAGAGCTGAAGGCGCACGGCGCTCAGGTCGCGCCGCGATGAGCGCGCAGGGCCGCCCCAGGCGCGAATCAGCCCCGAAGCGCGTAGCGCGGAGGGCAACCCGATGAGCGCGCAGGGCCGCCCCAAGCGCGAATTAGCCCCGAAGCGCGTAGCGCGGAGGGCAACCCGATGAGCGCGGTGGCGCCGCTCAAGGTCTTCATCACCGGCGCCTCGTCGGGGCTCGGCGAGGCGCTGGCGCGGCACTACGCCGACCACGGCGCGATCGTCGGCCTCTTCGCGCGCCGCGAGGCGGAGCTCGCACGCATCGCGGCGGCGCTCGCGCCCGCCGTCGTCACGACCTACGCGGGCGACGTCCGCGACGAGCGCGCGCTCGCCGCGGCGGCCGGTGACTTCATCGCCCGCCACGGCCTTGCCGACGTCGTGATCGCCAACGCCGGCGTGTCGCGCGGCACGCTGACCGAGCATCCGCAAGACCTCGCCGCGTTCCGCGCGGTGTTCGACACCAACGTCCTCGGCATGGTGGCGACGTTCATGCCGTTCGCCGCGGCGATGCAGCGCAAGCGCGCGGGCACGCTGGTGGGCATCGCCAGCGTCGCGGGCTTCCGCGGCCTCGCCGGCTCCGGCGCGTACTCGGCGTCGAAGTCGGCGGCGATCACCTACCTCGAGAGCCTGCGCCTCGAGATGCGGCCGTTCGGCGTCGCCGTGGTGACCGTTTGCCCCGGCTACATCGCCACGCCGATGACCGCGCGCAACCCGTACCGGATGCCCTTCATGCTGCAGCCCGGCGACGCCGCCGCGCGCATCGCGCGCGCCATCGCGGCGCGGCGGCGCTTCATCGTGCTGCCGCGGCCGATGGCGCTCGCCGCGCGCGGGATGAAGCTTCTGCCGCGGCCGCTGTACGATCGCCTCTTTGTGCGCGCGGGACGCAAGCCGCGCGTCGACGACGGCTGAGCGCGAGGAGGGCCCGTCGCGCGCGCCACGCGGCGCGAGGCGCGGTCCGCGCCACACCCGGCGAGCACCGCGGGCGGTGAAATCACGGAAGCTTCGCCGGCGACGAGAACGGCTTTGCGGCGTCGACGACGAACATCACCAGCGAGTGAAGGTCGCGCGTGCCGCTGCTCGAAACCTGCATCGGCGTGCCGGCGGCGTTGCCCGCCATCGATTCGCCCGCAGCGATGCGCGTCGTCCGCTCGGGCGTGTGGCTCGTCGTCTCGCCGGCGAGCACGTAGAACGCTTCGGAGCCGGGATGCGAGTGCACCGACGTGACGGCGCCCGGAGGGCCGCTCGCTTCGTTGATCCGCAAAAGATAGCGTGACGCGCTGATCGGCGCGATCGGCCCGATCTCCGCCACCTTCGTCCCGCCCGCCGACGATCCGCCGGCGGGCCCGAGCGTGAACAGCCAGACCTGCCCACCGGTCTCGGCGACCAGCGAAAAACGGCCGGCTGCCGCCTCGGCTTGCGCACGCGCGGGAAAGCGGTCGATCCGCCAGAACAGCGGACCCGGCGGCAGCTCGGTCACTTCCTTGTCGGCGAGCGCACGGACGACGAGCTTCGGCGGGGCCGGATCGGCCGCCGCGGCCGGCTGCGAGCCGGCGATCGGGATCAGCACGGCCAGCATGCCGATGAGATGCAGTTTCATCATGCCTCCTGTCGGTTCGAGGATCCGGCGCGAGATCGGGCGACGCGCGGCGGCTTTTCTCCCGGCATGCCATTCGCGCGCGCACGCTGCGCCCATGGCCACTGAAGCGCAGCGGCCTCCCAAAAGTCCCGAAGAAGCGACTAAGATCGGACGAACGATCGGATACCGCGGGGAGGGGATCCGCGGATCGAGGCGACGTCGATGGCGAATCGGCATCCGGGCGCGACGCCCGCGAGCGCACCGGGCGGCGAGCGATGGCAGATCGGTGGCTGGACGGTCGAGCCCGCGCTCAACCGGATATCCGACGCGGGCACGATCGTGCAGCTCGAGCCCAAGTCGATGTCGGTGCTCATGTTGCTCGCCGATCGCCCGGGACACGTGGTCAGCCGCGAAGCGCTGCTCGAGGCCGCGTGGCCCGGCCTCGTCGTCGGCGACGATTCGTTGACGCAGGTCATCCTCAAGTTGCGCAAGGCGCTCGGCGACGCGCCGCAGCGGCCGGCCTACATCGAGACGATCGCCAAGCGCGGTTACCGGATCGTCGCGCGCGTGCGGCCGTTGCCGCAGACGCCACCGGAACCGGCAACGGAAGCGCTGGGGCAAGCGCTCGTCGCCGGCCCGCGGGGCGGTCGGCGTGCCGCCGCGCTCGTCGCCCTCGGTGTCGCCGGCGTGGTGATCGTCGTGGCGGCGCTCGCGACCATCGCACACGAATGGACGACGGACCCGCTGGCCGATCCACCGGCGACGGTCGGCGCCGTTGCATCCGCGCTGCCGACGCTGGCGATCGCCCCTTTCGACGCGCTGGGCGACGACCCGCGCGTCGATGTCCTCGCGCGCGGCATGACCGCCGATCTCCTGACGGATCTGTCGAAGCTGTCGGGCTTGTCGATCGTCCAGGGCGCGGCGGACGACACCCGGCCGCCGATGGCCGAGCCGGCGGCCCGCTATGTCGTGTCAGGGTCGGTGCAGCGCATCGACGAGCGGATCCGCCTGCAGGTCCATCTCGCCGACGCGAGGAGCGGCGAGCAGCTCTGGTCGGGGCGATTCGACCGGCCGCTCGCCGGCTACTTCGCGATCCAGGACGAGGTCGAGCCGGCGCTGCTGCGGACGCTGCACGCCAAGGTAAGCGAGGCGGAGCTTCGCCGGCTGTCGAGGCGCTACACGCGCGACCTCGAGGCCTACGGCGATTTCCAGCGCGGCCAGGCGGCGCTGCTCGCCCGCGAGCGCGACGAGAACGCCCGGGCGCGCGACCTGTATCGCCACGCGATCGCGCGCGACCCGGGCTTTGCGCGTGCCTACGCGGGGCTCGCGCTGACCTACGCGGCCGATTACCGCAACCGATGGAGCGCCGACGGCAGTGCGGCGCTCGATCGCGCGCTCGCGATGGCGCGCACCGCGTACGACATGGATCCGGACATCGCGGAGACGTACTGGGTGATGGCGTTCGTGCAGGTCGAGCGCGGCCGGCTCGAGGAGGCGCTTGACACGCTGCGGACGGCCTTGAGGCTGTACCCGTCGTACGCCGACGGCTACGCGCTGGCGGGCGGCATCTACACCTACCTCGGGCGTCCCGCGCAAACGCTGCCGATGCTGCGCACCGCGATGCGGCTCGACCCGCGCGCCGGCTACCTCTACTTCCTGTTGCTCGGCCGCGCCTACCTGTTCCTCGGCGACCTCGATCAGGCCCGCGTCAACCTCAAGCACGCGCTGCTCGCCAATCCGGCGGACGTCGAGCTGCATGTCTACCTCGCGACGCTCGACCTCGCCGCGGGCGACAAGGCCGCGGCGCAATGGGAGGCCGAGGAGATCCGCGCGCAGAGCCCGGATTTCTCGGCCGGCGAATGGCTGCGCACCTACCCGATGACCGACGCCGCGCAGCGCGCGACGCTCGCGCAGGCATTGCGCGCGATCGGGCTCGAGGAGCACCCGGCAATTGCCGCCAGGCGGTGACGGCGCACCCGGCCCTCGCCCGCGCCGCGGCTATCGGCGCGCGAAGCGCGCCGCGAAGTACGCCTTGATCGCCGCGGTGGCCTGCATGCGCCGGTGCAGGGCGCGCTCGAGGAGGCCGACGTCGCGGCGCACGTCGACGCCCGGCATCGGCACGATCCGCAGCGCGCGATCGTGCGCCCAATGGACGTTGGCGAGCTTCGGCACGATCGACACGCCGAAGCCCGCGCGCACGAGCTCGACGATCGCCTCGACCGAGTTGAGCTCCATCTCGTCGCGCGCCTTGACGCCCGCCTGGCGAAGCGCGCGATGCACGAGCTCGCCGGTCCAGGTCGCGCGCTCGAAGCGGATGAACGGCGCCTCGCGCAGGATCCGCGGCGCGCTGCGCGGCAACGCGAAGTGCGGCGTGCGCGGCACGATCAGCACCATCGGCTCGACGTAGAGCGGCGTCCACGCGAGGCTCGCGGCGAGGCGATACGGCGGCCGCGTGACGATCGCCGCGTCGAGCGCGCCGTCGGCGACGCGCAGCGCGAACTCGCGCGACTGGCCGGCGAACAGGCGAACGTCGAGCGCCGGGTGGTCGCGCTTCAGCGCCCACAGGGCGTCGGCGAACGCGCCCATCAGCGCCGACACGAGCGCGCCCATGACGAGCGTGCCCGACAGCGTGTCGCTGCCGCGCTGGCCGGCGAGCGCGGCGTAGCGCGCGAGGATGTCGCCGATCGCGGCCATCGCCTCGCGCCCGGCGGTGTTGAGGACGACGCTGCGCGGCCCGCGGTCGAAGAGCGTGACGCCAAGATCCTCCTCGAGCGACTTCATCTGCAGGCCGACCGCCGCGGCGGTCAGGCCCATCGCGTGGCCGGCCGCGGCGAAGCTGCCTTCGCGCGCGGCGGCGAGGAACACCTGCAGGGTGCGGATCGAAGGCATCGTCGTCGTGGCCGCGGTCCCGCAGCACGCCGTCGTGCGCGTGCCGGCCGCGAGGCCAACGAATACTTTACCTCATGGCATAAAGAATTGGCTTTTCTTTGTGCTCCGCCGCTGCGACAATGGCGGGTCATGGACCGGTCCGGCGACATGCTGCGCGTGGCGATCTGGCGGAGCCGAGGCGACGGCGGCGGCTTCGCGCACTATGACGTGCCGCGCGAGGCCAGCCAGACGGTGCTCGACGTCGTCACCTACGTGCAGCGCCGCCTCGAGCCGTCGCTCGCCTACCGCTTCGCGTGCCGCGTCGGCATGTGCGGCTCCTGTGCGATGACGGTCAACGGCGTCGCGCGCTGGACCTGCCGCACCCACGTCGCGCGCGTTGCCGACGGCGATCGACTCGAGATCGCGCCGCTCGCCAACCTGCCGGTGGTCAAGGACCTCGTCACCGACATGCGCGAGTTCTTCGACAAGTGGGCGCGCGCGCGCGGCCGCTTCGGCGGCGCGCGCACGCGCCGCGACGACTTCGCGCGCGTCGATCCGGCGTCGCCCGCACGGCGCGCCGCCGACGCCGGCATCGAGTGCATCGGCTGCGGCGTCTGCTACGCGTCGTGCGACGTCGTGCGCTGGCGGCCGGATTTCCTCGGTCCCGCGGCGCTCAACCGCGCGTGGACGCTCGTCAACGACTCGCGCGACACCGCGCAGCGCGAGCGCCTGGCCGCGGTGGCCGGTGACGCCGGCTGCCACGCCTGCCACACGCAAGGCTCGTGCACCGAGCGCTGCCCGAAGCACATCGCGCCGACGGCGGCGATCGCGGGTCTCAAGCGCGCGACGGCGCGCGCGGCGGTGCGCGGCACGCTCGGCGCGGAGCCGCGATGAAGCGCGCGGCTGCGGCAACGGCCGCCGGGCGCTCCGACGCGGCGGGCCGCGTCCTCGCCGACGCCATTCGCCAGGGCCGCCGCTGGTACTGGCAGCGCATGTCGGCGATGGTGCTCGCGCTGTGCGTGCTCGTGCACCTCGTGACGATCGTCTACGCGGTGCGCGCGGGCCTCAGCGCCGAGGCGGTGCTTGCACGCACGCGCGGCAGCCTCGCGTTCGGCGCGTTCTACGGGGTGTTCGTCCTCGCCTGCGCGGTGCACGTGCCCATCGGCCTCGCGCGGATCGCCGAGGAATGGCTCGGCACGGCGCCGCGCGTCGCAGACGCCGCGGCGAGCGCGCTGGCGTGGCTGCTCGCGGCGCTCGGCCTCGTCGCCGTCTACGGGATGGTCGCGGGATGAGGCGGGCGAGCGACTGGCGCGCGCACCGCCATCCGTCGTGGTGGGCATTCGTCGCGCACCGCGTGTCGGGGCTCGCGCTCGCGATCTTCCTGCCGCTGCATTTCCTCGCGCTGTCGACGGCGCTGCGCGGCGATGCCGCGCTCGACGGCTTCCTGCGCTACACCGAGCGGCCGCTGTTCAAGGTCGCGGAGTGGGGCCTGGTCGTGCTGCTGGCCGTTCACCTCGCGGGTGGCGTGCGGATCCTGATGATCGAGTTCGCGCCGTGGTCGGGTCTGCGCAAGGATTTCATCGCGCTCACCTGCGGCGCTGGCATCGTCGCGGGGCTCGCGTTCGCGCTGGCGCTGGTGCACTGACGCCGGTCATGGAGGGTTGACGCAATGACGTTCAGGATCGAAACGGGAGCGGTGGAGGACGCGTCGCGCGAACTCTACATCCGCGCGCTCAAGATGCTGCCGCCCGACATCAAGGAAGGCTTCGCGGGCCTCGCCGCGCGCGAGACCGACGCGACCGCGCAGCGCGTGCTCGGCACGATGATCGCCAACATCGGCGTCGCCGAGGCGCGCGACAACCTGCTGTGCCAGGACACCGGGCTGCCGATCTACAACGTCGAGATCGGCCGCGGCGTCGCGGTCGACGGCGTCGCGCTCAAGGCGGCGATCCGCCGCGGCTGCGAGCGCGCGACGCGCGAGTACCCGCTGCGCTCGTCGGTCGTGCACCCGCTGACGCGCCACAACGAGCACACGTCCTGCGGCATCGACATGCCGGTGATCCACGTCGACTTCGTCGATGCCGAGGACACGCTCAAGGTGACGATGATCCCGAAGGGCAGCGGCTCGGAGAACAACTCGTTCCTCAAGATGGCGATCCCCGCCGAGGGCGTGGACGCGATCAAGACCTTCGTCGTCGACTGCGTGCTCGCCGCCGGCGGCAAGACCTGCCCGCCGACGATCGTCGGCGTCGGCATCGGCGGCACGTCCGACCATTGCGTCGCGCTCGCCAAGCGCGCCGCGACCCGCGCGCTCGGCACGCATTGCGCCGACGCCGACGGCGCGGCGCTCGAGGCGGACCTGACGCGCGCCGTCAACGCGCTCGGCGTCGGTCCGCAGGGCCTCGGCGGCGACGCCACGGCGTTCGCCGTCCATATCGAGCTCGCGGCGACGCACATCACGATGAACCCGGTCGCCGTCAACATGCAATGCCATTCGGCGCGGCGCGCGAGCGCGACGTTCACGCCCGCCGGCGTGGCGTATGGCTACTGAACCTCGCTTCCTGCCGTCATTCCCGCGAAAGCGGGAATCCACGATTCCGCGCCGGCGTCACGCCTGGATCACCGCTTTCGCGGGGATGACGACAAGGAAATCGGCAAGTGCGTCCCGGCGGAGTCCCTGACGAAGGAAGCACGATGGCACACTACGAATTGACGATGCCGATCGACGAGGCGGCGGCGCGGCGCTTGCGCGTCAACGACACGGTGACGCTGCAGCGCACGCTCTACGGCATTCGCGACGCGACGCAGATCCACCTCTTCGACCGCGGCCGCACGACGCGCTTCGACCTCGCCGGTCACGCGGTCATCCACACCGCGCCCAACGTGCGCAAGGTGCCGGTCGACGCGGCCAATCCCGCGGGTTATGCGCCCGTGTGCATCGGTACCACCACGTCCGACCGGATGGAGCGCTTCACCGAGCCGCTGATGGCGCGCTACGGCGTGCGGATCATCGTCGGCAAGGGCGGCCTGCGCGACGCCTCGGCCAAGGCGTTCCGCGAGCACGGCGGCGTGTACCTCGCGATCGTCGGCGGCACCGCGGCGCTCGAGACGACGTGGATCGAGGCGATCGAGGATGTCGACCTCGACGACCTCAACCCCGAATCGCTGTGGAAATTCCGCATCCGCGACTTCGGCCCGCTGCTCGTCGCGATGGACAGCGCGGGCGGCAGCCTCTACGACGCCGTCCGCGACGACGCCGCCGCGCGGCGCGCGAAGGTGCTCGCGTCGCTCGGCGTGCGCTCGTGACGCGCACGCTCGCGACCGACATCCTGATCCTCGGCGCCGGGGGCGCGGGCCTCTTCGCCGCATTGCACGCGAAAGCCGCCGCGCCGGAGCTCGAGGTGACGGTCGCCGTCAAGGGGCTGCTCGGCAAGTGCGGCTGCACGCGGATGGTGCAGGGCGGCTACAACGTCGCGATCGGCAAGGGCGATTCGGTCGAGCGCCATTTCATGGACACGATCGAGGGCAGCAAGTGGCTCGCCGACCAGGATCTCGCGTGGACACTCGTCAACGGCGCGGTCGAGCGGATCCACGAGCTCGAGAACGAGCTCGGCTGCTTTTTCGACCGCAATCCCGACGGCACGGTGCACCAGAAGGCATTCGCCGGCCAGACGTTCGACCGCACGGTGCACAAGGGCGATCTCACCGGCATCGAGATCATCAATCGCCTCGCCGAGCAGGTGTGGGCGCGCGACATCGCAAGGCTCGAGGACCATCGCGCGATCGAGCTCGTGAAGACGGCCGACGGCGACGCGCTCGCCGGCGTGCTGATGATCGACATGCCGCGCGGTGAGTTCGTGCTCGTGCGCGCGAAGGCCGTGCTGCTCGCCACCGGTGGCGGGCCGACGATGTACCGCTACCACACGCCCTCCGGCGACAAGAGCTGCGACGGCCTCGCGATGGCGCTGCGCGCCGGGCTGCCGCTGCGCGACATGGAGATGGTGCAGTTCCACCCGACGGGATTGCTCGCCGGCCCCCACACGCGGATGACCGGGACGGTGCTCGAGGAAGGACTGCGCGGCGCCGGCGGGCATCTCCTCAACGGCGCGCACGAGCGCTTCATGCAGCGTTACGACCCGCGCGGCGAGCGCGCGACCCGTGACATCGTGTCGCGCGCGATCCACGCCGAAATGCGCGCCGGGCGCACGAGCCCCAACGGCGGCGTCTACATCGACATGCGCCACTTGGGCGCCGACAACGTGCGCCGCCAGTTCAAGGGCATGGTCGAGCGCTGCGCCGATTGCGGCTTCGACCTCGCCGGCGGGCTCGTCGAGGTCGTTCCGACCGCGCACTACATGATGGGCGGCGTGCGCTTCGCGGCCGACGGCGCCACGGCGCTGCCCGGCCTCTTCGCCGCGGGTGAGGACACGGGCGGCGTGCACGGCGCGAACCGCCTCGGCGGCAACGGCGTCGCCAACTCGACGGTGTTCGGCGCGATCGCCGGCGACACGATGGCCGCGTATGTGCGCCGCGTGGGGCAGTTGCGCGATGCGGATGCGCGCGCGGTCGCCGCGAGCGTCGCACGCCACGAGCGGCCGTTCGCCGCGACCCCCGGCTCGCTCGAGCCGGTGCGCGAGGCGCTCTACGCGTGCATGTGGGACGACGTCGGCATCGCGCGCGACGCGGACGGCCTGCGGCGCGCGCAGGCGCGCCTCGCCGCGCTCGACGACGAGCTCTCGCGGATCGGCGTGGCCGACGACGACCGCGCCTTCAATCCGAGCTGGCACGACTGGCTCAACCTCGCCAGCTTGATCGGCGTCGGTCGCACGATCGCGGCCGCGGCGCTCGCGCGCGAGGACTCGCGCGGCGCGCATTTCCGCGAGGATTTCCCCGAGGCCGGCGACCTCGCGACGTCGACGTTCACCGTCGTGCAGCGGCGCGGCGATGACGACATCGCGATCGCGCGCGAGCCGGTGCGCTTCACGCGCGTGCGGCCGGGCGAGTCGCTGATCGCCGCCACGCTTTGATCGTCATTCCCGCGCAAGCGGGGATCCGGTCTTGACGCGAGAGAGTATTGCGCGGTTGGCCGACGATGCGCGCCACGGCTGGATCCCGGCTTTCGCGGGGATGACGGATGGGCTCAGCCGAGCACGACCCGGCGCAGGAGATTGAGCGCGCCGATCAGGAGCACGAGCTGGATCGCCTGAACGACCCGCTCGGCGGGCAAGCGCACGTGCAGTCGGCCGCCGAGCCAGAGACCGGCCAGCGCCACGGGAATCAGCAGCGCGGCGAGCGGGACGAGGCCGGGCTGCGCATACAGCGCCGCGCCCGCGAAGAGCCCGATCCGGCCGAGCGCGGTGGCGAGGATCAGCATGCCGTTGGTCGCGCGCAGCGCCGACTTGTCGGCGATGCGCGACGTCAGGAAGATCGCGTAGATCGGCCCGCCGGTGCCGAACAATGCCGTGAACACGCCGCCCGACGCGCCGAACACCGGCGCCCAGCGCGGCGCGATCGGCGCGGGCTTGCGCCTGACCAGCACCGCGCGCGCGAGATAGCCCAGCACGAACAGCGCGAGGAGCGCGAGCAGCGGTCGCTCGGGCGCGTGCACCAGCAGCGTCACCCCGGTGATCATGCCGACGGCGATCCACGGCGCGAGCCGCCCGAGCTCGCGCCACGCGACGTGGCCGTGGTTGCGCAGCGTCATCGTCGACGCGCTGACGAGGTCGAGCACGACGATCATCGGCACCATGAAGCGCAGCGGGAACAGCAGCACGAGGAACGGCGCCGCGGTGATCGACGAGCCGAAGCCGGTCAGGCCGAACACCGTATAGGCGACGAAGATGATCGCCGCCGCGGTGGCGATCGTCGCCGCATCGAAGGGCAGCGCCGTCATGCCGGGCGATCGCGTCGCGCCGCGCGCGCCACGACGTGAAAGACGGGCCTCGGCACTTCGCTGGGGATTCGCGCCGGGAAGCGGCCCGGCACGCTCACTGCGCGTGCGCGAGCGCTTCGAGCGACGCGAGCGTCGCGTCGGCGACCTCGATGCCGCGCGTGCGCGCCGCGGCGTCGAGGCGCTGCCGCCGCGCGCCGGGCAGGCGCACGCCGTCGTCGGCGAGCATCGCCGCGACGAGCGTCTCGACGCGCTCGAGGTAGGTGTCGCGGCCCGCCAGCGCCGTGGGATCGATGACGAGGAACGCCTGGCCGATGCGCGGGCGGTTGCCTTCATCGACGAAGAACGAGTCGGCCTCGAAGCCGAACGCCGCGCCGCTCAGCGCGCAGCACAGAAGCTCGACGACGAGCGCGAGCATCGCGCCCTTGACGCCGCCGGCCGGCAGCATCATGCCGGTGAGACCCGCGGCGGGATCGGTGGTTGGCCTGCCGTCCTTGTCGAGCGCCCAGCCGAGCGGGATCGATTCGCCCTTCTTGGCGGCCACCATCAGCTTGCCGCGCGCGACCTCGGAGAGCGACAGGTCGACGACGAGCGGCGGCTCGCCGCGCCGCGGGAACGCCGCCGCGATCGGATTGGTGCCGAACAGCGCACGCCGGCCGCCGTGCATCGGCATCGCCGCCGGCGAGTTGCCGAACGCCAGCGCGACAAGCCCGGCGTCGGCGGCGGGCATCAGGTGGAACGCCGCCGCGCCGAAGTGGTGGCTGTTGGTCACGCCGGCGAATGCGACGCCGTTCGCCTTGGCGCGCGCGATGCACTCCCGCACCGCGAGCGCGCAGGCGGCGAACGCGAGGCCGTTGCCGGCGTCGACGAGGCACGCGGCGGGCTTCTCGTTGACGATGCGCGGCGCGGCCGTGCCCACCGCCCGGCCGTTGCGCAGGTGCGTCGCGTATTGCGCGACGCGCGACAGGCCGTGCGAGGCGAGGCCCTGCGCCTCGGCGGAGACAAGCGCCGCGGCGGTCGCCGCGGCCATTTCGCCGGACGCGCCGGCCTGCGCGAGCGCGCAGCGCACCAGCGCGTCGAGGCGTTCGAGCGAGACGAGCGGCATCGTCAGGCGCCGCGCCGCGCGGCGAGGATCCCGTCGACGCGCTCGGCGATCATCGTGCTCACGCGCGCGTTCGACTCGGCGGTGACCCCGGCGATATGCGGCGTGAGCACGAGGTTGGGCGCGTCGGCGAGCGCCGAGCCGGCTGGCAACGGCTCGTCGGCGAACACGTCGATCGCCGCGGCGCCGAGCCGGCGCGTGCGCAGCGCCGCGGCGAGCGCGGCCTCGTCGACGATGCCGCCGCGCGCGGTGTTGACGAGGACCGCATCGGGCTTCATCTGCGCGAGCCGGCGGGCATCGACGAGATTGCGCGTCGACTCGACAAGCGGCACGTGCAGGCTGACGACATCGGCGGTCGCGAACACCTCGTCGAGCGCGAGCGGCTCGACTTCGGACTCGCGCCACAGCGGCGCGTTGGGGTCGATCGCGGGATCGTGCGCGATCACGCGCATGCCGAGCGCGCGCGCCATGCCCGCGGTCAGGCGGCCGATGCCGCCGAAGCCGACGAGGCCGAGCGTCTTGCCGTGGATCTCGCGGCCGCCGGACAGCGCGGCGCGCGGCCAGCGCCCCTCCGCGACGTCGGCGCTCGCGCGATAGGCACCGCGCAGGAGCAGCATCGCCGTGCCGATCACGTACTCGGCGACCGCCAGCGCGTTGGCGCCGGTCGCCGGCACGACGCCGATGCCGCGCTTTCCGCACGCTGCGACGTCGATGTTGTCGAGGCCGACGCCGAGGCGGCCGACGACGACCAGCTTCGGCGCCGCGGCGACGAGCGCGGCGTCGACGTGCGTGCGATTGCGCACGATCAGCGCGTCGGCGTCCGCGACCGCGGCGACGAGCGCGTCGCGGCGGTCGACCAGCGTGGCGTCGGCGAGGACGTCATGGCGCCGCCGCAGGCGCTCGACCGCGGGTGCATCCATGAACTCCGAGACGACGATACGCGCCATGCGTCAGGTTTCCATGCCCCAGCGGCGGATCGTGCGTACCTCGATGCGGTGGAAGATCAGGTTTTCCACGACCAGCCCGATGATGATCACCGTGAACAGCCCGGCGAACACCGCCGGGATCTCGAGCTGGTTCTTGTTCTCGTAGATGTACCAGCCGAGCCCGCCCGAGCCCGACGACACGCCGAACACGAGCTCGGCCGCGATCAGCGTCCGCCACGCGAACGCCCAGCCGATCTTGAGGCCGGTGAGGATGCTCGGGAACGCCGCCGGAATCAGGATCTTCAGGATGTAGCGGGGCCCCGCGAGCCCGTAGTTGCGGCCGACCATGCGCATCGTCTGGCTCACGGCCTTGAAGCCGGTGTGCGCGTTGAGCGCGACCGACCAAAGAACCGAGTGGATCAGCACGAAGATCAGGCTGCCGTTGCCCAATCCGAACCAGATGAGCGCGAGCGGCAACAGCGCGATCGACGGCAGCGGGTTGAACATCGAGGTCAGCGTCTCGAGGAGGTCGGTGCCGATCTGCGTGGCGGTGGCGAACGCCGTGAGCAGCGCGGCCAGCGCCAGCCCGATCGCGTAGCCCTGCAGCAGCAGCTTGATCGAGAACCATGCGCGGTGCGGGAGCACCCCGTCGGCGATCGCGTCGTAGAACGCGCGCACCGTCGCGCCGAACGTGGGGAACAGCAGCGGGCTGTCGAGCCAGCGCGCGTAGAGCTCCCACGCCGCCGCCATCAACACCAGCAGGAAGATCTTGCGGACGGCGCCGTTGCCGTAGATCTTCTCCCATGCCGTCAGCGGCTTCACGACGACGCCGAAGGCGTCGGTCTCGACCGTGCGCACGAACTCGGGCCGCTCGGCCATCGTCGGTCGGGCTTCAGCCATGCGCGGCCTCCTCTTCGACGCGGTCGGCGAAGAGCATGTCCTGGATGCGCTCGGACAGCGCCTTGCCGTCGCTTCCCGCGTGGTCGTGGCCGTCGCTGTTGAGCTCCGCCTTGACCTGCCCAGGATGCGGCGACAGCAGCAGGATGCGGTTGCCGAGCAGCACCGCCTCCGGAATCGAGTGCGTGACGAACAGCACGGTGAAGTGCGTGTCGTCCCAGAGCTGCAGGAGCTCCTCCTGCATCTTGCGGCGCGTCAGCGCGTCGAGCGCCGCGAACGGCTCGTCCATCAGCAGGATCTCGGGCTCCATCGCCATGCCGCGCGCGATCGCCACGCGCTGCTTCATGCCGCCGGACAGCATGTGGGGGAAGCTGTCGGCGAACTTGGTCAGGTTGACCTTGCCGATGTACTGCATCGCGCGCTCCTCGGCGGCCTTGCCCTTCAGCCGGCCGCTCGCGGTCAGCGCGAACATGACGTTTTCCTTGACGGTCTTCCACGGCAGGAGCTGGTCGAACTCCTGGAACACCATCATCCGGTCGGCGCCGGGCTTGCGGATCACCGCGTCGTTGAGGCGGATCTCGCCCTCG
>Ga0207707_10002114_pt1 | contig 17978 bp, 19 predicted proteins | sample KBSC83BmetaG_FD_184336 | JGI IMG/M metagenome (GOLD analysis project Ga0207707, IMG submission 184336) | Corn rhizosphere microbial communities from Kellogg Biological Station, Michigan, USA - KBS C8-3B metaG (SPAdes) (version 2) | ecosystem: Host-associated > Plants > Roots > Rhizosphere ...
CCACCATGTAATCGTTGCTCATCTCAAGGTTTTTGTAATTGCTTTCCGCTAATGCTCCTATTATCTGTTTTTTAAGCCCGTTTATCAACCTAGGCGCGGTTGCACAGCAGTTCGAAGTAACGGGTGGTACCAAACGGTATCTTCTGCTTGATTTCCCGGTTGGCGCCTAAGCTGTTAGCGAAGGTTACGGTGTAATTGCCATAAAGCTGGTTCAGTTCATCGATGGCTTCGGTAAGCCGGACCTGTTTGTTGACATCGTCCAAGATACTCATTTGGTTGGCGGTCGAGGGTTCCAGCAAGTAGCAGCTGACGCTGAGCATCACCACATTGTCCAGGCGCGGATGCTGGTTGAACAGCAGCGTCGCCCGGCGGTATATCTCAGAAGAGGTGAAAAAGGCGCTTTTAAAAGCCTTGCGGCTGTGCCAGGCGTCCCCCGATTTGTATTGTATGTACAGGCTGATGCCCCGGGCGCAAAATCCTTTGTGGCGTAGTTTCAGGCCAGTGCTTTCACAGAGGTGGGCTAAGCGGTTGCGGACCTTTTCTTCGGAGGCGTTATAATCGTCCATCACGAACTGCCGCCCGACGGTCTTAGTCGAGTATTCTACGTCATCGACTTCCCAGCCGCGCAGCCGCTTATGCCAATCCTCGCCGCAGATGCTCTTAAAGACTTTCCGGGCCAGTATGTCCGAGCGGGCGTCCAGGAACTGCAGCGGCGTATAGATGCCGGCGGCGTTCAGCCGGGCCTGGTTGCGTTCAGCGATGCCGCTCAGATCAGTTAATTCCATATCAGCCAGAGTTGAGCGTAAGTTTTTATGAGTGATAATGTCCAACCCGTCCGGTTTGTGCAGCGAGGCGGCGGTTTTGGCCAGAAACCGGTTGGGGGCGATGCCGACGTTGCACTTCATCCAATCGCCGACTTCGTCGCGCAGCCGCTGCTTTATCTCATGGCCTATCACGCTCAGCGGTCGCTGATTGATATTCTGCCGGGTGCCGTGGAAGTCGATTATCCCCTCGTCGATGCTCTTCATGCCGATGTTGGGCGAGTAAGACCTCATGATGCCGATTAGCTTCTTGTAAACGTAGTGGTATTTGGGCGGGTCGGTCTCGACCATTATCAGATCGGGCGCCAGCAGTTTGGCTTCGGAAAAGCTCATGCCGACTTTGACCCCCAAGGCCTTGGCTTCGTAGCTGGCGGCTACCACGCAGGCGTTTTTGGTCAGGCGGTTGGTTACGCCCAGCGGCCGGCCGCGCAGCAACGGCCGGGCCTGCTGCTCCACGGTGGCGAAGCAGCTGTTGAGGTCGATATGCAATATCTGCGGCTGCTCGGAATTAAGCGGCAGGTGCAAATTGTGTAGATATCGGGGCATATTGGGTGTCGGTTATGGCGATCAGTTTCCAGCTCAGGGCGGCGGCATCGAACTCCAGCCGGTAGTCGGCGCTGCCGTCGGTCATGTCGAACACGTGCACCATCCGCTGGCCTTGGCGCGTCGGGTGCACCATGCCGGTCTCGGTAAAATCTATCCGCTTACCGTCGTATTCCATCCGCTTGGGGAAGCAGCGCAGCCGGCGGGCGTTATTCTTAAAGTAAAAAGCCACGATGTTAACGTCTTTGTTGATTAGGGTTACCTGGTCCATTTTGGGCTCCTTTTGAAGAGTTAAGGGTTATATAGCTTCGCGCCAGGTTTGCTTTATCTTTTAAGGAGGGCAAACTTGGGCTCGTCATATAATTCGCGCTGATCGCTTGAATTATAAAAAGAGTTCCGTCAATCTGTTAAACAGTTGCGGTGAACGGCTTTTGAAGAGTCAGCTGCTTAGGTAAGAGCGAGCAACCGTCCTTGATGCTCTCTCCGTTGGCTAAGAAGCTCGTGGCTTTAAGGGATCAGCAGTGACGCGTGTGTGCTGCCCTGGTGTAGTAGTCTGCGAGGAGGAACCCTTCGACAAGCTCAGAGAGCCCTCACATGGCTGATTTAAATTATAAGCGCCCTGCTGCGCTTGGCAATATTTTATTTAGCTAAAGCTTATGTTACGATAGGTGAATCTTGAGCAAACATAAACAGTTTTCTCCTAAAAATATCGTCAGTTCGATTTGTCATCGGCACCATTTTTCTAACCCGAATACCGCCGAAATCATCTTTACCCTCCTGTTTCTGGGCGTAATCACGCGCCTGCTTTCTTTCCTGGGCCGCGACGGCAAGTATTAAATCTTACTGATTAGGCGTAATCAATTTAATAGCCGGCAGTACCTCAGGGCGTATATGCTGTTAGTTGTCAAAATAGCATAAGGAGGTTATATGGCGAATGATAATACCAGTCCGCGCGGCTTCAGAGCGATGAGCGCGAAGAAGGCCAAGGCGATCCAAAGCTTGGGCGGGCAGAACAGCCCGCAGAATTTCAAGAATAACCGGGCGCTGGCCAGTAAGGCCGGCCGGATGGGCGGTAAGAAGAGCCGGCGCGGCGCCGCCGCCGAGTAGCAACCGCATGATTTGAAAAAGAGGCTCCCTGGCGGAGCCTCTTTTGTATGAATTAAAAATGGTGACCTCACGGGGAATCGAACCCCGGTTGCCGGGATGAGAACCCGGTGTCCTAACCGCTAGACGATGAGGCCTCGAACCCTGGCTTTTCGAAGGCTGAATAATTGTAACAAAACAGGGGTGGATAGTCCAGCTTACGGAGTATAGCTGACCTGGTTGGCGGCGCTGACAATAGTTACCCATGACTGGCCGGTATCAAGTTTGATGGGCGCGCCGGCCGAGTCGCTAAAGCTGAATTGCTCCGATGTGCTGGCTTTGCTCCAAGTACCCTGGGTGACATCACCGTCTTGGAAGACGTACATCGGTCCGCTGCCGCTATCCTGATAGTTCGAGTAATACGCGCCGCTGGAATCCAGCACTCCGTGCGTCAGGCCCATAACGAGAGCGATAACTACTTTCGGGTGCAGCTGCACACCGGCTTTATCGTCGGCCGACACTAGGTCCAGGTGCGGCGCCCCGCCCTCGCTGCGCATATAAGTGTTGCTGGCCGAGTCGTATGCGTAATTAGCGTAATAATCGGGCCCGGAAATGGCGAACTTTATATTTTTGGCGGTCGGGACAGCCAACTTCTTATCGGGCTTTCGCGGCCAGATGGTAAAGCTGCTGGTGGTATATCCCTTAGCGCTGTTTAGGGCATCGAGCTTCGCGAAGCTGGTATAGACATTGTGGGGCGCCGGGCGGGCCGATATCCGGCCGTAGGCGCCGCTATTGAAGAACTGATCAAGATCGCGGTAACCACCGCTGCGGACGATCGCTAAGGCATCCGGCGAGCCGCCGACATGGGCGATTGAAGCCTGGAAGGGCGCCGCGAAGTCTATGTAATACGGCCTAAGCGAGCGGACGGGCCCTATATATTGCGGCGTGCTGTCTTGGAATAGGGCCAAAAAACGGGTGACGCCGCCTTCGGCGATGGCTTCGTAAACAACACCGGCGTCCTGTAAGCCGGATTGCGGCCGGGCGGCATCGCTGTTCTCGATCATAACACCGGTCACAGGCCGGTTTGCCAGAGCCGGATCCACCTGCAGACCGGTTAAGGGAGAGGCCTGGGTGATCGGCGCCTTGGGCTTAGGTTTAGGCTTGGCTGGAGTAGAAATAGCGACCGACGGAGTCGACGACGGATGTATGAACGCGATCCAGACTACTCCTACTGCGAAAATCACCAATAACCCTACCCCGCCGACGCCCAGGCGTTCTTTAAGGCTTAGACCCTGCCACCATCGCCAGAATCTTGTAAAGTGTTTGTGCGGTGCGGCCAAGCCAAGCCGGCGCTTAGATGTTTCATCGGATGGATCCGACTCGTCGATAACCACGTCCGGCTCCAGCGGCTGAAAGGTTTGTGTCGGTTTTGGTTTTACGACCGGCCGAAGCTTTTTAAGCTTAGGCGGACGGATATCGCCTTGCATTCGATTAATATTGTAACAGTGTTTATGCTTAGCCCAGAAGCCCCAAAGTCCGGCTCAGCCGATCCAGGCTTTTTTGCTTGCCAAGGACATTGAGCGTGCCGAATAACTGAGGTGAAGCTTTAGAACCCGTAACCCCTATCCTGATAACCGCGAAAAGTATGCCGGGCTTGGTATTGAGCTCCGCCAACAGACTGTTCAGGCGATTCTCCAGATCCGGCAGGCTGAAATCGCTCGATTCCAGAGACTTTATCGAGGCCGTGAGCAGATTGGATATATCATCACGGCTGATTTTTTTAAGCTGCTTGTCTTCGGGCTGCTCGAACAGGGCCTTAATATCCTCATCAGACGGTTCCTCGAAGAAAAATTGGCTCAGCTGCGGCAGCTCGGCCAGGTACTTAAGCCGCTCCTGCACCAGTCCTAAGACCTGTTTTTTATAGTCGGCCGGCGCCGAGCTGCCGGGATCCTCCCAATAGCTTTGTGAGAGCTCGTACAGCTCATCCAACGGCAGTTCGCGGATAAAATGCCCGTTCACCCATATCAGCCGCTTCTCATCGAACTTGGCGCCGCTGTGCTGCACCCGGGCCAAGCTGAATTTCTTGATAAGCTCATCCCGAGTGAATATCTCCTGTTCGGTACCGTCGTTCCAGCCTAAGGTTGCGATAAAACTCACCATAGCCTCCGGCAGATAGCCTTCCCGCAAATAATCTAATACATCCTTGGCGCCGTCGCGTTTGGATAGCTTCTTGTTGCCGTCAGGGCCCAATATATGCGGCAACGTAGCCAGAGCCGGCCGCTCGATGCCCAAAGCCTCGTAGAGATTAAGGTAATTCGGCACGCTGGATAAGAATTCCTGGCCGCGGATGACATGTGATATCTCCATTTCGGCATCGTCGACGATATGGGCGAAGTTATAAGTCGGATAACCGTCGGATTTGATCAGGATGAAATCATCGATGGCTTCTGGTCCGGTCGTTAAACCCCCCATGACCTCGTCGCGCCAGGAATAAGACTTCGGTTCCGATCTGAACCGCAGCGGCTGGCTGCCGTCCCAGGCGGGCGGGTTATCCGGCCTATGATTGCGGTATAAGAACGGCTTTTTGTCTTTCTGAGCCTGCTCGCGAAACGCTTGGACTTCGCCCGCTGAGTATGGATCGGCGTAGGCCCGGCCGCTATCGATAAGTTTCTGGGCCCAATTTTTATAAGTCTCAAGACGCTCGCTTTGGCGGTACGGCGCGTGCGGGCCGCCGATATCCGGTCCTTCGTCATAATCTAAGCCAAGGCTCCGCAGACTCTGCTGGATATGCTCCTGGGCGCCCTCGACCTCACGTTTCTTATCGGTATCTTCCAGCCGCAGCACGAACTGGCCGCCAGCCTGCCTGGCCACCAGCCAAGCGAACAGCGCGGTGCGGATACCGCCGACATGCAGATAGCCGGTCGGACTGGGGGCGAAACGGGTTCTTACCTGCATAGGCTATATTCTAAGCTAAGAGTATCGGTTTGCCCAAAACGGCGGCTAGTTCAGGCCCTTGACGATATCGATAATTTGGTCGGAGCTAAGGTTGGCGTGATCATCGAGCTTATAAAGAATGCCGTTATTCACCCAGGCGGCATCGTTCTTGGACCCATAGATGTATACCGTATTGCCGCCGACCTGCGAGGTCTGCATCTGAGTGCCGGCCGGGACCAAGGTATTGGCCAAGCTGGTGCTGGTCATTTCGGATGGTGCCTGGGATATCGCGTAGCCCTCGCCGGCCGCACCGGCCGCGGCTTTATATTTGATAAGGACTTGGCCGTTTATGGCTTGCGCCGGCGCGGCCAGACTATAGCCATCAGGCTTATACGATGGAACGCTGGCGCTGATATGGGCACGACTGCCGGCCAGCTTCACGGATAACTGCGGGAATTTCTGCCATGATATGAAGCCGATTGCGGTTAGGACTATGATCAATATAAGGCTGAGTTTCAGTCCGGTCCGGCGGCCCAGGAAGCCAGGACGCTGCCAGAAATGGCGGGCAGCGTGGTAGCGCAGCGCCTGTTTGTGGGCGTCAGCGCGCGTCAAGGCTATGTCCAGCATCCGCTCTAATTTCTGGTGTGAAGCGCTGGCGACCATGCTGGGCAAAACGACGGAGGTGGAATCGGCGCCAGCCGCGGCGTTGCTATGTCTAGGGGTAATCTCGGCTTTGACTGCGGCGTTTGGAGCGGCAGGTTTGTTATCGGAAATCGGATTGCCGAACCGCTGGACACGGCCATGTTTGGAAATGTTTTTTGCGAGTATTTCTCGGCTGGGATTATAACCAGGCGTCAGCCGCTGGATGTGGGCGCCGACTTGGATGCTGGGCTTCTTCAAGGCGCCGCGCATCAGAGTTTGGGCTTTCTCGGTTCGATGGTGCAGCTTATGAGCCGCGGCCCGCGGCCGCTTATTCTTAGGGATGGTGGAGCTGGCGGTGCTTCTGACGAAGCCGTCTATGACCTGGTTACTATTCCTGCTTTTAGATGGATTAATAGCTTTTCCTTGTTCAGTCCACTTTATTTAAGGCGCTGCTTATTTCTCTTATCGGCCAGGCCTACTTACCCGGTCCTCTTCGGCGGATAGCCTTATCTTACAACATGCTTGAGGTGGATATCAATAAGAAAATTGCTTATGGTCAGCCGTCGGCATCTGTGTAAGAATGATGAGGTAACAGATTCATCTATTTCTAAGTTATAGATATAAAATAAAAACATGGATTTCCTAGACCCGAAGAAGAAGCGCGCCTATCACATCAGGCTGATAGTCGGATATATCCTCGTGGCTATCGTCATCGGCTTGGGTACGGTGATAATCGTTTACGGCGCCAGCGGCTACGGGATCAATACAAAGACAGGCCAGATCGTCCAGAACGGCCTGCTGTTCGTCGATTCGCAGCCCGGCGGCGCGGAGATATTTTTAAATGGCAAGGACCGTAACACCACTACCTCCGCCCGACTGGTGCTGCCCTCTGGCGACTATAAATTGGATCTTAAAAAAGACGGTTATCGCCCATGGGGACGCAGCTTCACTCTGAATGAACAAAGCATCGCACGTTATGTCTACCCCTTCCTGTTTCCTGTCAAACCGCTGACAGCCAATCTTAAAGCATACGAATCGCCGCCGGTTCTCATCACGCAGTCACCTGATCGAAGGTGGCTGCTGGTCGAGAATAATGCCGCCTCGGCCAAAACGGTAGTTTTCGATCAGGTAGATACCACGACGCTTGATCAGACCACACCGGATGAGACTTCGGTGAGTATCCCGGAGGATCTGTTGAGCAATTATTCCAGCGGGTCGGTACTGAGTGAGGTAGAATGGTCGACTGACAATAATAATGTATTACTCAAACATAACTATGACGGCGGCAGTGAATTCATAGTTTTCAATCGGGCGCACCCCGACCAGTCATTCAACGTCAATAGTCTGCTGGGCATCAACCCCTCACAGGTGAGCCTATTCGATAAAAAAGTCGACCAGCTGTATATATACGATCAGGCCGAAGGCACGCTGCAGCTGGCCGATATCAGCCAAAAGAAGCTGGAGCCGGTACTGCTCAGGCATGTTCTGGCTTTTAAGCCATATGCCAAAAATATCATTACCTACATCAGTGACGACGGGGAGCCGGCCGGGCTGGTAAAGGCCGAGATTCGGGACAATGGCAAGAACTATAAACTTAACGAGTTCAGCGCTGGCAGTACCTATCTTATCGACGCGGCTCAATTCCAGAGCGATTTCTATTATGCCGTCGGCAGCGATACTTCCAGCAGTATATATATCTACAAGAATCCCGAGGATAATATCAGGGACCCCTCGATCGGCAAGGCTATTCCTACTACCGGACTGCACGACCCCGGAGCTATCAAACTGAAGTTTTCTGAAAATACTCGCTTTATAGGCGTTGAGAATGGACAGGTCTTCGCGGTCTATGACCTAGAGACTCAAAGCAGCTATCAATACCAGCTAAGCAACCAATTAGCAGCTGGGGCGGACTGGATGGACGGGCACCGCTTCATTGGCCAGTCGGACGGCAATGTTTTAGTGATGGACTACGACGGCACCAACAAACAGCTGGTAGCCCCCACCACGCTCAGCGAGGGCGGTTTCTTTAGCCGGGACTATAAACATTTGCTGACTGTTACGTCGGCGTCCGACGGCTCGGCCGTATTACAGGATGTGGATATGCGGGCCGGGGCAGACTTGCCCAAGGGCAAACAGTAGCTACTGGGTAAACCAGTTCGTAAGGCGCGACCATAGGCTTGGCGAGTTACCCGGGATGATCGTGGCCTCGGCTGCCACCTTTGTCTGGTTAGACGCCGCTAGGTTGCCGTCAGGGCTGGGGTCGATCTGCTCGCCGGTTACTACCAGTCTATTATTGCTGGTGCCCGGCGGATCGCAGGTTATCAGGGTGGCGGTAGCCGGTTTGTCGGACGCGCCAAGAACCGAAACATCGTTCGGGCTGACAACCTGCCTCTTATATATCTGATAGGTATAACGCTTACCATCCTTAAGCAGGTAAAAGGTATCGCCGGGCTGAAGCTGGTGAAGCAGCACGAAAGCGAACTTATATTTGCCTGGGTTGAAGATATTATTCGATGAATGGCCGACTATTACCAAGTTGCCGTCCTGGCCAGGCTCGGCGGTGCCGGCGTAATGGACGACACCTTGCTCCAGGTCTTTCTGGATTACGGTATCGTTGGTGGCGCCGGCATCGTAGACAACCGGGATTTCCACATTGATCTTAGGGATGATAACTTCCGGGTTCGGTCCGACACTTCCGCTGCCGGCGATAATCGGGATATTGCTGACGCTCCGGCTGGGCTGGATAAATGGCGCGATAATCCGTTCGTTAAAGAAACTGAACATGAAAATCAGGATGACGATACTGCCGGTGCCCAAGCCAAACAGCAACGAATGCAAGGTCTGGTTGGCGGCGGTTTTTTTGACAGCCGGGTGCTGGCTCATACGTTTTTTGGCTTCAGAAAGCTTACTGGCGGCTTTCGGCTTGTGATGGACGTGCGGCCGCTCCAGGACTTCATGGTGCGGCTGCGGCATCGGCTCCTGGTGCGTCAGGGCTGGGTGCTGTGCAGTTTGGGCGTGGGTGGCATAGAACTCCTGCCAGACCTGGTGCTTTTCGGTGTCGGTCAGGCCGGCATAGTATTCATGCCAAGCTGTCTGGATCTCATGCAACGGCCGTCCGGAATTAGTAAGGTTATAGATGAACTCCTGGTGCTGGGAACGGTGTAATTTCTTTCCAAGATCTTCAATATCCTCAGACTCTTCACGCGCGTCCGGCTCATGTGAATAAGCGGCCTCGACTTTTTTTCGGATCAGGTCAGCCGCTGGATTTTTGTCGCCATCACTCTGTCCGCTCTGCTGAGGCTCATCCGGCAGCTTCCAAGAAGCGTTAAACTGATCGCTGTGTTTGTTGTTGTCCATACAAAATGCTCAGCTTTTATTGTACAATACATCTGTTATTTACGGGCGGATGGCGGAACTGGTAGACGCGCTGGACTCAAAATCCAGTGTCCGTAAGGATATGAGGGTTCGAGTCCCTCTCTGCCCACCAGCTAACTTTGAGCATAGCAATAAACAGCAGTCGTTAAGGCTTCGAAAGGTTTTTCGGGTTGCTGGAGGCGCCAGACGCTGGCGTAGGCGGCCAAATCCTCACTAAAATTCCCGGTCGTAGTGCTTACCCTGCCGGCACAAGCGATGATTGTTTGTCCGGAGTGCTCTGTAATAATCTCTAACTTAATCAAGCTGCTCCATTCCGACAAAAGCTTAACTACTTGGGCTAGGTCTGCGGCTTGGCGTAAAACCGCATATGGTGTCGCTAGCTTCTGTAATTGCGAAAAAGTCGCAGTTATTATTGTATCTGGGCGATTTATCAGCTTCTCTGATTCACCGATGAAGTAATCAAGGGCGTCACCGCTGATATTCAGCTGGCCATCGTACTTATCAATAAAATTGCCCAGCAATACGGCTGTTTCCGAATTCTTACCGAAATCCCCTGCCAAGAGAACTCCGTCAGACCAAGCGGCTAGGTCTAAAAACGGCTCCATGGCGTTACGGCTGAAGCTGCCGATCGGTGTGCTAGCGGCGAACTCGGCCTCGGGAAAGGCTTTGCCTACGGTTTTCTGCAGGCTGTTTGGCAGAAGTATCCGAGTCGTACCGGCGCCGGCCTTGGATGCGGCTGTAAAGGCCCTAGACGGTGCGCTGAAGCTCTGGGCGTGACCGCCGGCGATCATCAGCTTGCCGGCGTGGCGCCGGTTCTCCGGCCGGCTCCACAAAATATCCGGGAAAAGCGGCTCCTCAAGCTGTTTTAGCCAATTGGTATCGGCCATCGGTTTTCTCCAGTTCATAAATCATATTTTTCCGCTCCAGCACTATCTTCCACCCTTTTTGGGCGGCAAGCTCGTAAAGCTCTTTATCGGGATTGAAAGCCACGGGCTGCTCAACCATCTCCAGCATGGCGGCGTCGCTGCGGCTGTCGCCGATCGCCAAACTGCCGGCAATGATTAATTCGTGTTTTTGGAGGAGCTGGCCCAGAGCCTTGGCCTTATCCAGTGACGGCACCGATTTATTGCCGCTGAAGCGTCCGCCGGTTCTCTCGTAGACGGTGGCCGTATAATCTTCGAATCCGTAATATTTGGCGATCAGCCTGACAATCTCCGCTTGCGAACCGGAAATAGCCAGCAAACAATAATTCCGAGACTTGAGCTGTTCGATAAGCTGTCTGGTATATGTGTAAACCTGGTCTTTATACTCGTCGAATACGGCTTGGACGGCCTGGTCGAGCTGGTCGGTCGTAAGGTTGGCCAGGACCGATTCATATACCTTGATAAGCTCCAGTTCGTATGTGCGGAACGACTTGCCCGGCTGGCGGGTCTTCCAGCCCATCCGGGCGGTTTTGATATCACCATAAGCGCTGGCCCTGACATAGCCTAGCTTTATCAGCGCGTCAGCCACAGCATGGTACAGCTGCCAGCGGATAAGAGTCCCGTCGATATCGAAAACGGCGAATGGCCTCCCTTTGGTCATAGTCTGATTCTATAGGGTTGTAGGCAGTAAATCTATATAGGGCTTAGGGTTCGTATAATAGTCGTCGTGCTGTCCAGGCAGTTCATAATAGTAAAAATCTGGATAGGCCGCCATGGCGACCTTGATGTCAGCCGAGCAAATACTGTCTTGTTTATTGCGTATGACCAGGATATTTTTACCCTTAAGCTCATCCAGAAACGTTAAATCGTCAGACCTTTTCAGCGCCAAAACCGTATACTGCGGCTTGGCGGCGACGTAAACCAGCCCCCAAAGTATTTTTTTGGCGGTATATTTCCAACCGTAGGCACGCTTGAGAGTAGTGATGTCTTGACGGGTCTTCTCGAAAAAACGGATAGCGATATGTTTTTTCGGCCAGTATGGCGGGTCGATCAGAATAAAATAGGTGGCCGGAGATTTTAACTTAAGATCATAACAGGCCACGGAGTGGGCAATGACCACGTCGGCGTTGAGCTCATCAGTGAGATTATAGCCAGCAGCCCTGAGAGCGGCCTCGAACTGTCTGGTATGCCATTTCCCGCCGGCCCAACCCTGTTTGACGGCGACGTTTATCATGGCTATACATCCAGCTCGATACTTATCGGGCAATGGTCGGAGCCCATGACCTTCGGGTGGATTTCGGCCGATTTGATCTTATTCTCAAGAGAGCCGGAAGCCACGAAGTAGTCGATCCGCCAGCCGACGTTTCTAGCCCGGGCGTTGGCGAAATGGCTCCACCAGGTGTAATAACCGTTGCCTTGTTTGAAAAGCCGGAACGTGTCGACCATCCCATTGTCCAAGAAGTTTTGGAAACCTGAACGCTCTTCATCCGTAAAACCTTTTTTGCCGCGGTTCGGCTTGGGATTAGCCAGGTCGTCTTCGGTATGGGCGACGTTGAGGTCGCCGCAGAAGACTACGGGCTTGGTTTTCTCAAGCTGTTTCACATAGGCTAAAAACGCCGGGTCCCAGTGCTTATGGCGCAGGGGGATACGGCTGAGGTCATCTTTGGCGTTGGGCGTATATACGGTTACCAAGTAGAATTTATCGAATTCTGCGGTCAGGACTCGACCCTCATTGGCCGAATCACGGGTCTCGTCATCTATAAAATTATATTTTTTGGCGAAATCCTCAGGGAAACCGTTTATTACCTTTATCGGTTTTATTTTAGTAAAGATAGCGGTGCCGGAATAGCCCTTCTTCTCTGCCGAGTTCCAGTATTCTTCGTAGCCTTCAAAATCAATTTCGGCCTGGCCTTGTTGGGCCTTGGTCTCCTGCAGGCACAGGATATCCGGCTGGTGTTTGGCCATGAATTCCTGCAGCGCGCCTTTGCGCACCACCGCCCTGATCCCATTGACGTTCCAGCTGTATATTCTCATCTTGTTACTCTTCTGGCTTCCCTTTCCTGCTGTCGGCGCTTGATGGTTTCACGCTTATCGTAGCGTTTCTTGCCGCGGCCGACCGCTATCCTCAGTTTAATATACCGTCCGTTTGTCAAAAGCTCCAGCGGCACGATGGTATTGCCGGCCTGCCGGGCTGCTATCAGGTTGTCGATTTCCCGCCGCTTGGCCAGAAGTTTGCGGCTGCGGGTCTGGTTGTCCTCGGATATAGGTACTCCTTTGCTGCTGGTGACCTGGGCGTTAAGCAGCCACAGTTCGCTGTCTTTCTCTGATACATAGGCTCCGCGCAGCTGGCCGTGGCCCATGCGTAGGGCTTTGGCCTCGGCTCCCGATAATTGGAGGCCCACGACTAAAGAATCACCCAGTTCGTAATCGAAGCGGGCGCGGCGGTTAACAATATTTCCGGGGGTATGAGATTTGTTTCTCATCCCCTTATTTTAACTTAATTGCGCGCTAATCCGGCGTTATCGGCATCAGCTTGAGCTACAGCATTCTTGACCACGTTCCAGACACCAGGATCGTGCTGTTTGACCTTCATGTAATACCACCACTCCGCGCCCCATAGGTCGATCGTACGCATGCCTGTCGCTTCACCGTAGTCTATGCGGTCTTTCAGCCGCTGAGGATTCATTGATTTGTACATCTCATTCACGGAGATTTCCGTTATCTGCTTACCGTTAGGGGTCCAGGGTTCAGCCTGTAGCTCGTGGATGATCATGTCCTTGCCTGATAGCAGCTCTTCACTTCCGGCCAGCGAGGCATAAAACCAGGCCGGCAGAGGGTACTCGAAGTAACGATGCGTGAAAGTAGCGTCCCAAACCCGCTTGTAAACTGATATGGCGAATTCGTCAGGTGTGGGCTGGCCGACCGGGATACCGACCCAGTTATCACTGCGGCTGACGATGACCTGGTGTTTAGTATCCATGGCTTTGACGAAGTTATACTCATTAATCAGCCGCTGGCGGTCAAAGTCGGTGCACAAGCCGAAGACTTTCAGGAAAAATTCGTTCTCCAACTCGTAGTCGCCAAGCGCCGGATTATTCTTATAATGGTTCTCAACTGCGCCGATAAACTTGAACAACTGGGGCTCCCATTGGCTTTTGGGCTCGGCTTTGGCCCAATCTGGCTCATGGCATTCCGGCCAGCGTGGCTGTCGCAGACCGATGGACAAGCTTACCTTAGCGCCATATTTATTTGCCATGGCGAACTGCCAATCTAGCTGTGAAAAATCATATTTACCAGGAGTCGGTTCGATATCTTCCCAATAGCTGACCAGTCTGACCTGTTTGAGCTTAAGATCCGACAGCATGGCCTTGAGCGTATCCTTAGGATCAAGACCGAAGCTTTGGGCATAATCCGGGACAAAGGTAGCGCCCAGCACTAGCGGCTGGCTCTTATGTCTTTGAATGTACCATTGGGCCACCCCGTACATCGAGCCGGTGAAGACTATCAGAACCGCTAAAATGATAAAACCGATACGCCTGCGCCAGCCGCGGTCCCAAACATACTTCCAGGCCTGGGAAAGCCAGCCTTTTAAGCCGTTTTTTCTGTGTTTGCTATTCAATTATTTTCACCTTTTTATCAGCTTAGGCGTGCTATCCTAAATAGTGCTTATACCTAACACATATGATAGACGAATCGCTAACGCTTACTATAGTTATACCAGTCTTTAACGAGCAAAACCATCTCAAAGCCTGCCTGGAGGCTATCGCCGCCCAGACCGTAATCCCTGACGAGGTAATCGTGGTCGATAATAACTCGACCGATGATAGCCGCCGGGTCGCTAAACAGTTCTCTTTCGTGAGGCTGATCAGCGAGAAAAAACAAGGCGTGCTGTTCGCTAAGAATAAGGGATTTTCGGCCGCCAGGGGTGATATTATCGGCCGGATCGATGCCGATAGCATACTGCCACCGCGCTGGGTCGAAACAGTCAAGCTGAGCCTGGCTGATAACTCCTACGCCGCCCTGACCGGGCCGGTGAATTACTACGATATGCCGCTGCCCGAGGTTAACTACCACTTGGACCACTGGATGCGCTCGTCGATATATAACTGGTCGCCAAAAAGCCCTTTCTTATTTGGGTCCAACATGGCTATCCGCAAAGCAGTCTGGGGCGAGGTCCGCGGTTCACTCTGCAGCGACACTTATATGCACGAGGACTTGGACCTGGCTATCCACCTTTATGAAAGAGGCTACGATATTCTTTACTCCAACCGGTTGCTGGCCGGGGCGTCCGGCCGCCGCTACAACGATTCGCCCAGCCGGTTTTACAGGTACATATCGATGTACCGCCAGACCTATCTGCGGCACGGTTTGCACAGTCTGGCGATATACTCCGCTACCGGCGTTTACGCCTTGGGCTATATCATTCTTCACCCCTGGCTTAAAGCCTGGTACAGGCTCTACTCGTTCTTCCGGCCGCTGGCGCCGCTGACGCGCACCGCCCGCAAGAATCCAATGAACAACATATGAAATCACCTACAGTCTCGGTTGTGATCCCGGCTTTCAATGAAGCTACATATATCGACCGTCTGCTAGGAGCCCTGTCAGATCAGACGCTTGAGAATTTTGAGGTCATCATATCCGATGCCGAGTCAAATGATGGCACCAAAGAGGCTGTGGACAGTTTTAAAAACAAACTGGACGTTAAGTTTTTTGAGGCGCCGCCTAAAGGTCCGGCCTTCGGCCGCAATCAGGGCGCCAAACACGCCCGTGGCGAGTGGCTGCTATTCCTAGATGCCGATGTGTATATTGATAACCAAAATTTTATCGAGGAACTTTTAAGCAAAACCATCGCTAAGGGCTGGAATACATCGAGCGCCCAGCTCAAGGTCATGCCGGGCTCGCTGCTGGGTAAAATCGGCCATTCGCAAGCCTATCTGAACATCATGTCGCATACCAAACACCCGATCATGCAGGGTTACTGCATGCTCACCAGGCGGGAAATTTTTGAGAAACTCAATGGCTTTAATGAAAAGATAAAATACGGCGAGGACAATGATTACGCGACCCGGGCCGCCAGCTATGGGCTGGGATTCGTAAAAGGCACGCATTATTGGGTTGACCCGCGGCGCTACCAGCAAGAAGGGTTCAGGCTGCTTTATAAAAATACCCAACATGAGCTTTATCGCTTGACCCATGGCTTCAGTTTTGAGGAAAATACCGCGGAGTATGAATTCGGGAAGCATAAAAAACGTGCCAAGGATTAAGCAGACAGAAACTGGCTGGCGGCGGCACAAACTGTTAATACAGTTCGCCGAATATATGGTCGGCGGCGGCGTTTATTTTTGGGGCGGGATGGCTGTTTTTGCCGTTTCCTTCGAATTGCTGCACTGGCCCTGGTGGGTATCTAAGGGGTTAGCCGATATTTTCGGCTGGAGCGCCAACTTCGGAATCCAGCGTTACTGGGCGTTTTATGATCCGAAGCTCAAAGGCCAGGACCGCCGGGTAATTTTCCGCTACGTATTGATTAACGCCATCGACCTGGTCTTTGATTACGCGATTGTAGCGGCCTTCATCTACAGCCACATCACGCCGTACGCCGGCTTCGTCGCTTCGGCCGGCTTCACTACTGTATGGGACTACCTGTGGTACCGCTTCTGGGTTTTCAAACCGGCGAACTAACCGGCGGCGTTCGAGGAGTAGCCGCCATATTGGTTTACCGTCGGTTTGCAAGCGGACCAAAGACCTAGCTTGGCATCCTGGGCGGATTTCTGGTCGGCAGCGAACTGCTGCTTCTTTGAGAATGGAAAGCTAAGATAGGCGAAGCCGTAACCCTGCTTGATTATCTGTTCGTCCATCAATGTGCCGTCCGGAAGGTAAACATAGCGCAGCAGCCGACCATAGCGGTCGCGGTTGGTATCCAGCGGATCGGCCTGCAGGCGGACCTTGCCGAACTTACTGATCGCGGCTTTAGTGTGGGCGGCAGCCTCTGGGCCGTAACACTGCACAGGGGTATTGGGCTTATGCGTTTCCGGTGTATCGACGCCGATAAATCGGATAGTCTCGACACTGCCGTTCATATTCACGGCGATAGTGTCGCCATCGACATAATGGTTGATTGTATAGAGGCCTGGATCGTTTTGCTGGGCATTCTTGGCCGTATCTTTCAGCCAGCCCGACTGGGTGGCTGCGATTATCAGTATCGCCAGTACGAGGCTGATCCATGTCGATTTACGCCTGCGGTAACTCATGGCCGCTAATTATAGATGAAAATGTATTATTTACCATAAAGAGTATAACTTCGGTAAAGGCGGACAATAACATCTTAAAGCAAATGAAAAAACTAAGTTGCGCCGGAAGCAAACACGTTTATAAAATGTGCTTAAGCTAAAACCAAAAACGCGGGAGGAAATGCGTGCCAGGGTTAGAGATCCACACTCTAGACCATATAGACATAGAAGCCCGATCCGAGCTGTTCGAGGGCGTATATTGCGGCGACCTGGATTTAGAGCTGGACGAGCTGCTGCTTGATCGGGCCCGCAACACCGCGGCGGGCTTAATCCCTGCCCCGCAAACCGAAAAGGCCCCGGAATACCCCGGGGCTTTTTCTTTAGGCGATATGGCGATTTATTCAGTCCTAGGCAACCGCCTTGATGATGTGCTGTCGATGATAGAAAAAAAAGACCGCTTGGCGATGTATCCGGTCGCGCTGGGGGCTTTGGCTTCGACCTCGACTATCAGCATGAAAACCGGCTGCTGGTCGATCGTGGGCGCCTGGCGCGACGAGAAAGGCTACGCGTTCACTTGGAAGCCAGAGATATATGGCTATCAAGTGGATAGGAGCGGCAACTTCAAAGGCATATCAGCCCATCGGATGGCCTATAACATGAAACGCCGTGCGACCGGACTGCCCGACTTGACGCGCGCCCAGCAGCTGGATCATAAGTGCCGCTGGCCGGGCTGCTGCAACATCGACCACCTGGAAATAGTCGACAATGCTAAAAATAATAAACTCCGCGACAAGGCAAGGGTATTTGAAGCGGCTGTGACGAGCGGTCAGATAATCCTGGGGCCGACCGGGATGGAGTGGCTGGATGGACCGCTGGAAGCCAGCGACACGGAAGAGACCAACTTGCTGATATCCACTCCAGCCGGACCATTCCGGGTTATCAAGGTGGATGACGCGCCGCTAATGTTCAGGGGCGAAGCCGAACCAGGCGGGCTGCACGATATGGTCAACCCGCCGGCGCCAAAAAAGTACGAGAGACCCTCGAGGGCCAAACCAATAAGAGTAGATGCCGAACAGAAGCTATTGTTCGATGCTTCGAATTACAGCGGCCGCCGGGCAAGAAAAGCCGATCTTTATAAAAAGTGGCAGAAACAAGACATTTTTTAAAAATCTATACCCTTATTAGCCAGGTATTTATCATCGAAGTGGTGACGAAGCTTGGTCATGTTCGTGGCGATGTCGGCCAAGGGCAGCAGGTCTTTAGGAAAATCGCGGCCGGTCAGGCATAGACTGGTATTCGGCGCCTTTTTCTTGATGAGATTTTTTAGGTCCGCTTTGGTAATTAACTTATGGTTGACGGCGTTGTTGATTTCGTCGCAGATGACCAGGTCGTATTCGCCGCTAGCGGCGGCGCTCAGGGCCTGTTGCAGG
>Ga0207707_10002116_pt1 | contig 17975 bp, 16 predicted proteins | sample KBSC83BmetaG_FD_184336 | JGI IMG/M metagenome (GOLD analysis project Ga0207707, IMG submission 184336) | Corn rhizosphere microbial communities from Kellogg Biological Station, Michigan, USA - KBS C8-3B metaG (SPAdes) (version 2) | ecosystem: Host-associated > Plants > Roots > Rhizosphere ...
CGACTTTGCCATATAATGAGCGACATTACTTATTCAGTGGGTGCCTGTTGAACGTAGCTGAGCAAGAATACTTTCGCCGTCTTTTGAACCAGCGTATCGCCGAGCTGCGCGTGGAAGCGAGCCGGACTGTCGAGAATATGGACGAGAACGGTAACTTCCCCGATCCCACCGACCGCGCCTCCATGGAATCGAACCGCAACTCGGTGCTGCGCATCCGCGACCGCGAGCGCAAGCTGATTTTCAAAATTCAGGAAGCGCTGCACCGCCTCGAGCTGGGCGAATATGGAGTCTGCGAAGAGTGCGGCGAAGAGATCGGCATCGAGCGGCTGAAAGCTCGTCCCGTGACGACGCTCTGCATTGCCTGCAAGTCCAATCAAGAAATCGCCGAACGAAAAGCCAAGCGCGTCGTTTAGCCGAGCTGAGAGGATTTCATGAAGCTCAGGAAAGCCGTGATTCCGGTGGCGGGGTTAGGAACCCGTTTTCTTCCAGCGACCAAGACGGTACCCAAAGAACTCTTGCCGATCGTCGACATTCCCTCGATTCAATACGTGGTGCAGGAAGCGGTGGACGCCGGCATCGAAGAAATCATCTTCGTCACCGGCCGGGGCAAGGACGGCATCGAGGATCATTTTGACGAGGCGCCGGAACTGGAGCAGGTGCTCGGCGATCGCGGTCAGCAGGAAAACGTGAAGATGCTCCGGCGCATCGCCGAAATGACCGAGGTGGTTTCGGTGCGCCAGAAAAAGCCGCTCGGACTGGGCCACGCGGTGCTGTGCGCGAAAGATCTGGTCGGCGACGAGCCTTTCGCAGTCATGCTCGCCGACGATCTCATCGACAGCGAGGTGCCGTGCATCCGTCAGCTCTCGGAAATTTTCGAGCGCACCGAGGAATCCGTTGTGGCGCTCATGGAAGTGCCGGAAGCGGAAGTGCACCAGTACGGCATCATCAAAGGCAAGGTGCTCAAGGACCGTTTTTATCAAGTCGAAGCCACCATCGAGAAGCCGCCGGCCAAAGAGGCGCCCTCGCGCATGGCGATCATCGGCCGCTACGTGCTGCGCCCCGAGATCTTCGCTATTCTGCAGGCGCTGCCGCCGGGAAAGGGCGGAGAAATCCAGCTCACCGACGGCCTGGCCCAGCTCGTGCGCCAGCGCCAGGTTTACGGCTGCGAGTTTCTCGGCGACCGCTACGATATCGGCGACAAGTTCGGCTTCGTGCGCGCCACGGTCGCCTACGCGTTGAAAAGACCGGACTTAAAAGATAAGGTGCTGCAATACTTGAAAGCCGCCAGCCAGTAACGGGGCCGTAGCTCAGTTGGGAGAGCGCTAGAATCGCACTCTAGAGGCCGTGGGTTCGACTCCCATCGGCTCCACCATTTTTAAAAGGGCGGGTTCAACAACCCGCCCTTTTCATTGTGCGGCTTGCAGGTGAGCCGCACTTCTCCCAACCCGCACTTCCTGCAAAATCTCTCGGATAAATTTTTTCTTCAAGCCGATCGCCAGAAGTAAAGAAGATCGGATTTCTCGTAGAAGCAAAGGTTGTTGGGAACCACGAACACGATCACGGCCCTTTCTCCCCACCACGAACACGGAACTTTTCCCCCCGTCGGCTGTTATAAGAAAAACTTATAAGCCTGATATTTGATTTTCATATTGGACGATCCGGTCGGTCTTCCGCTAATATTGTTTTGTTTTGGTACTGAACGACCACGATCCACGATAAAGTCCACCGTCTTATCCCTTATCCTTTTGCCTTTATCCTTTGCAGTGCAACCATGGTCCCCCGGTCATTGCCAACACGATCACGAGTCACGATCACGATTTTTATCGTTTCGAAGGCCACGACCCACGACCACGTTTTTCCTGGTTATAACTAACACGAATCACGATCACGCACACGGAATTGCTCCCATGGACAACTCTTGTCAAAAAACCGCAAAATCCATTAGACTGCGGAGAATTTCACAGGTTCGACTCACACACTCCTAAGACAGCACCCGCCAATTTAGCGGTTCGAGGGTTATGGCGAAGCAAAAAACTAGTAAATCCACCAACGGGGCGACTGTGGGCTATGAGCAGCAACTTTGGCAGATGGCCGATGCGCTGCGCGGCAGCATGGACGCCGCCGAGTACAAACATGTTGTTCTCGGTCTGATCTTTCTCAAATACATTTCAGATGCATTCGAAGAACAGCACGCGAAACTCGAAGCAGAGAAATCCCAGGGTGCCGATCCGGAAGATCCGGACGAGTACCGTGCGCTGAATATCTTCTGGGTGCCGCCCGAGGCGCGCTGGTGGCACCTCAAGGCGCAAGCCAAGCAGCCGACCATCGGTGAGATTGTCGACGTGGCGATGACCGGCATTGAGCGCGACAACGCTTCACTAAAGGCAGTCTTGCCGAAAGATTACGCCCGCCCAGCCCTCGACAAGCAGCGTCTCGGCCAATTGATCGATCTGATCAGCAATATTCGCATTGGCGACGCCGATAGCCGATCTAAAGACGTGCTCGGTCGCATCTACGAATATTTTCTTTCTCAGTTCGCCAGCGCCGAGGGCAAAAAAGGCGGCGAGTTCTACACGCCGCGCAGCGTCGTCAAGTTATTGGTCGAGATGATCGAGCCTTACAACGGCCGCGTCTACGACCCTTGCTGCGGCTCATCCGGCATGTTCGTCCAGTCGATCGAGTTCATCCACGCGCACAAGAGTGGCAACGGCAATCCTTCGGCAAGCTCAGGACAGGTTCGAAAATCAAAAGGCGACATCAGCATCTACGGCCAGGAAAGCAATTACACCACCTGGCGCCTGGCGAAAATGAATCTCGCATTACGCAGCATCGACGGCCAGATCGCCCACGGCGACACGTTTCACAACGACCGCCACCCCGATCTCAAAGCGGATTTCGTTCTCGCGAATCCGCCCTTCAATATATCCGACTGGGGCGGCGACCGTCTGCGCGACGACAAACGCTGGCAGTTTGGAAAACCGCCCGTTGGCAACGCCAACTTCGCGTGGGTGCAGCACATCATTCATCATCTGGCGCCCACCGGCATCGCCGGCTTCGTCCTCGCCAACGGCTCCATGTCTTCAAACCAATCCGGCGAAGGCGAAATCAGAAAAAACATCATCGAAGCCGATCTCGTGGACTGCATGATCGCGCTGCCGGGCCAGCTATTTTACTCGACGCCAATACCCGCATGTCTTTGGTTCCTCACCCGTGACAAGACAAATCACAAATACCGTGACCGCCGCGGCGAAGTGCTTTTTATGGATACTCGTAAGCTCGGCGTGATGGCGGATCGAACGCATCGTGAATTGACTGACGACGAGATTGCTCACATCGCGCGCACATATCATGCCTGGCGCGGTGAGAGAGATGCAGGGAAATACGACGACATCCCCGGCTTCTGCAAGCGCGCCACCCTCGACGATATTCGCAAGCACGGCCATGTGTTCACACCCGGCCGTTACGTCGGAACGGAGGCGCAGGAAGACGGCGGCGAGCCGTTCGAGGAAAAGATGAAGCGGCTCACCGCGACCCTGCACGAGCAGCAGGCCGTGGCCGCGAAGCTGGATGCCGCCATCGCTGCCAACTTGAAGGAACTCGGTTATGGGTGAAAGCCTTGGTGATCTTGCGAAGCAAGGCGCCATCACGATAAGTACGGGCCCGTTCGGTAGTGCACTTCACGCACATGATTATCAGCCGATTGGTGTTCCCGTAATCCCAACGGAGGCTATTGAACCCGGTCGCCTTCGTCACGACAAAATCGTTCGCATCACCGAGGAAAAGGCGCGCGAACTTGCGCGACACAGACTCAAACCCGGCGATATAGTTTTTGCCCGTCGCGGTGCTCAGGCGTGTGGGTTGTCCGCCCCGGTAACAGAGGAGGACGGTGAGATGATCGCGGGTACCGGCGTGATTACTTTGCAAATACTTGATCGCCAGAAGATTGATCCTGGGTTCTTAGCTTGCGCTGTCGGCGCTCCAGACTCAATTCTGTGGCTTAAGCATCATGCTGTCGGCGCCACGATGCCGAATCTAAACAGCTCGGTAATACTTAGCCTTCCAATTCGTTTACCAGATCTAAAGACACAACGCGCCATCGCCCACATCCTCGGCACACTGGACCACAAGATCGAACTGAACCGGCGGATGAACGAGACGCTGGAAGCAATGGCGCGGGCGATTTTCAAGTCGTGGTTCGTGGACTTCGATCCAGTCCGCGCCAAGGCCGAAGGCCGCGACCCTGGATTGCCAAAGCACATCGTCGATCTTTTCCCCGACCGTTTTGAATATTGTGAGCTGGGTGAGATGCCGGCTGGGTGGGAAGTTGGCTCGATTCTCAAACAAGCAAGTCTCCTCAGCGGCGGAACTCCGAAGACCGACCGAAAAGATTATTGGGACGGAGACATATTATGGGCGAGTGCCAAAGATGTTTCGCAGTGCAGCCAAACGTTTCTCATTGAAACAGAACGGACAATCACTGAGAGCGGACTCGAAGAAAGCGCTACGCAGTTGATTCCACCATTCTGCACTGTTGTAGTCGCCCGCGGTGCAACGACTGGCCGTATGGTGTTGTTCGGACGCGAAATGGCCATGAACCAAACTTGCTACGCGTTAGCGAGCATTACCGACGCCCCGTCCGCTCTATATTGTCGGCTTCGGCGGGAGATGGAAGATTTGGTTCACGCGGCGCATGGTTCCGTGTTTGACACAATCACTACAAGTACGTTTGCAAACTCAAGGGTCGTGCTCCCACCTGTCGCGTTGCTCAAGGCTTTCGATCAAAGCGTCTTTTCAATTTTTCAGCGAATCTTACGGAACACTGAAGAAGCTCAAGTGCTCGCTGTCCTTCGCGATACACTGCTGCCCAAGCTTATTTCCGGTGAACGGCGCGTCAAGGACGCCGAGCGCTTAATCGGGAAGGTGTCGTGATGGCCGACATAAATCTCACGCAGGTGGAGGCCGATGCTTTGATCGCGATGGAAAAGCATCGCGTCAACGATGAACGATGGGACTATCCTGTTCTTGGGGGATCAATCAGCGTTCCGCTAATCTCCGCCGACAAGAGAGAAAACTTCATTCTTGATGTGAGCCGGGGTAAAATTAACCTTGCTAAGGGAACTTACCAGAATCGCGCTCGGCAGGTTGTCGTACTCGTTCGCTTGGACTTTGGAGGTCAACCGCATCGGAATCCAGACGGCGAAGAGCTTGAATCGCCGCACCTTCATGTTTATCGCGAAGGATATGGTGACAAATGGGCTGTACCTGTTCCAAGCAATGCCTTCCCGAATATTACGGATACCTGGAAAACACTTGAGGATTTCATGCGCTTCTGTAACATTGCGAATCCGCCATCGATAGAAAGAGGACTTTTCTCGTGATTGACGAAGTGCAAAAACTCTTGGATCAGTACGTGGCCTGGTTAAAAGACAAGACGGCGTTACGTCAAATCCAGGATTACGTTGAAATCACCACGCCCTATCTCGATCGACACAATGATCACTTACAAATCTACGCCAAACGAGAAAACGGTGGCTACCTTCTATCCGACGACGGATATGTCGTTGGGGATCTAAGGTTATCTGGCTGTGAGCTTGAAAGCAGAAAACGTAAGGAGCTCCTTCGTCTTACACTGAATGGCTTTGGCGTTCAGTTGGACGGAGATGCATTAAGTGTCCACGCATCTCGAGACAACTTCGCCTTGCGGAAACACAATTTGGTTCAAGCCATGTTAGCGGTAAATGATCTCTTTTATCTGGCTGTTCCCATGGTGGCCAGTCTTTTTCTGGAGGACGTTGCTTCTTGGTTAAGCCTGCACGATATACGGTTTACACCTAAAGTGAAGTTCACTGGCAAGACCGGCTATGACCATCTTTTCGACTTCGTTATCCCCGCCTCAAAAAAAGAACCAGAGCGCATCCTACAAGCAATCAACCGACCGAATCGAGATACAGCTCAGTCAATAGCTTTCGGATGGATTGATACGAAGGATGTTCGGCCTGCAAATTCTCGTGCGTATGCATTTCTAAACGATTCCGATGTCACCCCTTCGGCCGCCGTTGTAGACGCACTGAAGAGCTATGACGTCCATCCGGTTCTCTGGAGCGGTCGTGAAGATGTTCGGGAGCAATTGGCAGCGTAGGTCTACTTTTTTCTTTTGCGCTCAGCGAGTCTTTTGCGAGATGCACGCAGAACTAGGCGAGTTTCATTAGGAAATTTGCTTTGCGTGTTGTTCGGGGGGAACAAGACCCTTCGATAGCTGTTGAAGAACAAACAGCGATGTCCAGGAGTATCTCCCTTTGAACGGTTCTCTCAAGCAAGGATTGGTCTCTATCAGCGGGTTTCTTCATTGTCTGCAATCATAGTAAATTACGCTGAACTTACGATTAAATGAGGATGGTAAAATTCATCGAATCCGTTGTCGAAGAAGCCGCGCGCGATTGGCTGGAGAGCCTGGGCTATGCGATCAAGCACGGGCCGGAGATCGGGCGGGGAAACTTGTTTGCTGAGCGGGATGATTATGCACAGGTTGTAGTGGCGACACGCTTACGCGACGGGCTCGTCCGCCTGAATCCTACCTTCCCTGCTGAAGCGATCGACGACGCGTTTCGTAAAATCATCCGACTTGAAGGAGCGACTCTCGACGCGAGGAACCGGAATTTTCATCGACTGCTGGTCGACGGTGTCGCCGTCGAGTATGGAGCCGATGGCGCACTTCGCGACTCGCTGCTGCCCAAGCTTATCTCGGGCGAGTTACGGCTCAAGGATGCTGCGCATGTGGCGGAGACGACTACATGAACGCTCTTCTTGTGCGGGTTGGTGCCGACCGAAGCCAAGGCGGCGGGTGCTGGAACGCGCCTGTTGATAGTCAGACGGGTAAGTTTGTTTATGCCCCAATTCCTGAAAGTGTTGCTGTTCATCCTGGCCTAAAGAAGCCGTACAGCGGTCTGGCGCCGGTGCTAGCGCGATTCGGTACGATCTTGCCTGTTAACTTGCGGCGTCGTCATATGCATCTAGACCCCGATTTCGAGCGGCTGACTTACGGCGATCAGGGACAGAGGGCCAAGCAACTGCACACACAGCTACAAAAAGGAGACCTGATCGTTTTTTACGCGGGGCTGGCCGATATACGAGGAGCCGAAAGATTGGTCTATGCTCTGGTTGGACTGTTTGTAGTAGATAGGTTTGTTTTCGCTGTCGATGTTCCTAAAGAGGAGCGCGACATAAACGCCCACAGCCGTCGTATCCTAAGGTCTGGTGCGCGGGATTTGATCGCGCACGGCCGTCCCGGAGTATCGGGACGTTTTCGTCATTGTCTGCCAATCGGTGAGTATCGCGACCGCGCCTATCGCGTTCAGGCAGATTTAGTAGACCAATGGGGCGGTTTGTCAGTGAGGGACGGTTACGTACAGCGCAGCGCGCGACTACCACGCTTCCTTGACTCACGACGTTTTTTGCGATGGCTCGATCGTCAAAAGCCAGTATTGTTGCAGTCCAATAATTGAGATGGCCATGCTGAAAATTTTTTTCTATAAACTTGCCGCTGACACCAATGGTGCGCCGTGTATAGATAATGGGTTCCTGACGTTAGCAATCTGTAAGCCGATGATACGCAGTGTTGCCAGACGAGGCGATTTGATTTTTGGGTTTGCCGCCAATTCATTGCACCGGGACAACCGGCTCATTTACATCGCTCGCGTGACCGGAAAGCTCTGCGATGGTAAGTATTACGATTCGAAACGCTTCAAAAGCCGCGGTGACTGTATTTATGAACGCCACGGCGCTCGCTTTAGCTGGCGGCGCGGCTCTCGGCATCACGGGGCGCGGCACCACCTTATACGTGACCTCGGCAAGCCACCGCATTATCAGCGCGCCAACGTGCTATTAAGTAATGATTTTCGTTATTTCGGCGGCGACGGAAGTGATGACTACAAAGCCCGTTACCACAACATCAAGCGCGCTATAGAAAAACTGGGTCGTGGCCATCGCGTCAAGCACGACTCGGAGCTGCGACGTCAGTTGCAGACGCTAAAGGATCGAATATGGAAGAAAACCCGGCGCAAGGTTGCAGGCAAACCCACAAGCTTACCCAACCGACGTATCTGTCACCGCAGCAAATCATGCGGGATCGTTGCCGGTTTTTAAATACGATCGAGGTCACGGACTAGCACGGTTGCCGGCCGAAAGTATGGGTACCTTCAGCGAATCGGTCGTTGAAGAAGCCGCGCTCGCTTGGCTTGAGAGCCTCGGTTACGCGATCAAACACCTGCCTGCGCCGCAAGACGACGCGTCGCGGCTGGCAGGCGGACCGGACATATCGCCTAGCGGCGATACCCTCACCCCCTCGCCCTCTCCCAGTGGGATAGGGAAGGCTTTCGGAGTGTTGCGGGGGCTGTTGCAAAAAACGCAACAGTTCGAGTCCGGAGCAATATGCAAAAATTGCATATCGTTTTAGCAGCTCCGTTGATCGAGTTATTTTGATGTCGAAGTGGCGGCGAGCACCGACCAATATCTGGTGTCCGGTTGAATAAGTGGAAAAGTTTTCTCTAGACGCGGATTCGAGAACAGCATGAGTCAGGCTTCGATAAATGGGGCCGGTGAGGTGGTCCTCTATAAGGCGCCGGACGGAGAGGTGCGGCTGGATGTAAGGCTGGAGCGAGAAACGGTCTGGCTCACCCAGAGTCAGATCGCCAAGCTTTTCGGGGTCAAGGTCCCGGCTGTTTCCAAGCACGTCAAGAATATTTACACGACGCGAGAACTACAGCCAAAGTCAACTGTTTCCAAAATGGAAATAGTTCGAACAGAGGGTAAAAGGCAAGTTTCCCGACCCGTAGACCTATACAGCCTGGATATGATCATCTCGGTTGGCTACCGGGTAAACTCAGCACGTGCAACGCAATTTCGCATCTGGGCCACCCGGACCCTCCGGGACCACTTGCTACGCGGGTACACACTCAATGAAAAGCGTCTCCGCGAGAAAGGTCTCGGTGAGATTGAGCAGGCGGTCCGCCTATTGGCGCGCACCTTGACGGCAAACGCGCTCATCACCGACGAAGGTCGGGCAGTATTGGAAGTCGTCCAGCAGTACACGCGGGCGTGGAAGCTGCTGCTCGAATACGATGAAGGGCGACTGGCCGAGGCGCCTGTCAATCCAGTCAAACCGGCCGCTGGTCTATCACTCGCCAACGCAAGGACGGTTATCGCTCGTTTGCGTGAATCGCTTGCGGAGCGTGGCGAGGCAACGGATCTTTTTGGCGCGGAGCGCAGCGATCAGCTCCACGGCATACTCGGTGCCATAGAACAGACTTTCGGCGGCCAACCGCTCTATCCTACGGTGCAGGCGCGAGCCTCCCATCTTCTCTACTTCGTCATCAAGGACCATCCGTTCGCTGATGGCAACAAACGCATCGGCACGCTGCTCTTTCTGGAATATCTCCGGCGTAACCGGATGCTCATCAGGCCCGACGGTAGGCCGCGTCTTGCCGATAACGCCATGGTCGCATTGGCGCTGCTCGTGGCGGAAAGCGAGCCGGCACAAAAAGACTTGATGATCCGCCTGATTCTCAATCTGTTGGAGAGCGGCGACGGATGAGCGAAGGTAGTTTCACCGAGTCCGTCGTCGAGGAGGCCGCGCTCGCGTGGCTGGAGAGTCTCGGTTACGCGATCAAGCACGGGCCGGAGATCGCGCCCGGAGAACTGTTCGCGGAACGGGATGATTACGGACAGGTAATCCTGTTAACCCGACTTCGCGAAGCTCTCACGCGACTTAATCTGACGCTCCCTGCAGATGCGATTGGCGACGCGTTCCGTAAAATCATCCGACTTGAAGGCGCGACACTTGACGGGAGGAACCGGACGTTTCATCGGCTTCTGGTCGACGGCGTCACGGTCGAGTATAGAGCCGACGGAGCAATTCGCGGTGCACAGGCGCGGCTGATTGATTTCGACAATCCGGAAAATAACGACTGGCTGGCGGTCAATCAGTTCACGGTTGTCGAAAACAAACACAACCGGCGGCCGGATGTGGTCATCTTCGTCAACGGTCTTCCGCTCGGTGTCGTCGAGCTGAAGAACGCTGCGGATGAAGACGCGACGATCTGGGATGCGTATCAGCAACTGCAGACCTACCAGGCGGAGATTCAATCTCTGTTCGCATACAACGAGACGTTGCTGATCTCAGACGGAGTGCAAGCACGGATCGGATCACTTGGCGCGGGGCGGGAGTGGTTCAAACCGTGGCGCACGATCACGGGTGAGACGCTTGCTGAGAATTATCTGCCGGAACTCCAGGTCATGATCCAAGGTGCCTTCGACAAGCGCCGCTTCCTCGACCTGCTTCGTTACTTCGTCGTGTTCGAAGACTTCGGCGGCGGCGCGGTGACGAAGAAGATCGCCGGCTACCACCAGTTTCACGCGGTTAATGTCGCGGTCCAGGAGACGGTACGCGCGGCGCGTATGCGCGGTGAAACTGAAGAGTGGCGTGACCCTGCGGACGGCTACAAGTCATTGAAACAGCCGGGCGGCAGGCCGGGGGACCGGCGGGTCGGCGTCGTCTGGCATACGCAAGGATCGGGCAAGAGTCTCACGATGGCATTCTATGCGGGGCGGGTGATTCTCGAACCGGAGATGGCCAACCCGACGCTCGTTATTCTCACCGACCGAAACGATCTCGACGATCAGCTCTTCGGAACGTTCGCGCGATGCAAAGAGCTGCTCCGCCAGCCGCCGGTGCAAGCGGAGAGCCGCGCCGACATGCGCGCTAAGCTTAACGTTAACGCGGGCGGCGTGATCTTCACGACGATCCAGAAATTCTTGCCGGAAGAACGAGGCGATCAACACCCGGTCCTCTCCGACCGGCGCAACATCGTCGTCATCGCCGACGAGGCACACCGCAGCCAGTATGATTTCATCGACGGCTTCGCGCGGCACATGCGCGACGCCTTGCCTAACGCGTCGTTTATTGGTTTCACCGGCACGCCGATCGAGCTTACCGACAAGAATACCCGCGCGGTGTTCGGCGACTACATCAGCATTTACGACATCCAGCGCGCGGTCGAAGACAAGGCGACCGTGCCGATTTATTACGAGAGCCGTTTAGCCAAGCTCGATCTCGATAAAGCGGAGCAGCCGAAGATCGATCCTGACTTCGAGGAAGCAACCGAGGGCGAAGAAGTCGACAGAAAAGAAAAGCTCAAGTCCAAGTGGGCGCAGCTCGAAGCTGTCGTGGGGGCGGGGAAGCGTGTCAAGCTAATCGCCCAGGACATCGTCGATCACTTTGAACTACGGGCCGAGGCGATGCTGCGCCAGACCCAGGACGAAGGCAAGGCGATGATTGTTTGCATGAGCCGGCGCATCTGCGTCGATGTTTATCGCGAGATCGTCAATCTGCGGCCCCACTGGCACGACGACAACGACGAGAAGGGCGTCATGAAAGTGATCATGACAGGTTCGGCATCCGATCCGATCGATTGGCAGATGCATATTCGCAACAAGGCAAGACGCGAAGATCTTGCCAAACGGTTCCGCAGCCCCAGTGATCCTTTCAAAGTCGCCATCGTCCGCGACATGTGGCTCACCGGCTTCGATGCCCAGTCGCTCCACACGATGTACGTCGACAAGCCCATGCGCGGGCACGGGCTCATGCAGGCAATCGCGCGCGTGAACCGTGTCTTTCGCGAAAAGCCTGGCGGACTGGTGGTCGATTATCTCGGCCTCGCGCACGAGTTAAAGCAGGCGCTGGCAATCTATACGGAGAGCGGCGGCACCGGCGAGACCGCGCTGGATCAAGCTGAGGCAGTGGCGGGTCTGTTGGAAAAATACGAAATCTGCTGCGGTTTGCTTTACGGCTTCGACTGGTCCAACTGGAAGTCGGGTAAGGCGCAGGAACGATTGTCGATCCTGCCGGCGGCACAGGAGCATATCCTGGCGCAGAAGGACGGCAAGGAACGATTCGTTCAGGTCGTGCGCGATCTGTCACGGTTCTTTGCTCTCGCGGTGCCGCACGACGACGCGCTGCGCATCCGCGACGACGTGGCGTTCTTCCAAGCGGTGAGCGCGGTGCTCAATAAGCACGCTCCTGGTGAGAGAAAAACTCAGGAGGAGTTGGACTTGGCGGTGCGCCAGATCGTCTCGCGTGCCGTCGCGCCCGAGGGTGTGATGGACATCTTCGCTGCGGCGGGTCTGCAAAAACCGGATATTTCAATTCTCTCGGATGAGTTCCTGGCCGAAGTGCGCGGCATGCCGAGAAAAAACCTCGCGGTGGAATTACTGAGGAAACTGCTTTCCGGCGAGATGCAAGCAAGACGCAAAAAGAACGTTGTCCAAGCAAAATCATTTTCCGCGATGCTCGAACAGTCGATTCGAAAGTATCAAAACCGAGCCATCGAAGCGGCGCAAGTGATTGAAGAGATGATCGCTCTCGCCAAGGACATGCGCCGCGCGAACGAACGAGGCGCGACGCTAAAGCTAAGCGAAGAAGAGTTGGCTTTCTACGACGCTCTCGAAACCAACGACAGCGCCGTGCAGGTCCTCGGCGATGAAACTTTGCGTACGATCGCGCGTGAAGTGACGGACGCCGTCCGCAAAAACGTCACGATCGACTGGACCATGCGTGAGAACGTCCGCGCGCAACTGCGGGTGATCATCAAACGGATTCTCCGCAAGTACGGCTATCCACCCGACAAGCAAGAAAAAGCGACGCAGACGGTGCTGGAGCAGGTGGAGTTATTGGGTTGGGAAGTGGCGGCCTGACTGAAGCTGGCTTGTGCGGATACTTCAAACAGGCTTTGGTGTTGGGTCGGACCAAAGCAACCTCTTGATCTAACGACCTAAGATCGCATAAAAGGCATCTTTTTAGAGCTTAGGGGCCGCTTTTGAAACAAAAACGCTGGCTCTAAGGACGAAGATGCCACGAGCAAACCGTCACTTTCTGCCAGGTTACGTCTAGCACATCACTCACCGCTGCCATCAAAGAAAGTTTCTCCTGAAGTTTGCGCGCGATCGGCGGTGCTACTAAGAGCCATCGTTGAAGAGCTTAGGGCTCGCTTTTCAGCTCCAAAAGCGGTCTCTAAGAGTGAGGGCAGAGGTTCAGGGTCAGACTGAGCTGCCCGACCCCGTGAGCTGCCCTAAATCCGGCAGAGAGCTGTTAAATCTAGCCGGAGCCTGAGATAAAATCCTGCTCTTAAGTTGCTGCATTAGCTGCCGCATTTGTTGTAGGTGTGCTCATGATCGACAAAGGTCGGCTAAAATCCGCATAGAACTTCCCAAAAAAGCTATGGCCAAAATTCCGTAAGAGTGGAGAGCGATCATTCTTTTCTTGATGTTGACAAATCAATATCAGGCGAGCTATCAATCAAACCACTAAAAAATCACGGCCGAGGGAAATCATGAAAACTAAAAATCGGTTTTCAATTGTCACCCAATGGGCGTTAGTCCTGGCAGTCTTGGTTCTGCCACAGGTGACTCAGGCGAAAACGTGGCAATCGACTGTAGGTGCTCAGAGTAATGACCTGGGCCAACAGGTTCTGGCATTTTTACCCAACGAGGTCTGGATTCACGCGGGCGATGAAATCACCTGGACATTCCCGACCGAGGAGATTCATACGGTGACCTTCTTAAAACAGGACACCAACCCACAGCAGATCAGACCCGCTCGACCAGGCGTAGGCGGTGGGTGTCCGGGAACGACACCTGATGGTTCCAATTTCACTGGCTCCGCGTGCGTGACCTCTAGCGAATTGGTGAGTGGGCAGACCTATACAGTAAAATTCCCCGCTGCCGGCAACTTTAAAGTCGTATGTTTGGTTCATGCAAACATGACCGGCGCAGTTCATGTTCTTGATCCATCGGCACCGCTTCCCGACGATCAGCGGTCGCTTGATTTTGTCGCGAAACGCCAGGCGGATACTTTGCTCGCCGACGGAGCTGCGTCGATGGGCCAGGCAGTTGCGACGGCGGAGCAATCCGGTGCGAACACGGTCAGCGCCGGCATCGGTGAGGTCGTAGCCACGGGCGGAGGGTCCAATACTTTGTCGGTATTGCGCTTTCTCAAGGACTCAATTGTTGTTCATGTCGGTGATACGGTCGAGTGGACTAATCTGGACCCGGTTACGCCGCATACAATCACGTTCGGGACTGAACCGGCGAGCCCACAAACTCAAGTTGGGCTGAGTTCTCCAGACGCGGATGGCGCAAGGCGAGCAATTATCGCTTCAGCTAGTGACAGCGTGAGCTCCGGGTTCATTCAGGCTTCCGTTCAGGATCGAACTGGGCTAGCGCAAGTGGCGCTTGGGGTGACGCGGTTTCGAGTTACATTCAATACGCCCGGTACTTTTAATTACATTTGCGCACTTCATGATGAAGAAGGCATGGTCGGAAAGGTCATTGTCCGGCCATAAAAGAGGGTAGCAGCGCATGTTCAGCGGGCCGCCCCAGGCCGTTAAAACAAAGCTATGTTCTTTTTGGACATGCGTCCTCATTACTGTTTTATTGTCCAACGGTTCTCTCGCGGCTCAGCCCGAATCCAAAAAGAAGTTGAATCTACATCCTCAGGAAAGCTCGGCGGCGAGTTACAAAGGTGGATTGGTCACTCCTCCGCTGCCCAAACCAAAATTCACACTAACTGATACTTCTGGAGGTCAAACTGACTTTTGGGAAAAAACCGAGGGGCACGTCACACTGCTATTTTTTGGCTACACCCGTTGTCCAGATGAATGTCCGCTCCATATGGCGACGATCGCAGCGGCGCTGAAGCTGATGCCGGCGAGTGTTGCCGATCAAATAAAAGTTGTTTTCGTTACCACGGACCCTGCCCGTGACACACCAGAAATCCTACGTTTATGGCTCGATCGCTTTGACAAGCGCTTTATCGGTCTCACAGGGAGTCAAGCGGCGGTCGACGCGGCTCAGCACGCTGCTGCGATACCCATTGCCCAGAAAGCTTCGCTGAATAACCGAGATTATCAAGTCGCTCACGCATCGTTTGTGATCACTTATACTAAGGACGATCTTGCCCATCTGATCTATCCTGGCGGCATTACTCAGAAAGATTGGGTGCAGGATCTGCCCCGTTTAGTCAAGGAAACCTGGTCGAAGCACTAACAAATTTGGGCACTTTGGTATCGGGTCGGACCAAAGCAACCTCTTGATCTAACGAGCTAAGATCGCATAAAAGGCATCTTTTTAGAGCTTAGGCGCCGCTTTTTGAAACAAAAACGCTGGCTCTAAGGACGAAGATGCCACGAGCAAACCGTCACTTTCTGGCGGGTTACGTCTGGCATATTACTCACCGCTGCCATCAAAGAAAATTTCTACTCAAGTTTGCGCGTGATCGGCGCCGCTATCTGCATTGGCTTTTTGAAGCGAAGAAGCGCTTCGGTCTGTGCGTGCTCGATTACATGGTCACATGCAATATCCAGCCATGTATACCGAGCGGTGGCTGTCATGCTTGGACAGATGACACTGGCTGATCACGCGTAGACGCTTGCCGCAGGAGCGACAACAAACGAAGTCTGTGCCCTCGATGCCAGTCAATCGCATGGTCAGAATTCTTTAGCATAGTTGCGGCGCAGAAATCTCCCAAGGTATGCTTTAAGCTCGGCAAAGCGCGTCCCCGCCTCCATCGAGCCGATGGACGCCAACTGAGTGGCAGCTACCCAGCGGCGCATGGAGAAACATATTTTCCGATAGCTCATATCCATGTTTTCGCTCATTCGCAGGGTCACGAGAATTGGAGCTAGTTCTAACGTGAAGCTAGATGATTACTGAGACTTCCTTTATACAAATTTTTGGCTTATTAGGCGGATTGTTTGTTCTCGCCTTCTTTGCAAACCAGCAATCCCAACGCACTCGGGTGCCAGACGTTATCATTTTGATGATAACCGGCCTGGTTCTGGGCCCAATAGCGGGTTGGATCAAGGCCGACCAATTTGCGACCTTCACGCAATATCTAGGCACGTTCGCGTTGATTCTGATTTTGTTTCAGGCCGGCAGTGAACTCCACGTGCGCGATGCGGTTCACCATTTTCCCGGCGCAGTCCTATTCGGGTTTTTGACCTACGGCCTGAGCGTTACCGCCATAACCTACATCGGATTGTGGGTACTGAAGCTACCTCTTCACCAGGCTCTACTGCTCGGAGCCGCCTTTGGGTGCACGAGCAGCACATTGGTCGTGCCGGTGCTTCAACAATTCGATGTTCGTGGTGCAGTTTCAGTTATTCTAATCTTAGAAGCTGCCCTGGGTGATATTGTCTCGGTCATCTCGGTCGGAAGCCTGATCGATATTCCACAAGGAAATACCGTTGTCAGCGGACTGCTTACCGGTTTTGTTTTCGAGACAAGCATTGCGGTAATCTTGGGGGTGATTGCTGGGTTATCCTGGTCTCATGCGCGCTCACGCTTTGCAGCCCATCGTTTCTACGGTGCTTTGCATATTGGTGGAGTGCTCTTAGTTTATGCCTTGGTCGAAGTCGTAGGTGGTAGCGGTTTGTTAGCTGTCCTCGCGTTCGGATTGACTTTGGCAAATGTTCCCAACGGTGCCAATGAAGCCGACGCAGAGGGTGTACTGATATTTCACTCGGATCTAAGCTTTTTAGTGCGTTCATTTTTTTTCGTGCTGCTTGGAGCGTCTGTAGAATTCATTGGGCAGCCGTATCTGGTAGCCACCGGCTTGATCCTCGTCGGTCTCTTCCTGGCAAGAATGATCTCGATCTATACCACCGGCTGGGTTCTCCCAGGCATTGGTGAACCGGAGAAAAAATTGATTTTGGGTTTGTTTCCCCGCGGCCTGGTCAACGCGGTGTTATCGATTCAGATTGCTGCTAGGCAACCGGATATGGCGTTTCTTCCCGCTATGACATTCACGGTTATAGTGGTTACGAGCTTGCTAATGGTTGTTGGTGTATTTCGTTTTCGCCCACGTTCACCCGGATAGATAGACAGGATGTTGGCTCACATCGAGGTGTGATCGAATTGAATGGCAGCCATGCGTTGCCCGAGCCGGCGGAAGCTTACGGACGCAAATTTGCCGGTGAAAGTGACGCTCTAAGGTTTCAAAACACTTTCCCGTGGGATGGAATCGTTGATCAAGCAAAGACATAGCTCGGTCCGACGCGGTATATTTCCGCCAGGATTTCATCTATGTTACGACGCAGAACTTAAGCCACGATCAGCTTCAGCAGTTGGGCGACGAAGTCGGGTCGAATTGAACTTTGCTGGTAATGGGCGCGGCCTTTCGCGGCAAGGCAGACAGATCGCTATTCGAACCTCACGATCAAGAAGATTCCGAGAGCGGTGCTCAGCCGCTGCGAGTGGGGCAAGGACGACTACAGCTTGCAGGTGGAAAATCTGCCGAAGGCACCGCTGCCCATAGGACAAATGGAGTTGATTCCAACGGACGGCGATCAAACGAAACTGTCGCAAACGACTAACGGAAGCGACACGCGACCGGAGGCGAGATAATCCATGCTCCAACTTACATCGGAAGAACAGGCGTGGCTTGATGCCTATCGCGCGGCTCTCGACAAAAAACATCCCGGCGCCGTTCGCGAGATGCTCATCTATGGTTCAAAAGCGCGAGGTCAAACGCACGCGGAAAGCGATCTCGACGTGCTTTTGATCGTGAATGATAACGCAGGAAACATGAAAAGAGACCTGAGATGGATCGGTTATCTGCTCGCCGCGAAGACGGACGTCTTACCGTCGATTCTCGCATACACCCAGGAAGAATGGGAAAACCGAAAGCGAAGCGGCTCAAGCTTTCGCAAAGCAGTCGAGCGCGACGCGGTGCGAGTTGTATGAACCGCAACATGGTTGTAGCGGAGTGGAACAGATCTCGTGAATCTCTTCGAGCGGCGGAGACTCTAACTAGGGACGGCCTCTATGCCGACTCGATCTCTCGGGCCTACTACGCCATTCTCCATGCGGCGAAGGCGGCGCTGCACGTTCATGACATCGTTGCGGAAAGCCATCCCGCAGTTCGG
>Ga0207707_10002118_pt1 | contig 17975 bp, 15 predicted proteins | sample KBSC83BmetaG_FD_184336 | JGI IMG/M metagenome (GOLD analysis project Ga0207707, IMG submission 184336) | Corn rhizosphere microbial communities from Kellogg Biological Station, Michigan, USA - KBS C8-3B metaG (SPAdes) (version 2) | ecosystem: Host-associated > Plants > Roots > Rhizosphere ...
ACGAGAGCCTGCGCGAGCCCATTCCGAATCTGCCGAAGCAGTTCTGGGAGGCCGGCATCTATGAGAACGAGTACGTCAAGGAAAACGGCGTCTGGAAGATCCAGCTCCTCAACTACAACATGCTCTGGCAGGCCAATTACGAGGAAGGCTGGGCGCACAGCGGAGTGCATCTGCCCACGTTCACCAAGACACACCCTGAAGACCCGCACGGACCGGACGAGCTGGTTTCCTCGGTGCAAAAGACGTGGCCCGAAACCCCCGTCGTCCCGTTCCACTATCCGCACCCGGTGACCGGGAAATTCTGGCAACAGGGCTGAGGCCGCAGACCAACGGGCCGCGGCGGCTCGCCCCGCACTGCGGCGTTTTCGAGCAGGCAACGTTTGGCGGCGACCCGCTAGTCCGCGCCGACCGCAGCGGCGTCGCGCTGCACGGCCATCCACAGGGGATCCTGCGACTCCGGAGAGTCCCACGGCGCGACCGGCTGCATGCGCGTTTTCAGGAAGCTCACCAGCTCGCGCACGGCGGGCTTGTCCATCTTCATGCGCGGGACCATGGCCTTCAGCCACACGCGCATCACCGGGAATTCTTCGAGCAAGGCAACGATGCGTCCCGAGCGCAGGTCCTCGTCGGCGATGTAGCGGGGCAGGATGGCAATACCGAGTCCGCGCCTGACTCCCTCCAGGACTACGCGCGCGTCGTTGGCGTGCAGCCGGGATTGAACGTCGACACTGATGGCCGAGGGCGGATTCTCGAATTGCCAGGTGTTCCCGAGCAGCACCGACGTGAGGCACTCGTGGTCGATGAGCTCCTGCGGATGCTGAGGCTTCGGGCGCCCGCGCAGATACTCGGAGGAGCAGCAGCACACCAGAGGGTAGTGACACAGCGGGATGTCGATGACGTTCGGATAGGAGGTCGGCTGTGCGCCGAACACCATGTCAATGCCTCCGTCCAGGGGATTCATGGAGCGGTCCACGAGGTGGATGTCCAATGAGACGCGCGGATTGCCTGCCTGGAACTCGCTGAACAGAGCGCCCAGGAACATCGAGGTCACCGTCGTCGGCCCCTGTATCTGCACGTGGCCCTCGATCCCCTCAGGGTCCGACGTGCAGCCGATGAAGAGATCCTCGACTTCCGCCACCACGCGCATGAAGCGGGGCAGGAATCGCTCGCCGGCCGCAGTGAGCGCCAGCCCGCGTGTCGAACGCACGATCAGCCGCGTCCGCATGCGCTCTTCCAGGCGCGTAATGCGCTTCGTCACGACCGACGGCGCGACAGCCAGCTCGCGCGCTGCGGCAGAAAAGCTACCCAGGCGGGCGACCACGAGAAAGGCGTTGATGTTCAGCAGCGTGTTGATGGTGTTCTCTCAATCAGAAAGCTGATCGCGCATTTTGTAGCGTTCAACTGCGGCTCCCCGAGTGTTACCGTTTTTTTGTACGAAGGTCCTCGATAATCAACCAACAGGGGGGTGGTTGCGATGATAGCTCAAGTTGTTGCGTCTTCGATACGCCCGTGGCGGCGCTCCAATCTTACATCCGCGCCGCACGTGACTGCTGCTGCGCTCGCGCTGTGCCTGGGAGCGGCAGTATCGCCGGCCTTCGCCCAGAACGCTCCGCCGGCAGAGGCGGCCACCACGCAGCCGGAAGGCGCATTGCAGGAAGTCACCGTCACCGCCCGTTTCAGATCCGAGAACGTGCAGTCGACACCCCTGGCGATTACGGCGGTCACCGCCGATACCCTCGCGGCGCGGGGACAGACGGATGTCACGCAGCTGGCGCAGTTCGTGCCCAACGCTGTCATCAATCCCCTGGGAGCGGGCTGGGGCTCCACCATCGCCGCCACGATCCGCGGAGTCGGACTCTCCGACAACTCCCTGTCATTCGAGCCGGGCGTGCCGATCTATGTCGATGGCGTCTACCTGGGTCGTCCGCAGGGGGCGATCCTGGATCTGCTCGATCTGGATCGCGTGGAGGTGCTGCGTGGCCCGCAGGGCACGCTGTTCGGCAAGAATGCGATCGGCGGCATCGTCAGCATGATCTCCAAGCAGCCCACCGGCGACGGGCATGGTTATGCGCAAGCCGAATTCGGCTCCTTCAACAAGCGATACTTCCGCGGCTCGTGGGACGTCTCCGTCGTGCCCGACGAGCTGTTCGCGCGCGTCTCGTTCTCGAGCAAGCGCCACGACGGCTACGTTGACGTTCTCGATTACGCGTGCGTCAACGGTCCCGGCAGCCTGGGCGCCGGCGGCACCGGCATCCCCGGTGTGCAGGCTCCCATCAAGCTCGGCAGTGCCGTCAGTCCCACCGACACGCGCGGCTGCGTCGTCGATCATCAGGGAGGCGAGGACGTCCAGAGCGCCCGCATTGCCCTGCGCTACGTGGGCACCGAGAAGCTGGATGTCACTCTCACGGGCGACTACACGATCCAGAACGACGATGGCGCACCGGACCAGTACACGCTGATGGATCCGACCAATCCCCTGGTCGCCGCCTGGAACGGCATCGTCGGCACCCCGGTGTTCGGCATCAACTGGGATCAGCGCTTTCTGCCCAAGAGCAACTACACCAACTACGACGGCTACACCGATCCGATCACCGGCCACGTGTTTCCGAACGTCGATGACCTGACCGAGTACGGCGTGGCCAACACCATCGATTACAAGGTGGTGCCGGACGTCACCCTCAAGGCCATTACCGCCTATCGGCGTTTCAGCAACTCCTTCGGGCGCAATTCCTCCGGTTCGCCGCTGCCGATCAACTACACCTGGGATACGAGCAACCATCACCAGTGGAGCGAGGAGATCACCCTCACCGGCACGGCCTTCCAGAAGCTCGACTGGACCGTGGGCGCGTTCTACTACGACGGCACCGATTCGAATCAGGGCTTCTCCTCGCTGTTCTACCTGGTGCCGTTCCTGGCGGACAACAGCTTCAACGACTACGACATCCAGACGACCAAGGACTACGCCGGCTTCCTGCATGGCGTCTATCACTTCACCGACCAGTTGAGCCTGGAGGTGGGCGTGCGCTACACCAGCGACAAGAAGCACGCCGTCATCTTCCGGCAGGCCTATAACGGCACCATCACGATCCCGCACACGCCGGTGGACGTGAGCGCGACGCGCACCAACCCGAAGGTCGCATTGTCGTATCAGTTCACACCCGATCTGCTGGGTTACATCCAGTACTCCACCGGCTTCCGCGGCGGCGGTTTCGGGCCGCGCCCCGGGGATGCGTTCCAGGTGCGCTCGTTCAACCCGGAGGACCTGAAGACCGGCGAGATCGGCGTGAAGAGCGAGTGGTTCAACCACACGCTGCGCTTCAATGGCGACTTCTACTACAGCCGGTACACCAACCTGCAGCAGGGCTTCAATACGACCGACCCGCTCGGCAACCCCTGGTTCAGCACGGTGAACGTCGGTGCCTCGCGCATCTTCGGTATCGAGGCGGAGCTGCTCGCCGAGCCGATCACCGGCCTGCAGCTGCAGGGCTCCTTCGGCATGACCGACTACAAGGTGACCGATGCGGGCGGTCCGATCGACACGACCCCGGGCAGTCCGAACTTCGGACAATCCTCGTTCGGCGTCTGCATCGTGCACGCCAACGGCGACAACTGCACGCCGCAGCGCGTTCCGAAGTACACCGCCAGCGGCAGCGCCCAGTACACCTGGTCGGTGCCCAATGGCTCGGCGATCACGCTGCGGGGCGACACGACCTGGCAGTCCGCCGTGTATTTCACCGATCTGACCTACACCGCGGTGCCAGGCCAGGGCGCGTATGCGCTCTATAACGCGCGCCTCACCTGGGATTCGCCCAACAAGGACTGGTCGGTGGCGGCGTACGGGCAGAACCTGGCCAACAAGTTCTACTGGAACGGCAAGCTGACACTGCAGGTACTCGGGTTCGAGGAGGGCAATCCCGGCATGCCCCGCACCTGGGGTATCGAGCTCAAGCGTTCCTTCTGATGGGCGAAAATTTCCGCAGGAATCCCGGAGGGATCGGCGGGAAAGGGACTGTCGGCAAATTTTCGCGGAGTTGAGGCCCTCGGCAAGTCCCACACGGCCGGCAAAAAGCGTGGTTTTTGCCGGCGTGCCTCCGTTCCCCCTTGGCGCGCTCCAAGCGGAGCGCGCCTTTTTTCGTTCGGTACTGCGCAGCCCGGGTATTGCGCGCATGGACGAGCGCGGGCGCCGACGGACGCGATAAGCTCCCGACGGCTCGGCCACGCGACTCGAGGTGGGCATTGACTGACGTGAACATGCAGGCGCAGGGGGCGATGCCCGTCGCGCGCGCGGTCTCGTCCCGCACGTACGCCTACTACGTCGTCGCCGTACTGTTCCTGGCCTACTCCGTCAACGTCATGGATCGCTCGGTCCTGGCGGTGCTGCTGGAGTCCATCAAGCACGAGTTCGTCGTCAACGACAAAATGCTCGGACTGCTCAGCGGCATGGCCTTCGCGCTCTTCTACGCGACGCTCGGGATTCCGATCGCCGCGCTCGCCGACCGTACCAGCCGGCGCTCGGTGCTCGCGGCCGCGACGGCGCTCTGGAGCGGGGCCACGGCGCTGTGTGGAGTGGCGACCAACTTCTGGTTCCTGCTGCTGGCACGCATCGGGACGGCTGTGGGCGAGGCGGGCGGAACGCCTCCGTCGCACGCGCTGATCTCCGACTACTTTCCTTTGCGGGAACGCGGCGTCGCGCTTTCTTTCTACGCGCTCGGCGTGCCCTTCGGGGCGGTGCTGGGCAGCGGCCTGGGCGGCCTGGGGAACCAGCTGGTGGGGTGGAGGTGGACCTTCATCCTGGTCGGCGTTCCCGGACTGCTGGTCGCCTTGCTGGTCCGATTCACCATCCGTGAGCCCCAGAGAGGGCAGTCCGACGAGGTCTCCGCTGCGGTCGTCAAGGCGCAGACCCCCAGGATTGCCGAGGCATTGCGCTACCTGTGGAACCGACCCTCGTTCCGGCACATGGCCATCGCCTGCGGACTGCACTCCCTCGTGTGGTACAGCGGGAGCCAGCTGAACGCTTCTTTCCTGCAGCGCTCGCACCACATGACGAGTGCCCAGGCAGGGTTCTGGCTCGCCGTATTCTCCGCCACCGGTGCGGTGGGAACGCTTCTCGGCGGGTATCTAGGGGATCGCCTGAGCGTGCGCCACAAGGATCGCCGCTGGTACATGTGGGTGCCCGGGATGGCGACGCTCGCCATGTTGCCGTTCCAGTTCTCCTCCTACCTCGCCGGGAGCCTCTGGGTCGTCGTTCCCTCGTTCATCATCATGCTGATCCTCGGCTCGATGTTCTTCGGCCCCTCATTCGCCCTCTCGCAGGGCTTGGCGACGCTGCGCACGCGGGCGCTTGCGACCTCTTTGACGCTGTTCATGCAGACTTTGATCGGCCTGGGCCTCGGGCCCTTCCTCGCCGGCGCGATCAGCGACTACCTGCACCCCTCAACCGGTGCCGACTCGCTGCGCTACGGCCTCGCCATCGTCGGCATCGTCAACCTGTGGGCCGCCGTTCACTACTTCCGCGGCGCCCGCACGGTGCGCGAGGACATGGACCTCGCGATGACTCACCCCTGACGGAGCGCCTCTTCCTCTTCTCTTGTCTTGGTCTTAGGCAAAGTCGGGTCATGCCAGTCGTGCAGGGCGAGCCAAAGAGATATGTCTGAAAGTCTCTTTGTGACGGCGCCTATGAACTCAGTGGTGTCCGGGACGCGGCGCGTCGACTCTCAAGTTCAAACCGGCCCGGTCATCAATCTCCAGCGCCGTATCAAAGAGACTTTCAGACATATCTCTCTGGCTCACCATGCCCACGCAGGCATGCGCCCAAAGAGCAGAGGTCGTCAGGGGGCGGCGCCGACGTGCAGCGTGAGGTCGATTTTCGCGAGCTCGTACCCCTTGCGAAAATCGCGGATGTGCTTGGCCATCCAGCTGCGCGCGGTTTCCGCGTCGCGCGCCTGTAGAGCCTCGCAGATGCGCCGCTGTGCGACCGCGATACGGGTGCGGGCCTGGGGCACCTTGTCGATCATGACGCGGAGCGAGGGCTCCAGCAGTTGCAGCAGAGGCTCTTGTGCCAGGCCGAGCACCTGATTGTGAGTAGCCTTGCCGACGAGGCGAAAGAATTCGGCGGCGCGCTGCACGGCGCTCTCGGTGCGAGTGTTGTCGGCGACAAAGTGCTCACTGACAACGACAACGGCGGCGAGATCCTCCGCTGAGCGCGCCCGCGCGGCGGCCTCGGCAATCGGCGGCTCCAGGATCGTGAGCGCCTCCCAGACTTCCATGAACGTGACATTGTGCATGGCGAGTGCGCGGCTGACGCCCTCGGCCACGATCTCGTGTTGCGGGCGGCTGACGGACATCAGCTTGGAGCCCGGACGGCGCATCACGAGGCCGTTGCTTTCCAACTCGCGCAGCGCCTCGCGAACGGTGGACCGGTTGACACCAAACTGGCGCGCCAGCTCCGTCTCGGAGGCCAGCCGCTCGCCTTCGCGCAGGCGCCGATCCACAATCCGCTCGGCGATCGCGGCGGCTACCTTGCGATAGGCAGGCTCCATCAGGATCGGAGTGAACGCGGACTGCGGCGCGCTCGCGGTCGATGTGCCGCCGGTGGCCGCCCGGCCTCCCTCGGAACGCCCCCCCTCGGCACTCACGCGGCGGCCTCGAACAACTCGCGCCCGATCAGCATCCGGCGGATCTCCTGCGTGCCGGCGCCAATCTCATAGAGCTTCGCATCGCGCAGCAGCCGCCCGGCGGGGTAGTCGTTGATGTAGCCATTGCCGCCGAGCGCCTGGATGGCTTCCAGCGCATTGTTGGTCGCGCGCTCGGCCGCGAACAGAATGCAGCTCGCCGCGTCCCGGCGTTTCACCCGGCCGGCATCACAGGCCCGGGCAACGGAGTAGACGTAGGCGCGGGAAGCGTTCAGCGAGGCGTACATGTCGGCGAGCTTCGCCTGCATCAGCTCGAACGTGCCGATCGGCTGACCGAATTGTTTGCGCTCGCGCACATAGGGCAGCACCAGATCCAGGGCGGCCGCCATGAGCCCGAGGGGACCGCCGGCGAGCACGACCCGCTCGTAGTCCAGGCCGCTCATGAGCACGCGAGCTCCGCTGTTTTCCTCGCGCAGCACGTTGGCTGAGGGGACAAAGCAGTCCTCGAACACCAGCTCACACGTTCCCGAGCCGCGCATGCCGAGCTTGTCGAGCTTCTGGGCGGTCGTGAACCCCGGGCTGGTGCGCTCGACGATGAATGCAGTGATGCCGCGGGGCCCTGCGGCCGCATCCGTCTTCGCGTAGATGACGAACACGTCCGCGTCGGGCCCGTTCGTGATCCACATCTTGCGGCCGTTGAGGACGTAGCCGTCAGTGCGCTTGTGCGCCCGCATCTGCATCGAGATGACGTCGGACCCGGAGCCGGGCTCGGACATCGCCAGAGCGCCGACATGCTCCCCGCTCAGCAGCTTCGGCAGGAACCGCTCGCGCTGGGCATCGGTGCCATTGAGGCTGATCTGGTTCACGCACAGGTTGGAGTGGGCGCCGTAGGAAAGACCTACCGATCCTGAGGCGCGTGAGATCTCTTCCATCACCAGCGTGTGTGCCAGGTAGCCCAGACCCGAGCCGCCCCAGCGCTCGGGCACCGTGATGCCGAGCAGACCTTGCTCGCCAAGGGCGGGCCACAGGTCGCGGGGAAACTCGTTGGTACGGTCGATCCGGGCCGCGCGCGGGGCGATCTGCTCGAGCGCGAAGCGGCGGACCTGGTCACGCACCTGCAGCAGGGTCTCCCCGAGATCGAAGTCGCAATCGCACACGTCCAGGGCGTTCATGGGCTTGCCTTCCGATTCCGTTTGATCGTAGGATTGTCCGACAAATTAAATTGTCTGACAACCGGACAATATTGGCAAGGAATGGACGGCATGGCCGCGCTGGCGACGCAGATCGATCCGCATTCCCAGGAGTTCCGCCAGAACGAGGCGGCGCTGCGGGCTCTGACGCGGGCCTTGCGGGAGGACATCTCCCGGGTTGCGCTCGGGGGCTCGGCCGCCGCCCGCCAGAAACATCAAAAGGCCGGCAAACTATCCGCGCGCGAGCGCATCCGCGTGCTGCTGGACACCGGTAGCCCGTTCCTGGAGCTCTCGCAACTGGCCGCCCATGGCCTGTACGGCGGGGATATCGCCTGTGCGGGGATCGTGACAGGGATCGGCAGGGTGAGCGGGCGCGAGTGCGTCATCGTCGCCAACGATCCGACGGTCAAGGGCGGCACCTACTATCCGCTCACCGTCAAGAAGCACCTGCGGGCCCAGGAGATCGCCGCCGAGAATCACCTGCCGTGCGTGTACCTCGTGGAGAGCGGCGGGGCTTACCTGCCTGCGCAGGATGAGGTCTTTCCGGACAGGGAGCACTTCGGGCGCATTTTCTACAACCAGGCCCGGCTGTCGGCCGCCGGCATTGCCCAGGTCGCCGTCGTGCATGGCTCTTGTACCGCCGGCGGCGCCTATGTCCCTGCGATGTCGGACGAGAACGTGATCGTCCGCAACCAGGGACGTGTCTTTCTGGGCGGCCCGCCCCTGGTCAAGGCGGCCACCGGTGAGGACATCGATGCGGAATCACTGGGCGGTGCGGACGTGCACTGTCGCGAGTCGGGAGTGTGCGATCACTACGCCGAGAACGACACCCATGCCCTGTCGATCGCCCGGCACATCATCGCGAGGTTGCGACCCTCCGGGCGAGGCCAGCCGCCGGCACTTGCACGCGAGCCGAAATACGCCGTCGAGGAGATCTACGGTGTCATCCCGGCAAGCCTGCGCAAACCCTACGATGTTCGTGAGGTCATCGCACGCGTGGTGGACGGTTCAGAGCTCGAGGAGTTCAAGCAGCTCTACGGAACGACACTCGTGTGCGGCTATGCCCGCATCCATGGCTATCCAGTCGGGATTCTTGCGAACAACGGTATTCTCTTCTCCGAAAGCGCCCTGAAGGGTACGCACTTCATCGAGTTGTGCGCGCGCGAGCAGATTCCGCTGCTGTTTCTGCAGAACATCACCGGATTCATGGTCGGGCGGCGCGCGGAGGCGGGCGGGATCGCGAAGGACGGTGCCAAGCTGGTCACGGCCGTCGCCTGCGCCGAGGTTCCCAAGCTGAGTGTCATCATCGGTGGCAGCTACGGAGCGGGCAACTACGCCATGTGTGGGCGGGCCTATTCGCCGCGGTTCCTGTTCCAATGGCCCAACGCGCGCATCTCCGTCATGGGAGGGGAGCAGGCGGCAAGCGTGCTGGCGACGGTGAAAGGTGAGCAGTTGAAGGCCTCGGGAAAGCCGTGGACGGCGCAGGACGAGGAAGCATTCAAACAGCCCATCCGCGATCAGTATGAGGAGCAGGGCAATCCTTACTACGCCTCGGCGCGTCTGTGGGATGACGGCGTGATCGATCCGGCGGACACGCGGCGAATTCTCGGGTTGTGCCTGGCTGCGGTTCACAACGCGGCGCCCGAGCCCACGCGGCTGGGCATACTGCGGATGTAGCTCGATGGCGCTGATCGACAGTCTCCTGGTCGCCAATCGCGGCGAGATCGCGTGCCGCATTTTCCGAACCGCGCGCCGCCTGGGAATCCGGACCATCGCCGTTTATTCGGAGGTCGACGCGGGTGCCAGGCACGTCCGCGAGGCTGATGGCGCAGTGTGTATTGGCGGGGCGGCTGCACGCGACAGCTACCTCAATATTCCGCGCCTTCTGGAAGCTGCTGCGGCTACTCACGCGCAAGCAGTGCATCCAGGCTATGGGTTCCTTTCCGAGCACGCGCAGTTTGCCGCCGCGTGCCGACAGGCAGGACTCATCTTCATCGGGCCGCCCGCGGAGGCCATCGCCGCGATGGGCTCCAAGATCCTCGCGAAAGCCCGGATGCGTGCCGCGGGTGTTCCGGTCCTGTCCGGTTATGAGGGGAACGCGCAGGATCTGGCGTACCTGAATGAGCAGGCCCGGCGTCTGCCGTTACCCCTGATCGTGAAGCCGGCCGCCGGAGGTGGCGGCAAGGGCATGCAGATCATCACCGACCGGTCGCAGATCGCCCCGGCGTTGGCGGCCGCCCGCCGGCTGGCCGAAAGCGCATTCGGCGACGGCACCTTGCTGCTCGAGCGGTTTCTGCCAGCACCGCGCCATGTGGAAGTACAGGTGTTTGCCGACACCCACGGCCGTGCGATCCACCTCGGGGATCGCGACTGTTCCGTGCAGCGGCGCCATCAGAAAGTCATCGAGGAGGCACCCGCGCCGAACATCCCCGCGGACGTGCAGGCGAGCATGCGCAGTGCGGCCCTGGTGGTCGCTCGTGAGATCGGCTATGTCGGTGCGGGAACCGTCGAGTTCCTGCTCGATGCCGGCGAGTTCTATTTCATGGAAATGAATACTCGCCTGCAGGTGGAGCACACCGTCACGGAGGCGGTCACCGGCTTGGATCTGGTGGAGTGGCAGTTGCGGGTCGCCGCCGGAGAGGCGTTGCCGCTGGAGCAGTCACAGATCGTGTTCCGCGGCCACGCCATCGAGGCCCGGGTATGTGCCGAGGACCCGCGGCGGGACTTCCTCCCCAGCTCCGGTCACTTGCAGCTGCTGGAGTGGCCGCAAGCGGAGTCGGTCCGGGTCGATGCCGGGTTCCAGTCGGGCGACGAGGTGCCCAGCCACTACGATTCGCTCCTGGGTAAGGTGATCGCGTGGGCGCCGACGCGCACGCAGGCGGCGGCACGGCTGGCAGCGAGCCTCGATCGAACCTATTGCGTCGGAGTGCACACCAACGAGCGTTGGCTTGCGCGCATTCTGCGAAACGAGCGCTTTCTGGCCGCCCGTCACAGTGTGGCCCTGCTGCGCGAGTCGGACTCGCTGCGATTGGATCCCATCGAGCCGCCGCCAACGGCGCTGACACTTGCGGCGCTGGCCTACCGGAACGCCCTGATCAAGGTGGGGCCGTGGGATGCCGCGGACGGCTTCACACCCAATCTGCCATCCACGGTGGGACTTGCGTTCCTGTGCCAGCAACGACGCCACGAGGTCGAGGTGGAATGCGCGCAGGGCGCTACTGTCAGGGCCCGTATCGACGCTGCACCTCCACTGGAGCTGGCGGATATCTCGTTCACCACCAACGAGATCAGCGCTCGGTACGGCGCGATGTTGCTGAGGGCCCACTATCTTGTCGACGCCGCTCATGTGCATGTCTGGCTGGGCGCCGAGCATTTCGACTTCCTCCTGGATGATCCACGCGATCGCGAGTATTCGAGTACCGCAGCCCGTGGCGGTCTCACCACGCCGCTGCCTGGAGTCGTCGTGGCCATCTCCGTCATACCCGGGCAGAAGGTGGCGGCGGGGGAGGTCCTCATGGTCGTCGAGGCCATGAAGATGGAACACACGATCACAGCCCCTTACGCGGGGGTCGTGCAAGGGATCCACTGCTCCCCGGGCGACCGGGTGCCCGAGGGCAAGGCGCTACTGGAGCTGACTGAGATATCCGAACGGAAGGCAGCAGAGTAACAGTGGCAGCTACTGTCGCCCGCGTGAACGTTGTCGAGCGGGTGGTGTCGAGGGAAAGTCGCAGGTCGCTTATCCGCGCGATAGGGATATAGCGCTTCTCGGTGGCCGCGCGAAAGCGGGACGTGTTCGCACGGTTTGCCCTTAGGCGGGTGATAGTAGCTGCCTCGCCGTTTCTGCAGTGACCGGCACCGGAAATCCGGCGGCTCCGCGGGACGCATCGTCGGACGCCCGGTCCACTCGTTCCCCGCGCGGGGATTGATCAGCATGTCAGACCTTGCCTGCGGGCTGCGGATGTTGCACGATCGGGCACCAGGTGGACAGCACGGAGGGTCGCCGGAATATAACTACAGTCGACTAAGCCAAAGCGTTCAGCGCGGCAAAGGATTCAACACACGCGCCTTGAGACGCACCCGGAAGTACCCGGGATGCCATCAAAACGCGCTCATGGAATTTTTGGAGGCAGGGATGTCACGCCGATCCAGACTTCACGTGCCGGAGGGCGTCTACTACGTCGTCCAGCGCAGCAACGCCCGTCAACCCATTTTCACCGACCCGGCCGACTACGCGACGTTCGAGCGCCTGCTGGCGACCATGCTGGCCCGCTGCCGCGCGCGCGTGCATGCGTATTGCTGGGACACCGATGCCATTCGCCTGGTCGTGCAGATCTCGGACATGCCGGTGGGCCGCCTCATGCAGCGGCTCAGCAGCCAGTACGCACGGCGCGTGCATCGCCGCCAGGGGGAGTCCGGACATCTGTTCCAACAGCGCTACCAGGCGCTGCTGATCGACCCCGAGGCTTACCTGTTGAATCTGATTCGCTATCTGCACCTGCTTCCCGTGCGCAGCGGGCGCGTTGCCGATCCCGACGACTATGAGTTGAGCAGTCACCGCGCGTACCTCGGCACTAGCGAGGTTCCGTGGCTCACGACCACCGCCGCGCTGCGCATGTTGGCGCAGCGCGCGGGTCAGACTCGCTCCGCCGGCTCCGACACCATCCATGCGTACCGCCGGCTCATGTTCGACAGCATTCCGCCCGAGGAGGACATCAACTTCGACCGCGGAGGAGTCGACGATCCACGGGTGCTCGGGGACCGCCAGTTCATGACGCAGATTCCGCGGAACCAGCGCGTGCATCGCAGCGCTTACTCGCTCGAGCAGGTCATCGACACCGTTTCGTGTACGCTCGGGCTGGAGCGCACCGAAGTGTTGTCCCGATCGAGACAGCGTCGTCTTGCTCTGGGTCGTGCGCTGATTACGTGGTATGCGACGGAGCGCGGCGTGGCAACACTGGCTGAGGTGTCCCGACGGCTGCAGCGCGATCCGTCCACTTTGTTCGTCGCGGTGGAGCGTTACCGAACGCTGCGGCCGGAGTTGTTCAATCTGACGGCGCTGCACGATTCGGGACCGCTCGTGCGACAGTTGAGCGCCGCGCCGGGAGAGGTGCGGCCGTAGGCCTCGCCTCGCGCGAGGGTCCTGGAAAGGGTGCCGTAAGGCTCGCCTCGCGCAAAGAGGGCCGTAGGACCTCACCTCGTGCGGAGGGGACTGTCAGGGGGGTTGCAGGAGCTTGAGCCGGCGTCGACGCTGTGGATCCGAGACAGTCGACACGTACGGCGAGTCCCGATCGAAAAAGCGCCATGGCCGCGCAGCCCACTCACCGGCGTAGTCCACGCCGATGCGTGGACTGCGCCCGACCCGCGGAGCGGCGTGTTTGCCTGGCGCGCGCTCGATCCATAGAACGTCTCCACACAGATCCGTGCCGTTGAGAGTTCGATCGATGCCCATGGCACGGCAGAGCAGGCCCGGTCCCCAGGTCTTGTCTGCAATTCCACTGACCGGCTCGAGCGCACGCAACAGCACGGCATGCGGCGTCCCTTCCTGCTCCGTGACGACGTTCAGGCAGTTCCAGAACCCGTAAATGAAATAGACATACGCGTGTCCCGGTGGGCCGAACATAGTGGCCGTGCGGGCTGTGCGCCCGCGGGAGGAGTGAGCCGCCAGATCCTCCGGTCCCTGGTACGCCTCCGTCTCGACGATTCTGCCGACGCGCCGCCTGCTGCCGTCGTAGCGTACGAGGTGAGTGCCTATCAGCTCACGCGCAACGGTGAGCGTGGGGCGATCGTAGAACGCCCGCTCGAGTTTCAGGGTGGTGGGCAAGTATTCGGTATGGAAGTCGCTGCAGGTCGCGACGATACCCGAAAACCATCGGCGATCGTCAGCCGAAACGGTCGGCACGCCGGCAAAAACAGCGAGGGCAGCGCGTACGATGACGCGCCCCCGTGCGCGAGATCGACTACCTCTCCTTCGAATCCTCGGCGTTGGTCGCGACTCGGGTGGCGTTCTTCACGCTCTTCACGCCGCGAACGTTGCGTATGTCCTGGACGACGCGTGCGGCTTCCTCCTTATTTCTGGCAGTGCCGCTGATCGTCACGTCACCCATGTAGACATCGAGCTGGAAGTCGCCGGCGGCCACCTGTTTGTCCTTCACCAGGGCGGCCTTCGCGCGTGCCGTCAATGTCGCGTCATCGACGTACTGACCCGTCGTCTCATTGCCGTGAATCAGATTGCAAGCCGGAGCAAGCGCGGTCACGGCGGCCGCGACGGCGATTCTCAAAGCTGGACGCATGAGTCACCTCCACTTGCAGCGCCAGCAAACGCAGTGCCCGGCCAAAAGGGCGGGAAATCGGCCCCGCCGGGATGGTCTACAATGGGTGGTGGGTCTCCAACCTTCACTTGAAAAGAGATTTGAAATCTTTAGAATCAAGCACATAACCGTACTTTCGCGAATGAATATGAGCATCAGGTCAGCCTGTTTCATCTTGTGCGCTCTGCTGGGAACCGCGCCTGTGTGGGCTACGGTCTACGAGTTGCCCGTGGACGGCAGCTCCGTCATCGGGACGGACGAGCACGTCAAGTCGACGTACCAGGACACGCTGCTGGACATAGCGCGGCGCTACAGCCTCGGCTATGAGGAGATCATCCGCGCCAACCCCGGAACTGATCTGTGGATTCCCGGTGAGGGCAAGGACATCCTGCTGCCCGGACAGCGCATTCTTCCGCCGGGTCCGCGCGAGGGCATCGTCGTCAACATCCCGGAGCACCGGCTCTATTACTATCCGAAGCCGAAGAAGAATGAGAAGCCGGTGGTCATCACCTTCCCGGTGAGCATCGGCAAGATGGACTGGCACACCCCGCTCGGCCAGACCCATGTCATTCAGAAGATCAAGCACCCGGCCTGGTATCCGCCGGAGTCGGTGCGCAAGGAGCACGAAGCCAACGGCGATCCCTTGCCGAAGTTCGTCCCCGCCGGGCCCGACAATCCGCTGGGCGACTACGCGATGCGCCTGGCCGTCGGCGACGGTGCCTACATGATCCACGGTACCAACAATCCGATGGCCGTCGGCATGGCGGTCACTCACGGCTGCATCCGGATGTACCCGGAAGACGTCGCCTCGCTGTTTCCCCTCATTCCGGTGGGTACGAAGGTCTATCTGATCAACGAGCCGGTGAAGACGGCCTTCGCCGACGGCAAGTTGCTGTTGGAAGTGCATCCGCCGGTGGATGCGCAGGGCCAGAGCACCGAACCTGACATGCAACTGCTGTCGGAGCGGCTCGACAAGGCGCTCGGCAGCACGACCGCGGCGATCCATTGGGACTTTGCGCGCCAGGCCCTGCAGGCGGCGACCGGGATGCCCGTTGTGGTGGGTCTGGAAGCGGATCTGCCGGACGCGCCGGCGCCGGGGTCCGCGACAGCGGGACCCACGGCAGACGCTTCCACCGCGCCAGGGGCGACGGCACCGGCGCCCGGTGCGTCCGGGTCTGCGGCACCTGCGAACACTGCGGCAGCCGACACAGGTCCTGCGGCACCTGCGAACGCTGCGCCAGCCGGCGCGACAACGGCGGCGACTGCGGCACCGGCCGGCAACACGGCAGCCGACGCAGCCCCTTCGTCACCGTCAACCAATGCCATAGCGGCCGCGCCGCCTGCTCAGCGATAGCTGGTTCGTACTCCGCGCAGCTCGTTGATCAGCCGCACGACGCGGGCGACCCGCGTCAACAATGACAGGGCTCCGGCGAGCCAGGGCAGCCAGGAAATCAGCCGCCGCGGCGGCTTCAGCATCAGCAGGATGCTCGCGATTCCCGCGAGCCACGCCAACGGGTGGTTGGCCGCCGAGCGGGAGCTGCTGCGCCGCGCCCACGAGGCCACCTGAGTGGTGGGGTGAAACCGCTCCGCCTGCCAGGCAAGCTCCTGTCGCTGCGTCTCGATCTCTGCGAGCAGGGCCTGCCGGCGCTGCTCGAGCTGTGCAATGCGGCGCTTCATTCCGTACCGTCCACTTTGCGCCGGTCGTGCTCGAGTTGCTGCAGGGACTTCTCCAGAATCAACGGACGCACGCGCATGGCTCGCATCGATAAGGCGGCGAACACTGCCGTCAACACCGCGAACAGGCCGGCACCGCCGAGCACTCCAGCCATCCTGTGCGTGTCCCATAGCGCCGCGATGATGGCGACGACGATGAACAGGAAAGCGAGCACGCCGCAAGCTAACGCCGCCAACGCCCAGAGCAATGTCTGGAGCGTGCGCAGCAGATAGATTTCCGCTTCGACCACGACCAGATCGAGTCGCGTCTTGAGCGCCTCGATGGCCGTCGCCAGCAGTCCGCGCAGCGACCCGGGAGGGGGGGTCTCGGCGCCGGCGGCGGCGGCATCCGAGCCGTCTTCGATCATTTGCGGCCCATGAGCAGGCCGAGGATCAGCGCAATGCCACCGACCACGGCCACCGCCGTCCAGGGGTTGTCGGTGACGTAGTCGTCGACCGCGCGCGCGCGGCCTTTGACTTCATCCTGGAAGTCGGCAAGTCGGGCGCGCACCGCGCTCAGGGATTCCTCCGCCCGCTCCCGGGCGTTGGTCGCGGACTCGCTAGCGCTGTCGGCTGTGGCGCGCAGCAACTCCTCCGCGTGGTGAATGAGCGATTGCAAGTCGTCTGCGATTTTTCCGGCATCGAACTGTTGCTTCATTTTCCGACTCCTCGATTCCTGTTCTCAACGGACTCATCGCAGGCAAACATCGTGCCTGACAGCGACCCGCCGCGCCTCAAACAGGCGCGCACGCGACCTGCAAAGCGGCGGCGGTGAGCATGGCATCCTCGTCCGCGGGGATCACCTCGACGGCGACCCGGCCGCGCGGCGCCGCCAGCCGCGCTTCCTGTCCCCGGCAGGCTTCGTTGGCTGCGCTGTCCAGCTCGATGCCTGCCCATTGCATTCCCTGGAGGATCTGCGCCCGTACCGCCGGGACGTGCTCGCCGACACCGCCGCTGAAGATGATGCCGTCGCATCCTCCCAGAACGGCAAGGTAGCTGCCAATGTATTTCCGGGCGCGGTAACAGTAGAGATCCACTGCCAGGCGCGCCTGCGGATCCGGGCTGGACAGTAACGCGCTGAAATCGCCGTTGGCTCCCGAAAGGCCGGCAAGACCCGCCTCCCGATTGAGCCGCTCGATGATCTCTGCCGCGGACTGACGCAGGCGTTGCTGCAGAAAGGGCACTACTGCGGCGTCAATGTCCCCTGACCGGGTGGCCATCACCAGACCTTCCAGGGGCGAGAATCCCATCGAGATGTCGAGCGGGCGGCCCGCGGAAAGAGCGGCAATGGAGCAGCCGCCGCCGAGCTGCAAGGTGATCAGCCGGCCCCCGCCGGGCAACTCCGGGTGCAAGCGTTCCCACCGGCGCAGCATGGCCTCGTGTGCCAAGCCATGAAATCCATAGCGCCGCACGCCCAGATCGACGCCCATGCCAGGGGGAAGCGCATAATGGCTAGCGACCGGTGGAAGCTGCGCAAAGAAGGCCGTGTCGAATGCAGCGATCTGCCGTACTCCGGGGTCACATACATGCAGCGCTGCTTCGATCCAGCTCACCGCCGTCGGATTGTGCAGGGGCGCGAGCTCGGAGAGGCGGTCGAGCTCCGCCAACACGGCGGCATCGATCTTGACCGCCCGAGTGAAGTGCGCGCCACCGTGCACCACGCGATGCGCCACGGCATCGGGGCGAAAGTGGGCGGCGCGCAATCGATCGAGGAAACTGCTCAGAAGCTGCCGCTTTTCAGCCTGCGCCGCCGGGTGGCGCTCCGATGCGATCCGCCGGGTCTCGGATTGACGGCCCACCTCATAGGCACCGAGCTTGATGGAGGTGCTACCGCTGTTGACGGTCAAGACGATCATGGCTGGTCAGGACAATAGTGGGGTTGCGCGTCATCTGGATGCCGTCACGGAATGCTTCGTGCTGCCATAAACGCCCGTGACACAGGAAAGGTCTCCCATGCCTCTCTCCGCCGATGAGCTGCGGCGCATCCACGCCTGGTGGCGGGCGGCGAACTACCTGTCGGTGGGGCAGATCTATCTGCTCGACAATGCACTGCTCAAGCAGCCGCTTTCGCTGGAGCATATCAAGCCGCGGCTGCTGGGCCACTGGGGCACCACGCCGGGGCTGAACTTCAT
>Ga0207707_10002119_pt1 | contig 17966 bp, 16 predicted proteins | sample KBSC83BmetaG_FD_184336 | JGI IMG/M metagenome (GOLD analysis project Ga0207707, IMG submission 184336) | Corn rhizosphere microbial communities from Kellogg Biological Station, Michigan, USA - KBS C8-3B metaG (SPAdes) (version 2) | ecosystem: Host-associated > Plants > Roots > Rhizosphere ...
TCCAGGGCAAGATGCAGCGCTGCAGTGCCGGAATTGACGGCCACCGCTTGCCGCGCTCCTACGTAGCTTGCGACGTCACGCTCAAACTGAACCGACTTGGGGCCCGTAGTGATCCAGCCGCTCTCCATCACTTCGCGAACGGCTCGGATGTCGTCCTCTTCGATTAGAGGAAGGTGGAAGGGAAGGTAATCGGCGGCTGGCTGTTTCATAGGAATTTGCTCCTCAGGTGTTGGTGCCGACGCTGATTTCGGCGCCTGGAATGGTTTGCAGGACCGGCGATGATTTCTCCATTGATGTGGGGCGAATTTTCGCTAATCTAATTGCCTTGCTGAGCGGAGCGTTGCTGAAGTGCTTCGGCGGTGAGTAAAGTCAAGCCAAGTTTCATTCCGTCACCGACATGCTGCCGCTGTGACCAGCGGTTGAGAACACGCGAGCGGGACCGCGCAATGTGAACTCCGCTACAGGTGCGAAGACCTCGAGAGATGCTTTGCGAATTCTCCTGCGAATGAGGTGGGCCGTTTCAGGTTGAGCCGGTTCGATCCCTTTGCGAGGTCGAGAAATTGCGATTTCAGGCACGATCGCAGCAGCGCAATGTCGGGTAGAACCTTGTGCTCACCGATGCCTTCGAGATAGATATGCGACGGCAGGAACTCGAGTTCTTCAAAGAAGCCGTTGAGGTCATTGAAGTCGCCTCCGTACTGTGCCGCTATTCGTTTCATATCCTGCGCCCACGCCATGAGGACGCCTAGATAGCTGGTTTCCAGCAATTTGGCCAATTCCGCGAGCTCGACTGTGGGAAACGCAGTTGTGTGGAAACCGGCGCGGCTCAGGTGCTGCATTGCAGCTTGCAGCGACTCCTGGCACGTTGCGGCTACAAATTTGCGGTACCGCATTAAGTCAGACTCCATGCGGGGATGGTTTCCGCGCACTGGGCTGTACGCCAAGCACGCATTTCCAATCTCCTCCTGCACCTTCTTCGTTGTTCCCGGCGGGACCGAGCTGTGCAGAATCGTTAGCGCCGGATGCAGCCTCCGTACATATTCCGCAGTGACATCTACGAATCTGTCAATCTCAAACGGGTAACAGATATGAAGCACCAAGCAAGGCGACTCAATGGTGACCGGCTCTATATCGATACCAGCGCAATCGAAATTTTGTGAAAGGATATGCAGGAGCGGCCGACCCACTTCACCCAGACCTGCCACCACTACCAAGGCTTTGTCTACCATGAAAGTGCCCCCAGTCTTCAAATCTTTGATCCGCTATTCTCAACGTCAGCGTGGTGGGTCTATTTAAGTCGTCGGGAGTTTGTGCCCATGCTAACGAGTGAGCGTGGAGAACCGCCTCGCATTGTTCTGAGCATTAAATCCAAGCGCCCAACGACTTATTCCCGTCAGGACTCCAATGCCATACGCCAGGTGGTATGTCGCAAATATCAGCGGCAGGATGGCAACGAGTCTTATTCCCTTGCGCGCTGCAACTACGATGGACGACACTGCCAAGACAAACAGATAGAGTGCATCAACCAAGAGCAACGGCATCATCAATGGCCCTAACTTCGATGTCGGCCACGCCGGAGCTAAAAGGAAAAGGAGCATAAGCCATATAAGATTCCACGCTATGAATCCAGCAGGTGCAATATGTCGCAAGGAGACAATTCTTTGGTGCTTCCGCATCACCACTGTCTTCCAATAGCCGTACTGAAAATACTGCTTGAATAGGTTCGAGATCGAGCTTCTCGGCGTATACCACGAGCGAATTTGAGGTGATTGATAGATAAGGCACCCGGCTTGCTCAAGTCGGGCATTGTGCTCGTCGTCCTGGTTCCTGACCAGGTCTTTATCGAATCCTCCAAAGTTCGCAAACACCTCTTTGGGCCAGCATCCGAGGTAGACGGTATCGACTGGACCTTCGTAATCCGGGTCGTGCGCTCTGCCACCTCCGCAACCCAAGCGAGATTGAAACGCTGCACTGATTGCGGATCCGATATAACCATTTCCGCGCGCCACCCACGGGCCGCCGACATTGCTGGCATGGGTATTGGCGAGCACGTGAAGGCAGGACTTCACGTATTGCGGATGATATTCCGTATGCATGTCCATTCTGACAATCACGTCACCGTGGGCCCTCTGTATGGCAGCATTGAGACCGGTCGATACGATGCCTTCGGGATTGTCGACGATATGGAAATGTTCGTTTTGACCGATCGCTTTGATTAGGACGTCTCGAGTTCCGTCAGTGCTCATCCCGTCTGCAATGATTACCTCCCAATCAACGCCTGCGAGATCCTGATTTTCAAGGGAACGCACAAAGATTCCAGCAAATTTGCGCTCGTTTAGGCAAGGCACGATGATCGACACACTGCTTAGCGTTTCCGGAGATTTCATAGGCAGATACACCTCTCGTTTTCAAACCTGAACCAGGCCTTCGACACGTAAATGGGTTGCATGTGCAGTTGAATTCCGAGAGTGGGTGGACTCTTGGGCTCAAAGCAACGTTGTTCTGGTCGCGGAAAGCGCGATGCGAAGCCAACGAGGAAATTTTGCGATCAAGTTATAGGGGACTCTTTTTGATCCGAAAGAGCGGAAGGATGCTTCGATGGGTCTGTGCATCGAGCCTTCGAAATCAAAGACTTCGGTGTGAGTGGAGGCGAACTCAATCAGGTTCCACATCAACAACACATGCCCGCCACTGGTGGCGAGATCAGGATGGTGGCCGCCCACGAGGTAGTAGCCGCGGTTGCGGTCCCAGACGAAGAAGGACGCAGCATGAACGCGTCCTTGGCCGTCCTCGGCCGCCATGCATATTCCCGCATCGTTAGCGCGCGCTGCGTCATAAAGCCGACAGAAATAGTCAAGGCTGTAAGGACAATTCCTTTTTTGCCGGTCGAAAGTTTGCATTGATGCGTTGTAGACAGTCTCCGGACTGCATTCCTTTACACGAACGTTCCATTTTTGCGCCTTGCGGATATTCGTGCGCCTGACCTGGGCGAGTCCGTCCCACAATCGACCGGTTGATTCGAGATTGTCGAGAACGTACGTGTAGTGAGTCGTCTGCGTAAAGCCGCGCCAGTAGAACGGAAGCCAGTTCTGGCAGGCGGGATGGAAGGCTTGTACGAACACGGTTTCTTGTGCAAGTCTGGCCGCGAAGATGTCGAGGATCTCAGTTTCGCGGCTTTGAACAGTGACTTGCTTGCCTTCGATCGGTGCGATCACAACGCCCAGTGTCTGAGTGTGTTTGGGCATACAGCAGATGCGCAGTCCCATGTGGCGGGAGTAATGGAGCGGAATTCCGGCAACGAGTTGGCCACTCTCAAAGTAACCGAGCACCTGCGCTTCGCCGCAGGCTGCCTTAAGCCACCAGCTCTTACAGAACAGCGAACATTGCGGTGAAGTTTCTACGAGCGCGTCCCATCTGGGCAACTCTTCAGCAGCGAGGAACGACAGGCCCGATTTGCGTGGTTGCGGAGTAAGTTGCGCAATTCTTCGGCGGGTGTCGATAGTCTGCACTTGAGGCAGATCAATATCACTCAATATTGGGTTCGCTACTTTGGTCACGAGGGAATCACCTCCTGGTATACGGCCAAACATCCCGGCCGTGTGCCCCGGCAATCTTTTGTTTGCTGGATAGGATTGCAACAAGCTTTTGCAAAGGCCACCTAAAGTTGTGCGACAGGCCGGTAAGTCGCGATTGGTGAGCACGGCGTCAATCGGCGCCGACGAGAGATGTTCGCATTGAAACTCGATCATGAGCTGACGAAGATTGTTTTGATCGCTGCACCAGCTCGCATCCTGCCAAAATTAAGCCGCACCAAAACCAAATGAACCTGCTATCGTCCAGATCGCCACTGAACATGGCAATGAAAACCAAATAGGCCAAGCCGGGCAACAGGAAAGGAAAATGGGTCCCCTCCAACATGACAGCCCGGAGTCTCCGGACGACCGAGATCAGAAGAAACAGAAAGGCGGACGCTCCGGCCAGGCCCTGCTCCACCAGCAGTTCGAGGACGATGTTGTGCGGATAGAGACGATAGTCCGTCTGCCAGTAGACCATGCTCCATCCGCCCAACCCCCAGCCGAACCAGGGATGCTGAAGCCATGCGCTCAGTGCTGCCTGATAGTAGCCGAGCCGTTGTACTGCGGTCCCGCGCGCTTCTCCAGATCCGTTAATTAGTGCGAGAATTTCCGCGCTCTTGTAGCGAAACTTGGAAGCCTCTGCTCCGTAAAACCAGAACGTGGAGAGGACCAGAACCGCGCCGATCACCGCTAAGACGACGAGGAACATTTGCCGTCGAGAAATCATGGGCCAACGCATGGAGCGAACAAAGAAGCCGAGTACGATGACCAGCAGCAGGGAAAACAATGGACCTCGCGTCTCGGCCGAGGCTAGTCCCAAAGCCAGCCAGGGGATACAGACCAGCAGGATCAAAGCGCGCAATCGGCGGTCCTTACAAGGCAGATAAAGAAGGAGGACGATTGCGAGGCCGATGGCCTGGCCTTTGCCGATGTGGGTAGGGTTATCGTCGGCTCCCATGGCTCCCGTGGCACTGAAGCCCAAGCTGCTAAGCGCCACTGCCATGCCAAACAGAACGGTTCCGAGGGTAAAGTCCCGGATGTCGCGATCTCCGGTGAAGAGAACGAAGGGCGCAAGGAACAAAGGACAGCCAAGGGTCAGAAATCCAGTCAGTTTCATGGCCCCGTAATTAGGCGAAACGGTGTAGAGATCGCTCACAAACACCACAGCGACAAACAAGCAAAATGCAATGAATGCCTGGCCGGAACCTATGGAATTCAAGGCGTTTGCCATTGGCTTTCCTTTGCCCGCGCCAATCCATGCCGGGTTCTCCTCACTGCTGCTTTTACCATGCAGATGCAACCATCGGAACAGGATTGCAATCCCTAACAAGCCAACCAGGATTTGCAACGCGGTCCAGTTTTCGGCGGGCCCCATTCCCGTCAGAACCGGGACCTCTTTTAGCCGGGGGAGAAATAACACAGGCGCAAGAAACGCGGCCGGGAACTTCGTCACCAACGCAAGGGCGAACAGGCCGAATAGGAACAACACTATTACTCTCAGCGGGTCGGCATGGATGCCCAGCTGCTCGCGTACGGCAAGCAACGCAACGAGAGCCGTGACGGGCAGAATCGCAATCCATGTGGGATTCAACTCGCGTATGGAGAGTTTATTCACGGCGCCTCCGGATACGTCCGCGCGGCGGTCGTAGGCCAGCTGGCGCGCCGCCGGAAGCCCACGTTCAACGTGTAGGCAATCCATCCTGAGCCCCGCTTAGCGAGGGCTAAAAGGTAAATCAATGTGAGAGCAGTCTCAACGAGCATGGCTTCGAAGAGCGGAATAGGATCGCTCCGCAACTGGTGGTATGCAAAGGCGACTGCTCCCAGCGCCACGGCTGCAGCCAAAGAAGGCCCCAGGCTGCGCCACGGAATTGCCAGCCCGTAGAACTTGCGGAATGTGCGAGCGGTTAGCAGGGCAAGCAGGATCTGAGAACTCAGAAGTGCGCCGGCAATGCCGACGAGCATCGAATGCCCCGGGAACAATGTCATCCAAGCAGCGATTAATCCGAGGAATGCGGTCAGACTGATAAGAACGTTGGCCGTGTTGAACGGTTTCACGCTGGCTGCATCTATGGGACTGCGGAGGGCGACGAAGAACAGGTAAGGCGGAATCGCCAGCAACACGAGGCGAATGACCCCCATCTGATTCAGGTATGCCGGTCCCACCCATCCGCGCACCACGATGTCGGCAAACACCGCAAGCTGTATGCACGTGAATATCGAGACTTCCATCACTGCGACCAGGAGAAGGCGCAGCCGCGATTGCAGTTCTTCATGCTGGTTCTGGCCCAGCATCATGCTCACCTTCGACAACAGCACCGTGCCCAGCGGGGCAGCGGCATAGCCGGTGACCATCAGGATATTCAGGCCCAAGAGCAAGGGCGACACTTTGTCGATTTCCATGAAATGGGCAGCAAGGATCGGGCCCAGTGCGGTCAGGGCAGTGGCGCCGAATTCGCCCGGAACGCGAGGCAAGCCGTACCGCAACAATTCGCCACAGCGCCTCTGAATTGTCCCGTCGGGCCTGCGCTGACGCAATCGCAAAAGGATAGGTATGGCAAACAGTGCTGCAATCACCATCATCAGTCCGCCGGTCTCGAACATCATGACCCCGATAGGCTGACGACGGTACAGGAGAAGCACCACGGCCATTGGCAGCACCGCGACATTGCAGATTTCCAGGAGATTGGCGCGTACCATGTCGAGCAGACCGCGGTAATATCCATACACCGCGCGGTGGATAGCGAACCCGCAAATCAAAACGGCGAGAGCGATAACGAGGCCCGTCTCCTGCGGATTTCCGAAGAGCCATTTGGCAAAGAACCCGCGAAACAAAATCATCAAGACGCCGCCGGCTACTGCCACTGGCAGCATGCAAAAGGCAGCGGCCAGAAAGTATGCCGGTTCATCCTGGTCAGTCTTCCCCGCGGCTTCGAGATAGCCCGCGGCATGGGCAACATAGCGCGGCAGGCCAGTTGCCAACCCGAGAAGAGTGGCCGATATCGACCACGTCAGCACCCGTCGCAACAGTAGGTACTCAGAGAGAACTTGTGCACCCATCCATCGACTGAGCATCGACGTCAGGATCAAGCTCGAGGCTACGCTGGCGACCTCTGCGCCCATGGTGATTGCAACATCGTGGAGGAACAACCGCGCGGACGGCGATCCCTTATCGGTCTTCACATGCGCGTCCACGGCCTCATGCGCAGATTCTTTCTCGGTAGACTGAGTGGGCAGGGGATTAGTCTCTGCTTCCGCAGAAATGCCTGCGGTCCCGTAGAGAGCTTGCTGTGATCGCTTTTCGCATTCTTCCTGGTGAATAAAGGCCACAGCTTCGCCCTCTGAGTCACATGTCGTGATCCCGATTCAAATTTGCAGGTATTAAGCCCGGCGCGTTGTCCTGCCCGGAAGCCCGATCGTTACAGAAGCGAAGAGCCGTTCAATGATTGAAAAAGCCGATCAATGTTTGTCTGGTGACTTTAAGATCTGCAATCGCTTCAGCTTTGGTTGCGTGCTAGGGAATTCTTGCCCGAGGCTGTTCGCCCCCTCCCAAATCTCTCGCTCTATGGTTCTCGATTCATCACGACTCCCAGGAGCCGCACAGCATAGCGGTCGAGCGAACGCCGCGCCCGGATAGCTGTGTCACGATGGGTGATACGCTCCCGTATCACCAGCACAACTCCATCGGAAATCTGACCCAAGAGAATGCCGTCCGGGGCTGAATCCAGCGCCGGTGCGCAAATGAGCACGAAGCCGAATTTCTTGCGCAATCTCAACAACTGCTCATTCACCCCTCCGGCTGGCAATCCGGGACAAGACTCCCTTACCGCGCGGGCCGGCAACACCCACAAATTCGGCGCTGCCAAGCGGCTCGACTCTTTTTGAGGACTCGTCGAACCATCGCCACGCAATTCGAGCGCTTCATCCAGGTCGAATCGGCGGTGAAGCGATGGTTCTCTCAAGTTGGCATCGACCAGACAAACCTGCTGCTGCACCTGGCTTGCCAAGACCTCCGCTGCACGTGCGCTCACGAACTCCGCGGCATCATTTGTATTCACACCGCAAAAGACCACGATCTTCGGGGCTCCGCTTCGCGGAAGCAAGAAGAGTCTCTGCACAAGTTGAAGCTCTTCGGCCGAAGGCGCTCCAGCAAAGATCCCTTGAATGGGGACAGCTTGCTGTGCGAGGTCCAGATTGCATCCCTTCTCTGACCCCGGTGTCTTCCAGGCATGGTTGTCGTTGGAGTCTCGAGTGGCCCTACCCTCAAGCGCGTGGGACAAATGGATCGTTGGGAGCATGGTTCTCCTTCAATCGATTTCAATCGAGTTGACTGTCATGCGAAATTACTCTTCTCTCTCGGGACTATAGAAAGGGGATCCGATATGCGAGATAACGCCCTGGAGACGGGCAGCGTTAATGCTGCCAAGACGGGAACCTGCAGGGTCAATTCCAATTCGTCCAGAGTGCGGAATGTCGGATCGAGGCGGTCCGCTCCCGCAGCCGTTCCGAAGGAGAAGATCATCCCCAGCATTGCGCCGTATATCAAGTACCAGCTTGCCGTATGTACCGGCAGCACGGGAACGGAAGCCCGCTGCACAATGCTCACGTTGAAGATGCGCCGGCTGTCGAGTTCATCCGAGATGCGCGCCTCTTCTTGTTTGTGCAGGAGTAACAGGTAGTTGTTTTCGGCGGCTTGTGCAGTACGGATCAGGTCGCCTTGCGCCACGGATTGTTTCTGCAACCATTCCACGTGAGTTCGGCTCTCGGTAGCCTCTCGGTCCAGAGAAGATGCTCGAGCCCGAAGCGTTGCCAGTTCTGCATTCGAGCGGGTCAGATCCTGGCGCACCATTTCGTAGGTCAGGTCGCGGTCCGTGGTCTTCTCCTGAACCGGGTCGGCCTCGGCATCGGCCAGCGCAGTTCGCGCCTGAGAGATCTGCTTCTCCACTTCGACGACCAGCGGGTAATTGTGCTCGAATTTCGTCAGAAGCTCGGTGCGCTTCATCTCCAGGTTGAGCAGCGAAGACTTAAGTTGTTGTTGCAGGATGGCACTATCGGAGGTCTTCAAGAGAGTGGTCTGGCGCTGAGGAATAGTTTGAGTCTGTTGCGTCAACGTGCCGATTCGTTTTTCCGTTCCAGCAATCGCCGTCTGTGTCTCGCCCTGTTGAGCCTGTATGTCGCTTAACCTCCGCAAAGCATCCGTCAGTTCAGTCTGTCCTGACGCCACGCCAGCTGTGCTGGTGAATTTAACCAGCTTCTGCTCAGCGTCCTCCATCTGGGCGCGAGCGTCGGCCGTCGCCTTCTGAAAGAACTCGAGCTCTCCCGCCGGGCGGTGCGCCCGCGCATGTTCTTGCAGGTACACATCGCCCAAGGTGTTCAGTACGCGGGCAGCTGATTGCCGGTCGTTAGAGCGGTAGGAGACGACAATGACGTTACTCATCTTCAGCACTTCAATCCGCAGTTTGGAGCTGAGGCGCTGGATTGCCTTGGCGGTTCTTTCCGCCTGAGTTGGCTGATGTATAAACGGCAAAACGGCGGCAGCCCTGGTCCTCATCGAGTCCAACCAGCCTTCGCTCGAATCGAGGCCACAGGCCACCACCACTTCCTTCATGGCATCCTGGCTGCGCAGAAGAGCAATCTCGGAGTTCAACGTTTCCTCCGTTGTGCTCTTGTCATTCACGACTGCCGGTGCATCGCCTCCCGTCAAGGCAGGCTCGACACGCCGCAACTGCTCCACCAGGATTTCCATGCGCGCCTCGTACCTGTCCGAGAGGAGCAGTCCAAAAATAATGACCGCGGCAAAGATGATCGCGAAGGCGGCAACAGCCAGCCGCTTCTGGCGCGACAATACAGCGAGGAGCTGTTGCGCGGTGGGCACTGAGCTGGGTGACCGATCGAGAGCCAGGGCTGTATTGGACAAGATGATTTCCTCCTCGAGAGCCTCGCGGAACGGCTATGTGACTTAGGGAATTCCCGGAACATACATTCCTAACGATGAACTAGGAATGAAGCGCTCAATCTTTGAGAAAGCATTCTTGGGAACAAAGACCATGTCGCCCGCTTGGAGATGCAAATCCTCGCGCAGGTCGCCCTTTTTCATCATTCTGTTCAGATTGAGCTTTCTCACCTCTACCATTGATCCACCAGGCATGCGGCGAAACAGTAGAACTTGAGAATTCTTCGAACTTTTGATGGTTCCGCCGGCAACGGCCAACGCCTCCGTTACCGTTGTATCCTCGCGCAACTCGAATCTTCCAGGGTGACCGACTTCTCCTCCAACCACAAACTGAGGCTTCTGGAAGTCCTTCAACTGGACATTGACAATCGGGTTGTGGAGTATCCCTGAGTAAGCCTTCTTTAGGGCTTCTCTGATTTCAGGGAGCGATTTTCCGGAGACAGAGAGATCACCGACACCTTGCAGAGACACATACCCGTCGGGAGCTACTGATAATGTCTGGTTGAACTCGGTGCTTAACGGAAATTCGAGTAGGAGCGCATCTCCAGGTTTGATGAGATAACGAGGCCGTTGCTGCAGGGCCGGCGCCGTTTCCGGCTTCTCTTTTCCGGATGCGGTGTCATACGAAGTCACGAGAGAGGATTGGCCGGCCGAAGTTGCCTGAGCAAGCAGTGGCGAGGCCGCAGCGAGGCACCACACTAGTGCCATCCGATGTAATCGATTGCCTTTTGTCTGAGTCATCCCGCTCAACCTCTGTGCTCCATAGAGACTGTCTTGGATATCGAGCGTTCGATTTGACCGGCAGGTTTGGCTTGCTCCGCACAATCAGAGTGGCCCGCCGCAAGGTCTATTTGCACCTAGTGGGCCATCTGTGCCGAAGGGGACAGATCTTCAAAACGCTTCATGTGAATGTTCGTGCATCGGCGCACAACCCTATTCAATTCAGGTTTGCTTGAGTACTGTGGCGCGACCACGGCGCGGCATTTCGCACGAATCGCCGAAAAAGTGAGTTGATTCTGAATGCAATAGTTTGTGCAAATGTTTGCAGGTGCGTGCAATTCTTGCGTCTGCACGACCTTGATTGCAGGCTTCACCGACAGCGAACTGCGTTTTCAGGGAGACGGTTTGGGAGAAATACAGTGCCGATTGGGCGAAGCGATGACAAGATCACCAGGAGGTTCGATGGCAGTGGGGAATGCCGGATCACTGTAGTGGAGGGATTCCGGGCATGCGGAGTTCGGCGACTAATCTACCGCTACCACCCAAACGCCGCATCGAGGATTGCCAGCGTCTTCTGGCGCATGATGCGCGTGTTCTCGATGCACTGGTTGACTCGCGAAGGGACGCAGTACTCCGAGTTTTTCCAGCCGGGCCACTGGTTCTCTCTGCCAAAGAATCCAGGATAGAATTCGATCCCGGATACGCTGCCTTGCCGCATCAATTGTGCGGCATTGCGCATCGCCTGTTCGTAATACCCTATTTCCTCGTCTTCTGAGCAGGGTTTCCGGCTACTTTGCGTGCATGGAATGTAATCGATGCGGTCATAGGCATAAAGGCCGGCAATGATCTTTGCGCGTGGGAACAACGCTTTGGCTCTTGCAACATATTCCGGGAACCGCGATGCATTGGTTCGATAGTGAAGATAGAGATGCACGTAGCTGATATTTTGCGCAACGTCGTTGGGGAGAAATGGCTCTCGAAGATAGCGTGAGTCTAGCTCGTCTTCATAGAGAGTGATACCGAACTTAAGACCTTTGCCGTCCGCCATCACATTGTGTGCGACTTCGCGTAGCCATGACTGCGGCTTCATGCCGGGAAGGGAGAAAAGCTTCTGGTACCTGTCAACGAAGTCGTCGAAGCCGGCCTCCATCACAAATCGATTGGAGCCTTGAAGCCGATTGTATTCGCGCGCATCGGCAGGTGTGCGGTCCGCTACTTCCGGCATTGAAAGAAATATCGTCGTGATCCCTTCCCGGCCCACTGCATCTGCGCCAATGCTGACACAACCGTCAGGGTCGCCCGAGTCGCACCCCAGTCGATACCCTGAAACATGTAACTGCCTATTCCATGCTGGGGTATTACCGATCCACGTATAGATGTGCGAGTCAGGCATCTGTGAAACCGCTCGGGATGGGATGGCAAGCGTCTCCTGCGCCTGGCATAGCTCTTGCAAAAATGCATTGGCAACAAAGGGAAGAAACAACACAGTCAGCGCGATGATTCGCGATCGACCGGCCGTTGCCATTCGCAGTTTTATGTGCATGCCACACGCTCGAGAAGGGCCTCAGCCACTTCCACTGCGACACTGCGGCAAAGCATCTCAACTGAGAGCACAACGCGGACGGAATCCGTTTTACGGGCCACAAGACCTTCAAGTCCCGCCATGGGCCCTGTAACAATACGTACTCGCTCACCACACCGCCAATAATCGTGAGGCTCGACCCGTTCCGGGACCGCTGCTGCGGTCCTCACCGCCTCCAATTCCGCCTGGGGGATAATCGCCGGTTTGCCTGCGCTGGCAACCAGGGAGAAGACCCCTGGCGTGTTCAGGATTTCAAACCTCCGTGACAAATCCCCTGCGAAGAACACATAGCAAGGGAAAAGGGGTAAATCCAACTGCTTGCGCCTGTCCTTCCATTGGTGAACTGCGCGGTAGAGCGGGACAAAAACATCGAACCCCAATTGCTGCAGATGATGCCCGATTGTCTTCTCGTGTTGATGGCGAGTGTGAATTGCATACCAATTGCCAGCGCTTTTCGGGGCGCCACCCCAGTCGGGCAGTAGAGTGGGGCGCGTCCAAATCGGTTCGATGTGCTTGGGCTGCTCGGTACCATCGATCGAACCATTCGGCATGGCAATTGTTCCTCGGGATGACTCGTGGCCGCAGAAGCGGCTTCACTCTTCAGTCTTTACCTGCAATCTAATTGCCAATCGCAAATAAGTGGACACAGAAGTGCAGCCGCACGGGACTTTAACTGTTGAGCTATTTGGTGTTTGCCTGAGTCGCTTCCTTGGAGTTTTGCCACACCGGAGTGAAGCCGCTCCGCGTTTTGGGGCAGGTCGAGGAGAGTGCAAGTGCATTCGTTTGCACGGAATCACGTTGCAATGTCTGTGCTTCTGCGGCAGGTGGCGCCGCGCGGGAGCTTTTTGGGTGCTCGAAATCAGCATCTTCCGCCACTTGCGCAGTATTGGTTAGCCGCATCGAGGTATTGGGTCCAGTCAGACGCAATCCCTCGCTGAACTGTATCGAGAGATATGTGGCCGGCTTTTACCTCGTCCGCAAGATAGTTCTCGACCCGGTCCTTGATTTTGAAGTAGCGGTTCTTGAGAGTCATGTCGTCAGGTCCACACTGCGGCCAGATGTTGCCCATACCGTCCGCACCGCCCAGTTCGAGCGGAACCAGGTGGTCGAGTTCGCAAACCTGGTTCCTTCCGGAGTTATGCTGCGGATTTGTCATCTGGTACCAGCTATAAGCGACGTGCTTTCTTGCCTGGCTCTCTTCACAGTCCCGTAAGCAGCGGGTTCGCCAACCGGGATCTTGCATCACACCGAGTGTTACAGAGGAATTGATGCCTCCCGGCGTGCATTGCGGATCGGGAATGGGATAGCCGTTACTCGTAGATGTGTGGCATGATCCTTCGACAGGCTGCTGCCATGACTGAAAGTAGTCTGAACTACAAGCGAGGCCGAGCGTCGAACAACTTTCTCCCTGCATGGGCGGATGCATTTGACCGAATCTCAATTCCCGCTGCCGACTCTCAGGATTGATCCGATTTGCCGGCTGTGCGGACGAACTCATTCCACCATTATTCGAGGATCGTTGCGAATTCCTATCCTGTTGAACGACGAAGACAAAGAAAGCAATGACGGCGATCAGAATGGCGATTAGGGAGAGAATCAAAAGGGAAGAATTGCGCGTGCGCATTTGTTTTCAGGCTACAGCACTTCTCCTTCTGCTGCATACCGCGCCAATGTCCTCGATTAGCGGTTCTCCTCATCAGCGCCAGCTCGCCCTTAGCCGCCGGCGCGACATTTGAAGGAGAAGTGCTCTAGCATACAACTGGGGCTAGAGTCTCATGTCTGAAACACAAGGACGCGCGTTCGTTATCGGAGCGGGTCCGAATGGATTGGCGGCGGCCATCACCCTGGCGCGTGCCGGCAGAAAAGTGACCGTGTTTGAGGCCGAACAGCAGCCGGGCGGCAGCGCGCGTACCATGGAACTCACCCTGCCGGGATTCAGGCATGACTTCGGTGCTTCAGTGTTTCCGCTCGCGGCCTCCTCGCCGTTCTTCGCTCCGCTTCCGCTCAAACGCTACGGTCTTAATTGGGTCCATGGTGCTGCGCCATTAGCTCATCCGCTGGACGACGGTTCTGCCGTCGTACTCGAGCGCGATCTGGCGGCCGCCGCTGCCGAATTTGGCCCCGACGGCCGCGCGTGGCGGGGGCTGGTGCAGCCCGTCGTTGAGCAGTGGGCGCAGTTTGCAAATGATGCGCTCGGGCCAATCGTGCGCGTCCCCAAACATCCGTTGCTGATGGCCCAGTTCGGCATCGCTGCTTTTCAACCCGCATTGCAACTCGCGAAAAATCATTTCGCAAGCCAGCGCACACGCGCGCTGTTTGCAGGGCTGGCCGCGCATTCTTTCCTCGCGCTCGATCAGCCGCTTAGCTCTGCGATCGGTCTCATTCTCGGAGCAACGGCGCATGTGGCGGGTTGGCCGGTTGCTCAGGGAGGCACACAGTCCATCACCGACGCGCTCATCGCGCACTTGCTTGACCTTGGTGGAGAAATCCAAACCGGCACGCGTATTACGTCTCTCGATCAGATAGGTGCAGGCGGTGCACCGATTTTGTGCGACATCACGCCGCGACAACTTCTCGCAATTGCGGGTGACCGGCTACGTCCCGGGTACGCCAGCCGTATTCGCCGCTTTCGCTACGGTCCCGGTGCGTTCAAAATTGACTACGCATTGAGCGAGCCAATCCCGTGGCGCGCAGTCGAGTGCCGCCGGGCGATAACGGTACACCTTGGCGGCGCGATAGAAGAGATCGCTGCGTCGGAGTACGCAACCACCCATGGATCAGTATCCGACCGGCCGTTCGTTCTTGTAGTTCAGCCAACTTTGTATGACGCATCGCGCGCTCCTGACGGCAAGCACACTGGCTGGGTTTATTGCCACGTACCCAACGGATCAGTCGTTGATATGTCGTCCCGCATCGAAGATCAGATCGAACGCTTCGCACCGGGATTTCGCGACTGTATTTTGGCCCGCCGCATCTTGCCGCCGGCTGCGCTTGAAAGCATGAACGCCAATCTTGTCGGCGGCGACATCAATGGCGGTGAGCTTTCGATGCGGCAGTTCATGTTTCGCCCCACGCTGGGTTATTACGCGACCGGAACCCGCAATCTGTACCTGTGTTCGTCGTCCACACCACCGGGCGGAGGCGTGCACGGCATGTGCGGATATCACGCAGCGCAGGCGGCTCTGCGTGAGGTTCAGCGCTGAGAATACGCTGACGCTCTAATGCTCTGTGTCGCCCGCAACCGGCGCTCATGTCAGGTGTGGATTAAACTGATTCTGTTATGACCGCCGATATTCTCCATCCCGTAATTATGCCGCGCACGCCCAGCGGAGTGTTTGCCAACGAGCCGTTCACGGATTTCAGCGCGGCAGAGAACAAGCGCGCAATGGAAAACGCACTCGAATCGGTTCTGCAGCAATTGGGGCGCGAATACGAACTCGTGATTGGTGACTCGCGCGTCACGACCGCGGAAAAGATTACTTCCATTAATCCAGCGCGGCCTGCGCAGATCGTCGGCATCCATCAGAAAGCCGGTGCGGAACATGCCGGAAAAGCAATGGCCGCAGCCCAGAGCGCATTCGAGTCGTGGAGCAGGACGTCCACTGAGCAACGTGTCTCATTGCTGCTGAATGCGGCAGACGTGATCCGGAAACGCAAGTTCGAGTTCATGGCATGGCTCACGTACGAAGTGGGGAAGAATTGGGCCGAGGCCGATGCGGATGTCGGCGAGACCATCGACTTCCTGGAGTTTTACGCGCGAGAAGCACTCCGGCTTGCGTCTGCCACTACGCCCATTCAGTATCCGGGTGAGCGCAATGAGTTGCACTACATTCCGCTCGGCGTAGGCGCGGTCATCTCCCCCTGGAACTTTCCGTTTGCCATTATGGCGGGCATGACCTCTGCTTCCATCGTCACCGGCAACACCGTCATTCTGAAACCATCGAGCGACTCACCAACCATCGCGGCCAAGTTCGTCGAAGTGCTGCAACAGGTGGGCATGCCGGCCGGCGTGGTGAACTTCTGTCCCGGCTCGGGTTCAACATTCGGCAACGCGATTGTAGAAGATCCGAGGACACGTTTCGTGGCGTTCACGGGCTCCAAAGTCGTCGGTCTTGAGATTCACGAGCGCGCCGCTGAGACGCGGGCAGGACAGATCTGGATCAAGCGGACAATTCTTGAAATGGGCGGCAAGGATTCAATCCTGGTGTGCGCGGATGCGGATTTGAATGCCGCCGTAGAGGGCGTCGTCGCATCTGCGTTCGGTTTCAGCGGGCAAAAATGTTCAGCCTGTTCGCGAGCAATTGTCGAAGCGCCGATCTACGACCACTTTATCGATAGGCTGCGTGAGCGCACGGCAAAGCTCACCGTTGGCGATCCGGCGAAGAACCACAATCTCGGGCCAGTCATCAGCCAAGCCGCATTATCTTCAATGCTTGCTTACATCGATACGGGCAAAAAGGAAGGCCGGCTCGTCTCGGGCGGCAAAGCCGCTGCAACTGCAGACGGCGGCTTCTTTCTTGAACCCACCATTTTTGCCGATATTGCTTCGGATTCAGCGCTCGCCCAGGAAGAGATCTTCGGACCGGTGCTGGCAATCATCAAGGTGAACAGTTTTGAAGAAGGCCTGAAAGTGGCCAACAACACCGAATACGGGCTCACAGGAGCCATCTATTCAACCGGTCGCAGTAAGCTGGATCGCGCACGGCAGGACTTTCACGTAGGGAATCTGTACTTCAACCGCAAGTGCACGGGCGCGATGGTCGGCGCCCATCCGTTTGGCGGGTTCAATATGAGCGGCACTGATTCAAAAGCAGGCGGACCCGACTACCTGTATCTATTTACACAGGCCAAGAGCGTCGCAGAAAAGCTTTAGCCGAATCAGGCTACGGCAGGAGGAGCAGCTGCCTGTTCCTCCGCTTCAATCCTGTTGCCCACTTCAGCGGCAGCTTGCGCAAGCACGCGATGATGAATAGTGAAGAGCGCCAGTTCAAGGCGATCGCTTACTCCGGTCTTGTCGTAAATAGAACGGAGATAGTTCTTGATCACCTGTTCGGTCGTCTTGAGCCGCGAAGCAATCTCGCGATTCTTGCAGCCCTGCGCAATCAGAGCCACAATGCGCATCTCCTTCGGTGTCAGGCGATCGCGCACCCGCGTGCCGACCATGTCTTCCTCCGGCGAGTCAGGCATCATCACCTGCGGAGGCAGCCAGGTTTCGCCGGCGGCAACGCGGCGCACGCACTCAAGGAGCGCGTTACCGGTCACGCTGCGGAAAACTACTCCGCGAAATCCCTGCTGAACATAGGCGCTTGCGGTGTCGCTGTTTTCTGCAATGACAATGCCGCGACTGCCCATGGTATCCAGCAGCATGCGCAATCGCGCGAATTCGGGCCGCATTGATGCGGCAAACAGCACGATGGAATTAGGAAAGGTGGTGATGGCGTGAAACATCCGATCAAGATCGGGGCATTGTGCAATGATTCGTAAGCCTTCGTCCATTGCAAGAACTTTGGCCGTGCCTGCGCGAAAGATAGCTTGCGAATCCGCCAGAATGAGCTTATTCATATATTGCGCCTCAAGTGCTTCCAACCTCTCGGAAAATACAGACATGAACCCCCACCCCCATGGTGCTCCAAGTGACCGCGGACCTGACTTCAGGCTCGATGGTGCTTACCTACGGTTCTAATCGGCAGAAGGGCAAAATCCTGCAAATGCCTAAAGCCGTAACCTAGCTAATCCAGTTAGGGTTCCTAAAGTAATCTGATCGAGAACGAATGGTAATGTCAAGAAAGATTTCCCGTGAAGGACCGCCGAATCGGTCAAAAAGGGAATCTTAACAGGACTTACGGGCATTTTTAACCCAAAAGTTGTACCCCGTAGTGGGCTCTGCATGAGCCCCTACAATAGGAAGATCAGGCTCTACTGAGGTTACTAATGGCACGCCCGATTCTGCTGGCGGTTGACGATGACGTAAGCGTTCTGGAGGCGGTGGTGCAGGATTTGCGTCGTCAGTATGGGGCCACGTTCAGAATAATGCGCGCGGCCAGCGGGCAGGCCGGTCTGGACACGCTGAACCAATTAAAGACCCGCCAGGAGCCCGTTGCGCTGCTGCTAAGTGATCAGCGCATGCCGGGAATGACCG
>Ga0207707_10002121_pt1 | contig 17949 bp, 18 predicted proteins | sample KBSC83BmetaG_FD_184336 | JGI IMG/M metagenome (GOLD analysis project Ga0207707, IMG submission 184336) | Corn rhizosphere microbial communities from Kellogg Biological Station, Michigan, USA - KBS C8-3B metaG (SPAdes) (version 2) | ecosystem: Host-associated > Plants > Roots > Rhizosphere ...
AGGTGCGATCAGGATGGAAGCGGTAATCAATGAAGCCATCGTGGTTGCTGTCGCCATAAATGAGCAGCCAGTCGAGCGCGTAATAAACATTCGGCATGATCGCGTTCAAAAACGCATCATCCTTCGTGAGGGAATAATATTCGTGAACCGCGACGAGGAAGAGCGGCGTCGCATCAACCGTGTCGTAGTTGCGCATCGCTTTATCGGGATAGATGTACCACGGGTGATCAAGGCCGATCGTGAGATGTTCATGATTCGTCGGGCGAAATTCATGAATGCACTTGCCCGGCTCTTCACCACTCTCAATATTAAGCGTCTTACCCTGGAGCGAGGCGAGGTTCACGAGAATTTTCCGTACGAGCGGCAAAAAATACTCATCGTGCGTCCGTTCGTATGCCTTCATCAATTCGAGGCTCGTGATCAGGGAATCCCTGCCGAAGATGCATCCATAAATCTCCTCTTTGCCGGATGCAAGGATTCCTTGATCGGTCTCGAGTTCCTGTATTGTTTTGTATCCGAGATCCCATAACGGAGATCGGGGATTCGACATCGGTTCCATTGGCTAAATTTCTTTATTTAATATTTTTTGATACACCGCCTCATACCCGGCCGCCATCTTTTCCGCGCTGAAGTGCTGCAGGGCATATCGACGGCAGCGCTTCCGCTCGATCATACCAATATTTTGTATCGCATCCAACATACCTTCAAGGTCCCGCACGACGAACCCGGTGCGCTTATTGCGCACGATCTCCGGAATCGAACCGCGTCCTATTGCAACAACGGGGCATCCGCATGCCATTGCCTCGATGAGGGTTAAGCCAAACGGCTCCGCCCACGTCACGGGATGCAGAAAGCACATTGCCCGGCTCATCAATTTGTTCCGCTCTTCTTCATTCACTTCACCGATCCACTTGATTTGATCTGAAAGGAACGGTTCCACGTATTCCTGGAAATACGGTCGGTCGGTGGGCTCAAGCTTTGCGGCAATGATGAGCGGCAGATCGAGCTGTTGAGCGGCTTCAATGGCCAAATGAACGCCCTTTTCGAGTGAAATGCGGCCCACAAAAAGAAGATAGCCATCGTGCTTGTCGGAAAATGGATACTGCCGCATCGCAAGGCCGTTATAGACATTCGCGGCGTAATGCAGATCGGGAGCGGGATCTCGCTGGGCATTCGAAATGCTCACGAGGTAGGGATTCTTAAGAGCGCGGAATATGCGGCGTACCTCGGGAATGAGGGGGCCATGGATGGTCATTACGACGGGCGTATGGGCGATGTTCGCAACCGGAAGGCTGATATGGCTGTTGTGATCATGAATAATGTCGAATTCGTCCTGGCGGGCATACGCGTCGCCGATGCTCAAAAGGGTCCAGACATTCAGGCCGTAGGGGTCTTTCAGCTTCGCCTCCCGAAGGGCTTTCGGGTATACCGAAACAAGCTGCGCTGACGTGACGGAATCGCCGCTCGCAAAGAGTGTGACGTCATGGCCGCGCCGAACGAGCTCCTCGGTGAGTGCGTAAACAACCCGTTCGGTCCCTCCATATCGCTTCGGCGGAACTCGTTCAATAATCGGCGCGATCTGAGCAATCTTCATTTGTGTGAAGCTTCCTAATATAGAAACGGTGCAGGTACGCAGAATGTTTCTCGTTTGTTGAAAGATAAATTTTGACCCCCTGTAGTAGCTAAAAGGTCGAATGAGATCGAAAAACAGCCGAATCAAATTTTTTACATACATTCATGGCTCAAAAATCAACTAAAAGCAAAACGACGACCAATCATGGCATAATCCGCAAGTGGATTGAGGAGCGCGACGGACAACCGGCCAGGGTGAAGGCGAGCGGCGAAAAGAAAAGCCGCACGGGCCGTACCGGCGGCATCCTCCGCATTGATTTCGGAGAACCGGAGGCAAGCCTTGAGCCTATCACGTGGGATGAGTTTTTTGATGCGTTCGAGAAAAATGATCTGGCCTTTCTCTATCAGGAGGAAATCGAGGGTCATGCAAGCAGGTTTTTCAAATTCGTAAGCCGCGGGGGCACCGGGGAAGACGAAGACGAGGATAAAAAGGAAAAAGATGACGCCGGGACTGGAGAAAGCGAAGAAGACGACGATGAGGATGATGAAGATGATGAGGATGATGACTGGGAAGAGGTAGACCTCGATCTCGGCGAAGCAGAAGCTAAAAGCACAGAAGATGACGAGAAAAAAGAGCAGGAAGATGCGGAAGAAGACCAGGGGAATGGGGACGCTGAGGAATAAAGATATTGACCGTGATGTAATAACGTGGGTATACTAGGACGTTCGTTGACAATTCACGGTTAACTTTTATTCCACAAAAAGAAAGGGAGCGGGATATATGTTCGATGTGAGAGCTGGCTTGAGGCAAATTCCATGGCGCCTCTGCGCCATTGGCAGTTTGATCGGATTAGTAGTTTTTTTGCTAATCGCCGGCCCTTTGATCGCCTTCCATAACCATCCCGATTCCTTTTTTGCGTTTTTCCATAGCATTAGGCCGGCACTCCGGTCATTACTGCATTCTTCGAAACCCAAAAAGGAAGCCATCGCTTCGGAAAAACCACCGGATTCGCAAGAACCCACGGCGCGCATCCTCGCGATGCTTTCGCGGCCAAGCGATCGTCCGCCTGATTGCGTGGCATCACTCGCCAAAGTTCCGGGCGGCACATCCATCATGCTTCAAACTGACGACGGGAATCTCAGGCATGAACCCATCGTTGGCGCATCAACCGACGACACATGGAAAGCCGATCCGAAATGGAAGCACGTCTTGGTTGGTGATCACCACACCTCGGAAAGGTTTACAGTTATCGAAACCAAAGACCGCTACGTGCGGATCACCATGACGGTGCTCGAAGCGCCAAAAACATCCGCAGGACTCGCGGCATTCCGCAATCCGGCAAATAACCACTATATTGGCCCATGCCAGGCGTATCTCGAAGAGCATTTACCGCGCGAGACGCAAGCGCTCTTCTATGGAACGTACGGCATTGGAGAAACGCCACCCGCGCTCGCCTCAACGGGCGCAACCAAAAACATCGGCACCCCTTCTGCTCCATAGAAGGGGTGTTTCGCTATTAAGGGTTTCGAAAAAGCGTAACGGTGATTCGCCGCCGGCGTATTTTTGTTGGAGAGTCGCAGATGCTGATCTTTTACATTTGAATACGACTGAATACGACCCTCGCCAAGGAGACCCTTTATGTACGCACATCCTTCGGGAGGCGCCTCGCGGCGAATCCCGCAGCTCGCATGCGCGAGCATGATCGTCACGCTCGTTTTGTTTTACTTTTTGCCCGCCGCGGCCCAGACCGAAGGCCCGAACCTCGTTCCCAATCCGACGCTCGAGACGCAAAATCCGAGCAATATGAACCAGCCGCTCAATTGGCTGCCCGGTGGATTTGGGACGAACACATGTGCACATAATTATCCGGCAACGCCGGCGCACGACGGCACGAAGGCCGCCAACGTGACGATCAGTTCATACACATCCGGTGACTGCAAATGGTTTTTTCAAGATATTGCCGTGACGCCCGGAAGGGTGATGCGGATGTCTTACTATCTCACCTCGGATATCCCGAGCTGGGCCACCGCGCAGTTTCATTTTTCGGACGGCTCGTTTCAGTGGCCAAACCTCGCAAGTCCGCCCGCGTCACCGAACCTGAGTACATTTAAAAACGTCGGCAGATATTTCGTCGTTCCCGCGAATGCGCAAACGATGACGCTTTTTCCGCTGATTAAGAACAAAGGTACGCTCACCATCGATACGGTAGAACTTCACGAAGTGACCGTCACACCCCTGCCGCTACAACCGATACAGTCGGGGAACATAGTTACTAATCCGTCGTTTGAACAAACAAGCGGCGGCCAACCGGTAAGCTGGAATCCCATTCAGGTGAATCCAGCAACGTGCCCAACGTGTCAGGTGACCTATTCGCTGGTGGCTGGCATTGATGGCCCCACCGCTGCGCAGGTTACCGTGTCTCAATACGCACTGAGCCAGGCAGCGAATAAAGAAGGGTTTGGATGGAAAACGGAAGATATGCAGGTGGTCGGCGGAGCAACATACAATATTTCCGACGACTATATTGCCGATGCCGAAAGTTTCGTGACGCTTGAAATCGGGGAACGAAATGCAGATGGCAGCATAACCACGGTTATTCAGGATCTCGCGAAACTCATGCCCGGACTCAACGCGCAGGGGTTTAAGACGACCTTCACGTTTCCGACCAATGCGGTCTCGGTGGCCTTCCTGCATCATTTGAAAAACGTGGGAAAACTGACCGTTGACGCCGTATCCATCGCGTCCGCATCTGGAGCAGACCCTTCGCAGTTCGCGCAGGGAATGGTATCGCTCACGCTTGATGACTGCAACGAAGACCAGATCACGAACGCGCTCCCGGCGCTCAACACCGCAGGACTGCATGCGACGTTCTACGTGATCACGCACCGACTCGACGCATCCGGCTTCTTTACGACAAGCCAGACGCTCTCCTTGGCGAACCAAGGACACGAGATCGGCAACCACACGCAAACCCATCCCGATCTCACAACGGTGAGCGCGGCACAGCTTCAAGCGGAAACGCAGGGAGCAGAACAAGATTTTGTGAACATCGGACTTCATCCGGTCACATTCGCGTATCCATTCGGCGCATATAATGCAACGGTCATTCAGGCGGTGAAAAACATCTCTGGCATGATCGGCGCGCGGAGCACTGACGATGGCGTGAATCTTCGCACAGATAGTCACTTCACGTTGAAGCGCATGAACATGGGAAATACGACCCAGCTTGCGGACGTTGAAACGGCGATTGACAGCGCGGTCCAGAATAAGCAGTGGCTTATTCTGGTCTTCCACCATGTCGTGCCGAATCCATCCGATGGATTTTCGGTCTCGCCTGCATTTTTCCAGGACATCGTCAACTATCTCGTTCAAAAGAATGTGAAGGTGGTGACGACGGCACAGGGTATTCAACTCATGGCACCTTAACAATAATCCACATCAATCTTAACGTACGCTCCTCTCTCGTGCGTTTATTCCAGGCCGATCGCATCCGCGGTTGGCCTGATTTTTTTCTCCAAATTTTTCATGATGAAGCAGATGAAGATCGCTTCCTGCGGGGTGAACTCGCGCGGACCGGCCGCTTTTTTTGAAGGCATGACGCGGGCAGGCGCATAGATTGCATCATTGAACATGCTGAGTTCGGTGAAAAGCGGATCGGGGATCACTTCGCCGAGGCGCTTCAGGTTGTCGCCCATGGAGGAGCGGAGCGCGCGGCGGCGCAAAAACTTGAGCTGTAAAAAATATTTTCCTGCGCGGTACGCGAATTTTTTAATGAATCGGTCGATGTATTCGCCGGCATACCAAACTATGTTCCGCGTTTCGCGCGGCAGCTTGTTCAGGTCTTCATAAATGAAAGACATCGGGTCTTTCGGCTTCATGCCAACATACTTCCGCATCTCTTCGATCACATGCCAGCGCATGTGCTGATCGCGCACGATCAATCCAGAAAATTCGTCCGCCTTCGCAAACGTTTCTTGATCAAGCAATCGCTCCGCGAGTGCGCGAATTTCAGAATCCATAATTCGAAATAAAATTATTGATATTGAATATAGGCAGGCCGCGGGCTCAGCTTCAAAACTTCCTGCGGCGTCATGAGATGGCCGAGCTCGCCCGCGGCATCGTTTTTATAAAAGAGCTTGAACCCGGTGAACTGCACGGGCTCCGGCACGATCACGCGCTCATACGTGTTGATTTTCTTCGCAGGAAATCCGAATCCATCCATATCCATCACGACCTGCACTTCGGGCAGGGGAGCAATCGCGCGGTAATTCGGCACCATATCTTCCGTGAAACGATGCACAACTAAAATTTTCGGCGGCAAATTATTTGCGCGCACAAGCCCCGCGAGATAATTCGCTGCCCAGTTGATGTCCGCGGCGCTCATCGTGCCGATCACGGTGCCGGGGCGTTCGCCGCCCGGCATATCGAATTCCGGATCAAGGGAAAGGTGCACATTCGGCATTGCCAAATATTTTTCATATTGCGGCACTTCTTTTTGAACGCTACTCAAGCCGACCTGAATGTCGAGAAAAACAATGCCGTGAATCTGGTTCGCCATATCGATGATCTGATCGATCTGATCATCGGGCATTCGCAGGCGATACGTGCCGTCTTTCTGCGCCGTGGCCTGCGCGGCGACCGCAATATAATCGAGCGCCGGGATGACCGGAGTTGAAGGATCGGCAGCTGTCCATTCGGCCGTCGTCGAGGCGAGCATTTGCAAAACCTGCGCCTTTGGATATTCGCCGAGCACACCCATTTGCCTCGAATAGAGATTGCCATAGTAGGCGACGATGCGATTGAAGGGCAGCAGCGCGCCGCTATTCGGATATGCCGCCTTCACCGGCCATCCGAGCGGGGATTGCACCGTCTTCACGATTGTCGTCGTTCCCACGGTCGAAGTGACCGTCGTGAATTTCAAATTTGCGATCGCGAGCATTTTTGCATCGTACGCTTTCGTATCGAGCACGAGCGGCTTCGGACCGGGATCGGCGGGGGCGGGATCATTTTGCGCGACTACCGTAGTATGCGGCGTCCGTACGGCTAAAAAAGCGAGCACCGCAATGCACGGCACCGCAATCCCAAACGCAAGCGCAATTTTCTTACTCATCATTATGTGTATAGTACGGCGAAACCAGGAAAATAGAAATGGCATGAGGCGTCCACGCCGCGCCATAATAAAAAATAAAGGCGGACCATTTCTGGCCCGCCCGTTTGTGCATGAATATCGCCTATGCCGCATTCTCCTCGAAGGAGTAATCAAGAATTGCGTCGAGTCCTCCCGAACTCCAAAGCTCCCAAAGCAGTTTCGGCTTGAAATCGGCGGTTTTCAGCCCATATCCGAATTGCGTCGGGTCGCGCCAGTTGCAGGTTGCTTCACGCAGCGTCCGGCAGTGATCCGGCAGATCGTATAGCGAATACCAATATGCCCGCTCGGCCGGGATCTGAAGCGTTTCCCGCATCGTAAGTACCTGCCGCTCCTCGCGGTCAGGCAGTTTATGATCCCAGGTTGAATAGCCGGTCTCCGTGATCCAGATTTTTCGTCCCTCCGGCGCATACCGGCGAATAAAATAATCAATGAGATCAAGGCGCATGCGCCACGGCGGAGGAAGGTATCCCTCCGAATGCTCGCTCCACGTGCCGCGAAGCCCATGATGTCCAACGACATCGATGTTTTCGAGAATGCCTCGTTCGCAGAGAGAACCGAACCATTCGAAATCCAGATGGTTCATGCCGCCTAAGACCGTTTTCTTATTATAGGAATGCGCAACGGCCGAAGCCCCGCGCACCATTTCCGTGAATATTGCTCCGTGCGGATCGTACCTTCGGTTCCAATCCGTCGTGAGGCTGTGTTCATTCCATAATTCAACCGAGTCAATCGCATCGTGCAGCGATTGTAGCGATTCGTCGGTGAACTCCCAAAACCGCCGGTAATCCCGAGGAGGGGAATTGACACCCTTCTCGAAACCGAGGTGCGGCGGAGTAAACATGAGGCACGCCAGGATTTTCAATCCTGCGTCCGCGAGATACGGCACATACCACTGGATCCAACGCCGCCCTTCTTCATATTCCCAATCGGCCCACGAAAGGCCGGTGCGGAGATGCCGCACGCCGAGTGCGCGCATGTCATCCACGGTGCGCTCGACCCGCTCGCGATCGCCGATCCGGTACCATTGCATAATGCCTATCTCACACTGTTGTCCATTCATCAAGATTCCCCCGAAAACGATTCAGTTGCGATGTGATGTACTGTTGAGTAGTACGAGGCAAGCACATGTGCGTTAAATCCAAAGTCACTGCGCGTTTTTTTCCTTCCAGTGTTCAAAAAGCGGTTTGGGATTTAATGCGGCATCGCGAATCCCGAAGTGATAAGCGATTTCATACGACTGCGTTTTTACATTCAGCGTGTCGTCCGTGGGTGCGTCCGGGTGCTGATCGATCATGCTATACCAATAAATGCGCTGCGCGGGAAGCGAGGCGAGCGAATCGAAATATGCAATCTGCCGTTGCATGCGCTCCTCGCGTTCGCGCTCTTCGCCGAATGTTGAATAGCCGGTCTCCGTGATCCAAATCTCCGGATCGCGGCCGTACCATCCGAAGAGCAAACGCACCGTTTCAAACTCTTTTTCCCATCCGCACCATTTGCCGCGATATGGCCAGCTCCCGGGCGAGGCGTGCAATCCGAACGCGTCCACATCGCGCAAAAACCCTTCTTCAAGCATCATTACGATCCACTGATCAGAAAGCGGCGTAAGGCCGCCCACAATACATTTCTTTCCTTTTGCATGTGCAACATCGATTGCGCCCTTCGCCATCGTTGCAAAAAGTTTCCAACCCGGATCCATATCCCAATCCCAATATGGCCGCCAGTTCGGCTCATTCCAAATCTGCACCCAGTCAAAAAGATCGCCGTAGCGATCGATCATCTCGGCCGTGAAATGCGCATAATCTTCAAGCCGCTCCGGAGGATACGACGTTTTGCCTTCGCTTTCACCCGGTTTCCGCCGTGCAATATCGGGCGGCGTATAGAAAAGGCAGGGGAGTATGCGGATTTTCGCATCGCGTAGTTTGCCCGTATACCAATCGAACCACGCCGCGCCGTCTTTGCCGCGTGACCAGTCGGCCCAGGAGAATGAAGTCCTGAATTCTTTTATACCGAGCTCGGCGAGATCAGCGATGATCCGCTCGACGCGATCGTATTTTTGGAACGTGAACCAGTCGGCTGCGCCGATGATGGGTGCATGTTTTTCTTTCACGCTGGATACATACGCGGTATCTGCTCATTGCGTATACTTATCGTATGAAAAACAAAGAAGAACTCCTGTGGCAATGGTCACTGGATGCGCAAAACATTCCCGAGTCCGTTATTGCTGAGTATTTTATAAATTGCCGGCATAGCCATGATCGTTGACGTTGGGGAATAGGTCGTTTTTTCGTAGAGCACTCCAATCGCATATCCCTTCCAGAAAACGGGCGAGCCGGAGCGCCCACCCATCACGTCATCTGCGGTCCACTGGATTTGAAACGGCGTGTTTTTAAAATAATTGTCGCCATTATCATATTCCGCGATGCGTCCGACAGCGCCCTTAAGAAAGAGTTTACTTTGATAGTCCGGACTGGCCTCCACAGGAAACCCATACGTTATAAGACTTTGACCAACCGCAGGGATCGAAGAATAAAGGACCGGCGCATACGGAAAGGGCCCACTCGAACTACAATCGGTGTACCACGTTGAACAATGATCCGCAGGTCCGGTAATTTTTAAAATCGCGAAATCGGCGGTCTCAAATTCAGACTCACTCATAGACCCCTGCGGCGGATCAAAATAAAGTGATGCACGGTAACGCATCGCTCCGATATCAAGCATCGGATTGAAAGTTTTGATGTCATCGGGGGTCGGAAGAGATCGGCCGTCAGGTAGATTACCCACATCACAATGATCGAAATCAATGTTGTCGTAGAGGATATCCAATCCATCCGTAGAAGTCGCATATGCCTTCTTAGTCCACGCGGGATCGACGACGTGTTTGGCAGTAAGAATATATCCTTGAGGATTTATAATGACGCCGCTCGATTGAAAAACAATCGATTGCGAACCGACCATCAAATTAAGCTGCGAACTTCGGGAATTGTAATAGCACCAGAGTCCCACGACACTTTTGGGTTCGGTGGTGATAGGATTCATTTCGCTGGCAATCTGAGGTGCAGAAGACACCGAGGAAGTCGCACCCGCAGTCGGCAATAATTTTGCGGATGGCTTCGATATAAACGTTTTTAGCGCTGCCGAAGAAGAAGTGGGAGTCGGCGTCGGGGAGTTGTTGGCGGATAGTTCCGGCACGAGCGCTAAAGTCGCAGTGCCGTCATTTTGAATAATGCCTACCGGCGAAGCAGTTTTATCCGGAGGTGGCGGAAGGTTTATCCGAAAAAACATAAAACATCCCACAAGGACAACTGATCCGATCAGAATAATCAAAGCGCGGAAGGGTCGGAAAGTCGGCATTATCTTCAGTCTAGGGACGACTAATAGATTGTCAATTAAGCAAGGCGGGGAACAAGGCGGGGAATAAATTAAGTTTCCAATTGGTATAATATAACTATGAACAACCGACCAATCCATTTCGAAGTGCAGGCGGACGACGCGGAGCGGGCGAAGAAATTCTACGAAGCTGTTTTGGGCTGGAAGATCGAAAAGGCGAGCATGCCGGGCGTGGGCATGGAATATTGGATGATCGAAACGGGCGAAGGGCCGGGGATCAATGGCGGCATGTACAAGCGCACGGATAACCCGATGCGCAAGCTGAACAGCTTCGATTGCACGATCCAGGTGAGCGACATGGACGCCGTAATTGCGGCCATCAAAGCGAACGGCGGAAAGATCGAAGCGTGGGAAGGAAAAGAAAAATGGGAAATGAAAGGACTCGGATGGTTCTCGCGCGCCGTGGACAGCGAAGGCAACACATTCGGACTCCTCCAACCGACTGACTGGCAGGCGAAATAATAACCGTGATGGAAAATAAAACAATTACCGTTCAGACGATCGTTCACGCATCGATTGAAAAAGTATGGGCGTATTGGAATGAGCCTGAACATATCACGCACTGGGCGTTCGCCTCGGATGACTGGGAAGCGCCGCGAGCGGAAAATGACCTGCGCACGGGCGGAACTTTCAGCACGCGCATGCAGGCGAAAGACGGAAGCGCCGGATTCGACTTCGGCGGCACCTATACCGACGTAAAAGAGAATGAACTCATCGAATATGAATTCGGCGGGCGCCATGCGCGCGTTGAGTTCGTGAAGGTTCCTGAAGGCGTGAAAATTATTGAAACGTTCGAGATGGAACATGAAAACCCGGAAGAGATGCAGCGCGGCGGCTGGCAATCGATTTTGGACAATTTCAGGAAATACGCGGAGAATCAGTAGAAAACAAAAGGGCCGGAGCAATACCGGCTCTTTTTGTTTAGCGCTATACTAATCATATGTCGAGCGTCATCGTCTTAGCCCTCCTCGCCATGATCTTGGGAATCGTCGCCCTCTCGACGGTATACGGATAATAATGCTAGGCTTCACGCATGCCTGAACAAACTGATTTCCGCGGCCTCGGCATCGCGCCGAACATTCTCACGATCCTCGATCGGCTGCATTTTGTTGAGCCGACGCCCATTCAGGAGCAATCGATCCCGCAAGCTATTGAAGGAAAAGATATCATGGGCATCGCGCAGACCGGCACAGGAAAGACGCTCGCGTTCGCAGTCCCGATGATCCAAAGCATATTAAAAGATGAAAAACGGCGGGGGATCGTCATTCTGCCCACCCGGGAACTTGCCGTACAGGTGGACGAAACGCTGCGCAAAGTCGGAACGCCGCTCGGCATCCGCACGGCAGTGCTCATCGGCGGCGAATCGATCGGCAAGCAGCACCACGCGCTCGCGCGCAAGCCGCACATACTCGTTGCGACGCCGGGGCGCCTCATCGATCACATCGAGCAGAAAACGGTGAGTCTTGTGAATGCCCGCGTGGTCGTTCTTGACGAAGCGGACCGCATGCTCGACATGGGCTTCGCACCGCAGCTCAAGCGGATCCTCGCGCATCTTCCGCAGGAACGCCAAACGATGCTTTTTTCGGCGACGATGCCCGAAAATATCGTTCACATGGCTCGCGCGTATTTGAAATTGCCAACGCGCGTTGAGATCGCGCGCTCGGGCACGGCGGCAAAAGATGTTTCCCAGGAATTATTTTTCGTAACTCAGCCGGAGAAAGCGCGGCTTCTTGAAAAATTGTTGCAGGAGTACCGCGGATCGGTCATCGTTTTTTCGCGGACTAAATTCAGCGCGAAAAAACTAGCCGCACATCTGCGCTCGCTTGGCCATGCCACCGTCGAGTTCCATTCGAATCGCACGCAGGGCCAGCGGCAAGAAGCGCTCACTGGATTTCGAAACGGCAAATATCGCGTCCTCGTTGCAACCGATATCGCAGCGCGCGGCATCGACGTGAAAAACATCGAACTCGTCGTGAACTACGATCTGCCTTCGGTTGCGGAAGATTATATTCATCGCATCGGCCGCACTGGCCGTGCCGGCGGGAAGGGGCATGCCATTTCCTTCGCCCGGCCCGATCAAAGAGGGGACGTGCAGGCCATCGAACGCCTGATGCGCGTGGCATTGCCCGTATCCAAATTACCAACGCTGCCATCACCCGCGCCTTCAGCTTTCCCCGTCGAGCGCCAATTTGAACATCCGCGCAGGCCGCAAAGGGCAGGATATGGCCATAACCGCCATAACTCCCATAACCGCCGCCGCACCTCCCGTTAGCTAAGCTGGAAAACGTTACATATAGAGGCGGCCAGGCTGTTTTGACAGATTCTCATTTTGTATGGGATATTTTAGGCAGCATCTCGGTATACATTGAAATCGGTATACATTTGAAAACTGAAAGGTGGAAGAAGTTTATGAGCCAGCGATGCACGCTATTTCTTGTCGTTCCGGCGAATATTACCTTCGGCACAGGATTCATTCCTGCCCGGTGGCCATATGTTCTTGCAGCGGCAGTGCTTGCTGCCAATATCGATATTGAACTTCGGATCATCGACGAGACGATTGCGCCATTCGACCCTCGTGACGTGAAAAACCAGGATTTGGTGTGCATCGGAATAATGACCGACAACTGCATAGCCGGATACCGGGTGGCTCGCGCCGCGAAAGAACGGGGGGCGATCGTGATCGCGGGAGGAATCCATGCAACAATCCTTCCTGAAGAACCGTTTGAATTCGGCGCGGACGCAGTCTGCGTTGGAAACGGAGATCTTATTTTTCCGACCATCGTGAAGGATGCGCTAAGCGGAAAGCTGAAGCGCCGCTACGATGGCGGACGAACCCAGGGAGGCCAGATGGTGATTCCCCGGTGGGAGCTCCTGAACCCGCGGCATTATTGGATGCCGCCGGTCGTGAGCGTTGCCGGGTGTCCGAAGAGCTGCAGTTTTTGCTCCGTGTGGCGCACCGATGGGCATGATCCCCGCGAACGGACCGCGGAAGACATCATTTACGAATTGTCGCTCTTGCGGCGGATGGGTTTTCGCATGTACATCCTCGCAGACGACAATGTTTTTCCATTTTCGTTAAACCATATTGCCGGACAGAAGACCGAAGAGCAACGCAGAGCTTTGGAAGCTGCCCGCAAACATCGTTTCGACGCTTTCGAAAGAATTGCGAACCACGTGGCGAAAGAACCCATGTACGCCTTCACGCAGATGACGGCGGAGCTTGGCAGCGATCCGGATGTGCTCAAGCTTTTGCGACGCGCAAAAATTCGGGCCGGACTCGTTGGCGTTGAATCGCCGAGCGCCGAAGGATTGAAAAGCATCAAAAAAGGATGGAACCCGGTCGGCGATAAGATGATCGAGGCCATCCAAAATATTCAGAATATCGGCGGAATCAGCGTCCTTGCGTCCATCATCGCCGGACTTGCAAGCGACACACCCGAAAGCGTTGCGGCGCTCCTCGACTTCGCATTGAAGACCGGGGCCCATTTCGTCCAGTTCACGAACCTCGACTATTTTCCCGGCACCGTTGATTTCGATATGGCGGTCCGCCGGCTGCAATCTGGCACAAACGGATCGACTTCCGAAAAGCATGTCGAGATCACGCGAACGCGCTACTGGCTCGACGAAGACCGCTCGCGGGAACACCTCGTGCATCCGCGTCTCGAACGCACGGCGCTCCGAAACATGATTGTTTCGAACTGGAACAACTTCTACTCCTTTCCGCAAATCTTGCGGAGAGCCGTGAAATTGAAAGACTGGCCACTCGTGGGAGTGCTTGCCTATATCTTCGGCTCGAAAGCATTCAACACGTTCTATAACGGCAACGGCCTCTCGGCCGATAGTGCCCGGAAGCGGAATGCCGGACTTGCCGCGCGGCTGCTTATGAAAGGCGGTCGTCGCATCTTCCTCGCTTCTTCCGCAAGCTAAACCTTCAAATATGAACAAGGACCGACGATGACGTCGGTCCTTTTGCTATGGATACATCTCGTCCCGAATTTTTTCGAGCTGCGCGATGACCGCGGGGTCGCTGATTTTCTTGAAGCGGGGGACTATCGGACCGCCCTCCTTCACTGCAACATCTCCCATCCACATCTCGAGGGGCCGGCTGTCGAAACAGGGGACGCCCAGTTGTTGAGACGCCTTATACACCGAAGCTTCTTTATAGAGCGGGCGATACATCACAAAATGCTCTTCTCCTGGCCGCGCGGTTTCCACTTCCGTGTGGAATCCGACCCCGATAACATCGTAAGCGTAATTATTTACCGAGCCATTCGGGTCGTGCTTGTAATGATAATAGAAACCAAGTTCGGGAACTTTCTTGGGTATTGGTAATGACATGGACTCTCCTTAATAGACCACTTGGAAATATAGCACGAATTCAGGTATCCTAAAAGTATGGAAAAACAGACCATGGCGCAGCGGGTGCGCTGGAATCCAATACTCAATGCCGTGAGCGCCGTGGCGTATGTCGTAGCGGTCGCACTCCTTATACACGCCATCTCTTCCGTGCGCGCAAACACGCCCGACACCTTGCTCGATTCGATCGCAGCGCTTTCGCTTTTCACATTTTCCGCCGCCGTGATGGGATTTCTTTTCTGCTATCAGCCAGTCGCGCTGCTCATCGAAAACAAAAAGAAGGAAGCAGTATCATATTTTTTGAAAACGCTCGGGGCGTTCGGCGGCATCATCCTGCTTGTACTCGTATTGTTTGGCCAAAGGGGATTATAACCTTACATCACGCGCACTAAATTATATGGACCGGCAACATTGCCGGCCCTATTTGTTGCTTGTATTACAATACTCACTCGAACGACCCCGTCTTAACTTCTCCCGCGCGTTCATAATTCGCGAAAATAACGCCGCTCGGCGAAACTTTATGATCCGTCAATTTAAAAGCGGCCGGAATCGTGCCCTCGGCAAAAAGGCGCTTGCCCGATCCGAGCGTAACCGGAAAAATCTTGAGCCACAATTCATCAACCAAGTCGTTTTTCAATAATGTTTGCGCGAGATTGCCGCTGCCCCAAACTTTCAAGTCGAGGCCGTCCTGGCTCTTCAGCTTCTTTATTTCTTCAACCACGTTATCTTTTATGACGATCGTGTGTTCCCATGTCGGATTGGTGAGCGTTTTCGAAACAACATATTTCGGAGCTGCGTTCACGCCGGGCCACGCTGATTCATGCTGCGGCCAATACGAAGAAAATATTTCGTACGTTTTTGCGCCGAGGAGCAACTCGAACGGCGCCTGCATCTGCGCGCCCATTGCCTTTCCCATGAACTCGTCGCTGTAGGGGAAAGTCCAGCCGCCATATTTGAAACCGCCCGAGGTATCTTCCTTGGGTCCGCCCGGCGCCTGCATCACGCCATCCAAACTGATAAATTCGATAACGATTATTTTGCGCATGGATACATTATATGCCGATGATGATAGATACGTAAAATTGTGGTTGCCGCAAACATTGACCATCCCATATTTTTATGCCGTAATCTATGAACGCACGTATCCGCGCCGATGATTATTGCTCTCATTCTTTAATTATATGCTCCTTGGAATCCGAACCTATCTCAAGGTGGCTGTGTGGCCCAGTTACAGAACATAGGCCTTTGCAAGTAGTATAAGGGTTCTTTGGGGATCGGGATAATGCGAAAATTCGACCCGTCCCAGTTACGCTAATATAGCATAATATAGTATGATATGCCGTAATGGCAAGAACATACGTTGATCAAGGCGGTTACCGGAGATTCGCAGATTCAGGCATTCCCGTACACCGTCGGGTCGCTAAGCTCAAATTAGGCCGTTTGGTGAGGTATCCGGAGGTCGTCCATCATAAGAACAGGAATAAACTCGATAACCGTCCGAGCAATCTTGTCGTATGCGCCAATCAGGCCGTGCATGAGAATTTTCATCGGATGGACGGGGATCTTTTTAAAAAGAACTAAGAAGGAAGGGGGTGATTTTGCCTACCAGTTCAAGCCGACCGTAGCGAAAAGACTGCACGCGAACAGGATTCTTTTCAAAGGTTTTAAAACGCGCCCAGCGGGATTGTCCCGTATTTAAGAATAAGATAGTGCAGCTGGCAATCACCGCCAACCCCGAAGACCCGAATGGGGCGTAGAGCGTTCTATGGCGGTTGTTTATAACAAAGACAACTTAAGAATTTTCTTCTCGAGCTCCATGAATTTCTCCATGTTTTCCAATCTTTTCCAGAGAACAAGCTCGATCATGCCGATTCCATAGTTGCGAAACAGCATAATGTGTGGCAACGCATCAAGCTCTTTTTTACTGAGCGGACGCACCTTCGTATATTCTCTCAGATATTGTTGCATCATTTTTTCTCCGTCCGCAAAGAGTACTGCCCACAAGCTATATCCAAAACAGACGATGCATGGAGAATAATCAAGGTCATCAAAGTCGATGATCGCACTCACTTTATTATCTTTCACCAAAACGTTCCCTATAAGATCAAGGTCGAGATGGTTCCACCCGTGAGGTAACTCCGGATCAAACATATAACGGAATGCCCGTGCCCGTTCGATGAATTCCGCCAACTCCTTGTCATATATAGAGGTATCTTTGATGCGCCGCGAGAACATTTCAGTTAATTCAGCCCAAACTTTTTCACCAGGATGCTCCTTTGCATACTCAATGCCCAAAAGATGCATTCTGGCTTGGATAGAGGCCAGGTCATCTATGAGTTCTGAAGTGTAGTGTTCTGTGACGCTTTCACCCTCTGCAAAGTCCATCAAGATGATTAACCAGCGTAACCCGTCGAGTTCGATAACGGTAAATTCTTTACCTTCAGCATTTGGATGAACATGGGGGATGGGGATAGAATTTTTTCGCAGGTAGTCCTGAAAGGCCAGTTCAAAGGAAAGATGCTCGTCGATCTTCTTTCCTTGCCGATGGATTCGCAAAACATATTTTTTGTCGCCAGTTACGATCCGGAGAGACGTATTTTCGAGGCCTTGTTCGATAACTTCGGAAGAAAAGTTGTCAATGTTATAGGAGTGTAAAATGAGTCCAATTCTTTCCTTGGTTACGATAAGCTGCTTGTCGTCATGTATCTTTTCCATCAGTAGTTATGGCGATTGAAACCAATATCTTCGCGCAAACCCTATTTTACATTCTTAACTAAATCAGCCAATTCGTTTTCGTATTTCGGATCTATCTCAATGTTCATATCATCAGACATACTGCCTTTATTCCCAAGATTACGATCTCCGGGGACTACCACTTTATCAACTCCATGTTTCGGTTTTTGAGCACGGATCTCTTCGTTAAGACTTTTTATTGACGTGTCGAATTTCTTTCTGTCGGTAACTTTACTGACATCAATCGCAATAATAAAACCACCGTGCTCTGTTTCGATATAAGCATCGCTCATTTCCGAGCTCGCTCGTGCTCCGATAAGCGCGCTCGTCATTATTTCTATTAAATAGTTGATGTTGTAGCCTTTATATCCGCCTCCCATGGGGAGCAAATTGGAAACTCCGGCATCAGTTAACGCTTTGCTCGCGTCTGTCGTTGGTTCGCCATCGCTATCCACCGCAGTATTTGGAGACAGCGGCTTGTTTTCTTTTTTGGCGGCGACAATTTTGAAATAGGGTATCTCAGATGTTGCCATATCAATGACAATATCTCCCTTATCACCGGGAAATCCGTAGGTCATCGGATTTGTGCCAAAGATTCCTTTTGTTCCATTGAAAGGAACTACTGTGTCGGGACCACCACACCATGCGCCGAGAGCGAATAGACCTCTTTTTGCTAACCCTTGTGTCCAAAGATGCATGACATGCATGCCTCCAGAATTAATGATGCTGATCATCGCGATGCCAGTTATTT
>Ga0207707_10002123_pt1 | contig 17947 bp, 12 predicted proteins | sample KBSC83BmetaG_FD_184336 | JGI IMG/M metagenome (GOLD analysis project Ga0207707, IMG submission 184336) | Corn rhizosphere microbial communities from Kellogg Biological Station, Michigan, USA - KBS C8-3B metaG (SPAdes) (version 2) | ecosystem: Host-associated > Plants > Roots > Rhizosphere ...
ACGACGTGCGCGTAACGCCGCAGCGCGGACAGGGACTCGCCGACGGCCTGGCGTCAGCCTTTGAGTTCCTCTGCCACCCACCTCGCGGCGTCGTCGCCCTCAATGGCGACAGTCCGCACCTCCCGCCTAACGTACTGGAGGCGGCGTTCACGGCGCTCACCACTCGCGACTTGGTGTTTGGTCCGTGTGACGATGGCGGCTTTTACCTGGTAGGGGCTACCCGGTCACATGCCGGGCTGTTCGATCCGCAGGCGATGGGCACCGCATCGGCGCTCGACGTTCTCATCGCGCAGGCAGGACGACTCGGTCTGTCGTCAACCGTCACCGCGGAGCACTATGACGTAGATGTTCCTGCAGATCTCGCCCGTCTCGGCCGAGAGCTCCTGGCGCGTCCGGAGCGCGCGCCGCGCACCGCCGCGCTGCTCGCGCAGTGGTCAACGGGCGAGCATCATCGATATTAACCAGATGGACAACGTACGCTCATGGCATCTTCGGCGCGGCGGAACGAAACGATCAGCGCGTCCGAACCCGTTAGTCGGCTCGTCGCGGCCGCTAGATCCCCGCATCGGATGGATAGTAGTTGAGCACGTCGTCCCGCCATCCGCCCTGGCCCTTGCCGATGCTCCGAAAATCCTCGACCAGCTCGATGCGGTTGACCCACTTGGCCATCTTGTAGCCGTACTGATGCTCGACTCGCAGGCGCAACGGCGCGCCGTGGTCGATGGGGAGCGGTACACCGTTCATTTCGTATGCAACGATCACCTGCGGTGCGCGCGCCGTCTCGAGGTCAATCACCTCGTAGTAGCTGCCATGGCCTGGGTGCTCCCAGCGTTCATCGAGCGTATGGAAGACGAGGAATCGCGCGCCACGCTGCGGCCGCGCTTGTTCAAGAAGAGATGCCACCCGAACGCCGGACCAGGACGCGAAGTACGTAAACCCCTGGATGCAGACGTGCAGGGTCGATTGCGTGCAGCGCGGCATTGCGCGCAGTTCCGCCAGCGACAGGCAGAGGGGAACGTCCACCAAGCCGTCGATGCGCAGTCGCCAATCGTCGAATCCGGCATCCACGGAGCGCGCATAGAGCGCATTCCTGGGTGCTCGTCCATTCACGCGCGCATACGGCGACGTGTGCGCATGATTCTGCCGCGACGTCCAATGATGAAACATCAGCCGCCGGAGCGGATCAATGCCTAACTCAAGGAGCCGCTTGATGACGGCCGGCCGGCGAAGCGATGATCGCGTCGCCAGGATGTTCACGGCGATCACCACCCCAATGCCGCACGCGCCGATGAGCACGGCCAGCGCGTGAGAACGGCGCTCGTCACCGAGGACGATGTTCGCCATTCCGGCGCCGAATCCGTGGGCGATTACCAGGCTCACGTGTCCGACGAAGAAAATGATGAAAGCCAGGAGGCCCAGAAAGTGGACGCTCCGCGCGGCCTGGCGGCCGCCGAGCACCCGGGACAGGCGCGGGAAGTGCGCGCCAAGCGCGGGCGACATCAACATCCCGCTGAGTATCACCAGTGGTGACAACCCGAAGATGAGGAGGAAGTACGTGAGCTGCTGGAGCGCGTTGTATCCTGTGCTCGGCGGCAGGTGGAGAGTGGCATACTGGACGACCGCGCTCCATGCGCCGGGAATAATCGACCATGAGGTAGGTACCAGCCGACGCCACTCGGCGGTCGCGATAAGCGTCACGATGTAGACGAGTCCGCATAGCACCCAGCCCGTGACCGACCAGAAATGCCAATGGCGGCCAAGGCCCAGGTTATCGCGCCCGGGCAGCGCGATCCACGGCGACAGCGGAGCGACCTCGTCCTCCGCCGTCCATGGCCTATCAGTTGGCAGCGGTTTTCGGGAGAAGCGAACCCACTCGCTCCCGGGCAGGCAGTCGTCGCGCCAGTAGAGTTTTGGATGCGCGCCGAGGATCTCGATCCCGCTCCGAACCAGAAGCGAGAGAAAGAGAAAGTCGAAGAAATGCGTTAGGCGAACGCCGATTGAAAATTCGAGGCTCACGGGCTTCTCCCGTTTCCAACCAAGCTGCGCAAGCGACTCCGCATCTCAGTCGATGCAGACCCGCCGTCGCACGCCTTCTGCGAGCACGAGGGAGAGATCGGCATACGGCCTGGCGCGAGTAGCATACGGCGGTCTCCTGTCGGGGTCGTTAGGACGCGGCAAACAGTCCAACCTATCACGATGGCGCAAGACGCGCACCGCGTGCCCGAGCTGTCGCGACGCTCACGCCGCGATAGCCGACTCCGGCGCCGCGGTCGCTCGCCGCCGCCTCGAGCGCCGGGTCGACGAGCGCCGCAGCACGCTCACCGTGAGATCGAGACGGTACGGCGTCGCACTCGTTCCGCGCATCGCATTACGCCGATACGGAGAGCACAAGCTCGTCGAGCGTCGTCTGAAACTGCGTTAGGATGCGGGGGCCGGACGCCTCGAGCAGCACCACATCGCAGTGCCGGATGCCGAGCACGCCGGGCTCGTAGATCGCCGGCTCGACGTTGAAGACCATGCCGCTCGTTAGGACGTCGTGCGACGCCGGGTGCAGTCGCGGCATGGCGTCGTGGTCGATCGCGGCGAAGCCCACGCCGTGTCCCGTCGAGTGGGTGAACTTCGTTCCGAAACCCCGCCGCTCCAACACCCGCCGCGCGGCCCGATCGACGGCCGCGGCCTGCGCCCCGGGACGTAACGCGGCGAGCGCGGCGTCGCGCGCCTCGAATATGGCGTCGAACATTGCGCGCACACGCGGCGCCGGCGGCCCCACCGAATACGTTCGCGTGATGTCGGTCCAAAACCCATCGAGGTAGGAGTTGCAGTGCAAGAGCACGACGTCGCCCGGCGCGATGGTCACGTCGCCCCGCGACCGGGCATAGGCACCCGCCGCTAACGCGGCGTGCGCGCCGGCCATGCAGTACACGAATCCATCGCCGCGGGCGGAGCCCGGCGCGCGTGTAGAAAGGGCTGCTCGAAGCGACGCCGCACTGGCGGTCTCGGTCCGCCCCACGCGAAGGTGCCGTCGCACACCGCGAAACATCGTTCGGGCGATCCCGCATGCCCGTGACACCGCCTGCCCTTCGCGCGGCGTTAGTACCGCGCGCAATTCGGCAAGCATGGCGTCCGCCGCGACCCAGGTCGCGCGCGGCGCCACATCCATGAGCAGGGCGCCCAAGCTTGCCCCGTAGAGATGGATGGCGGCGTACGATGACTCCTGCACGGCCTCGCCTGCTTCGAACCCCACACGACAATCGCCTAACCGCAATGCCTGGCACAGTTTGGAGAGGGGAACGCGCACCGCGTCGCCCGCGCGTTGCGTCGCGCGAAGCGATCCGGGCGTGAAGGTGAGCAGCTCGTCCGCCCAACACTGTTCCGCCAACAGCGCCTCGTCGGCCGGCACGGCCAGCGCGATGCGGCCATCGCGAGTCGCGATCGCGACGCTGGTGCCCACGACCGGCCAATAACCGGAGAGGAGCAGCACGTTCTTGGGGAGCGCGCACACCAGCGCGTCAAGGCCGCCGTGCTGTAGCGCCTGCCTAACGCGGTCGATTCGCTCCCGGTCGGGCTCAGCGTGACGTCTGGCACGCGTCACGTCGGTCGCGAACCCCAACTGCGCCGCGTCTGCCGATTCGGTCTTGCTTCTCTCGGAACGATTCATGCCGAGCAATCGCACCGGTCGCGCGCCGCGTCAAGCATCGCCTCGGCGCTCTCGCTTCGGACGCTGCTTCGACAGGAGGGCCGAGCATGACAAGCACGACAGCCGATCTGCTGGTCGAACGGCTCATCGATTGGGGGATCGACACGATCTTTGGATTCCCGGGCGATGGGATCAACGGCATCTTCGAATCGCTGCGAACACGCCAGAGCCGGATCAAGTTCATACAGGTTCGCCACGAAGAGGCCGCCGCGTTTGCCGCGTGCGGCTATGCCAAATACACAAGTCGTCTTGGCGTGTGCCTGGCCACGTCGGGGCCGGGCGGCATACATCTGCTCAACGGGCTCTACGACGCGAAGTGCGATGGACAACCGGTGCTGGCGATCACGGGACACACGTTCCACGACCTCATCGGAACGCACTATCAGCAGGACGTCGATCTCGACAAGTTGTTCATGGACGTGGCTGCCTACAATCAGCGCATCATGGGGCCGGCGCACGTCCACAACGTGGTGGACGAGGCGATCAAGACCGCGCTCGCCCGCCGCACGGTTGCGCACATCACGATTCCCAAAGACATCCAGGATTGGCCCGCGTCCGACAAGCATCGGTCGGGCGCGAACATCTCCAAGCACAGCGCCGATCTCTTCGCGGGCGCACACTCGGTGCCGCCCGACGCTCTCCTGCAACAAGCGGCCGACCTCATCAACGCCGGGTCCAAGGTCGCGATCCTCGCTGGCCGCGGTTGCCTCGGCTGTCGGGCCGAAGTGCTGGCGCTCGCAGAGGCGGTAGGCGGCCCGATCATCAAGCCGCTGCTCGGTAAGGCGACGGTGCCCGACGACAGTCCCTACACGACAGGCGGCATCGGCCTGCTGGGCACGGCGCCATCACAGGATGCGCTCGACGAGTGCGACACGTTAATCATCGCCGGCAGTGGGTTCCCGTACATGGAGTTCTATCCCGAGCCCGGCCACGCGAAAGCGGTGCAGATCGACAACGATCCGGCGCGAATCGGATTACGGTATCCGGCGGACATCGGTCTGGTGGGCGATTGCGGCGGCGTGCTGCGCGCCCTTCTGCCGCTCCTGCGTCGGAAGGCGGACCGCGGATTTCTCGAGAAGGCACAGGCGCGCACGAAGGACTGGCGCACGTTGATGCAGAAGCGCGGGACGCGAACCGACATGCCGATGAAACCTCAGGTGGTTGCCCATGAGCTGAACAAGCTGCTCGACTCCGACGCGATTGTTTCCTCCGACAGCGGCACGATCGCGACCTGGTCGGCGCGGTACATCGACATCCGCGATCGCATGCAGTTCTCGCTCTCTGGGTCGCTGGCGACGATGGCTAACGGACTGCCGTACAGCATCGGCGCCGCGGTGGCGTTCCCGGGCCGCCAGGTAGTATGCATCGTGGGCGACGGCGGGTTCACGATGCTCATGGGTGAAGTCGCGACGCTGGTCAAGCACAAGCTGCCGGTCAAGGTGATCATCATCAAGAACAACGTGCTGGGCGAGATCAAGTGGGAGCAGATGGTACTCGGGGCGAATCCGGAGTTCGGCGTCGAGCTCCAGCCGATCGATTTCGCCGCTTTTGCGAGGGCGTGTGGCGCGGGCGGCTTTACCATCGACAGGCCGGAGCAGGCGGCGGCGGTGCTGCGCGAAGCGCTCGCCTACGACGGGCCGGCGGTGATCGAGGCGGTCGTCGATCCTAACGAGCCGCCGTTGCCGGGCAAGATCTCGACCAAACAGGCGATGAATTTCGCAGAGGCGCTTGTGCGTGGGGAGCGCGATCGCTGGGACATCATCAAGACCGTGCTCGAGGACAAGGTGCGGGAGGTGGTATAGGTGACGCGCCGGATAGATGCGCGCATTGAGAAGCTGGACGTCACCGCCTACACGATTCCCACCGACTTCCCCGAGGCCGACGGCACGCTCAGTTGGAACTCCACGACGATAGTGGTTGTCGAGGCGACTGCGGGTGGCGTGCGCAGCATCGGCTACTCGTACGCGGATACCGCCACAGCCCGGCTCATCCTCGATCTTCTGTCGAGCATCGTGATCGGGCGCGATGCCATGGACGTGCCCGCGAGCTGGGATGCGATGGTGCACGCCATTCGGAACCTGGGACGCCCCGGTATCGTGTCGATGGCGATCGCCGCGGTGGACGCCGCGCTGTGGGACCTCAAGGCGCGACTGCTCGACATTTCGTTAGTCACATTGCTCGGTGCCGTGCGCGAGAGCGTGCCCATCTATGGCAGCGGGGGATTCACGTCGTATCCGATCGCGCGGTTGCAAGAGCAGCTCGGCGGCTGGGTCTCGGCCGGAATTCCGCGCGTCAAGATGAAGATCGGCTCGCATCCGGGTGACGACATCGACCGGGTGCGCGCGGCGCGCGAAGCGATCGGACCTGTCTCGCAGGCGGCATTGTTCGTGGACGCGAACGGCGCGTACAGCCGCAAGCAGGCGCTGGCACAGGCCGAGGCGTTTGCGGCGTCCGACGTGACGTGGTTCGAGGAGCCGGTGTCGTCCGACGATCTCGAAGGACTGCGATTGATCCGCGACCGGGCGCCTAACGGTATGGAAATCGCGGCCGGAGAATACGGGTACGACCTGTGGTATTTTCGCCGGATGCTCGATGCCGGTGCGGTGGATGTCCTGCAAGCCGACGCGTCGCGGTGCGCGGGCATCTCGAATTTTCTTCGCGTGGGCGCGTTGTGCGAGGCGCGCTCGATGGCGCTGTCCGCGCACACTGCGCCGTCGCTGCACGCGCATCCGTGCTGCGCGCTCGGCAGCGTGCGCCATCTCGAATATTTCCACGATCACGAGCGCATCGAACACATGTTGTTCGACGGCGCGCTCATGCCGGTCGGTGGCGCCCTGCGGCCCGATCGCGCGCGGCCCGGCCTGGGCCTCGAGTTCAAACGACAGGACGCTGAGCGGTGGCGGGTACCAGCTTGAACGGCCTCGGCTCTCGTCAAGAGCACGTGCGGAGGAACGGGGAATGAGCGAATTGCCTAACGTAAGCGCACCGGTACGTCTCACGCGGCGCGGGCACGCGCCGCCCTCGACGCCGCCGCGTCCAGATGCGGTCACGAGGGAACAGAGCGGTGTCGACGCCAATGCGTTGGCGGTCGCGCTTCAGGAGCGTGTGCGCGGCGAGGTGCGCTTCACCGAGGGCGATCGCGCGCTGTACTCCACGGATGCGTCCAACTATCGCCAGATCCCGATCGGCGTCGTCGTTCCGCGAGACGCCGACGACGTCGTGACCACGGTGTCCGTGTGCCGGGAATTCGGTGTTCCCATCTTCGCGCGCGGCGGCGCCACCGATCTCGCGGGCTCGACCTGCAACGCGGCGGTGGTCATCGACATGAGCAAGTACATGAATCGGGTGCTGGAGATCGATTGGGATGCGAAGTGGGCGCGAGTCGAGCCGGGGACGGTGCTCGACGATTTGCGAAACCGGGCAGAGGAGCGCCACCTCACGTTCGGTCCCGATCCGGCCACGCACCAGCGCAACACGTTAGGCGGAATGATCGGCAACAACTCGTGCGGCATGCACGCGCAGATGGCGGGGAAGGTCGAGGAGAACACCGAAGCGCTCGAGATCCTGACCTACGATGGGTTGCGCATGTGGGTGGGCCCCACCACGGACGCGGAGCTGGAAACGATCATCGCTGCGGGCGGCCGCCGCGGTGACATTTACGCGCGGCTCAAGCACATCCGCGACACGTACGCCGATCAGATCAGAAAGAAGTTTCCGCACATCCCGCGACTCGTCTCGGGCTATCCATTGCAGCAGCTGTTGCCCGAATACGGGTTCAACGTCGCTCGTGCGCTGGTCGGAACCGAAAACACGTGCGTCACGGTCCTCGAGGCCAAGCTGCGGCTGGTGCACAGCCCGCCGTGTCGCACGCTCGTGGTGTTCGGCTTCGCCGACATCTTCACGGCGGGCGATCGCGTACCCTTCTGCAACGCGCACCATCCGATCGCGCTCGAGGGCATCGACAGCAGCATGTTCACGTACATGCACGACAAAGGGATGTCGACGGCCGGGCGGGCGATGCTCCCGGAGGGCAACGCATGGCTGGTGGTCGAGTTCGGCGCGGACACCAGGGCCGCGGCGGATGACCAGGCGCGCGGGCTGATGTCGGCCTTTGCGGCTTTGCCTAACGCACCGAGTGGGAAGCTCATCGATGACAGCGCCGAGGAGAAGCGGCTCTGGGAGATCAGGGAATCAGGGCTCGGCTCGACGTCCAAGATCCCGCACCTGCCAGATTTCTATCCCGGCTGGGAAGACTCGGCCGTCGCGCCCAAGGATGTCGGCAACTACTTGCGCGACCTACAGAAGCTGTTCGACAAGTACCACTACGTCGCATCGCTGTACGGGCACTTTGGGCAAGGCTGCATTCACTGCAGCATCAATTTCGATCTGTACACGGCCGCCGGCATCGAGACATGGAAGCGGTTCCTGAACGAGGCGGCGCATCTGGTCACGTCGTACGGCGGCTCGCTGTCGGGCGAGCATGGCGATGGTCAGGCGCGCGGGTCGTTGCTGCCCATCATGTTCGGCGACGAGATCATGCAAGCGTTCCGCGAATTCAAGGCGGCGTGGGACCCGCTCGGGAAGATGAATCCGGGCAAGGTGATCGACGCCTATCCCGTGGATGAGAACCTGCGGTGGGGCACACACTACCATCCGTGGGAGCCGGCGACGCATTTCTCGTTCGCCGAGGATCGCGGGAGTTTCGCGTACGCCGCGAACCGGTGCGTCGGAACCGGAAAGTGCCGCAAGCACGATAGCGGGACGATGTGTCCCAGCTACATGGCCACCCGAGAGGAGAAGCACTCGACGCGCGGCCGTGCGCGCCTGCTGTTCGAGATGCTCGAAGGCAATCCGTTAGGCAACGGCTGGCGGGACGAAACGGTGAAGAGCGCGCTCGACTTGTGCCTGGCGTGCAAAGGGTGTCGCGGCGAGTGTCCCGTGAACGTCGATATGGCGACCTACAAGGCGGAATTTCTCGCTCACTATTTCAAGGGTCGCATTCGTCCGATTGCCGCATACGCCTTCGGCCTCATGTACTGGTGGGCTCGGATCGCCTCGCGGATGCCCCGCGTGGCGAATTTCGCCACCCAGACGCCGGTGTTGCGCGACATTGCAAAAGCGTTGGTGACGATGGCACCGGAGCGGCGCATTCCGGTGTTCGCGCCGCAGACGTTCAAAGCGTGGTTCCGGAGGCGCGGCGTTCGCAACGCCGGTAAGACCCGGGTCATTCTCTGGCCTGACACGTGGAACAACCACTTTCATCCCACAACGGCGCAGGCCGCGGTCGAGGTCCTGGAGGCGGCAGGATACGAAGTGATCGTGCCGCATGCCTCGCTGTGTTGCGGGCGGCCGCTCTACGACTACGGCATGCTGGATCTCGCGAAGCGGATGCTGCACCGGATTCTCGACACGTTACGCGCCGAGATTCGCGCCGGTGTGTACGTCGTTGGGCTCGAGCCGAGCTGCGTATCGGTATTCCGAGACGAGATGGGGAATCTTCTTCCTGACGATGACGACGCGCGCCGCCTGAGCGGGCAGACCTATCTCCTGAGCGAGTTTCTCGCCGCGAAGGCGCCTGCGTTCGCGATCCCCACGTTGCACGCGACGGCGCTCGTGCACGGTCACTGCCACCAGAAGGCGGTGCTCGACTTCGACAGCGAGACGAAGCTGCTCACGAAGATCGGACTGGATTACACGGTGCTGGATTCGGGGTGCTGCGGGATGTGCGGGGCCTTCGGATTCGAGAAGGGCGACCACTACGATGTGTCGATCAAGTGCGGAGAGCGCGTGTTGCTGCCCAAGGTCCGTGACGCCGCGCTCGATACCTTGATTGTGAGCAACGGATTCAGTTGTCGGGAGCAGATCGCGCAGACGACGGACCGTCAGGCGATGCACATTGCGCAGGTATTGAAGATGGCGCTCGACGGCGGGCAGCCGCGGCCGCGACCGGAGCTCGCGTACATGCCGGACATTGTGGCCCAACCGAAACGTGGTGGTCGTTCGCGCGAGGCAAATGCCTAACCGATTGCCGCCGCTCGCAACGCGTGGTCGACGATTTCCTGTGCTTGGCGCAGGATGCTCCGTAGATGGCGCTCGCCCTGGAAGCTCTCCGCGTAGATCCGGTAGAGATCCTCGGTCCCTGACGGCCGCGCCGCGAACCAGCCGTTCTCGGCCAGCACCTTGATGCCGCCCAGCGGCGCGCCGTTGCCCGGTGCACGGTCCATCACTCCGGTCACGACCTCTCCGGCGAGCTCGGTGATTCGTATCTGCTGCGGCGAAAGGGTTGCCAATCTTTTCTTCTGATCGACCGTGGCCGGCCCTTCGACTCGATCATCGGCGGCTTCGCCTAACGCACGCGCAAGATCATGGTACAGCTCGCCCGGATCCCGGCCCGTACGCGCGGTGATTTCGGCCGACAGGAGAGCCGGCACGATGCCATCCTTGTCGGTCGTCCACACCGCGCCGTCGATCCGGGCGAACGACGCGCCGGCGCTTTCCTCACCGGCAAACGCCAGCGAGCCCTCGAACAGGCCGTCGGCGAACCACTTGAACCCGACGGGCACCTCGTAAAGCGGGCGGCCGACGCCGCGCGTCACGCGGTCGATGAACGCGCTGCTCACCATGGTCTTTCCGACCGCGGCGCCGGTGCTCCACTCCGGCCGATGCCGGAACAGATAGTCGACCATCGCCGCCAGGTAGTGGTTAGGCGGGAGCAAGCCGTCGGCCGGGGTGACGATGCCGTGCCGGTCGTGATCGGTGTCGCAGGCGAACGCCACGTCGAAGCGATCCTTGAGGCCGATCAATCGCTGCATGGCATAGGGCGAGGACGGGTCCATGCGAATGCGGCCGTCCCAGTCGAGCGTCATGAAGCGAAACGTGGGATCGACCTCCTCGCTCACGACACACAAATCGAGGCCATACCGCTCGGCGATCCTCGGCCAGTAGTGCACGCCCGCTCCGCCTAACGGGTCGACGCCCATGCGGATGCCGGAGCCCCGCACGGCCTCGAGGTCGACCACGCCGCCGAGGTCGTTCACGTACGGCGTCAGGAAATCGTGCGCGTGGGTCGTCGCGGCGCGACACGCCTGCTCGAACGGGAGCCGGCGCACGTCGCGCAAAGCGCCCTCGAGCAGCGCGTTGGCCGTGGCGTCGATCGGATCGGTGACGCCGGCCGGCGCCGGTCCGCCGTTAGGCGGATTGTACTTGACGCCGCCGTTGTCGGGCGGGTTGTGCGACGGCGTCACCACGATGCCATCGGCCAGCACGTGCGTCCGTCCCCGGTTGTAGGCGAGGATCGCGTGCGACACGGCCGGCGTCGGCGTGAATTCACCATCCGGAGCGATCATCACGTCGACGCGATTGGCGGCCAGCACCTCGAGCGCGCTCCGGAACGCCGGCACCGACAGCGCATGCGTGTCGATACCGAGGAAGAGCGGCCCATCGACGCCACGATCGTGGCGGGAGCGGCAGATCGCCTGCGTGATCGCGAGTACGTGCGCCTCGTTGAACGTGGCGTCGAACGACGAACCGCGATGCCCGGATGTGCCGAACGCAACCCGTTGGGCGAGCACTGCCGGGTCGGGAGTTAGGCGATAGTACGCGTCGATGAGCCGCGAGACATCGACTAGTTGCGCAGGCTGAGCAGGACGGCCGGCAAGCGGGCTGATCGGCGTCGTCACCGGATCCTGCCGCGCGGTACGCCCATCTCCTCGTCAGCGCACCGGGCCGCGATCCGATGGACCGGCTTCTGCCCGGATGCGCGCGGCCCAGCCGGCGGGCGTCGGATCGAGGGCCACTGCCTCTTCCACGCTCAGCAGGCCCACCTCCGCGTCGGCACGCCGCGTGCGCCGCCGCGCCGCGCTCTTCGGCGCGCGCGCCGCGGGTACTTGGACGTCGGCGTCGGAATTGATCGAACGCTCCGCGAGGTCCGTTAGCAACTTGTCCGTCTCACGCTCCTCATCGAGCGTCTGCTGAAGCAGTCGGCGGTGGTCGTCCCGTCCGAGCAACGCGGCATAGGTGCGGACCGTGCCGTAGCACGCCATCTCGTAATGCTCTACACGTTGCGCTTTGGTGATGAGCCCCGCATCCAGAACCTCGGGCGATGGCTTCTCCTTGATCAGCGCGGCACCTTCCTCCAGCAGCCCTTCCATCCCGATACTCTTCTTGGCTTTCGGACGCTCGCCGAGCTGCTTGAAGATGCGCTCGAGCCGCGTCACGTGGCCGCGCGTTTGCCGCTCGTGCGTGGTGAAGGCACGCTTGAGATCGCGGTGCGACGCCGCCTTGATCATCTTGGGCAGCGCCCGCATGATCTGCTTCTCGGCGCCGTACAGACCTCTGAGCTCCTCCACGTAGAGCTCAGCGAGTGAAGTGAGTTCCATGCGATCTCCTGGCGAGTGTTAGTCGCGACGCGTGTGGCCGGCGATCATCGCGCACCATGGGGTCACGCAACAATGGGGCCTCTCACCACTCGATCACTTCTTTGATCGAATCGGACGGACGATCACCGAAGGCCTCCGCGAACTGACTCGGACGGTGATGCCGTGTAATCAGCGCGCCGAGGTGACCACCCCAGCGGCGATGCCCGCGCGCCAGATCTTGGGCCGCCATCTGAAAATGCCCGCGCGCCGCATTCACGCTGCCGAACATGACCTGATTGCTCATGACCAACCGACGGATCAATTCAGCGCCGGCGACCTGTAGAGGGCGATCCCCGCCCGGAATTCCCGTCACCACGTAGACCCCGTTCAGCGCCAACGCGTCCAGGAGGTTGAACTCGAGGGCCGCGATGCCGCTGGCATCGAGGATCACGTCCATGGCGCCCACCTTGTCGTGCACTTGATCCGCGGGCACCTGGCGGCCGTCCACATAGTGCCCGCCAATTCCCGTTAGCCATTTCGGGCGTGCGCTGGCGCCATCGAGCACGTCGAGTCCGTACACATTGGCGCCTCGCAGCACCAAGACCATCGCCGCAAGCAACCCCACCGGTCCCAATCCCGCCACCAGACAGCGGCGTCCCAACAGCCACGCAGGAGTGATCGCCGGTTCGGGACAGCGCATGCTTTGAAGCCGAATCGCGTCATCGATCGCCTTCTCGACGATCGAGAGCGGTTCCATCAGCACGGCGATCGCGGCGAGCTCGGGCGCCACGACGATGACGTGGTGTTCCGTGTCGACCACGTACTCCGTTTGATAGCCATCCAATCCCTTTATGCCCCGCTCGCGGTATTTCCCTGTTTGGCACATGTCCGAACGGCTCGCGAGACATGAAAAGCATTGACCGCAACCTCGCCGCACAGTGAACACCACGTAGTCGCCGTTCGTCGCCCGGGTGACCGCGGAGCCGACCTCGACTACCTGACCGAACATCTCGTGGCCGATCACCAGGTCATGCTGGCCGTCGGGCGCTGTGGCACGTCCACCCGACACTTCCTCCCGATCCGTGCCACAAATGCCTACGCGAATGATCCTGACCTTGATCTCATCAGGCGCGCCGACCGGCGGCTCAGCTCGTTCCGCCAGCTCTGCGCCTGCCTTACCGGGAACGATTGCAATCGCTTTCATGCGCTGCTTCGTCGCAGGAACCTTGCCCGCGGTCCGAAGCGTGCACCGTGTTTCTTGGATAGCCGATTTCAAGCGCGACCCGAACCCCAACACAATGCGCACAGTTCGTACGGCCGATGAGAGCGCACGGTGAGCGCTGTCGAGCTGCGGTGCGACCTGACGGTGCCGGGCACATCGCTGCCGCACGTGTGGGAGCACACGGTGGGAAGCGGACATGCCCCGCTCGCCTTGCGCGCGGACTATCAGGCGCAGCTCAAACGCTGCCATGACGAGTTAGGCATCCGCCACGTGCGGTTCCACGGACTGCTGTGCGACGACGTGGGGACGCTCGTCGGCGAGCTCGACAAATTGGTGTACTCATTCTTCAATGCCTTTCAGATCTGGGACGCACTGCTCGCATCCGGAGTGCGTCCGTTCGTCGAGCTGAGCTTCATGCCGACGATCCTCGCGTCGGGAGGCACGACCGTCTTTCACTACCGCGGCAACGTCACGCCGCCGCGAGACTATGGGGCGTGGGCGACGCTCATTCGCACGCTCGCGGCGCAGAGCGTGGCTCGATACGGCGTGGCGGAGGTGCGGACGTGGTTCTTCGAGGTATGGAATGAGCCTAACTTGCCCGCCTTCTGGACGGGGACGCAGCAAGACTACTTCACGCTCTATCGTCATACCGCGGCCGCGCTCAAGAGCGTGGATGCCGCGCTTACCGTAGGCGGGCCGGCGACGGCGGACGACGCGTGGATCGACGAGTTCCTGGATTTCTCGGAAAAAGCCGGCGTACCGGCCGACTTCGTAAGCACGCACCACTATCCTACGGACGCATTCGGCAAGCCGGGCGATGACACGGAGGCACAGCTCGCCGCGAGCGAGCGCAGCGTGCTTCGCGATCGGGCTGCCCGCGTTCACGGACAAGCACGGGGCAAGCCGGTGTACTACACCGAGTGGAACACGTCGTCCAACCCGCGCGATCCAATGCACGACGAACCATACGCGGCAGCAGTAATCGTGAAGACGATGCTCGAAGCCACCGGACTGGTAGACGGCTACAGCTACTGGACCTTCAGCGACATTTTCGAGGAGAACTACTTTCCATCCATTCCATTTCAGGGCGGATTCGGACTGCTCACGCTCCAAGGAGTCGCGAAACCGTCGTATCGGGCCTTCGAGGTGCTGCACCATCTGGGCACGGAGCTCGTCGCCTCGCTGACCGACATCCATCCGACAGTCGATGTCTGGGTCGCGCGCGATTTAGGCGCACAACGCCTTACTGTGGTCCTAACGAACCACGCGTTGCCGCGTCATCCGATCGCGTGTGAGCACGTGCGGGTGCGCCTCGAGGGAGCGCCTCGCCCAACGGATGCGTTCGTGCAGCGCATCGACGCGGACCACGCGAATGCGAAGGCGGCGTGGCTCGCCATGGGATCGCCCACCTATCCGTCGGCTGCCGACGTGGAGCAATTGCACCATGCGTCCCGGCTCATCCGCGAGCCGCAGCGATGGCGTGTCGAAGAAGGCGCCCTGCTGATCGAGCTCGACATTCCGCCACACGCCGTCGCGGCCGTCACCCTCACGCTCGGCGCGCCGGTCTCCTCCAGTTGAAGGAGCTGCACCGAGACGGAGCCCTCGCCAATGCCCAGCAGCATGATGGGCCGTACGACGCCATGCTGGAGGAGGTCGAGCGCAAGGCGATCGCGTACTTCGATCACGAGGTCAATCCCGCCACCGGGCTGGTGCGGGACAACACCGATCGTGAGTCGCCGGCCTCAGTTGCCGGTACGGGGTTCGCGCTGAGCGCGTACGTGGTCGCGGTCGAGCGCGGCTACATGGCGCGCCGCGAGGCGGCAAGCCGGACGCGCACAGCCCTGCGCTTCCTCTGGAACGCGCCGCAGGGCGATGCCGCCGACGCGACCGGAGCGCACGGCTTCTTTTACCACTTCCTCGACATGGCCACCGGCCGCCGCGTGTGGAAGTGCGAGCTCTCGACCATCGACACTGCCATCGCGCTGGCCGGCATTCTGGCCGCCGCCGCGTACTTTGACCGAAACACGCCGCACGAACGGGAAATCAGATCGTTAGGCGACGATATTTATCGCCGAGTGGATTGGCGGTGGGCGCTCAACGCCGGCCGCGCCGTCTCGATGGGATGGAAGCCGGAGGATGGCGGGCGGTTTCTGCCGTACCGGTGGCGGGGATACACCGAAGCCTTGTTGCTCTACGTCCTGGGGCTCGGCTCGCCCACCCATGCGCTGCCGCGAGATTGCTACGCGCGATGGACCGCGACGTACCGATGGGTGCGGGCGTACGGCAGCGACTACGTACACGCCGGTCCCCTGTTCATTCACCATCTGAGCCACATTTGGATCGATTTCCGCGGTATTCGTGACGCGTACATGCGTCGCAAGGGCATCGACTACTTCGAGAACAGCCGGCGGGCCACGTACGTACAGCGCGCGTATGCCGTTAGGAATCCGCGGCGCTTCGACTGGTATGGGGACACGTGGTGGGGCGTCACGGCGAGCGACGGACCTGGCAACGCCACGCGCACCGTGCACGGGACGCCGCGAAGGTTCTACGGCTATCATGCGCGCGGCGTCCCGTACGGTCCGGACGACGGCACGTTGTCGCCGTGGGCCGTGGCCGCTTCACTCCCGTTCGCGCCGGAGATCGTGCTGCCGACGTTACAGTCGGTGCACGCCACCTATCCCGGGCCCAAGCGGAGCTACGGTTACATGTGCAGCATCAATCCATCGTTCCGAACATCGCGGGGCGGACCGGGATGGGTCTCGCCGCGAGATTATGCCATCAACCAGGGGCCGGCCGGACTCATGGTCGAGAACTTCCGATCGGGACTGATCTGGCGACTGATGCGGTCATGTCCATACATACGTGCCGGATTGCGGCGGGCCGGCTTCACAGGTGGGTGGCTCCAAGTCCGCGGGCAACGGTGCTGAAGCCGTACATGCCGTTGGCGCGCTACGGCGTTAGCTTGCCGACGCAATGACCGATCACACGGCACTCGGACCCGGCCGGGAGTTCGACTTCGTGCGCGCACTCCTCGCGCGATGGGGTCATCTCGCCGCCGGCGTCGGCGACGACGCGGCACTCATTGATGTGCCCGCGGACCACCGTCTCACAGCAAGCATGGATAGCGCAGTCGAAGGCGTGCACTTTCGACGCGACTGGCTCTCGCCACGCGAAATCGGATGGCGCACTGCGGCCGCCGCGCTCAGCGATCTCGCTGCCATGGCTGCCGACCCGATCGCGATGCTCGTCTCCATGTCCGTTCCGACGGCCTGGATGAACGATGTGCTCGATGTGGCCGACGGGTTGGGCGACGCTGCGCGTTCGGCCGGCGCCCGCATCGCGGGCGGCGATCTGACGTCGGCGCGCGAGCTGTGCATCGCGATCACCGTGCTCGGCGTCGCACGCGCGCCGCTCTTGAGGAGCGGCGCGCGTGCGGGCGATGTACTGTACGTGACAGGCCGGTTGGGCGGCCCGCTGGCGGCGCTGCGCGCGTGGCAGCGGGGCGCCCAACCGGCCGAGTTCCCCCGCGAGCGATTCGCGCATCCCGTGCCGAGACTGCGCGAAGCGCGCTGGCTCGCCGAACACGGCGCGCACGCGGCCATCGATGTCTCGGACGGATTGTTGAGTGATGCGGCGCACATTGCGTCGGCCTCGAACGCGCGGCTCGCCATGACGCTCGATCGACTGCCCGCGGTCGACAACCTTTCGCCCGACGACGCCGCCCGCAGCGGCGAGGAATACGAGCTGTTGGTCGCGTCGCCGCACGCGCTCGACGTGTCGGAGTTCGCGCAGCGGTTCGATATCCCCCTCACCGAAATCGGACGCGTGGAAGCCGGCGACGCGGAAGTGGTCGCGACACTGCGCGGTGCGCGCGTTGCGCCGGGCGGCGGGTTCGATCACTTTTCCTGAGCATGCGTGCCCTGATCGTCTATCCCACGATGGTCCTCATGACCATCGTGCTCGGCGTTCCCATCGTTGTGCTGTCGCTCTTCGGTGTGCACATCGCTCCGGACAGCGTTCTCGGCCGCGCGCCGCGCATCTGGTCGAAAGTGGTGCTGTGGGCGTCGGCCGTCCGCCTTACGGTGCGCAATCCGGAGCACATCGGCTCGCCCAACGAAGCGCGCATGTACGTGTCCAACCACGTGAGCTGGTTCGAGATCTTCGGGCTCGCCTGCGTGCTGCCGCACTATCGGTTCGTGGCGAAGAAGGAGCTCGCATCGATTCCCGTGTTCGGCCGCGCGGCGAAGGAAGTCGCGGCGATCTTCATCGACCGCAAGAATCGTAAGGCGGCGTTCCAGACCTACGCCGAGGCGGCGGAGCAGATCAAGCGCGGGGTTTCGGTGGCGGTGTTTCCGGAAGGCACGCGCGGCCGGTCGTACACGCTGCGTCCATTCAAGAAGGGGCCGTTCGTGCTCGCGATCGCGGCGCAGGTGCCGGTGGTGCCGGTGGTGAGCTGGGGCACGAGGGAAGTGCAGGGCAAAGGACGGCTCGCCATCCACGGCGGCTCGTGCGAGTTGACGTTCCTCGAGCCGATCGCGACGACCGGTCTCACCTACGACGACCGCGACGCCCTCCTGCGCGCGGTATGGGAGCGCATCGCGCAGGCGCTGGTCGAAAAGGGCGTGCCGGCCACGGGCGCGCCGATGGAGTCTGCCGCCTAACGACAGC
>Ga0207707_10002124_pt1 | contig 17943 bp, 19 predicted proteins | sample KBSC83BmetaG_FD_184336 | JGI IMG/M metagenome (GOLD analysis project Ga0207707, IMG submission 184336) | Corn rhizosphere microbial communities from Kellogg Biological Station, Michigan, USA - KBS C8-3B metaG (SPAdes) (version 2) | ecosystem: Host-associated > Plants > Roots > Rhizosphere ...
CGATTAAGGGAGGACTGAGGATGTGGGCGGATCGCCTCTCTCCGCAGTTCTCACTTAATCGCCAATCCTTAATGGCCCTTAGTCCTGAGGCCGCAAAATCCTCAATCCTAGGTCGTTGACAACGCGGGAAACTGACCCACCACCAAAATGATTGACGCTCACCGCGCGGAGCCTACTGCTCGCCGCAACCGTGCGGTGATCCGCGACCGCGGGGTGGTTCGATAATGCCACCGGCCTAAGCTTGGACCGTGCGCCCATCAGGAGGAGACATGCGCAGAACAGTGAGTACCGTTGCCCTTGGCGTAGTTGCGGCAGTCGTCATCGGCGTGATCGCGACCAACTGCGGGTCTGACACAACTGCCCCGAAAAACAAGACCTACGTCGCGAATTTGAACCCGGCGGCTGAGAGCACAGCCGTGACAACCACTGGCACGGGGACCGCGACGTTCATCGACCTCGGATCAGAGATCGACTGGACGCTCGACCTTACGAACATGACCGGCGTGACGCTCTCCCACATCCACCTCGGCGATGTGCATGCGGTCGCGCCGAATGCGGGTCCGGTCATCATCAACCTGTTCCTTCCGAATGGTGCGACAGGACTGCTGAATGGTCGCGTTGCCCACGGAAGCATCACCAACGCGAACAACGCGGGGATTTCTCTGGATTCGCTGAGAGTCCTGTTCAACAATGGACATTCATATGCGAACGTGCACACGACGGCGCATCCACCGGGCGAGATACGGGATCAAATCCACCCGGTTCCCTAACCGCTAATTCCGACAGCTACACGTTGAATCGGAACAGGAGTACGTCGCCATCCTGGACGACGTACTCCTTTCCTTCCGATCGAACGGCTCCTTTTTCGCGCGCGCCTTTCCAGCCGTCGTTACCGACGAAGGAGTCGTATGATACGGTCTCGGCCCGAATGAACCCGCGCTCGAAATCGGTGTGAATGACGGCAGCCGCTTTGGGCGCGGTGTCACCGCGATGGATCGTCCATGCACGAACTTCCTGCTCGCCAGCGGTGAAGTAGGTCTCGAGGCCGAGCAGCTTGTATCCCGCTTGAATGAGACGGTCGAGTCCCGCGGACTCGAGGCCGAGGGAAGATAGAAAATCCGCACGATCGGCCGGCGGCAGCTCCGCCAACTCCGCTTCGATCTTGGCGGAGAAGGGAACCACCTCTGCCTGTTCGCCGCTCTTCTTTACGGCCTGGCGCAACGCCTTGAGGTAGGGACCCTCCTCGCCGGCGAGCTCCGCGTCGCTCACGTTGGCGGCGTAGAGAACGGGCTTCACCGTCAGCAGCGTGAGCGGCGCGAGCACCGCTTTCTCATCCGCCGACAGCCGCGCTTCCCAGAGGCCGCGGCCATCCTTGAGAAAACCGTACGCCTTCTCGAGCACGGGAAGCTCGGCCAGCGCATCCTTGTCTCCCGTTCGCGCGGAGCGGCGCGTTTTGTCGAGACGCTTCTCGAGTGATCCCAGGTCGGCGATGGCGAGCTCGAACTCGATCACCTCGCGATCCCTCACGGGGTCGACTGCGCCCATGACGTGCGTCACGTCCTCGTCCTCGAAGCACCGCACCACGTGCACGATCGCGTCGGTCTCGCGGATGTTCGAGAGGAACTTGTTGCCGAGTCCCTCACCTTCCGCGGCGCCTTTGACGAGTCCCGCGATGTCGACGAACTGCACGACAGCCGGCACCGTCTTCTTTGGCTGCACCACGCGCGCGAGCTCGCCGAGCCGGCTGTCGGGGACCTCGACCATCCCGACGTTGGGCTCGACGGTGCAGAAGGGATAGTTCGCAGCTTCAGCTTTGGCAGCTGTCAGCGCGTTGAAGAGCGTCGATTTGCCGACGTTCGGGAGGCCGACAATTCCTAGTTTAAGCATTTGCCAGTGAAGCTAATCGGTAGAGCCTCGACGTTGGGATCGCGACTGGAACTGGCATCCACAAAACTGAAGCAGGCAGCCGCCAGCAACTAATGCCAGGGGCTCACAGCCTTCATAGTAGCGCTCGAAGGAGTGGACTTCTGGATCGTTGTGAAGGCTTCGCCAGCGTACGCGAACTCCATTTCGTTTATCGCGAATGCCACTATGAGAGCTATCAGCTGCCAGCATCGGTTACAGGCGGCTGCCTGCTTCAGTTTTGTGGATGCCAGCTAGCAGTCCGATCCCTACGTCGAGGGTGCCTTGTTGTGCAGGCTCATAGCTTTGTCGATTCCGTCGCTAAGCCACGACTCTACGGCAGCTGTGAGCGCGGGCATCAGCGCGAGGATATCTTCTCGCTCGTCGCGCGCGAATGGAGCGAGAACGAAGTCGGCAAGATCTCCGTAAACTCCTTTCCGCTCTTCACTCGGCCCGACGCCGATGCGTAACCGCGGGTACTCCTGCGTCCCCAGGCCGTGCTCGACACTCTTCAAGCCGTTGTGCCCACCCGCGCTGCCGCGTGCGCGGATGCGAAAGCGGCCCACAGGGATCTGCACCTCGTCGACAACAACCAGCAGGTCCTTCGCTGGACTCCAGAACGGGCGCCGCGCGTAATTCTTGAGCGCCTGACCGCTCAGGTTCATGAAGGTCTGTGGCTTGAGAAGCCGCACCTTCTGTCCGGCAACCAAACCATTGGAAGCCACGGAGTCTCCGGACCTGGCCCATGGCTCGAAATGCCAAACGTCGGCGAGGTGGTCTATCAACCACCAGCCGACGTTGTGCCGTGTCGCCGCGTACTCTCGGCCCGGATTGCCGAGGCCGAGTATGACTTTCAAATTCTAACCAGCAGAGAGGGCCGGTAGCCGCATAAAACGGATCGTCGGCGCTATTTCTTGGACTCGCCTTCGCCCTCGCCCTCTTCCTCGTCACCAGGACCCTTGCCGATGACTTCGGGCTCGGCGACGCCTTCAGCGCCCTCGACGGGCTCAGTGGCGGCGGTCTCTTCGATGACTGCGCGCGGAGCGGCGAGAACCGCGACCGACGTCTCGGGATCGTCGAGCACTTCGACGCCCTCGGGCATCTTGAGATCGCTGACGTGCACCGAGTCGCCGATCACCATGTTGGTGACGTCGAACTCGATGTGATCAGGAATGCTCGAAGGATCGACTTCGATCTCGAGCTCGCGGAGCGTCTGATCGAGCACGCCACCGCCCAGACGGACACCCTCGGGAATTCCCTCGAGGACGATCGGGATGCTCACCGTCACCTTCTCACCGGCGACAAGCGCCTGGAAGTCGACGTGGAGGATCTGTCGCTTGATCGGGTGACGCTGGATCTCGCGGATCAGCGTCTTCGAGGTCGTTCCGCCGACCGAGACTTCAATGACCGTGCTCTCAGCCTGGATATGGCCAAGCAGCTTGTCGAGGTCTCGCGCGTTGAGCGAAAGAGCCTGCGGATCGCGGCCGTGGCCGTAGATCACAGCCGGAATAAAGCCCTTGCTGCGAAGCGTACGTGCCGCACCCTTGCCGGCCTGGTCGCGAGCGGTTGCGTTGAATGAGACGATTGCCATGACTAATTCTTCCCTTTGGGCGCGACCAACTTGTTGAACGCCCACTCGATAAAGTCCAAAACTGCTGCCGCGAACTCTTTCGCGACTTTCACGGTCACTTCAGCCATCTGAACCCCTACTGCTCGAACAGCGAGCTCACCGATTGCTCGCTGTGAATGTAGCGGATCGCCTTCGACAAAAGCTCGCCGACCGACAATACGCAGAGCGTCTCGAACCTCTTCGATTTCGGGATCATGACGGTATCGGTGACCGTCACTTCCTTGATCGGCGCCTTCGAAAGCCTTTCAACCGAAGGTCCGGATAAGAGAGCGTGCGTTGCACAGACATAGACATCGCGCGCGCCAAGATCCTTGAGAGCCTTTGCCGCTTCGGACACAGTTCCCGCGGTGTCGATCATATCGTCCGCGAGCAAGCAATCCCTTCCTTCCACTTCACCGACGACGTTCACTACTTCCGACACATTTGCCTTCGGTCGCCGCTTGTCGATGATTGCCAGCGAGCCATTCAGCCTTTTTGCAAAACCGCGCGCCATCTTCGCCGAGCCTACATCGGGAGCGACGACAACGAGGTCGTGCAGATTCTTCTTTCGATAATGCGAGACAAAAACCGGCGCCGCGTACAGGTGATCCACAGGAACATCGAAAAAGCCCTGTAGCTGGTGCTGGTGAAAATCCAATCCGAGAACTCGATTGGCGCCTGCCGTCACGATCATGTTCGCGAGCAGCTTGGCACCGATTGCGACGCGAGGCTGGTCCTTGCGGTCCTGCCTCGAGTAGCCGTAGTAGGGCATCACGCACGTTATCCGCGCGGCCGAAGCCCTGCGCGCCGCGTCGATCAGGAGCAGAAGCTCCATGATGTTGTCGGCTGGCGGGTTCGTCGGCTGCACGATGAAGACGTCATTGCCTCTGACGTTCTCGTCGATGCGGACGAAGATCTCGCCATCCGCAAACCTGGTCACCGTTGTCTTGCAGAACGGAACGTCCAGAGTTTGCGCTATCTCAGCGCACAGGTCCGGGTTACCGGGCCCGGCGATGAGCTTGAAGCCATGAGCGGGTACGGATAATCCGTCCATGCAGCCTTACAAGTTAAGTGACTATGGGGACTTAGGTCAATTGCCCCTGGTGGATTCGAACCACCATTACCGGATCCAAAGACCGATGTCCTGCCATTGGACGAAGGGGCAGCGGGAACCCAAAGCTAGTCCAGAAGCTCCACAGGGACAACGCTCCAGGCCGTACGCGTAAATATTCTTTCGGTCCCCTCCGGCAACGCGTGCTGCGGGATCTCCTCGTCGGCAAGCATGGAGCGCGTGCTCACACCAGCCACCTTGAAGACGGTGGATCCGGAGCCGCTCATTCGATAGAACTGACCGTACTTCTCTCCGTGACCGAGCAACGCATCGATTTGCGGGTGGCGTGGGCGTATCACTGCCTCGAAGTCATTGACCGAGCTTCGAGCGGCGGACTCCCAATCTCGAAACATCTCCGTGGTCAGCTCAGGTCCGGGCCCCGAGTATGCGCCGCGATCTGCATCCAGCAACGCGTAGGCTTCGCCGGTGTTGACGCCGAAGGGAGGAAAGAAAAGCTCGACTTCGCGTGGCGGGAGCGGTTTGAGCGGCAACATCCTCTCGCCACGCCCCCACGACATCGCCATCACCTGATCTCCTGCGAGAAAGGGCACGTCCGAGCCAAGGACTGCCGCCATATCCAGCAGCTTCTCGTACGGGACGGGCGTCGTGGAGAGCGTGTTGAGGATCCGGAGAACGCCAGCTGCATCCGCGCTTCCGCCGCCAAGGCCGCCCCCGAGCGGAATGTTCTTGACGATCTCGATCTCGAATCCCTTCGGCCAGCCAGTCTCCTTCGCGTACAGCTCCGCTGCCCGATAAGCGAGATTCTCCTCGGGACGCTTGTCTCGCATCTCGAAGCAGCGCACCGATTTTTCTCCGCGCGTGATCCGGACCTCGACGTCATCGCCGAGCTCGAGGCGGAGGAAAACCGTCTCGATCGAGTGGTACCCGTCGGGCCGAAGTCCGAAAACGCGCAAAGCGAGATTGATCTTTGCCTGAGCCAGAATGCGCGCGGCGTGGCCGCTCATTCCGCCGACTCTGAGGATGCCTTGAGGTCGCGCAGCTTCACGCCGAGCGCGGAGAAGTAATAGGCCCCGATGAGCGTGATCGGAATGAAGGAAAAGAGGTGATATCCGATCGCCCACGTCGCGGCTTGCTGCTGACCAACACCATAGGCGCCGAGCCCCTGCACCGACATGTACTCGAAAACTCCGAAGAATCCGGGAAGCGCGGGAACTGCCGTACCAAGCGCGATGAACGCCTGGAGAAATAGTGCCGCCGAGAACGGCGCCGTAATACCCAAAGCCTTGAAGGACAACCAGAATCCCACTGCGTTCAAAAGCCAGTGTGCGAGCGACCATCCGAGCACGGCGGCGAAGTGCGCGGGCCGACGAAGCACGCTCAGACCCTGAATGAACGTCTCGAGAACTCGGCGCCCGCGCTCCTCTACCGAAGGAGAGACACGTCGCGCAAACAGCTCGAACACTCTAAGCAGGCCCGATGGGAAAAACACCAGCCCATACAGTCCGATGAGCAGGATGAGCACGATCGTTCCTGCGCCGGCAGCGAATGATGAGAGCGGCCGCCCTGCGAGCGTTTGCGTGCTGGAGAGCGCGGGATCCAGCAACGCGAGCGCCGCCAGAACAAGCAGGACCACCGCATCGAACAGGCGATCAACGGCAAGCGAGGCCAGCGCGGTCGCAAAAGGGACCGGTGTCTCCTTGGTGAGGGCGTACGCGCGGGCGATCTCGCCGGCGCGGGCTGGCACGACGTTGTTCACCATCATCCCGATCGCGGTCGCGCGCCAGAGCGGGCCGAAGGGAATTCTTCCGACCACTGGCTCGAGAATCGTCCGCCACCTCCGCGCGCGCAGCGCGAAGATGGCCGTCGCGCAAAACATCGCCGCGACGAAGAGAAGGGGATCGGCGTGCGATAGACGCTGCGCCACTTCTGATGGCGAGATGCCGTGCAGCGTCCAGTATATGAGCGCCAGACTCAGCACGCCTCCGAGCGCGGCGCGCCATCCTGGCTTCAATCGCTACTCGGTCGAGGCGAGCTCTACGAGGTCGACGAGCTCGTCGACGAGCGCGCGCGTCGGGGCATTGCCTGCCTTTTTGAGCGCGCGACGAATCTCGGCCGCGCGCTCGATTGCACTGCGTCCCCTGTACAGCAGATCCTGGATCGGAACGAGCTCTGTCGCCGGCGGCTGAGGTCCGGAATTCCTCGTTTCCAGACCTCGCATCGCGGCGAGGCTCGAGCTCAACGCGTCGCGAAGATCCTGTCCGCGCGCGGGGGTCTTTGCCGCGGCGGCAGACGCCTGGCGGGCGGGAGTTGGAACGCGCTTCACGTCGGGCGAAAGTGTGCCTGGTCCGATTCCGCCCGTCTCGCGCAGCTGCTGCTCGTAGTGCGTCTTGGGATTCGGCGCTACGTAGACGACATGCTGACCGTCGTCGCTGTAAAAGAGCTGAGAGATTGGCAGGATGATGTCCTCCTTCCTCTCGACAGCCGCCGGTGCGTAGCGGGAGAGCCGCGCGAGGCTCTGTTCGACCCGCGCGTCCTGCTCTGCGCCCCACGTTCGAACCGATCGCACGAGGAGCTTCAGATCTTCGACTGCTCCGACCATCGAGCGTTGGAGCTCGGGCTCCCACTTGACCGCGCCCTGGACGACGCTGCCCGCTATTCGCTCCACCGTGTTCGCGAGACTGGACACGCCGTTGGCTTTCGCCATTGTCGCGCTGCCTCTCAATCCACGCGCGGCAGCCGCGAATCGGACGGCGTCCGCGTCCGGCATTCCGTTCTGCGTGACGATTGACTCGAGGCGCGTGAGATACTCACTCGCCTCGAGGGTGAAGAAATCCAGCAGTCGGCCCGGCATTGTCATCAGCACGTTCTCCAGATCATTACCGGAAAGGTCGCCCGTCCGGCCGCTTCAGTCAAAGTCTCGCTCACACTATGACGACCGAGCGGTGCGCATCGCTTCGCGCATCTCCCGCACTGCCCCGTCGAGACCGACGAACACCGAGCGGCTGATGATCGAATGGCCAATGTTGAGCTCTTCGATTTCCGGAATCACTGCGACGGCAGCAACGTTCTGAAGATTGAGCCCGTGACCGGCGTGCACCGCCAATCCAAGGTCGGCGGCTCGTCGAGCCGAGTCGCGAAGCGCGTCGAGAGTTTTCGCCGTCGGGTGGTGGGAGTAGCTCCCCGTATGAAGCTCGATGGCGGGGACGCCCAGCTTCTTCGACTGCTCGACGGCCGCCCTCGTCGGATCGATGAAAAGGCTCACTCTGATCCCCGCGTCGGTGAGCGCTTCTATCGCGTTCTCGATCCGAGCCGGATCGCTCGAGATATCCAAACCGCCCTCGGTCGTGATCTCCTCCCGTCGTTCGGGCACGAGCGTCACTTGCTCAGGCTTCAGTCGGCGCGCGAGCTCGAGCATCTCCGCCACGCACGCCATCTCGAGGTTGAAGTAGGTCTTGACTGTCTTCTTCAACTTCTCGATGTCGGCGTCCTGCATGTGACGCCGGTCCTCGCGGAGATGCGCCGTGATGCCGTCGGCGCCCGCCGCCTCGCACACGCCGGCGCCTTCCACCGGATCAGGTTCACTGCCACGCCGAGCCTGCCGAAGCGTCGCGATGTGGTCAATATTGATATAGAGGCGTTGTTGCTTTGCCCGCATTGTCACCGTCCCTAGGTCGCAGCTCAATTCCCAGTGGAGAAACCTATAGTGTCGTTCAGAATAGTCGCTGGTCTACTTTTGCTTGCCGCCTGTTCGAGCGCGACGCAGAGCGGACCCAGCAATTACGGCTCGATCACCGGAGCCGTCAGCCCGCAACTCGCCGTCGATCAATTTCTTCTCGCCGCGCGCGCCCGCGACATCCAGGCGATGTCCACCGTGTTCGGAACCAAGAATGGTCCGGCCCGCGAGACAATGGATAGAACGGAGCTGGAAAAGCGCGAGGTCATTCTCGCCTGCTACTTCAACACTGACAGCTATCGCCTTCTGGGCGAGTCGTCTGGCCAGGCCGATCACCGCGATGTCCGCGTGGAGCTGAAGAAAAACAATCTCACGCGGCAGACGACGTTCTACACGATCCAGGGTCCGGGCGGACGCTGGTACGTGGACAACATGGACATCGCCGCGGTGCGCGATTTCTGCGGAAGCAACGCTCCAACCAGTCAGTGATCTGACAGCTCGACCAGCACCCCGCCCGTGGATTTTGGGTGCAGGAAGGCGATTCGTTTTCCCTCGGCTCCGATGCGCGGCGTCTGATCGATGAGCCGAATACCCGCGGCGCGGCAGCGGTCGAGTGTCGCGTCGAGGTCGTCCACCGAAAAGCAGATGTGATGAATCCCCGGTCCGCGCTTCTCCACGAAGCGCGCGATCGGCGACGCGGGGTTGTCCGCCTCCAACAGCTCGACGAGGGACTCACCCGCGCTGAACCCCACGATGCGCGCTCCGTCGGCATCAGCGAGTCTCACCTCTCCCAGACCCAGAACATCGCGGAAAAAGGGAAGGGCGTCGCCGAGGGCCTCCAGAGCGATCCCAACGTGTGAAATTCGGGCGCCACGAGGACTTGATGGGGTCATTAAATTGTATTGATGGAGGGGTCGAACCCCACAGAAACTAACCGTCGAATTTCCGCGGGTCATCCGTGGGTTGGAGATTACACAATGTCGAATGCACTGGAAGTGACTGATTCCGATTTCGAGCTGCAGATCGAGCAGCATAAAGGGCTTGCCGTGGTCGATTTCTGGGCGACCTGGTGCGCACCGTGCCGCATGGTCGCTCCGGTGCTCGACCAGCTGGCAGCCGAATATGAAGGCAGAGCAAAGGTTGCAAAGGTAGACGTCGATACGAACCTCAAGACATCGACGAAGTTCAACGTCCGGTCCATTCCCGCCATCCTGTTTTTCAAGGATGGAAAGCTCGTCGACCAGATGATCGGCTTCGCCGGCAAGCCGGCGCTAGCGGAGAAGTTCAGACAGCACGCCGCGTAGACAGCGGAGTCCGTCGCCGGCCGAGCGATGAGCTCCGAGCGGGCGGGGGCTCTCTATCTCGTAAGCACTCCCATCGGCAATCTGGGAGACATGACGCATCGCGCGGTCGAGGTCCTCTCCTCGGCCGCGTTGATCATTGCGGAAGACACGCGGCACTCGAGACGCCTTCTCGACCACTACAAGATCTCGACGCCGCTCAGCTCATACCACGAGCACAATGAAGCGAAGGAAACGCCTCGGCTGGTTGCGAGGCTTCGCGCCGGAGATGCGATCGCGCTGATTTCCGACGCGGGTACGCCGCTGATCTCCGATCCGGGCTCGAGACTCGTCACAGCTGCCGTCGACGCCGGCGTTCCAGTAATTCCGATTCCCGGCGCATCGTCCGTGATGGCCGCGCTCGTCGGATCCGGAATGTCGCTGGAGAAATTCACGTTCCTCGGATTTCTGCCGCGCAAAGGACGTGACCGCGCCGAGATCATCGCCGAAGTCGTTGGATCTCATTCGACTGTGGTCTTGTTCGAGGCCGCGAATCGCGTCGCGGCTACGCTCGGCAATCTGATCGACGCCGGCGCCGGTGAGAGGCCCGCAGTCGTTGCGCGCGAGCTGACGAAGCAGTTCGAGGAATTCAGGCGCGGGAGCGTCGCCGAATTGGCAGAGATTTATAGAGAGGCGGACCCCAAAGGCGAAGTCGTCCTCGTGATTGCTGGCGCCGAGAAAAAACGAGTGAGCGAAGACGAGTTGAGTGTCGCCGCCAAGGAGCTCCGCGCGCAGGGAAGCGCGCCGCGCGATGTCATGGACCACCTCGTCGCAAGTCTCGGTGCGCCGCGCAATCTCGCTTACAAGATCGCACACGAGGACGAATCGTGATCGCGCGCCCCGACTGGGATCTTCCCGTCGTGTACGCGCCAGATGCTCCTCCTCTCGAGGACGAGGTAGCCGAGAATGAGCGAGTTCCACTCGATCGCGCAGCCGTCGAGAAAGACCTCGGCCCGTCGGGCGCGGTCGCCCGAGTGCTCGCGCAGTACGAGGATCGCGAGAGTCAGCGCGAAATGGCGGGCGTCGTTGCCGATCTGTACAACGACGGCGGTGTCGGATTGCTAGAGGCGGGAACGGGAGTTGGAAAATCTCTCGCCTATCTGGTACCCGCGCTCCGCTGGGCGGCGGCGAATGGTGAGCGCACCGTCGTCTCGACGAACACGATCAACCTTCAGGAGCAACTGGTTCGAAAGGATCTGCCATTCCTCGCTGACGCGTTCGAGGGGGAGCAGGAGGTCAAGTTCGCGCTGCTGAAGGGGTGGCGAAACTATTTGTGCTTATTGCGCCTCGCGCAGGGCAAGCTCCTCGCATCCGCCCTGCTAGGGGATGATGCGCGCGCCGAACTTGAGGCGATCGGCGAATGGGCTGAGAAAACGACCGACGGCTCGCTCGCCGATATTGGCTCTCCTCCGCGCCCGGAGGTGTGGGACGAAATCGCGGCCGAGCCCGATCTCTGCACCAAGTCGGCGTGCCCGCACTACGGCCGATGCTTTCTCTTCCAGGCGCGACGCACTGCGGCCAATGCCGACGTCGTCGTGGTCAATCATCACTTGTTGATGTCGGACGTCGCGGTGAGACGCGTTCAGCAGAACTGGGAAGACGCGGCCGTGATTCCCGCGTATACGCGGCTCGTCGTGGACGAAGCGCATCACATGGAGGAGGCGGCGTCGGCGCACCTCGGCACTTCGGCGACGAGGCGAGGTCTGCAACAGCTCTTTTCCCGGCTGCTGCGCCACGCATCGGGACCACGTCGCGGTCTCCTGCCCGCGCTCGAGATGAAGCTTGCCGCATCGCCGGATTTGTTGAATACCGCGAGCATGGACATCGTGCGGAAGAGTCTCGCGCCGTCGGTGAATGCGGCGCGTGAGAAGGCGACGTTTCTCTTCGACCTGCTTCAGAGCTACCTGCAGTTTCACGGAGAAACCGTGAAACGGCTCACCGGAAAATTCGCGGACGATCCCGTCTGGAATGCGGGGCTGACGGCGGCCCTCACCGACCTGCTCGGCGAGATCGCGATGATCAAGTCGGGACTCGAGATGGTCCGCACCCGAATGGAGGGCGCGAAAAAGCCCGACGAGTCGGTGATGCCGTTGATCGCGGAGATGGCCGCAGTGGGCAGACGTCTCGAGGGCGTCGCCCTCGCGCTCGAAGGTACGCTGCGGCCACCAGCTGGTGAGCCGATGATCAGGTGGATCGAGCTGCGCGGAAGGGAAGGGAATGTCGCGGTGATATCGGTGCCGCTGGATCTGGCTCCGATTCTGCGCGAAGACCTGTTCAGTCGGGTCGATACGGCGATTCTTACCAGCGCGACTCTCACGAACGATGCGCGGTTCGATTTCCTGTCGCGGCGGCTCGGCCTGGATTCGATGGGGACCAATGTCGTGACGGAGATTTTTCCGTCTCCATTCGAGTATCAGACCCACGCGTTGTTCATGGTGCCGACAGATGCGCCAGCGCCGAACGTGGATGGAGCGGGACACATGCAGGCTGTTGTTCGATGCATCATCGACGTCACCGCCGCGGCGGACGGCGGCGTCTTCGCGCTCTTCACCAGCCACCGGGATGTGCGCGCCGCGGCAGCCGAGCTGAGGGCGCGCGGCGTGGAGCGGGCTCGGCCCTTGTTCGTTCACGGCGAAGACACCCGCGACAATCTCCTGAAGAGATTCAGGGAATCGGGGCGTGCGGTTCTGCTCGGCACGGCGTCGTTCTGGGAGGGCGTCGACGTTCCCGGCCGAGCTCTGAGAGGGCTGCTGATCGCGCGATTGCCATTCAGGGTTCCAACCGAACCCGTGACGGCCGCCCACTGCGAGGCGATCGTTGAGCGCGGTGGGGACGCCTTTGCGGAGTACATGGTTCCCCACGCGGCGCTGCGGCTCAAGCAGGGATTCGGACGATTAATCCGCACGGCGACCGATCGCGGTGTTATCGTGCTGGTAGACCCTCGCGCAGTGAACAAGGGCTACGGCAGGTCGCTGCTGCGGGATCTGCCTCCGGCGCGGCGCGTGTTCGGACCGTGGACCACCATCGTCAAGCAACTCCAGGACTTCTACGAGTGACCAACTGAGATGCCCACCACCAAGTATCGGCCGGGGAAAATCGTCTGCGTAGGTCGGAACTATCGCGAGCACGCAAAGGAGCTGGGAAACGAGGTTCCGAAGGAGCCGCTCCTCTTCCTGAAGCCACCATCAAGCGTCGTCCACGAGAGCGAGGCGATAAAGCTTCCCAGGGCGTCGTCCAAGGTCGAGCACGAGGGCGAGATCGGCGTCGTCATAGGGAAGACGCTGAGCTGGGTGTCAGAAGAGGATGCGGCGCGTGGAATCAGGGGGATAATCGCGGTGAATGACGTCACTGCCCGCGACCTCCAGAAGACCGACGGACAATGGACGAGAGCCAAGGGATTTGATACCTTTTGTCCTCTGGGAGAGGAGTCATCAAAGCTTCCGGATCTGGATAGCCTGAGCGTCATCACGAGAGTGAATGGCGTCGAGCGCCAGCGAGGGAAAAGCACCGAGATGGTCTTCTCGATCCCGTCCCTCCTCGCATACATCTCACGCATCATGACTCTGGAGCCGGGAGATCTCGTGGCAACCGGAACGCCCTCGGGCGTAGGTCCGCTGGCCCCTGGTGACCTGGTCGAAGTCGAGATTCCGGGCGTGAGCCGTGTGACAAACCCTGTACAAGAGAGCCGATAGTGCCACCCTACTCAAAGCGCGTGCTCAGTCTTCCGGAATACCCACTCGCAAAGATTCCCGAACAGAAGCGCCAGCTCATCGCCCGTGGGGTCGACGTAATCGACCTCGGCGCGGGAGACTCCGATCTTTCGCCGCCACCGGCGGTTCTCGACCGAATCTCCGAGGCCGTCCGTATCCCTACCATGAGCCGGTATGGATTTGCCCTCGGCCTGGTGGAGTTTCGTGAGGCAGTCGCCCGCTTCATGAAGCGGCGGTTCAATCAGGATTTCGATCCACTCAAGGAGATCGTCCCCCTCATCGGGTCGAAGGAGGGGCTTTCGCACCTTGCGCTCGCCTATCTGGAGCCTGGCGACACGTCGATCGTACCGGAGCCGGGCTACAACTCGTATCTGGGCGGCACGCTGCTGTCCGATGCGGTGCCCTACAAGTATCCGCTCCGTCCGGAAGACAATTTCCTGATCAATCTCGACAAGATTCCGGCTGATGTGCTGAAAAAGGCGAAGATCCTGTATCTCAACTATCCCAACAACCCGACCTCAGCCATCGCTCCCCCGGAGTACTTGGCGGACGTGGTTCGTCGTTGCAAGGAACTGGATATCCTGCTGGTGTATGACAATGCCTACTCGGAGCTCGCGTATGATGGGTACGTGCCGCCAAGCATTTTCGAGACTCCGGGAGCGCGCGACGTTGCGATCGAGTTCCACTCCATGTCCAAGACGTACAACATGACGGGGTGGCGGTGCGGCTGGGCGTGTGGCAAGCAGGAGTTCGTGGGCGCGTTAGCAAAGGTGAAGTCTTTCATCGACACAGGGACGTTCATGGGTATTCAGGCAGCAGCGGCAACCGCGCTCGACAAATGCGCCGATTGGATTCCCGACAACGTCGCCGAGTTCAAGCGTCGCCGCGATGCGGCTGCCGACGCGTTCACCGAGGCTGGATTTCCGACGCCAAAGCCGAAGGCCACGATGTACCTGTGGTGTCCGCTTCCGAAAAACATTCCGAGCGCCGTCTTTGGCGAGCGCCTTCTTCAGGACGAGGGAGTGATTGTCCTGCCCGGCTCGCTGTTCGGCCCCGGCGGCGAAGGCTTCTTCCGCGTTTCGTTCATCGTCTCGCCCGAGCGTCTCCGCGAAGCTGCGGTGCGCGCGGGTCGTGTGCTCAAGAAGCTTCAGGCTCAATCCGGTGATGACGCTCGCAGTGGGCGCCGTACCGAGTCGAGTGCCGCGGGTATGGCGCGCGCCTGATGATTTTCCGCCGCGCTTCATCACCGGCTGACGGAACGAGAAAGCGGCTTTCCACGCCCTTTCTCGTTTCCGTTGGCGTGCACCTGGTGGTGGTGGTGGCGCTGATGCGGATGCTCATCCTCAACGGAGATTTTTCGCCGACGCCAAAGCGTCCAGCGTCGTCGGAGGAGCACGTCGGGTTCGTAAGCATCGCGAAGGGCGGCGTGACGATTCCCGTCGCCGGCAAGAGCGGCGGGAACGGGAAACCGGAGACCCCGCGCGAGATTCACGTCGTCGCGCCGGCAGCGGTGCCGACGACAATCCCGACTGAAGTCGGACCGCCGAAGAAGACAACGGAGGAAGAGGGAACCGGTCCCCTCGTAGGAGTCGGTGGGCCGACGAGGGGTGTTCGTCCGCAGTACTCCGATCCCCGCGTGTGGGAGCCACCCGGGCCAATCGTGAGCACGCCGAAAACCGTGGCGCAAACGATCGACAGCCTCATTGCCGACGCGATCGCGCCCTACAACGACTCAGTCGCGGCCGCCGCGCAGCGTCGCGATCCAACGGATTGGACCGTCGAAAAGGGCGGCTACAAATGGGGCATCGACAAACGCGCGATCCGACTGGGCCCGGTCTCGATACCCACGGCGCTCCTTGCAATGCTGCCACTGAACATCACGGGCAATCCGACGACGATTCAGCGTGATCGCGCATTTGCCGCGATGAACAGCGACATCCAGTGGCACGCTCGTCAGGCGATCAACGAAGCCGATTTCATGAAGGCTGTGCGCAGCATACGCGAGCGCAAAGAGCGCGAGCGCGCGGCGGCACTAGGCGGTGGCGCGACGACGCCGAAAGACGGGTCAGAGGACCAGAAGCCGAAGTAAAATCAAGAACGCCGCGGACACGGCGATTCCTGCGCTGGCCTCTCAAACCCATTCCTGACAACCACTTAGCGGTCTCGCAATTCGCTTATTGCTATTTTTCCAGCACCTGCTAGATTTGCAGCAGTTCTCCAACTGACCCGCACTTTCTTCGACAGGTTCGCAATGGCAAACGATACCGAGCTCGATGGCTTGAGCCGCAGAGAGCGGCAGATCATGGACTTTCTCTTCCAGTCCGGCAAAGCATCCGTCGGAGAAGTGATGGATGGGATTCCCAATCCGCCAGGATACTCGGCTGTGCGCGCCACGCTCCGGACGCTGGAGCAAAAAGGTCGCGTGGTTCACGAGGAAGATGGACGCGCCTACATCTACAGGCCGACCGTCCGGCGAGAAGCTGCGCGGCGCTCGGCGCTCACGCACGTTCTCAAAACATTTTTCGATAACTCGGCGGAGCAGGCCGTCGCGGCACTTCTCGAGCTCAAGGGACCAAAGCTGAGTGAAGCGGAGCTGGAGCGCGTCGCCCGCCTCGTCAACGACGCCAAGAAGGAGGGACGCTGAGATGCTCGCCGATTTCATTGGTCGCTACTCGTCGCTCCAGACCGCGCTTCCAGTGTTGCTCGATGCGGCGCTAAAGGGAGCGCTCCTCGTAGTCATCGCAGCAATTGCTGCCTATCTGTTGCGCAACCGGTCCGCCGCGTCCCGCCATGCAGTGTGGTCGGCGGCGGTGATCGGTCACCTCATGATTCCCGCGTTCGTCCTGGTTCTTCCCGCGTGGAGATTGCCGGTTCTGCCGGCCGCGGAGTGGATGCAGTCGTCGGCGGCGATTGCGCCGGTTCATGCCAATCCTGCCGCTGACACGCGAGGAATTCCGTCCAGCGGTCCGAGCGTCACGCGCGCGCCGTCGCCCGCCTCCGAGGCGCCAAGCGCGTCGAACCCCGGCACCGGAATCGTCGGGCGTATCGCCGCATCACCATCATCGCCCGCGCCTTCCGTTGAGACGCCGCGCGCGCCGCTCTCGGCAATTCAGATAATCGCCGCGCTCTGGCTCGCTGGAGCGCTCATCGTGCTTCTCCGGCTTGCGGTCGGAACCTGGCAAGTTGGACAACTCGCTCGCGAAGGCGCGCGCGTCGAAGATGGAGTGTGGCTCTCCCTCGTACAGCGTCTCGCCAACCGGCTCGGTGTCGCGCGACCGCTCATCCTCCTTCGAGGCGAGCGGCTGGCAGTGCCCGTGACATGGGGAATCGTGTATCCGGCTGTGCTGCTCCCGCAGGATGCTGACACATGGTCGGAAGAACGCCGTCGTTTTGTGCTCGTGCACGAGATGGCGCACGTGAAGCGCTTCGATGCCCTCACTCAGCTCCTCGCGCAGCTGTCGCTCGCGGTTTTCTGGTTCGATCCGCTTGTGTGGGTCGCGGCGCACAGGATGCGCGTGGAGCGCGAGCACGCATGCGACGACTATGTGATTCGCGACGGGACTACTCCGTCGCTCTACGCCGGAGAGTTGCTGGAGATGGTGCGCTCGATTGGAACCCGGAGGCACGACCACGCGGCTCCTGCCTTCGCGGCACTGGCAATGGCGCGCCGTTCCGAGTTCGAGGGACGCATGCTCGCGATTCTCGATCCGCGTCTCGACAGACATACACTCAATCGAAAAGGAACGCTGATGACCGCAATGATAGTTGCACTGCTGACGCTGCCGCTCGCCGCGTGGCGTCCATTCCAGCAACCGTCTGTCAAAGCGGAGCCGGTGGTTCAGGCCGCCGCCAAGGCTGACGAATTCCCGTCGTCCTTCAAGGTCACTTTCGGCGAGGCGGCAACACCAGCCGTCGGGGCAATGAAAGCGGGGACGACCCAGTGGCCTGTGCAGAACGCGGTCTGGTCTTGCGATTCCTACGTCTCTGGGCGAACGGGAACTCACATCAGCTTGAGTGACAACGGCGGATCAAGTCCGATCATGCAGTACCTCGCCAGCACTGCGAACCGTTGCGCAGAGGCGTCAATCGTGGGCCGAATAAAGTTTTCGTCCGATGAGAAGCGCATCACCGAGCTCGCGCCCGGCGGATTCGCCAGGTTCCGCGAGCGCACGGGTGGAGTGGATCGCTCAGTGTCAGTGACATCGACGGGAGAGGGATCACTTTCCTATACCGCGATAGTTGATGGACGCACCGTTCCGTTCGAGGGTGGGCTTCAAGGTTGGCTTGGCGGAATTCTCCCCGAGATAATCCGTGAAGCGGGGATCAACGTTCCCGAGCGCGTGGCCAGAATTCGCGCACAGGGCGGCGTGCCAGCGGTCCTGCGGGAAGTCAGCCAGATCCACAGCACTGCCACCAAGCGCGCGTACTACGAGGAACTGCTCAAGGCCGCGCCACTCTCCGGGAGCGACGCGGAAAGAGTCGCGGCGCAGGTGAGCAATGACCTTTCCGCGAGCTCTGGAGACTTGAGCTCCGTTCTTCAGCAGCTGCCGCGTTCCGCGCTGCAAAGCGCTGGCGCACGCGACGGCATCAGGTACGCGCTCGCACACATCGCGTCGAGCGGAGACAAGGCCACTACG
>Ga0207707_10002126_pt1 | contig 17941 bp, 16 predicted proteins | sample KBSC83BmetaG_FD_184336 | JGI IMG/M metagenome (GOLD analysis project Ga0207707, IMG submission 184336) | Corn rhizosphere microbial communities from Kellogg Biological Station, Michigan, USA - KBS C8-3B metaG (SPAdes) (version 2) | ecosystem: Host-associated > Plants > Roots > Rhizosphere ...
AGCATAGGCGTCTGCCATGGGATCGAGAAAGTCCACCACCCGCACTGCGGGCACCTGGTGCCAGCGGGCAAATTCGGCGTGGGTTCCGCGCCCGGTCACCCAGAGAATCTGCCATTTCGCGGCCTCCGGCGTCCGCTGTTCGAGCCACGCCGCGACCGCCCGATTGATGGCCCGCGACCCCTGACTGCCGCCGGTCACCAGCAGGACCGGCGCCTGGGCATCAAACCCGAACTTTTGGCGCGCCGCGTCCCGTCGCGCTGGATCCGGCGGCCTGATGGGGTTGCCAGTGTCAAACACCATGCTACCGGACGATAATTTCAGGCGGTCCTTCGCCTCGGGTACGCCCAGATAGATATGGTTCACCCGGCTGGCGAGCAGCCGGGTGGCAAGCCCCGGATAGGCATTCTGTTCCTGTATGGCAGTTGGAATTCCGGCTCGAGCGGCCCACCAGACCACTGGCCCCGATGCATAGCCGCCAGTGCCGAGCACCGCGACCGGCCGCTCGGCGAGAAAGAGATACCGCAGAGCGCGACGCAGACGCCACGCGACCATCGGCCAGCGAGCGTTGCGCCACCATGCCCGGCGGTAAACAGGCTCGGACGGCAGCAGGGTGAACCGGAAGTCCCGCCCGGGCAGCACCCGAGCCTCGACGCCGCGCCCGGCGCCGACCAGCATCGGTTCGATGTCGGGATGACACTCGCGCAGACGGGAGGCAATGGCCAGTGCGGGCATGAGGTGCCCGCCGGTTCCGCCGCCGGCAATCAGGACCACTGGGCGGCGACTCATGCCTCTGCCCGCCGCTCAACCGGCGCGGCGCGCACCGACCGGGCCCGACCCCGCTGGCGCCCGATGTTCAGCAGTATCCCGACGCTCGCCAGCGCGATCACCTGGCTGGTGCGCCCGTAAGACATGAATGGCAGCGTCAGGCCCGTGGTCGGCATCATGCCGAGCGTCACCGCCATGTGCATGAAGGCGGTGACGCCGACGGTGGCGGTGAGGCCGATGGCCAGGAATTGCCCGAAAGCATCCTGCGCGGTCCGGGCAATGCGGAACCCGAGCCAGCAGAATGTGGCATAGAGCCCGACCACGACGGCCACGCCGATGAAGCCCCACTCTTCACCGATATGGCTGAAGAGAAAGTCGGAATACGCATACGGCAGGTAGCCCATTTTCTGCGATCCGTGCCCCAAGCCAACGCCGAACAGGCGCCCCGAACCAAACCCGATGATGGACTGGCCAATCTGGAATCCGGCGTCGGTACCGCCGCCGCCATGGAGATAGGTGTGGAGCCGGGCCAGCCGATAGGGCGCGGCCTGGATCCGGTCATACGCCAGCAGGACACCCGCCACCAGCAGCAGCACGAAGTGCCCCACCCGTGCGCCGGCAGCAAACAGCACAATACCGCCCAGCAGGGTTATGAGCGTCGCCATGGAGAGGTTGGGCTCCAGCAGGATCAGCCCGAACACGACGCCGAGGACCAGCACAAAGGGCAGGATACCCTTCTTGAACTGGCGCAGCTGCTCGCCCTTTTTGGTCACCAGCATGGCGCACCAGATCACCACCGTCAGGCGGGCAATCTCCGACGGCTGAAATGTCAGCGGCCCGAAGCGAAGCCAGCGGTTGGCGCCATTGCGGAAGGGCGCAATCGCTCCCGTGCCGGGAATCACCAGCAGCGTGAGCAGCAGCAAGGTGAGCAGCAGCAGCGGCCAGGCCAGCCGCCGCCAGATGTCGTAGTCAATTCGCGAGAAGATGATGAGGAGAACGCCGCCGATGGCCGCCCCCGAGACCTGAACCAGCGCGTACTTGTACTCGACGACCCGCCCGCCATGGAGCTGCACCAGGCTCGACGCACCGTACACGGCAACGATGCCGAACACCACCAGTGTCAGCACCACAACGGCCAGCAGCCGGGTTTCCCAGCGCAACTCTCCGGGGTGACGGATCGCGAGCGGCGTCACAAGGCGCCCACCCACTCCCGGAATGTGTCACCACGCTGCTCGTAATTGTCGAACATGTCATAGCTGGAACAGGCGGGTGACAGCAGGACGGCATCACCCGGCTTCGCAGCGTGTGCCGCGCGCGCAAGCACATCATCGAATGTGGTCCCCCGCTCTATCGGCACCACGCCACCCAGGTCATGCTCGACCAGGGGCCCGGCTTCCCCGAATGCGACGACCAAGCGGCACCGTTCCCTCAGCAGGGGTGCCAGCCGGGTGTACGGCTCGCCCTTGTGCCGGCCGCCCAGCAGCAGCACGTACGGCCGCTCCAGCGCCTGCAGCGCCACTTCCGTGGACGTGACGTTGGTGGATTTGGAATCATTGATCCACAGCACGCCGCCAACCTCGCGGATGGGTTCTACCCGGTGCGGGATCGCCTTGAAGGCCCGGAGTCCCCTTGCAATGGCATCTGGTGACGCGCCTGCGGCATGGGTTGCAAGTGCAGCCGCCAGCGCGTTGGCCACGTTGTGATCCCCCAGAAGCGGCAAGTCAGCGCGCGGCATGAGCATGTCCGACCCCAGCAGCAGCGCGGACGCCGCACGGTCATACCAGGCGTCGGCGCGGGTCCGGATCGAGAATCGCAGCTGTTCGCCCCGGACTTCCTTCAGCATGAGCTGCACGGCAGGATCATCCGCGTTGCCAATCCACACCGACTTTGCGGTGGCATTGCGGAACAGCTCTGCCTTGTCGCCGTAATAGGCCTCCAGCGAGCTGTAGCGATCCAGATGATTGGGGGCCAGGTTGGTGAGCACCCCCACCGTCGGATCCACGTGCGGCATATCGTGCAGCTGGAAGCTGGAAAGCTCCAGCGCCAGCCAGTCCGGCGGCTCTGCGCGCCGGGCAATCTCGCACACCGCCGTCCCGATGTTGCCCGCGGTCTCGGCCCGGAACCCGGCCAACTGAAGAATCAGGCCCGTCATGGCCGTGGTCGTCGTCTTGCCGTTGGTTCCGGTAATGGCGATGTAGCGTGCATGTGGCAGTTCCGAGAGGCCAAGGTCTGCCTCGGCGTACACCGGAACACCTGCTTCGCGCGCCGCGGCGAGCGGCGGGACATCAGGCGGAACTCCTGGCGCCACGATCACCGCGACGGCAGCCCGGACCTTGTCGAGATCGTGGCCGCCAAGTTCGACCGTAGCGCCGGCCTCGCGCAGCGCCGCCGCCCATGCTTCGTGGCGGGCCGAGGTGACGCTGTCGCTGGCATACACCCGCACGCCCCGCTCCGAGAGCAGCAATCCCGCGGCAAGGCCGCTCTTGCCCAGGCCCACCACCGCAACTTCCCGTCCCGGGGCCTTCCATGCGTCCAGCATCAACGCACCTTCAGGGTGGCAAAGGCCACCAGCGCACAGAGGATTCCGAGAATGTAGAAGCGGGTTACCACGGTGGTCTCGGCCCAGCCCAGTTTCTCGAAATGATGGTGCAGCGGCGCCATGCGGAAGACCCGGTGCGAATCTGCATATTCCTTGCCCCTGGTCCGCTTGTTCCACTTGTACACCGACGTCTGCATCAGCACCGACACCGCCTCAGCCGCGAAGACCCCGCCGATGATCAGCAGCAGAAACTCCGCCTTGAGCAGGATCGCCACGGTGCCAAGCGCCCCGCCGATGGCCAGGCTGCCGGTATCGCCCATGAAGACCTGGGCCGGATGGGCGTTGAACCAGAGGAACCCGAGACACGCTCCCATCAGGGCGGCGCAGAATATGGCCAGTTCGCCGGCGCCGTTGAAATGATACAGGAACAGGTAGCTCGTGAGGTCGGTACGGGCCAGGATGTAGGCAAAGACCGCGAAGGCGAGCGATGCCACGGCCGAGAGACCGGTGGCCAGGCCGTCCAGACCGTCCGTGAGGTTCACGGCATTGCTGCTGCCCGTGATCACGGTGGTCACGAACAGGATATAGATCAACGGCGCGAAATTGACCACGGCGTACTTGAAGAACGGCAGCGTCGTTGCCGTCTCCGGCAGTATCGTGGGAGATACGACCGGCCGGTACAGCAGCAGCAGGCCGAGCAGCACGCCAAAGCCGATCTGGCCTGCCAGCTTCCATCGTGCCACCAGCCCGCGCGACTTGCCCTGGACAATCTTGAGATAGTCATCCAGAAAGCCGATCGAACCCATCCATAACAGCGACAGCAGCGACACCAGCACGAACCGGTTGTCGAGCTGGGCCCATAGCAGCGTCGGCACCACCGTGGCCATGAGGATGATGAGCCCACCCATCGTCGGCGTGCCACGCTTGCTCTGGTGGCTGGCCGGCCCCTCCGCCCGGATGACCTGTCCGACCCGTCGCTCCCGCAGGCGACGAATGACGGCGGGACCGATCAGAAAGGCGATCAGCAGCGCCGTGACCACCGCGCCCGCCGCGCGAAAGCTGATGTAGTTGAACAGATTGAACAGAATGTGTGTCTTGCCCAGCGGTGCGAGCAGGTAGTAAAGCATCAGGCCTCGGCAGATGGGGCGGTGCGGGCTGCCAGCAACGGAATTATACGCTCCAGCGCCACGCCACGGGACGCCTTGAGGACGACCAGTTCGTCACCGGCCAGCCGGTCGGCCAGCAGCGGCGCGAGCTCCAGCGGGTCGCGGGCGGTGAGCAGCCGGGCACCCAGCGCCGCACGATGCGGTTCCAGCGCAACCACGAAGTCACCAATGGCCGCCAGCAGGTCAGGCTTCAGCAGAACTAGTTGCTCCGCCACCCGTGCGTGAAGCGGAGCCGAGTCGGCGCCCAGTTCGCGCATCGTTCCCGCCACGAACACCAGCCGGCGATCATGCCGCATGGCCTTGGCCGTGGCGATGGCCGAACTGAACGACTGCGGATTGGCATTATAGCAATCATTGAGCACGGTAAGTCTGCCGAACTGGAGGACTTCGCTGCGTCCACCCGGCAACGTGAGCTCGGCGAAGGCGGTGGCCGCAGCCCGCAGGTCCAGACCCAGTTCCTCGGCCACCGTCCATGCAAGCATGGCGTTGGCCGCCAGGTGACGGCCGGGCAAGGGCAGCCGGACACGGTACTCCCCCGCACTGAATGACGCGCATCCCTGCGCATCAATCTCCACATCACGGGCCTTTCGCTCCGCGGCCTGCAGCCCTGCCGTCACCAACCGCCGCGCCAGCTGGCGCCCCCGCTCGGCGAGGGCGGCGGGCTCGGTGCCAACGATGGCCAGGGGCGCATCGCGCAGCAACGCCACCTTCTCCTGAAGCACCCCCTCCAGCGAGCCGAACCCCTCCAGATGGCCTTCGCTGACATTGGTCACAATGGCGATGGAGGGCTCGATGATCTCCCGGTACCGGGCAACTTCGCCGGGGACATTGGCGCCGGCTTCAATGACCAGCGCCTCGGTATCATCCGGTGCTTCGAGGATGGTGAGCGGAACGCCCACCAGGTTGTTGAAGTTGAGCCGTGTCGCATGGACGCGAAACCGGGTCCGCAGCACCGCAGCCACCATCTCCTTGGTACTGGTCTTGCCATTCGTTCCCGTGATGGCGATCACCGGACCGGCAATCTGGCGTCGCCGCGCGCGCGCGAGGTCACCGTAGGCGCGCAGGGTGTCGTCCACCTCGATGAGCTCCAGGCCGGGTACGGCCCGGGTGCCCCGCCGCACAACGGCCGCACTCGCACCACGCGCCTGGGCTTCCCCAAGATGATCGTGTCCATCGTGTTTTTCACCTGCCAGCGCGACGAACAGCGCACCCTCCTCGAGCTCGCGGGTGTCAGTCGCGACGCTCGAGAACGACCTGGCCGTGACCGTCCGCTTGAGTCCCAGCGCGGCACGCACCGACTCGCCGGTCCACGGCATCATGCCCCCGTCAGCTCGCGCACGATATCGCGTTCGTCAAAGGGCAGCCTGGTGGTACCCACCACCTGATAGGTTTCGTGCCCCTTTCCCGCCAGCAGCACCGTGTCGCCGGGCCGGGCGGCTTCCAGCGCCTGCTGAATCGCCTCCCGGCGATCGGCGACCCGCAACCGGGGCGCTGATCCCATGCCGGCCACCACTTCATCAATGATGGACTCCGGGTCTTCGGTGCGCGGGTTGTCGCTGGTCACGATCGGCAAGTCGGACTGCTCCGCGGCGATGCGCCCCATGATCGGGCGCTTGCCGCGATCCCGGTCGCCACCACACCCGAAGACCACGATCAGGCGTCCACTGGTCAATGGCCGCAGCGTGGCGAGCGCCCGCTCCAGCGAATCCGGCGTGTGAGAATAGTCCCGGAGCACCGTCACTGGCGTCTCGGCGATGCGCTCCATCCGGCCAGGTACCTGCGGTGCCGCATCGAGTCGCGCCGCCACCACGGGCAGCGGTTGCCCCAGCGCGAGCGCGCATGCCGCGGCGCCCAGCGCGTTGGAGAGGTTGAAGTCGCCCAGCAGCGGGAGCGAGATGTCGGCACTCCCGAAGACGCCTTCCAGGCGAAACCGGCAGCCGGCGGCATCGAGCGAAATGCCGGTGGCATGGACGTCACCAGCGGCGTGGCGGCCGAAGGTGATCCGCCGGACATCCCGGCGCATGGATCGCCAGGCAGGGTCTTCGGCGTTGATCACCGCTACACCGTCATTGCTCAGCAGCGTGGCCAGGCGCAACTTGGACGCCAGGTATGACTCCATGGTGCCATGATAATCCAGGTGATCACGCGTCAGGTTGGTAAAGATGCCGGCACGGAACGCCAGGCCGTCAAGCCGGCCTTGATGCAATGAATGACTCGATGTCTCCATGGCAACACTCTGGCAGCCCCGTGCACGCAGCGCTGCGAGGGTGGCCTGCAGGTCAACCGGGCCTGGCGTCGTCAGTGACCCGGCGGTGGAAGGCACCGGTTGGCCCGCTCCATCGAAGGCGCCCAGCGTTCCGATGCTGCCGGCGGATCCGGTGGCATTGAGCAGGTGTCGCACCAGGCTGACCGTGGTGGTCTTGCCGTTGGTCCCGGTCACGCCGATCAGCGTCAGCGCCCTGGCTGGATCACCATACCAGGTCCGCGCCAGTGTGATTGCGGCCAGCCGGCCGTCGCGAACGACTATCTGGGGAACGGTGGCGGTCATGTCCCGTTCCGCCACAATCAGCGTCGCGCCGTGCGCCACCGCGTCGGCAACGTAGTCGTGGCCATCAGCCTGGCTGCCGCGGATGGCGATATACGCATTGCCCGGCTGCACCGCTCGCGAGTCGGCAGCAATCCCTGTTATCTGCGGAGGCGAAGCCGGCAGCTGCACCACGAGGTCATCGCGCCGCAGCGCATCCAGCAAGGAGTTGATGTCAGTCATGAGGCTGCGTGGTGCGCTCGCTCGCGGTGAAGAGGGTGACCGGCTGACCGGCGGGCACGTCGGTGCCTGCAGCCGGGTCGGTGCGAATGACGATGCCCGGCTCGCCGGACAACCGGACGCGAAGGCCCGTCCCGAAGACCTTGCTCGACGCCGCCCGTATGTCAGTCCCCAGCACATCGGGAACTTTGAGACGAGCGGCCGGCGCGCTATCCCGGCTGGCAACCGGCCAGCTGACCCGAACCAAGGGCGGAGATTTCAGGTCGGCCGCGGCTGACGCCGGTGCACTGGCAGCCGTTGCCACGGCCGGTCCCGCGAGCTGGCCCAGCTGCAGCGCATCGGCGCGCGCAGCCAGGGCCTCCTCGAGCAGCTGCCGCGTCAGCGGCGCCGCCGTCTGCGCGGCATAATACGAACCCTGGGGCCGGTCAATCTTGACCACGGCCACGATCTGCGGCCGGTCTGCCGGCCAGATGGAGGCAAACGATGCCGTGTACTGTCCTGCACCGTAGCCGCCGCCGCTGGCAATCTTGGCGGTGCCGGTCTTGCCGACCAATGCGTAATTCTGGATCTGCCCCTGCTCGCCGGTGCCCTCGGAGCTCACCGCGCCCTTGAGGTAACCGCGCAAGGTGGCCGCAAGGGATTCGGGCAGCACCCGCCGGACCGCCTCGGGCGCGTGGCGATATAACACCGTGCCATCAGGCGAACGGATCTCCTTGACCAGCGCCGGCGTGTACAGCACGCCCCCATTCGCGATCACGGCGTACGCCGACGCCAGCTGGATCGCGGTGACTGACAGGGCATAGCCCCGCGAGAGGCTCTCGAGCGTGTAATCCTTGATCCATTCCGAGGGTGGATGCGGCAGTGTGCCGCGCGCTTCCGCCGGAAATTCGACCCCGGTCATGGCGCCGAACCCGAAGGCACGCAGCGCATCGTACAACTGCGCGTTGCTCAGCCGCCGTGCGAACTTGGCCATGGCGATGTTGCTGGAGACTTCGATGGCCTTGGCCAGCGTGAGTGTGCCGGACTCCTTGTGGGCGTCCCGGATGTGGTAGGGCCGGCCGTAGGTGGTGGGCACCAGCCAATCGCCATCCTCACCGCTGACCACGTCGTTGCTGTCCACCGCGTGATTCAGCAGCAAGGCGGCTGCGGTAAAGAGCTTGGCGGTTGAGCCTGGCTCATACGGTGTGGTGAATGCGGACGCACTGGAACGTTCGCCTTCAACTCGCGAGGCGACCGCAAGCAGCTCGCCCGTCGCGGGGTCGAGGAAGACCACATCACCGCTGCTGGCCTTGGCATCCTGAAGGGCCTTGTCGAGGCCGCGCTCCGCAATCTCCTGGAGCCGCGCGTCAATGGTCAGCACCACATTGTTTCCGGCCACCGGCTCGCGCACCAGCCGTGCCGGCGAATCGAACGCGTTGCCGCGATGATCCAGCAATCGCACCGTTTCACCGGGAGTGCCGGCAAGCAGCGAATCGAGGGCACCCTCCACGCCAGCCACACCCACCGCGCTGTCCGGTGCCAATATGCCCAGGGTGCGGTCGGCAAGGTCACCCATGGGGTGAATGCGGCGCAGGAACGGCTCGAGCGCGACGCCATCGAGCGAACGGATGTGCTGGACTTGCAGGGCCGTGTACGGCCCGAAGAAATAGACGGATCGGGCACCCGACGCGAGCCGCGCGGCGATGCTGCGGGAATCCTCGCCCAGCGCCTGCGCCACGCGCCGGGCCAATGCCGCGCGATTCTCGATCTGCTCCGGTGCCAGCGAGACATGATACGCTTCCTGGGTCTCGGCCAGGGGAAGCATCGCCCGGTCATAGATCGTCCCCCGCCGGGCAGGGAGCACCTCCGACTCGGTCCGGCCGCGCTCGGCTCGACGGGCGAAGTCGGCCCCTTCGACCAGTTGCAACTGCGCCGCACGCGCGATCACCGCCAGGATTCCGGCCGTGAGGCAGAACCGGATGAAGCCGAGCCTCGCTGCTGCTTTCGCCATTCAGCGATCCCCTGTCACGGCGCCCGGCGCCGGCAGAACCGTGATCTCCGCGCCGGTGGCGACTCGCATGCCGAGCGCCGCGGCCTTCCCGCTGATGACGTCGCGGCTGGAGGCCTGCTGGATGGCGCGGGTCAACTCCGCCATTTCGGCTTCCAGCACGCGGCGGCGCTCGCGCGCCTCCCTGAGCTGTCCCGCCACCAGGTGGGCGCGGGTCTGGCGTCCGATCACGATGGTAGCCACCACCAGAAAGGCGATGAGCCAGAGCACCACCCAGTGGCGACCCCTAAGCTGCATCGTTCAGCCGAAAGATGCGGAGCCGCGCACTGCGAGCCCGCGGATTGTCGGCGATTTCCTGTGTATCCGGCATGATGGACTTGCGTGGTTCGGTGTGGCCCGACGGCTGGCGTCCGCAGGTGCAGACCGGCTGGCGGGGAGGACAGACGCACCCATGCTCCCACTCACGGAAGGCATGCTTGACGATGCGATCCTCACCTGAATGATAGCTGATGACGGCCAGCGCGCCGCCAGGCCGGAGCGCCAGGCGGAAGCTTGGCAGTGCGGCCTCCAGGCCGGCCAGCTCGTTGTTGGTGGCAATGCGCACCGCCTGGAACAGGCGGGCAAACTCGGCCGGGCCGGCCCGCGGCCCCAGCACCGCGCGGATGGCGTTCACCAGGTCGTCGCTGACGCGGAACCCTGCCCGCTCCCGGCGCCGCACGACTTCGCGCGCCAGGGCCCGCGCCCGCCGCTCGTCGCCGTAATCCCGGAACCAGCGCTCCAGCTCGTCCTGGCCTGCGCCCTGAAGGAGTTCCGCGGCCGTTGGCGAATCAGGCCCCATCCGCATGTCGAGGGGAGCACCGGGGCGAAAACTGAATCCACGTCCCTCGTCGTCCAGCTGTCGCGATGACACGCCGAGATCCAGCAGCATGAAGTCCGGCTCGAACGACTGGATCATCGCGATGGCAGCATCGGAACTGTAGGGCGCGGTGAGATACCTGATTCCTGCCTCGCCAAGCCGCGCGCGCGCGCGGGCAATGGCCGAGGGATCCCGGTCAATCCCGAGCACCTCGGCACCCCGCGCGAGAAACGCCGCTGCGTGCCCGCCGTCGCCCAGGGTGCCATCCACAACCCGCCGGGCTGGCCCGGCGGCGGACAGCACCGGCGCCAGAAGGACCGGTGTGTGAAAAGCGAACGTCATGGGTTCAGGGTCCAAAGACAACACCCCGTCCTCGACGAGGGAACGGGGTGTTGCGCTCACTAGCGCGAGCGGGGCTGACGGGGATCGAACCCGCGACCTCCGCAGTGACAGTGCGGCACTCTAACCAAGCTGAGCTACAGCCCCCGGTGCAGAGCGCCGCAATGTAACCGGCCCGCTGGGGCGGCGGTAGGCCCCGGCGTCTACTTGCAGTACGATCCGACCATGGACGTCGTGCGCTTCTTGTACTGCTGCACGTTGCCCAGGTACTTGGCCGCTTCGTCAGGGCGGAAGGCCTTGCCCTTTTCCAGTGCCGGCCCGGCCTCAGTCAGCAGCTGATCCATCTTCCTGGCGCCATCGCACGACTTGGCTGACTCGGTCGCCGAATCCATTGCGCCGGCAGTCTGCAGATCCGCGATCCCGAGCAGGAAGTTCATGGTCGGGCCGAAGCTGGCGGTCGGTGCGAGACCGACGGCCTGTCGAAGCATGTTTCCCGCAACTTCAGGCTGCGGCGGGGTGGCCTGCAGCAGCGGCAGCGCCCCGGTCAGCAGGATTCCCGCCGCCTGCTGCTTGCTGTTCTCGTCCCCATGCTGCTCCACAAAGGTGAGGAACTCGGCAGCATCGGGATACCGGTTGGCCTTGACCAGCGCCTGCGTCACCGCCAGCGCGGGCGTGACGTCGCTCGTATCCGCGGCCAGAAGTTTCCGGGTCACGGCCCGGCTGCTGTCCACCTGTCCAGTGAACGAATACGCCTTGTTCAGGTTCTTGAGCAGCGTCAGGTTGGTGGGATAACGGCTGGCGCCGATCGTGGCCCACTTCACATAGACAGCCGTATCCGCAGCGGTCGCCGCGTCGGGCGCAGTCGTATCGCCGAGTTGCTGCTCGGCGGCGACCAGGATCTTGGCGAAGAACATCGTGTCGGCGCGCGACGAATCGGTCGCGTAGGCTTCATCGAGGGCCTGGACCGCGCCCCGGAAGTTGGACGAGAAGAGCATGGCATTGCTCTTGAGGTCCCGCAGGTCCCAGTTGTTGGGATCGAGCTTGAGTCCTTCATCGGCTACTTCGATGGCGGCTTGTGCCCGGCCGACCTGCAGGAAATAGCGGAAGGCACGCTGGCGCAGTTCCTGATCGGTGGGTGCCGCCCGGAGCATCTGCTGCAGCATGGCCACCGTCCGGGCGGTATCACCATGCGCCTCATAGAGCGCCGCCAGTTCGGTCATGGCGCGGGTGGCAAGCGAATCGCCCGCCACTGCTGCTTCAAGCTGCTTGACCTTGGTCGCGGTATCCTTGGCCAGCTGGGCCAGGCAGTAATGTGCGAGGCCGTTATCGGGCATGGTCTTGAGCACACCATTGGCCTTGTCCGCGGCACGGTCCGGTTTGGTGGCACGCTGGTCCATGCACGCCCGCGCATCGCTCAGCACTGCCAGGCCCTTCTTCAGTGAATCCACCGCGCTCTGCCCCATCGCCGCCGGGGTTCCACCAGCCTGGTTGACCCGTACCGTTACGCCCGCGTCATCGTTCACGCCAGCCAGGCGTGACACCATGGACCACTGTCCCGACGGCGCCTTCGACATCTGCGAGGTGATCAGCACCCGGCCGGAGAGCGCCTGGGCGAGACGCCGGGCCGCATCCTGGTTCAGGATGGCCTGCGGACCGTAGCCGAAGGACTCCAGCGCGGCGCCCATCATGGAATCGGAGATCACGGCGTAGTCGGTCCGAGTCTGCTTGGACATGCGGTTTCGCATGGCCTGGCCCACCGCAACCGCGGTGGCCGAGTCGGCGACCGTAAAGACATACGGATTGGCGACCATGAGGCGCTCCGTGGCAGTCGTCGGCCGGCGCGACAGCGTCGCGCCCTTCGGAATGCCCTGGGCCTGAAGCGGAAGCATGGTAGTCAATGCGGCCATGGCCGAAGCGCCCGAACAGATCAGTACTCGCCGCAATTTCATTCGTATGTCTCCGAGCGAGGTTTCAGAATCGAGAACGGCGACTGGCGCCGCCAACTGGCATGACATGGGCGAAGAGGGATTCGAACCCCCGACATCCTGCGTGTAAGGCAGGCGCTCTGGACCAGCTGAGCTATTCGCCCTCAATGGCCCGACCGCCTGGGCGTCAACGATGGGGCAGATGCAGGGACTGTGCCGTGCCCTGTATCACGTCGTCACAGTGCGATTCCCAGCGGGAAGAGGACGCAGTACCCCACCACGAGCAGCACAGCCGCCGCGGTCGGGTGACCTGCACTGAGTACGGCGTAACCGGCAACGAGAGCAAGCACTGCGGCGCCGAGGAAGAGCACGTTTCGTCGTCCCAGAAAGCGCCGGGAGGCTGGGACATCGTTCTGGAGTGCAGTCATAAGCGCTTGACGCTACACACCCTGACCGTGCTGGTCAAGCTCGTCGTCGTCCGCGGGCGGATCCGGCCACCCGATATCCAGAGCGGCGCGGCGTGGGCGGTCGAGGTTTCGCCGCACCCAGGCCGAAATCATGACCGCCACGGCCAGCACCAGCCACAGGCCACCCAGGGTGAGCCAGCCCAGCACACCGTACCTCCGCCGCACATCCTTCTGCCACGCCACAGTGAACTGACCGTGGGTGAGGCCGGTGCTCCGGCGGAGGGCGCTGTCGAAGGGCACGCCCTCCGTGAGAAGCGCCAGCAGCGGCGTGAGGGACTGGTCGGGGTGACGGCGCGCCAGGTCCATGACCGCCGTCATGGCAAGGCCGTACGCCAGCGAGGCGTCGGATTCACTGCCCCGCAGCGCACCGTTCAAGTCATCCAGATCCGGAACGGCCCCGCGCAGGACGGCCAGATTGATGGCGATGGCGTCCATCCTCCCCCACTCGCCTGCTGCGTAGGCGGCGTACCCTTCGTCGAACCATCGGGGCACCGGTGAGCGGATGGCGCGGCGCAGGGCCAGATGCGCCAGTTCGTGACGGAGGGTTCCCGCTGCATCTCCGGCATCGGCCCGGATCATGATGGTGTGGCTCGACGGCAGCGCGATGCCCGCGCCCCAGCCAGGCGCCCGGCCGCCCGACAGGCGCTGCATCTCGGCCTCATCCCGTACTACAATGAGACGGATCGGGCCGGGATCACGGCGCCCCAGTCCGGGCCACGACTGCACGTTGTCGGCGACCTGCGCCAGAGCGAGCGCAAGCGACATCTGGGCCGGCCAGGCGACAACCGTGACCTGTCCCACCTGGGCCGATGCTGGCTGTGCCGGTGTCTGGAGCGCGAGGAGTGCCAGGGCACTCAGGAGCGGGGCGAACGCGGGATGGTCCCTCCGGCAGCGGCGGTGTCGAGCATTTCCCTGCACCGCTTGCCCCACGGATTGAACCGGTTGGCCTTGTGGCCCTCCGTCCACGACTCGGTCGCCGCTTCGCGGTCTCCCGCAAACCACTGGGTCCGGCCCAGTTCATACCAGGCCTCGATCAGGTTCGGTCCCAGCTGCAGCGTTTTCCGGAAGAACGATTGCGCATCATCGAACATGTCGCGCTCGAGATAGACCAGGCCGAGATAGTAGTGCGCGTAGAGCGTGGCCTTCCGGTCGTTATCGAGACGGATGGCCTTGGAGAGGTGCTCGATGGCCTCGCCGAAGATGCGCTTCTTGAGGCAGATGTATCCGACATTGATCCGGGCCAGCGCATTGGCCGGTTCCTGCATCAGGACGCGGGAAAAGGTGGCGAGCGCCTCGTCATACTGCTCGTTCAGCATCTGCGCCCATCCCAGCAGCGACTGCGCCTGCGTGTCGCCGGGCGACAGTTCCAGCGCGCGCTGCAGGGCCTGTACTGCGCCAGCATGATCGCCCAGCGAGATCAGGCTCCAGCCCTTCTCCATGAACGTGGAGGCCCCGATGTGATCGGAGTGCACGGCCGGTCGGGCGCCGCTGAACTGGGGTGCCTGGGCGCCATCGGCCTGGGCACCGGCCGCAACCTGCTTGTACCGCTCGACCAGGCTCCGGAGCTCGTCCTTCAACCGGGAGAGCTCCGTCAGCGTGCCGTCCACCTCCTTGTACAGGGCGATGATCTCCCGCTTGAGCCCCTCTCGAGTGTCCGGGCTGGCTGCCTCGCCCAGCCGTGACTCGATGGCGCGAAAGCGATCCAGGTAGTTGTCGGGCACGCGCTGGTCGCTGGTCACGCATCCACCTGTTGCAGCGCAAGGCGCTCGGCACTGCTGAAGAGCCGCCGGGCATTGAGCAGTACGATCGTGCGGTCATCCACCTGGGCGACTCCACTGATGTACTCGGCGGCGAGGCCGCGCACCAGCGCGGGCGGCGCCGCGATCACCGAGGCGTCCATGCGGAGAACCTCGCGCACATCGTCCACCACGACGCCGATGCGCTCCTGCTCCAGGCGGATCACGACTACCCGCGTCTCTTCACGCAGCTCGGCCGGCGCCTCCAGCCGCTTGCGGAGATCCACGATCGGGATGACGCCGTTCTCGAACGGGAGCACCCCCTCGAGGAACGCGGGGGCCTTGGGCACGCCTGACGGCCGGACGTATCGCAGGATCCGCTCGACCTGCAGGATGTCGAACCCGAACTCCTGCGCCCCGATGCGAAAGGTGACCAGCTGGACGTCATCGCCACTGTTCATAGTCGGCCAGTCTCGGTAAGGCGCGCGCTCAGCGCGAGCAGATCCAGCAGGGGGAGCAGTTCTTCACCGTGACGCACCAGGGCCCACGCCCACGGCAGCGCACGGTCGCGTGGCACCGGAAGCAATTCACCGCTCTGCACCACCTCCGCGTCATCCACTTCCAGGCAGAAACGGCGGGATTCGACATTGACCACCACGGCGGCCCCGGCGATCAGCGTCGGACACGCGGACCCCGCGAGCAACGATCCCAGATGGACCACCGGAACCATGCCGCCGCGCAGGGTGGCCACTCCACGCATGGCCGGCTCCTGACTGGGAATCGGAACCACCGGCGCGGGCAGGGTTACCGCTTCCAGGTGCTCCACCGGCAAGCCGATCGAGCGGCCGCCAGCCGACACCACCAGGAAGCGCGCCATCATGCTGCCGCCATCCGGGCCAGTGCCACGTCCACTGCGCCGGCGATCCGGTCAACCGCGAGGATCATGTCAGCTCCGCCGCCCAGCCGCGCGGCGTTCGGCATTCCGTAGATGACGGCACTGTCCCGATCCTGTGCAATCCCCAGGCCGCCCGCATCATGAACCGCACGCAGTCCGGCCGCGCCGTCGCGACCGATCCCGGTCAGCACCACCCCGATCGCGCCGGCCCGGTAGAGCGCCGCCACCGAGCGAAACAGCGGATCAGCCGCCGGGCGCACACCCCAGATCGTCGGTGACTGTTCGAGCATGATGGATGCGCCACCATCTCCGGCATGCACGGTCATATGGTAGTCACCGGGCGCCACATATGCGGTGTCCTCCAGCACAGGAGCGCCCTGCTCTGCCTCGACCACGGCGTACTGACTCTGTGCCGCGAGTCGTTGCGCCAGGCTGCGGGTGAACTTGGGCGGCATATGCTGGACAATCAGGATCGCCGCCTTCTGTCCCGGGCCAAGCCGGGGAATGATCTCCGCCAGCGCGCGGGGACCGCCGGTAGACGCTGCCACGGCAACGATGAATCGCGCCCGGCCCGGCAGGCTTGAGAGCGCTGGCAGGGAGGGCCCGGCGCGGTACGGCCGCGCGAGCACCGGCAGGCGATGGATATCGGCCTGGCGTGCGGCGCGAAGGGCCGCCAGCACCCGCTCACCAAACCGTCGCACGGCCTCCGCGCTCCGCTCATCGTCCTTGGCCACCAGATCCACGGCGCCCAGCTCGAGTGCGCGAATGGCCGCGGCCGTCCCCGAGCCGGCATAGGCACTCACCACCACGATGGGCCGGGGGGCCTCGGACATGATGTAGCCGATCGCGCCGAGACCATCAAGTTCCGGCATCTCCAGATCCATCAGCACAACGGCCGGCGCGTGGGCGTGCACCTTCGCCAGGGCGTCAAGGCCATTCCGCGCGGTGGCGCAGACCCGGAACTCTCCCGAGCCGTTCACGATATCGGCCAGCAGGCGGCGGAAGAACGGGCTGTCGTCCGCCACGAGCACCGTCGCGAGCTCAGAGATCGGAGGTTCCATGCGACACCGAGGAGATCTCCACCCGGCCATCCGTGGTCCAGAGTCGCACGGTCCGGCCGAAATCCCCGCCCACCGCTTCGGCGGTGATGCGAAGGCCGTGCTGCGCAAGGACCTGGCGGGAGGCGACGACATTGCGCTCCCCCATCTGGATGGTACCGGGGGCGGTGAGCGAGGCGAACATGCTGGCACCTCCTGCCAGGCGCGCCGTGATGTGGGTGGTCCGTGCCCCGAGCGCCGCCATCCGCACCAGCAGTTCCGGCACCGCAGTCTGGGGTACTTTTCCCGCCCGGTCACTGGTGCGGGTGAGCGCGGGCGACGGCAGCAGCACGTGGGCGAGCCCGCCCACCCGCGCGGTCGCATCGTAGAGCACGATCGCCACGCAGCTCCCGAGCCCGATGGTGAGCAGCTCGTCCCCGGCATGGCCCACCTGAAGATCCGCCACCCGCACGATCAGCTCGCTCATGCACGCCGCCGGTAGATGCGCTCGCGAACGTCCGCCAGCTGCACCAGGTCGCGCGCCGGGCCCAGCAGCGTTTCGACCTTGCCCAGGACCAGGATGCCGTCGTCTGTCAGCCGCTCCGCAAACAGCTGGAAGAGCCGCTCCTGCAGCGGCCGGTCGAAGTAGATCACCACGTTGCGGCAGACGATCAGCGCATACCGCGGCGCCGGTGGCCGGGCGCGGCTGAGGTCCAGCTCGGACACCTGCACCCGATCCCGGATGGCCGGCACCAGCCGGCGCCCGGCCAGGTCCTTGACCGTATAGCGTTCGCGCAGCGCCTGGGGCAGATCCTGGAACGCGTCCTCCCGGTAGACGGCGGCACGGGCTCGCTCGAGCGACACTCGATCCACGTCGGTGGCGTGAATGGTTGCGCGCTCGAGCCAATCCTCCTTGCCGGCGAGACGGCATTGCTCCGCCAGCAGCATCGCCATGGTGTAGGGTTCATCGCCCGAGGCACAGCCGGCGCTCCATGCCAGAATATTCCCCTGGTGTGCCTGCCAGAGATCCGGAAGAAAACGGGTCGCCAGTGCGTTCCACGTCTCGGGGTTTCGGTAGAACCTGGTCACGTTGATGGTGAGTGCGTCCTTCAGGCGCTCCAGCTCGCCGGGCACCTGCTCCACCATGCCCAGGTATTCGTCGTAGCTGTCTGCCCCACACGCTCTCATGCGCACAGCCACCCGCCGGCGGATGCACTTGTCCTTGTAGGCATCGAGCGTCAGGCCCACCGCACCGGATACCTTGTCGATGAGCCGCGAGAAACCCGCGTCGTCACCCATCATGAGGCGGAATCCAGCATGTCGAGGTTGGCGCGGGCCAGCTGGTGCGCCGGATTGAGCGCGGTGGCGCGCTCCCAGCAAGTGCGCGCCTGCCCGGCATCGCGGCGCTTGAACGCGATGTTGCCCAGCTTGAAGTAGAGGTCGTCACCCAGGTCGGGATCCAGCT
>Ga0207707_10002128_pt1 | contig 17929 bp, 15 predicted proteins | sample KBSC83BmetaG_FD_184336 | JGI IMG/M metagenome (GOLD analysis project Ga0207707, IMG submission 184336) | Corn rhizosphere microbial communities from Kellogg Biological Station, Michigan, USA - KBS C8-3B metaG (SPAdes) (version 2) | ecosystem: Host-associated > Plants > Roots > Rhizosphere ...
GGCTGCTCGAGGGAAACGGATACGGCGATCGCCGCGTCGCGGTGGAAGTGAATCGTGAAATCGTACCGCGCAGCCGGCATGCCGAACACACGCTGCACGAAGGCGATCGCGTCGAAATCGTGCAGGCGATTGGGGGAGGGTGAGGCGACGCGCTTGCGATCTGCCAGTGGCAGATCGCGCGTCGGCGAACGCCCGAGGCAGGATGCCGAGGGCCGGGTTGCTTGGCGAGATCAGGATGATCGAGCCTAGCAACAGCGTCCGCTCGCGAAGCGAGCGCTGACCGTGCACCTGAGATATCGCGAGCGCCCGGAGCAGGATGCGGAGGGCCGGGTTGCTTTGCGAGGCCTGGACGGCCGAGCTTAGCAATGGCGTCCGCTCGCGCAGCGAGCGCTTACGTGACGTGGAAGGCTCGAGTGGCCAAACGTCAGCCGAGCGCACCGCGTTACAATCGTGCTTTGTTTTTCGACGCACGATGCACCCCATGAACGCCCTGCCGCAAACCGCTTCTCCTGATATCCCCGACCCACTGGTGATCGCGGGTCGCGCCTATCGCTCGCGCCTGCTGACCGGTACCGGGAAATACAAGGATCTCGACGAAACCCGCCGCGCGACCGAGGCCGCGGGTTCGGAGATCATCACCTTCGCGGTGCGGCGCATGAACCTCGGCCAGAACCCCGGCGAGCCGAACCTGCTCGATGCGTTGCCGCCCGATCGCTACACCCTGCTGCCCAATACTGCGGGTTGCCACACCGCCGACGAATGCCTGCGCACCTGCCGCCTCGCGCGCGAACTGCTGGACGGCCATGCGCTGGTCAAGCTGGAAACCATCGGCGACCAGAAAACCCTGTTCCCGGACATCATCGAAACCCTTGCCGCCGCCGAAGTGCTGGTGAAGGATGGCTTCGACGTGATGGTCTACACCACCGACGATCCCTTGATCGCGCGCCGTTTCGAGGAAATGGGTTGCGCCGCGGTGATGCCGCTGGCCGCGCCGATCGGTTCGGGTCTCGGGATCCAGAACCGCTACACCATCATGGAAATCGTCGAGAACGCGAAGATTCCCGTGATCGTCGACGCCGGCGTCGGCACCGCATCGGACGCGGCACTGGCGATGGAACTCGGCTGTGACGGCGTGCTGATGAACACCGCGATCGCGCACGCGAAGGACCCCGTACTGATGGCCCACGCGATGAAGTGTGCGATCGAAGCAGGCCGCGCGGCGTTCCGCGCCGGGCGCATTCCGCGCAAGCGTTACGCCTCGGCATCCAGTCCTGTCGACGGGATGATCGCTTGAACCCCGGCTCTCACGACGCCGACCGTCCCGAACATCCGCGCACGATTCGCAGCTTCGTCCTGAGGGAAGGCCGCATCACCCCTGCGCAACAGCGCGCGTTCGCGGAACACTGGGCGCGCTTCGGGATCGACTACACCGGTGAGCCGCGCGATCTCGATGCACTGTTCGGTCGTGCCGCGTCACGCGTGCTCGAGATCGGCTTCGGCAATGGCGAGGCGCTGGTGTGGGCAGGCGAACACGATCCGGCGCGCGATTACCTCGGCATCGAGGTGCACCGTCCAGGCGTCGGCCGCCTGATGAACGCATTGGCCGCGCACGACGCGCGCAATGTGCGAATCTGGAACCACGACGCGGTCGAGGTATTGCATAACGAAATCGCGGCGGCCGCGCTCGGCGAGGTGCGCATCTGGTTTCCCGACCCATGGCCGAAGAAACGCCACCACAAGCGTCGGTTGATCCAACCGGCGTTCGCCGAACTGCTGGCGACGCGCGTGAAACCCAGTGGTCTGCTGCACCTCGCCACCGACTGGCCCGAGTATGCTTCGCACATGCGGGAAGTGCTGGCCGCGCAACCGGGCTGGCGATTGCGCGAAGGGGAAAGCGGTGAAGCGAAGCGGCCTGCGTGGCGAATCGAAACACGTTTCGAACGGCGCGGCATCAACCTCGGCCATCCGGTTACTGATCTGTTGTATGACCGTGTGTAACGATTGCCAGCCCACCCACGCAAACTGACCTGACCGGACCCTGGCCCGATGGAGCTGACCCTCACCCCCGACATGATGCTGGTGCTCGGGCTGGTCGGCTTCACCGTGATCATGCTGATCCTGGAATGGGTGCGCGCCGACATCGTCGCGTTGCTGGTGCTGGTGGTGATCGGCATCACCGGGCTGATGCCGGTGCAGCAACTGTTCGACGGTTTCGCCTCGAATGCCGTGCTGTCGCTGATGGGCATCATGATCATGGGCGCGGGCCTCGACCGCACCGGGGTGCTCAACAAGGCTGCGTCGTCCATCCTGCGCCTCTCGGGCGGCGTCGAAAGCCGCGTGTCGTTGCTGCTCAACACCACCGTCGGCGGCCTGTCGTCGATCATCCAGAGCCAGGCGCTCGCGGCGCTGTTCCTGCCGGTCGCCAGCCGCATTTCCGCGCGTACCGGTGTGCCGCTGAAACGCCTGCTGCTGCCGATGGCGTTCTGCATCCTCGCCGGCACCAGCATGACGTTGATTTCGAACTCGCCGCTGATCCTGCTCAATGACCTGATCGCCAGCGCCGATCGCAACCTGCCACCCGGCGCGCAGACGATCGAACCGTTTTCGCTGTTCTCGATCACGCCCATCGGCATCCCGCTGCTGCTGGTCGGCATCGGCTACTTCGCCGTGCTGACGCGCCGCCTGATGCCCGACGAGGACGACAAGCCCAAGGTCACACCGGGGCGCACCGAGAGCTACTTCGCCGACACCTACGGCATCGATGGCGAGGTGATCGAACTCACGGTCACCGCCGACAGCCCGCTGGTTGGCATGAGCATCGGCGAAGCGGAAACGTTGGAGAAGGCGCCGCTGATCCTGGCGGTCAAGAACGGCAACGAGGCGCGCCTCGCGCCGCCGTCGGACCAGATGATCTGGGTCGGCACCGTGCTCGGCGTGCTCGGCGCGCGCGCCGATGTCACCGCATTCGCGCAAGCGCTGCAGTGCCGCGTCGGCAATCGCATCCAGGCGCTGGCCGACATGTTCAACCCCACCCGCGCCGGCATTTCCGAGGTGGTGATTCCGCCCAACTCGAAATGGGTCAAACACCAGGTCGGCGAGCTGCGATTGCGCAAGCGCTACGGAATTTCGGTGCTGGCACTGAACCGCGGGGACGAGGTCACGCGTGGCGAGGACGTGCGCAAGATGACCTTGCGAGCGGGCGACTCGCTGGTGCTGCACAGCTACTGGCGCGACCTCGCGCTGGCCGCGGAGAGCCGCGACCTGGTGCCCGTCACGGATATTCCGAGCGAAGAACAGCGCCCGGGCAAGGTGCGCTACGCGCTGGTGTTTTTCGCCCTCGCGATGGCGCTCGGCCTGTTCACCGACCTCAGGCTTGCCGTGGCAATGATGACCGGTGCCGTCGGCATGCTGCTGGCCGGCGTGCTCAACATGGACGAGGCCTACGGCGCGATCAACTGGAAAACCATCTTCGTGATGGCGTGCCTGATTCCGCTCGGCATTTCGATGGACTCCACCGGCACCGCGGCCTGGATGGCGCAGGAAATCATGCGCCACCTCGGCGACCTGCCGCAGTGGCTGCTGCAGGCCTTCATCGCGATCCTGGCGTTGATCGCCTCGCAGGTGATGTCGAACGTCGGCGCGGCCGTGATGATGGTGCCGATGGCCATCAACGTTGCGCTGGCCTCGGGTGGCAATCCCGCCATGTACGCACTGATCGTCGCGCTGTCGGTCTCCAACACCTTCCTGATGCAGGGCGCGAGCCCGGTACTGTTGATCGTCGCCGGCCCCGGTGGTTACAAGTCGCGCGACTTCCTGCGCGTCGGCCTGCCGCTGACCGTGGTGATGCTGGTCGTCACGCTGGTGATGGTGAACGTGGTGTTCTAGGTTTTTGCGATCATGGGTTTTTGCGATCATCCCTGATCGCTGCGCCCCTTGGCCTTCCGGTGCGCCGAAAATTCTTCGGACGTCGCAACACCACCTCGACCATCCATGGCCTGACTTTGGAGAAAGCTTTCGATCATTCCCAAGTGTTGGCGTGAGGGCCGACTTTGCCATTACGCTGCGGACGGATCACGCAGAAGCGCTGGCCAGTCGGCGCTTCCATCACGACCCACGTCTTGATCGCTTGCAGCCGTTTCGCGCCGAGCGCTTCCAATCTGCGCACCTCGGCCTCGATGTCGTCACTCTCGATATCGAGGTGGACGCGACTCTCGTGATCGACCTTCTGCACCTCGATCACGGGTTCGTCGTCGTGGGTCTCCAGCGGCAGGTAATTGTCACCCGCGGTGTCATCGACGCGCTTCTTCAAAGGCCTGCCCAATGCAGCCGACCAGAAGCGCGCGGCTTCGTCGAGATCCTCGACCTTGCAATCGATGATGAGGCTGGACAGGCGACTGTGGTGCATGGTTCGATCAAGCCCGACCGCGCGCGCGGTCCACGCTCCATGGCCCCGCGCCGGCCGCGGACAGATACAGGAACACGAAGCAGAACAGCGCCGCGTTTTCGCCACCGTTGAGGTACGGGAAGATGTGGTTGTGCGGGAAATGTGCCGTGAAATAGGCGAACGCCATTTCACCCGACAATATGAAGGCGATCGGACGCGAGAACAGTCCGATCAACAACAGCAACCCACCACCAAATTCCAGGATGCCAGCAAGGCCTGGCACCACGGTGAACAATTTGGCGGAAGAGATCAGGGTGAACGGTCCCTCGGGCAGATTGAACAGCTTGTCAGCGCCGTGGCACAAGAACAGGAACGCGGCGACGATGCGCAGGAGGCTCAGGAAATACGGTGACGCCTTGGTCCACGAATTGCTGCCGGCCATGCTGGTCTCCGGTGAAATTGGATATGCCGCGGGGCCGTCGTCACTCGCCGGTCGGCCCCGCGTACGAACCATACACCAATCGTGATCGGACCGGCGGCGTTGCGACCGATCAAACCACGCAAAGCATCTCCACGGCCTTCACGTCCTTGGGCAGATCGGCCGTCAGCACTTCATTGCCGCGCGCGGTGACGGCCACATCGTCCTCGATGCGGACGCCGATACCCCGCCATTTCGACGGCACGCTCGTGTCGTCCTGAGGGATGTAGATACCGGGCTCCACCGTCACCACCATGCCCGGCTCCAGCACGCGGGGCTCGTCATCGACACGGTAATCCCCGACGTCATGGACATCCAGGCCAATCCAGTGGCCGGTCTTGTGCGGAAAGAAGCGCTTGTAGTCACCGGATTTCAATGCCGCGCGCGCACCGCCTCGCAGCAACTTGAGCGCACACAACCCGTGGACGATCACGCGCACCGCGGCGTCATGCGCAGCGCTGAACGGCCGACCCGCACGCACTTCGTCGATCGCCGCACATTGCGCCTCGTGCGTCACTTCGTAGAGGGCGCGCTGGGACGCGCTGAAGCGGCCACCGACCGGCCAGGTGCGCGTGATGTCGGACGCATAGCACGCCATTTCCGCGCCGGCATCGATCAGCAACAGATCGCCGCGCGCGAGTCGGCCCTGATTGGCGGTGTAGTGCAACACGCAGGCGTTGACGCCGCCCGCGACGGTCGGCGGATACGACGGGACCGCGCCCCGCGCACGCATGACCTGCAGCAACGCAGCTTCCACTTCGTATTCGGCTGCGCCCGGCTGCGCCGCACGCACGGCAGCTTGCTGCGCTTCAGCGGCAATGCTGGCAGCGCGCCGCATCAAAGCCAGTTCGGCGGGCGATTTGTACAGGCGCAACTCGTGCAGCAAATGGCCCAGCGCGACGAACTCGCGCGGCACCACCGCACCGCCGCGGCTGCTGCGCAGTCGCCGGAGCCAGCGCAAAAGCTGGGCATCGAATTCGTTTTCGCGCCCGAAATGGCAGTAAAGGCGCGTGCGTCCCTCCAGCATGCCGGGCAGGATGTCGTCGATGTCCTCGACCGGGAACGCATCGTCCACGCCGAAACGCGCGGCCGCATCGTCCGGACCGACGCGCACCCCGTCGATGCGTTCGCGCTCGGGATCACGTTCGCGGCAGAACAGCACCACTTCGCCGCGACCGCGGCCTGGCAACAACGCCAACACGGCATCGGGTTCGGGAAAGCCGGTGAGGTAATGGAAATCGGAATCCTGCCGGTACGGCCACGCTGCGTCCGCATTGCGCATCTTGCGCGGCGCCGCGGCCACCACGAGTGCGGCGCTATCGCCGGCCATGCGCATCAGTTCGCGGCGTCGTCGCGCGAATTCGGCGGGCGCAATCATGGCCGCCGCGCTGGTGCGAACACTGTGTACAGACGCGCCACCGCGCCGCGGATGAAATCCAGCACGTCGTCGAGCGCCGCTCCATCGTCGTCGTCGCACGCAAGATGCGATGCGGCGATCTGCCCCAGCCCGGAAAGCAACTCCGCAACTTCGGTGGTCTGCGCAGGTCCGGCCAGCACGCCGGTCAGGCCCAGTCCCCCCAGAAAGCCGCGGCACCAATCCACGGCGGCATCAGCCCGTGCCGCGAGCGGACCTTCCGGCAATACGAACTCGATCGATTCCTGCGCGTACAACCGGTTGTTGATCTTCGCCGCGGCACGCTCGATCAAGCCGTTCAGGTTTTCGCCCGCGATACTTCCCGCGCCGCTTTCCAATGCCAGCGAATCCAGCAGTTCGTGCGCGCGTCCGCTCCATCCCGCGCACAGGAATCCGGTGATGGAGCCATGCAGTTCCGCAGGTGTCACGCCAAGCTCCGCCTGCGTGATCGCCGCGCCCCAGCCCGCGTAGGTATCCGTTGCCATGCCCTGGTTCATGCCATCCGCATCGATCTTCTGCAAGCTCCGCGCATTCTAGGGCACGTATCTTGCTGGGACATTCTGCATACGACGTTCGCCGGCGGTTTGAGTAAACTTGACGGGAAGTCCGGCATCTCCGGCCATCCATGTGGCCACGGCATGACCGGCCGCACGTTCACAGGGGCCGCATCCCATCACCATGAGCCGCATCACTCGGGGTCATCCGTGACCATCCAGCGATCCAGATATCCCTGCTTGGCGCTGGCATTCATGGCGGCGGGTTGCTGGCTCGCCTCGGCAGCGGTGGCTCGTGTCGCTGCACCCGCGGACGCACCTTCCGCGGCGGCCACCTGGCATGCCTACCAGCGCAATTTCCACTTCCAGCAGCTCGACGATCGCGACGGGCTCACGCAAAACTCCGTCACGCTGATTTTCCAGGACCAGACTGGGTTCATGTGGTTCGCCACGCAGGGCGGGTTGTTTCGTTACGACGGCTACAGCCTCAACCGCTACACGCACGATCCGAACCGCGCCGACAGTCTTCCCGAGGATTACAAGGTCACTTCGCTGGCCAACGCCGGCGACGGACGGCTGTGGGTGGGTTCCACCAGCGGCGGCCTGATCCTGTTCAACCCCAGCGATGACGCTACGCTCCCGCTGCCGGAGTCCGTGCAGCGCAAAGCACTCCCGGTTACCGATCTGTTGGCGGTTCCCGAGGGTGGCGTGCTGGTCGGCAGCCCACGTGGGGTGGATCTTCTGACGGGGGTTGGGACGAGCGCGTCGCTGAAGCCCGTGTGGGCAGAGCCCGAGGGCAGGCAGGACTGGGTTCAATCCATGACCCGCTGCGCGGATGGCGCGGTATACGCCAGCGCGGGCAACAAGGTGATCGCCCTGGACCCAGCAAAAGCCCGCGGACGCATTCTCGGCGGCACGGGTTCGCCCATCAACGCGCTCTTTTGCGATCCGGATGGCCGGCTGTTGCTGGGCAATGCAACCGGCCTCTTCAACGTGAACCGCCAGAATGGATTCCTCGCGCCGCTGTGGCAACACGGTACCGCCGGCGACATCGGTGTTGCATCGGTCGTCGCGGACGATGCCCATCGATTGTGGTTGGGTCTGACCGACCATTCTTTGCTGCGCATCGGGCCGGATGGTGTAACGGTCAGGGTCGAGCCGGCTCCGCTCGGAGTCAGCGGCGGCTTGCCCGATTCGCCGGTCACGACCCTGTTGGTGGATCGAACCGGGCTGCTCTGGGTCGGTACGCTCACGTCCGGCGTGGTGTGGACGCGTACCGAAAACAGTCCCATCAGTTCGGTCCTCAATCTGACCGGCGACCCGCGTACCCGGACGTTCGTTTATGCATTCCAGCCGGCGCCCGACGGGCAGCTCTGGGTCGCGATGAATGGTCCTGGCCTGGTTCGCTACAACCCCTCGACCCACGAAATCACCAGCTACAAGGCCGCGCTGGAGGCGGCAATCCGGGCGGCGAGCGCCCGGCCGGCCACCAAACGCACGGCGGCATCCCCCCTCCCGGCGACGCAGAGCGGCAGCTCATGGGGTTCAACTGGACTGGTCGATTCGCATGACATCCGCATTTACGACATCGTGCAGGACGCAGATGGCCATCTGCTGCTGCCGTCCAATTACGGCATTCTGCGATTGGATCCGCGAACCGGCACGGCTGCCTACGCCCAACTCGCTGGTGAGGCGGCGACCGCGCCTGTGCGAACGTTGTTCCGCGCCGACAACGGCGACCTTTGGGTTGCACCCTATGACGCAGGTTTGGTTCATTACCGCGACGGGCACGTGGCACAACGCTTCGACAGCAGGCAAGGCTTGGCCAGCAACAGCGTGATCGTGCTTGCGAAAGATCCTGCCGGCAATGTCTGGGCGGGCACCACCGACGGCGTGTCCATGATCGATCCGGCCAACGGGAAAGTCCGCACGTTTCGGGAGATCCCGGGCAACAGCCACTCCCTGGCGGGGAATGCGGTGGCCAGCCTGCTGGTCGATAGCAAGGGACAATTGTGGATCGGCTCGCTTTCGGGCATCAGCCGGTTGGAGCACGTCGGCGCCCATGGTGCGCAATTCCTCCGCTACGGCATTGATGGGGGACTGCCCGACAACACCATCAACTGCACGCTGGAGGGCATCGCGGGGCACATCTGGTTCAGCACCAACCTCGGTCTTGGATTGCTCGATCCGAAGACCGGATCGATCCGCAGTTTTGGGATCGCCGATGGAACCCAAGGGAACGAATACACCTCGGGCGCTTGCCTGCGCACAACCAGCGGCGCCCTCCTGTTCGGCGGCCACGGCTTCGACACCATCGAACCAGAGCGCCTGCGCTTCTCGAGCCACGCGGCGCCGGTGACGTTCACGGCGTTCTACGCCGGGGAAAGCCGCGTCAGCTTGCCGCAATCATCAGGACAAGCCCTCACTCTGGGCACCAACGATCGCGGGGTGCATGCCGCGTTCAGCACGCTCGACTATGCCGCCCCGGCGCACAACCGATTCCGTGTGCGGTTGCTCGGTTCGCGCAATCCGGAATGGGGCGCGCCAACCCTCAGCCACACCGCGACATTCAGCGATCTCGCACCCGGCAATTACCGCCTGGAAGTCCAGGCCATCCTGCGCGACGGCACCCCAGGCGGCACAGCCAGCCTGCAATTCCACATACCGGTCGTGTGGTGGTGGAGCTGGCCCATGCGCATCGTGTATGCGGCAGCACTGGCACTCCTGATGCTGATCGCCGTGCTGGGCTGGCGCAGCCACTATCAGGAGCAGGCCCGCCACCGGCGGCAATTGCGCCTGCGCGAAAGCCGGCTGCGCCAAGCCTTGTGGGGTTCCGGCGACGAATTCTGGGACTGGAACCTGGAACACGGCACGATCCTGCGCCTGGGGCCGGAAGGCGCGCCCGGCGGACACCATGAGGAGTCCATCGCCGCAGACGAATGGCGCGCCACGATGGTGCACCCCGACGATCTTGCCAACCTCAACCACGCGCTGGCCGAACATATCGCGGGTCATACCGAACACTTCGAAGTCGAGCACCGCGTGCGCGACCGCGATGGCGAATGGACCTGGGTGATTTCGCGCGGCCGCATCGTCGAGCGCGACGCGGAAGGCAAGCCGCTGCGCATATGCGGCACCGAACGCGACATCAGCGCACTGCGCGCCGCGGACCGCGACCGCCGCATCGCCATGGAGGTCATCCGCAACATGAGCGAGGCGGTGACAGTGACCGACCTCGACTTCCGTTTCGTGTCGGTCAATACCGCGTTCACCCGCATGACCGGCTACGCCGAGCACGAGGTACTGGGCCGCGACGCGTCGGTCCTCAACGGCAGCCGCCACGCCCCGGCCAGCTACAACCAGTTGCGCCAGATGCTCGCGGAATCCGGCCACTGGCGCGGCGAACTGTGGCAACGGCGCAAGGACGGCGAGGAATTCCTGTGCTGGGTCGAACTCAACGAGGTCTGCGATGCCTCGGGTCAGCGCACCCACATGATCGGCGTGCTCACCGACATCACCGACCGCAAGCGCGCCGAGCAGGAACTGCGCTATCTCGCCAACTACGACACGCTTACCGGGCTGCCCAACCGCGCGCTGCTGGGCGAACGCCTCGGCGCCGCGGTGATCGGCGCGCGCCGCACTGGGCAAAAGGTCGGACTGTTGTTCCTCGACCTCGATCGCTTCAAGCACATCAACGATTCGATGGGCCACAGCACCGGCGATCGCACGCTGAAAGCAGCCGGCGCCCGGCTGCGCCAGTGCGTACGCGAGACCGACGTGGTCGCACGTCTCGGCGGTGACGAGTTTACGGTGGTGCTGGAGAACCTGGCGGATGCACGTGGCGCCGAGGAAATGGCGCAGCGATTGATCCAGGCGTTCGCGCGGCCCTTGCCGATCGCCGGTACCCAGGAAGCCGTCATTTCGCCCTCCATCGGCATCGCCCTGTACCCGGACCACGGCCAGACGCCTGCCGACCTTTTGAAGTGCGCCGACACGGCGATGTACCAGGCCAAGGACCGCGGCCGCAACACCTGGGCGATGTACCACGCCGGCATGGATGCGCGCGCACGCGACCACGCCACCCTGGTCACCGCGCTGCGCCGCGCTCTGGAACGCAAGGAGCTGAGCATGGTCTACCAGCCCAAGCTCGCGATCCACGGCAGCAACCAGGGCATCACCGGCATGGAGGCCCTGCTGCGCTGGCACAGCCGCGAATTGGGCGAGGTCCCGCCCAGCGTCTTCATTCCGCTTGCCGAGGAAACGGGCCAGATCCACGACATCAGCGCCTATGTGTTCGCAACTGCGTGTGCCGACCTGCGCCGCTTCCGCGAAGGCGGTCACCGCAACCTGACCATGGCCATCAACTTGTCGGCGGCGCAGCTCAACCGGCCTGACCTCACCCTGCACATCTGCGACATGTTGGCCGAGCACGATGTCGCGCCCAACCAGGTGGAACTGGAACTGACCGAGAGCATGGTCATGGCCAACGCCGAGCAATCGGTGCGCTTGCTGGGCGAACTGAAATCCATCGGCGCGCGCCTTGCCATCGATGATTTCGGCACGGGCTATTCCTCGCTCGCCTATCTCAAGCGGTTGCCCATCGACACGCTCAAGATCGACCAGGAGTTCGTCGGCGACGTCACCACCGATCCGGATGACGCCGCGATCACGTCCACCATCATCACCATGGCGCACTCGCTGCAGCTCAAGGTGGTGGCCGAGGGCGTGGAAACCGCCGAGCAGCTGGCCTTCCTGCGCGCGCAGAACTGCGACGAGATCCAGGGTTACTGGTTCTCGCGCCCGCTTACCGCCGAAGCTTGCCTCGAGTTCCTCGACCGTCACGCCGCAGCCAGTTTCGACCTGGTATGACGCGGGCCTGTTAACGCTATGCCACGCATCGCCTTTTGCCTTATAGTCGACCGCCATGGATACCCGACACTTCGAAGAAGAGCTGGCTGCGTTGTCGCGCACGCTTGATGTTGCCCTCGAGCGCATGGGCCGGTTGGCCGAGGAAAACGCGAGCCTGCGCCGCGGACGCGACCAGATGGCGGTCGAACGCGCGGCGCTGATGGCTCGCAACGAGCAGGCACGCACCCGTGTCGAGGCCATGATCGAGCGTCTGAGATCACTTGAGGCCGCGGGATGAGCGACGAATCCGTCACTGTCACAGTGAAGCTGCTCGACCGCGAATTCCTGGTCGGGTGCAAGCCGAGCGAACGCGAGGGCCTGCTGTCCGCAGTCGAGCACCTGAGCCAGAAGATGCGCGAAATCCGGCACGCATCGCGCAGCCCGGGGTACGACCGCATCGCCGTGCTCGCAGCTCTCGACATCACGCATGAATTGTTGATGCTGCGGCGCAGCCAGAGCGCCTTGTCCGATAGTGCAGGTGAGCACATCGCGATGCTGCGGCGCAAGCTTGAAGATGCCCTCGCAGCACCCATAGAATGACGTTGCTGGCGTCCCCTGCGGTGAACGACAGCGCGCCCCCAGCAATGTGCCTTGTTCCTAATGTACGACCTGGGGCCGGCGGTTACCGGGTCCTTGTGCAAGTCCGCTGCGTGCGGAAAGCCTGAAAATCCGGCCAGCCTGCCCACTTGATCCTCGGGATCAGGGTCGCTCGGCGCGCATCGTCACTGCGGAGGGCGTCAGTTCTTGTGCGCTCGTCCGTGAACGCGGCATTCAAGAACCAGGGTCAGAGTGCACTTTGCTGTACGCGAAGCGGGCCATCATCCCAGGTGCTCAAAAGTGCACTCTGACCCTGGTTCTTGCTCATGAGCGATAGTCGCGATTTGTTGCGTGCGCGCATGTCGGTGCGGCGCAATGCACTCGATGCGAAACAGCGCATCGCGGCGGCGGCGGGAGTGCTGCACAGCCTCGAGAATTTGCCGGAGTTCCTGACCGATGCCAACGTGGCGGGTTACTGGGCGGTGCGCGGCGAGTTGCCGCTGAATCTCGCGGTCGCATCGCTGGCGCGGCGCGAGCAGCATTACTTCCTGCCAGTGCTGGGCGCAACGCGACAGTTGTACTTCGCCGAATATTCGACGGGCACCCCTGTCACCCACAACCGTTTCGGCATTCCCGAACCCGCCACTCCGGCGAACCAGCGACTGACACCGCAGGATATGGATGTGATCCTGCTGCCCTCGCTGGCATTCGACCGGCGAGGTCATCGCCTGGGCACTGGCGGCGGATGGTATGACACCAGCCTCGCCTTCCTGCGCGCGGCATTGCGTCCCACGACGCCGCTGCTCGTCGGCATCGGCTACGCGTTCCAGGAAACGGAATCGATTCCCGCGGAACCCTGGGACGTCGATCTCGACTACGTCGCCACGGACTCGGAACTGATAGCCTGCGGCCCTGTTGATGCAACTGTCTGACGGGATTTCCATGCAACGCTGGTTGATGAAGACCGAACCGGATACGTTTTCCATCGATGACCTGCGCACGCGCAAGCTCGAACCCTGGAACGGCGTACGCAACTACCAGGCGCGCAATTTCATCCGCAGCATGCAACGTGGCGACGAAGTGATGATCTATCACTCCAGCTGCGCGGTTCCCGGTGTCGCCGGCCTGGCTAAAGTGGCCAGCGCGCCCTATCCCGATCCCGGACAATTCGATCCGAAGGATCCGTATTTCGACGCGGGCAGCGATCGCGGCAACCCGCGCTGGACGCTGGTGGACGTGCGCTTCGTTCGCAAGCTGAAGCGCACGATCACGCTGGACGAGATCAAGGCGCTGCGCGCGCTGGGCGACTTCGCGCTGACCCGTCGCGGCAACCGCTTGTCGGTGCTGCCGGTTACGGAGCCGCAATGGCGCGCGATCCTGGCACTTGAATGAGCGTCAAAACAACCGGGGACAACATGGATATCGAAGCGCAGAAGCGCGCGGCGGGCGAAGCCGCGATCGAATTCGTCGAAGAAAAGGGCGTCATCGGTGTCGGCACCGGGTCGACCGTCAAATACTTCATCGACGCGCTGGCAAAAGTGAAACATCGCATCGACGGTGCGGTGTCGAGCTCCGAGCAATCCAGCAAGCTGCTGCGTGCACACGGCATCCAGGTGCTCGATCCCAACGCGGTGGGCACGATCCCGGTTTACGTGGATGGCGCGGACGAGTGCGATGGCGGACGGAATCTGATCAAGGGCGGTGGCGGCGCACTGACCCGCGAAAAGATCCTCGCTGCGGTGGCGAAAAAGTTCGTCTGCATCGTGGACGCACACAAGTGCGTCGATGTGCTGGGCAAATTCCCGCTGCCGGTCGAGGTGATCCCGATGGCGCGGAGTTACGTGGCGCGGGAGATCGAGCGCCTCGGCGGCATCCCGGTGTGGCGTACGAATTGCGTCACCGACAACGGCAACTGGATCCTCGACGTGCATGGCCTGCGCATCACCGACCCTGTGGCAATGGAATCGGAATGGAACCAGATCACCGGCGTGGTGACGGTGGGCCTGTTCGCGCAACGGCCCGCGGACGTGGTCTTGGTTGGAGATGGCCGTCGTTTCTAGAACCGCCTAGAGAGCAGGGGCTCTCAAGGGCGGCCAGCGATCCTTCCGGTGAAAGAAAGCCGGGTCCGGTTGACGCACCGGACCCGGCACCCGGAGGATTTCCCTTTTCCGTGTCTTCGCCTCACGCGGCCTTGCGCAGGGCGGCCAAGGCACCGCGCATGCCGGCCACCAGCTGGTCGCACGCCGGCGCACCGATGGCTTCGCGGATGTCGTTCAGCACCTCGGTGCCGGTGTCATTGGCTGAAGTCAACGCGTTGCGGCCTGCCTCCGTGATTTGCCATGTCTCACCTTCCTTGGTGACCAAGCCCTGCTCGAGCATCTGGCACAACGCATCCTCGATGACACGCGGATTCTGCCGCAATTGCTCCGACAGCGCGGCAGTGGCCTGCGATCCGGCAAACGTCAGCCGCTTTGCGACGAGGTATGCGTAGTAACTTGTCAAGCCGCTGGACTGGATGCTCTGCTCCACGCGCTGCATCAAGGCACCGCGCAAGGCGGCCGTCATTGCCACGAGGTCATGCTGCGGGGTGCGGGGTGCCTCCATCGAGACGTTCATGGTCATACTCCGGGATCTGATTTGGGGGGAATGCCGCCGCCAATGGGCGACCCAAGCACGATACGTCCAAGACCAAGACACAAATTTTGACATTCATCCCAAATCCGTTATCGCGCACAACAAAAAGCCCGCCTAAAGGCGGGCTTGGTTCGTTTGGGCCGACCGCAGGAAAGCGGTCGGCGGGATTGGCAGCCCCGGATGGATTCGAACCACCGAATGCCTGAGTCAGAGTCAGGTCGCGGCTGCTGTCAAATCATGAACTTGCGCCACGCTGATTTACACGAAACGCGTTTTTCAGTGTAGGCGGATCAATGGCTTGCAAATTGATTTACACGGGATCGGCCTCGCGCCAAAGCGATGCATGCGAGCATTGCTGCGTACCCGTTATCGCCTCTCACGGATGCGGGATCCGACCGAGGGACTTGAACACATCGATCTCCTGTATCCCGCGCGCCGCCGCTACCGCGGTTTGTACGAGAACTGCCGCCTCGCCACCATCGAGCGCCGGGTGCTCAAAATCGTGCGCGAGGATGACCTCCCGGGCAGTGAAGCATCCGCGGCGTGGCTCACCTATCTGCGAGGAGGCCCTGCCGCGAACCTGCACCGGGTCGCCGCGCACAACCATCACGACGTCGTCACGCTTGCGCGACTGACGCTGCATCTCCAGGGACATTGAATTCCGCCAGACGCATTTGCCGATCAGAAGGCGCTCATCTGTACAGGCACTAACGGCCAAAACCTGCCAGCCGTTCCCCTCATCGAGTTGTCCAGTAGCGGCCGTTGCGGGTTCCCCTTGACACGAAATTTCCGCCCCGGGCAAAAGACATTCACGGGCAGGCTGACGTGGGCTTGCTAACAGCCTGCGCCGTCGACTCAACTACAGTCGCTCAGGCGGGCTGGGCACGCCGCACTGCTTGCTGCACGTGAGTGTATACGTTGGACATCGCCCGCTTGGCCTTAACGCGACGATTGATGGCCTCACCCGACTTGCGGCCTGTTGTTAAGGTCCGTAGGTTGGAATGGCTGGAGCTAGGCAAGGTCGTACGCGAGCGACCACTGCCAAGCCCGCGCAACTTCTGACGAGAAGCGGAATTTGATGAATCGCAGGAATTTTCTCTTGCTCGCGACATCGGCGATGTTCACGCGCTACTTGCGCGCAGCTCCTGTTGGACGACCGGGCTACTGCGCCGAGCCCGTTCCACCCGTCACTCCTGCGATACCCAAGCGTATTGTTCAGCTGGGACGCGCCCGCATCGACAACTATGCGTGGCTGAAGCCATCCAACTGGAAGGCGGTGTGGAGGGATCCTTCCGCTTTGAGCCCGACCATCCGAGCACACCTTCAGGCTGAAAACGCTTACGCCGATCAAGTCCTCGCGCCAACGAAGTCGCTTCAAAACAAACTTTTTGCGGAAATGGCGGCGCGCACCACCGGAACCGATGCTCCGCCGGCCTATCCCTTGGGGCCGTGGCTTTACTACCGCACCTTCCCGACAAGCGCACAGCATGCCTCTTGGTACCGCAGGCGACGCGGGGCTGACGGTGGTGCAGAGCTGCTGCTCGACGGCTCCGCACGCGCGCGTGGCAGGCCGTCGTTCAAAATCATCAACGCAACCCCCAGTCCCGACCAGAGTCTATTTGCGTGGGCGGAGGATCCGATCGGCTCCGAACACTACTTTATTTACGTCAAGGATCTGCGGACGGGTCGGATCCTGTCCCGTCCGGTGGAAGGGGCGTTCGGTGATTTTGTTTTCTCGCCCGATTCCCAGTGGATATTCTGGGTTTACCGTAATTCCGAGAGCCGTCCCGCCAAGGTCTTTCGCCGTCCTGCGCGCGGGAGCGAAGACACGCTCGTGTATGACGAAAAGGACCCAGCGTTTTTGATCGCGGTCAGCACCATGGCGTCTGGCGGTTACGTGATGATCCGGGCATGGAATGCTGACACGAGCGAAGTGCTTCTCGTTTCGGCGAAGAAGCCAATGGAGGCGCCTCGGGTGGTCGAGCCACGCACAAAAGGCCTCGTCTATTCGGTGGAAGAATGGAATGGCGGCTTCGTCGTTCTCACGAACGCCGACGGCGCAACCAATTTCAAGCTGATGCGGACTGAAGAATCCGATCCTGCGCGGAGAAATTGGCGAGACTGGATTCCCTACAACCCGAAAGCATTTATTACGGCGATTCGGCCGTTTCGCGATTACCTTGTGCGCGAAGAACGCATCGATGCGGACCCACGCCTGATCGTTACTCACCGCAAGGACATGTCGGAACATGGCATCTCCTTCCCCGACGCGGCCTGTGCAGTAGACCTGTCGCCGCATCAGGATTACGGATCATCGGCCGTCCGCTACATCTACCAGTCCCCCAAGCAGCCAAGGCAGTGGATCACCTACGACATGGCTGTGGGGCGGCCCACCGTTTTGAAAACAGAATTGGTACGGGGAGGATTTCATTCAGACGACTACGTCGTCGAGCGCGTCTTCGCAATGGCCGGCGACGGGGCAAAGGTGCCGATTACCGTCCTTCGTCATCGGGACACCAAGCTCAACGGTACTGCTCCGCTCATGATGTGCGGCTACGGCGCCTACGGCTATTACGTGGCACCGACTTTTTCGGCGCCGGTATTGTCCCTCATCGACCGTGGCTGGATCTACGCGATTGCGCACGTACGCGGAGGGTCCGCTGATGGATGGAGTTGGTACCTCCAGGCGCGTCAGCTTCACAAGAAGCTTACTTTTACGGACTTCATCTCCTGCGCGGAGACGCTGGTTCACAGCGGTTACGGGCGCAAAGGCCAGATCGTCATGTATGGCTTTTCCGCCGGCGGGTTGCTGGTCGGCGCCGTGCTCAACATCCGTCCCGATCTGTTTGCAGGCGTTGTCGCCGAGGCGCCGTTCGTAGACATGCTGAACACCATGAGCGATCCAAGCCACCCGCTTGTTCCGCTCACCTATCCGGACTGGGGCAATCCTCTGACCAGCAAGGCCGTGTATGACTACATGGCCAGCTATTCGCCGTACGACAACGTGACGCGGCAGGCCTATCCACCGGTGCTCGCAACGACCAGCGTGGCCGATGATCGAGTGGGTTTTTGGGAGCCGG
>Ga0207707_10002129_pt1 | contig 17925 bp, 16 predicted proteins | sample KBSC83BmetaG_FD_184336 | JGI IMG/M metagenome (GOLD analysis project Ga0207707, IMG submission 184336) | Corn rhizosphere microbial communities from Kellogg Biological Station, Michigan, USA - KBS C8-3B metaG (SPAdes) (version 2) | ecosystem: Host-associated > Plants > Roots > Rhizosphere ...
ACCCGAACCCTAAACATCCTGCAGAACCCGGTCAAGAATGCTAAGCGTGACCCAGAGAATCCCCACATTCGGTGTCAGTGTCATCGCTGATTGTGCGCCTGATCTTCCAGTTACGTCAACCGGCCCGCGCGTGACGCCCATCTCGCACATATGCTTCATGCGTTCCGGAAGTCCGGTTCGAGTCCATTGAGCCGTTACAGAACGACGCGCCAACGCAGGTCAGGCTGAACAGCGCAGTTTGGCCAGGTATCCAGTCGACTATCAAACCGAATGTTGCGAGAGTGCCATACCTTTATGCGGTGCTGCTCTTCGGTGGCTTCGTAAGCTCCATGATTGGGAGCGCCTGGTCACCTTCATTTGCAAACGGCGCGCCACGAGGTTGATAAAAATTGCGGATCAATCTCATGCGACGACGTCGTCGACTTTTTCCGCGCTGCCTGCCGTATATGGCTTCTGCAAAAAAGCCGTCACGCCGTGGCCGGCAAATCGCCTGGTTGCCTCGCTTTCGGGATAGCCGCTCGACAGAATGATGGGCAGGTCGGGCCGCTGCTTCCGCAAAAGCACCGCCGCCTGATCCCCCGTCATTACGGGCATTGCAAGGTCCAGCACAACGGCCGTGATTTCGGGGTGCGCGGCGAGAACTTCAATCGCCTGTTGTCCGTTCTGGGCCATCACCACGTGATAACCGCGATGTTCGAGCGCACGCTTTGCGACCATGCGAACCGTTTCTTCGTCATCCACCACCAGCACTGTCCCTACCGCACGATGTGGTGAAACAGCGTTTTTCTTCGTCTCTGGCCCGGGCGCAACATGAGTGGCCGGCAGCAGAATACGAAAGGTGGTGCCTTGGCCAGGTGTACTCTCGAGCGTCAGAGTTCCGCGATGGGCGCGGACAATCCCCAGAACGGCAGAGAGTCCCAGGCCGCGCCCCGCAAACTTCGTGGTGAAGAATGGATCGAAGATCTTCCGCTGCACATCCGACGTCATACCGGCCCCTGTATCCGTGAAGGTCAACGTGACATATTCTTCGCCTAACTTCTCGAGATGGATGATGGAATGCGTCCGGTCGTCCTCGGACAAGCGCCCCGCGCTGGTCGTGATCCTCACCAAACCGGGCTGGCCCTCTGGAATGGCTTCAGCGGCATTGATGAGCATATTCATGATCACCTGCTGTAACTGCACCTGATCCGCTTCGACGTATGGCAGATTCTCCTGCAATTCGAGCTTCAGGTGGACAGTCTTGGGAATGCTGGTGCGCAATAGGGGAGTGATCTCCGTAATGAGGCGGTTCACATCGGAAGGAGCGATCTGGAGCCGCTCCTTCCCGGCATAGGCCAGTAACTGCCTGGTTAGCCGGGCAGCACGCTCTCTCGCTGTAATGACGTCCTCGAGCATGGGTTGAACTTCCGAATTCCCCAGGACATCGAGCGCCAGACTCGCATTTCCAAGAATCCCCGCCAGAAGGTTGTTAAAATCATGCGCGATTCCGCCGGCGAGTACGCCCAAACTTTCGAGTTTTTGGGTTTGCTGTAACTGTTGGTGGAAGCGATTGCGATCGCGCACGTCCCGCGCCATGCAGCAATGCAGTCCCGGAACAAAGTTACCAATCGAGCGCCATTCCAGCTCCACGATGTTGCCATCGGAAGCGCGCAAGGGAAACTCGCCATCATACCGCCCGGTGGCCACCAGCGATTGAAAGGCCGCCTGACCCTGCGCCAAGTGTTCCGCGGGAATGTACGGCGCGAATGGTGATCCGATCAGCTGATCTCTGGAGGCCTTCAGGAAATCGCACATACTCTGGTTCACATCTACACAAGCTCCTTCATCGTTGACGATGAGGATGCCATCCTCGGATGCGGCGAAGAGCGTCTGATAACGCGCTTCGTTGTATTTCCGCTCCGTAACGTCCGTGCACATGCCGAGAACACCGCTGAGATTTCCCTTATGGTCGTGGATGGGAGCACCGGTGAAGTGAAGCTAGATCATGGTGCCGTCTTTGCGGTACGCGCGATACTCGCGCGAGCTCTTATCCCCCTGCTTGCGACCCTGGAAACCAGCCCGGCCCCGAGCCCGGTCCTCCGGATGAATGAATTCAAAACACGAGTGGCCGATGAGTTCCTCGACAGGATACCCGAGCAGTTCGCACATGCGACTGTTTGCAAACGTGGTAATGCTGTCCGGATCGATGATCCAGATCCCTTCACTGGCCGTCTCCACGATGCGGCGAAACCTCTCTTCGCTCTCGCGGAGAGCTTGCAGCACGCTGGCTTCTGCCGTAATATCCTGAACCAGGACAACGAGTCCTCGCACCGAACCATCCGGTCCCCGATCGGGAACGTAGGTGGCGCGAACGGTCCGCGGCGCGTCAGGGTACATCAGGCTTCGTTCGAACGTAACCTGGGTTCCGCCAAATGCCTCCTCGAGGGGGGTCCGCATTTCTGCGAGCGAGTCCTCCCCCATCAAGTCGGCAATACTGCGTCCCTCGATCGCGGCTTTAGGGCGATCGAACCACTCCGCATAACCGCGGTTAACGAACTGATAGCGAAGGCCCCGGTCGACATAAGCTACTAAACCCGGCATCCCATCGATCACCAGCCGCAATTGTTCCTCTTGCCGCTTGACCTGATCGTGAAGACGCTGGTATTCGGTGACATCAGACACGCAGGCAAGCCAGCCGGGTGGCTCATCTTCGGCAAATCGAATTGGAACGATCATGACCAGGGCGTCGAACCGGTCACCGTTCCGCCGCTGAAACCGGAGCCGGAAACCCTCCCGCGGCGCTTTGCCGGCGAGCGTTTGCTCGAACGCGTCCTGGATTCCCGCCATCTCTTCGGGGGGCCAGTAAGGAAACGGAGCAATGGCGGCAATTAGCTCCTCGCGCGTAGCCGGTCATCTGGCAAAACGATCCGTTCACGTAATCCTGCCGTCCTTCGGAATTGATGGCGGCAACGCCCGTAGGCATGGCATTTTCGATTGCCTGCCGGAATGCGGATTCCTGCCGCAGGCGAGCCTCGGTCCGTTTCTGCTCCGTGACATCCGCGATGACCGCAACCACACCATCCGGTTGTCCCAACGCGCCCAAAACGGGCACGTACGAGCAACGCATGAAGAGTCGTCCCAGCCTCTCGTAAGGCACTTCCATTTCGAAGTCTACGCGCCGTCCCGATAAAGCCTCATCCACGTGCGCTCGAAACGCTTCAAAAGCGTCGCGGCCAACAATCTCCGAGATATGCTTGCCTAACAACTGCGGCGGTGTCTGGCCAAAGCGCGCTGCATACGCGACGTTCACAAAACGGTAGCGGCCTTCCCGGTCGCAATGCGCCAGATAGATCGGTGCGTCATCCGTCACCAGCCGGAGTTCGCGCTCGCTCTCCGTCAACTGGGCCTGCTGACGCTCGCGTTGAAATACCTCGGCAGCGACTGCCAACAGCATGATCGAGGTGACCCCCATATATGCCTGTAGTTCCAACGGGAGGTAGGTGGTAGGCAGTTCGCCGGAGATCATGCCATGCATCCAGGCCCAGATGGCGATGGCGTCCACCAGGAGAAATGCCGCCGCGGCCTCGCGCCGGCCGAAACGAAACGCCACCCAAAGAAGCACCGGTGTACTGAGAAAGGCCAGCCCCAACCCAGGCTTGTGTGGCGCCAGGATCGAGGTGAAGGATACCAGAGCCAATGCGCCGGCCGCGAGCATGGCCGTCACGAATTCCAGCAGTTGCGCGCGGCTCCAGCGAATGCGCCAATTCTCGAGCCACAGCATCAACAGAGGCGCAAAAACCAGATCGCCACCCGCATCTCCGATCCACCAGGTAATGCCAATGGTGCCTGCATCTTGCCAATTGGCCAGGCCCGCAAGGCTTAAACTGGCGACTCCGACCGCAGCGCTGACCACTGTGCTGCCAACAGCCGCGAGCACCACGAACGCCAATACATCGCGGGCGCGGTCGAAGACCTGCCGGCCGGCAGCGAAACGTTCTACTAGATATGCGCCGATCACGGCTTCGAGCGTATTACCAGCCGCAATTCCGAGCGACGCGAGCGCGAGCGCGGCGCCGGTCGTGATGTTCGCCAGAAACGCGCCAATCATGATGCCCGGCCAAAGTCCACGTCCAAAAACCAGCAACGTGGCCAATGCGATGCCGCTTGGAGGCCATACTGCAGTCGCGTACGGGTGTACGACGGCGAGGCGCACCCCAACTTTGCCGCAATCAGGTACACCAAGGCGACAGCGGCAAGCAAGGATGCTTTACGCATGAGCCATCATCATACTGTAAAGCCAATTAACCCAATCTTGATAGACTTACACTACATAGTGTGCTAACATTAGGATTCCACGGTGGATAAGCCAATATTAACGCATCTGCGCGCACTCGAGGCGGAGAGCATTTTCATCATGCGCGAAGTCATGGCGGAGTTCCAGCGGCCGGTAATGCTTTACTCCATCGGCAAGGACTCCTCGGTGATGGTGCGCCTGGCGCAAAAAGCGTTCTACCCCGGCAAAATTCCGTTTCCTTTACTGCACGTCGATACCACATACAAGTTCCGTGAAATGATTGAGTTTCGCGACCAGTTCACGCGCGACATCGGCGCCAAGCTGATCGTCCATATCAACCAAAAAGCAATCGATGACGGAGCCAACCCATTTCGTCTGGGGACGCAAAAGTGTTGCGGGCTGCTAAAGACACGGTCGTTGTTGGATGCGCTGACGGAGGGCGGTTTCGACGCGGCGTTCGGAGGCGCACGGCGGGACGAGGAAAAATCCCGCGCCAAGGAACGCATTTACTCATTCCGCGACAGTTTTGGGCAATGGGACCCCAAAAATCAGCGGCCGGAGCTGTGGAATGTTTTCAACAGCCGCGTGGACAAAGGCGAATCGATCCGCGTGTTTCCGCTCTCCAACTGGACGGAGCTGGATGTCTGGCAGTACATTCACCTGGAGAACATTCCCATCGTTCCGATGTACTTTGCCAAGCTGCGGCCGATGGTGGTGCGGGGCTCGTCGCTCATCTCGGTCGAGCAAGACATTCCGATGCTGCCCCACGAGAAACCAGAGATGGTGATGTGCCGCATGCGCTCGCTGGGGTGCAGCCCGTGCACGGGGGCCATTCGCTCGCAAGCCGATACGGTGCCGAAGATCATCGAAGAGATGATGTTGGTGCGGCGTTCGGAGCGCGAGAATCGCGTGATCGACCACGATCAGGAAGGGTCGATGGAAATGAAGAAGAGGGAAGGCTATTTCTGATGGCTACCGCGCTCGAGCGGCCCTCCACAGACATCGAAAGTTTCCTGAGGCAGAACGAAGAAAAGGACTTACTGCGGCTTTCCACGGCCGGGAGCGTGGATGATGGCAAATCCACCCTGATTGGCCGCCTGCTGTACGATTCCAAAGGCGTCTACGAGGATCAGATTGCGTCGATGACACAGGCATCGACGAATCAGACGGCGGGAGGCATGGATTTTGCGCTTCTGACCGACGGTCTGCGCTCGGAGCGCGAGCAAGGCATCACCATCGACGTTGCGTATCGCTATTTTTCCACGCCAAAGCGCAAATTCATCATTGCGGACACGCCGGGGCACGAGCAGTACACACGCAATATGGCGACCGGCGCTTCGACCGCCGATCTGGCCATCATTCTGATCGATGCCCGTAACGGCGTGCTGCCGCAATCGCGGCGCCATTTGTTCATTGCAACGCTGCTCGGCATCCGTCACATCGTGGTGGCGGTGAATAAGATGGATCTGATGCAATTTCGCGAGGAGATCTTCGAGCAGATCCAGGCGGAGTTTACCAGTTTCGCCGAGCAACTACCGGTCAGCGAGATGAAGTTCATTCCGATCAGCGCGTTGGGCGGCGATAATGTAGTCGCGCCCGGCCGGCGCATGCCTTGGTGCACGGGGCCAACGCTGCTCGAGTACCTGGAAACCGTCAAAGTAGCTCGCGACCGCGCATTCGAATACCTGCGGTTTCCGGTGCAGTACGTGATACGGCCAAATCTTGACTTCCGCGGTTTTGCGGGTCAGGTGGCGTCGGGATTGGTGCGGCCTGGCGACCCCGTGATGGTCCTGCCTTCGGGGCGTACGAGCACGGTCAAATCGATCACGACTTACGATGGCGATCTTTCGCAGGCGTTTCCGCCCTTATCCGTAACGCTGTGCCTCGAGGATGAGGTCGACGTCAGCCGCGGAGACATGCTGGTATCTCCGCAACATCCGACCCAGGTGGCGCGGCGCTTCGAAGCCATGGTGGTTTGGATGAATCAGAAGCCGCTCGATCTAGAGCGTTCTTACCTGATCAAACACACGACACAACAAGTGGGAGCCAGCGTTACCGCGGTCAGGTACCGCGTGAACATCAATACCTTGGAGCATGAGCCTGCCGGAGGGCTCGGATTTAACGAGATCGCGGCAGTGGTCGTTGAATCCAAGCGGCCGCTGTTCTTTGACGCCTATTGCGAAAACCGTTCGACGGGCGCATTCATTCTGATCGATCCGCTCAGCAACGAGACGGTGGCGGCGGGCATGATTACCAGCCGCGCCGGCGCTGAATCACCGCGTGCTCATGCCGCCGATGCGGAGCTCGGAAGCAGCCGGGTAATGCCGGCCGAACGATATATCCGCCAAGGGCACCGGCCACTTGTCCTATGGCTGGTTGGGAGTGAAGAGCTGGCCTATGCGCTCGAACGAAATCTGTTCGAACGGGGGTGCCTGGTACATGTGGTGGCCGCCGAGGGTTTCGCTGAAACCGCCAGCGCGCTTACGGATGCCGGTATGATTTCGATTGCGGTTGCCAGGGACGAAGCGGGCGTTGCGCGCGAGGCCGTGAAGAGCGCGGTTGGCAACGACCGGTTCCTTGCGATCACGGAGACGAGCCTCTCGGCGGATCACGAACGAGCGGCCGACAAAATCTGCCGCACACTGGAGCAGAAGGGCTACATACGCACACAGCCGGAGCCTTTCATTGGCGGCGCTGGAATTTAGCCGCCGTTAACTGCACAGGCCGGAGGCCTTTTCTACCGGTATTCCAAAGATCTCCAGGTCATGATCAGGCCTTTGGAAGGGATAAATGCGTCTGTCCCGTTATCGCCTGAAACCCGCCGATTCGATGATTGGCCTCACCTTGGCTAAGAACGCTCGGCCTGCCTCATCCGGCGGAAATTGGAAGACCACTTTGAAGGCGACCGGTCTGTTTTTCGCGTCAGGATAGCTTTCCAGGATCTCGCCGTTTTCAACAAAAGCTAGATAGCGGTTCAACTTGCTCTGCAGGAGCATCTGGTGCGCAGTGCTGTCGGACCAATCCAGGTGGTCACTGATGGTGAGAACAAGTGTCCGGTCATTCTGTCGGTGCTCACCATGTCAACTACGTCAGTCTGTTCTATCGACATGGAAGTCTTCCAGTTATTTGGCTGTGTTTGTTGCCAAGCATGCGCTGCAATCATTGTGGACATCCGGAAAGAGAAAAAGGAGAGGCAAAAGGGAGAGAGGCATAAAAGGGCCAGAAAAGGTCGGCAGAAAAGGAGACCTCCGTCTCCCCCCTTGACTTTTACTTATCATGGATGTCCCCTTTTCGAATGGGTTATGGTTTTCGGTTATGGTTTTCGGAAATTCTCCAGGCTTTGCAGTAATTTTTCTACGTGCTTGGCCAGCACGTCGCATTCGAGGTTAACGCGGTCGCCCGTCTGATGCGTACCGAGCGACGTATTCTGGAACGTGTGCGGGATAATCGTGACACCTAATTCGTGGCTTTCGAGCGACGCGATCGTGAGGCTGATGCCGTCAATGGCAATCGATCCTTTGAAAACCAGATAACGATCCAGTTCGGCGGGAACGCGGATTTTCAACCACCAGTTTTCGTCGCCGACCTGCTCGAGGGAAACAAATTCGCCCGTGCCGTCAACGTGTCCCTGCACGATGTGACCGTCAAGGCGGCCGGTAGGGGCGAGCGGGCGTTCTAAATTCACACGCGCGCCGGACAACAGGTCGCCCAAGTTGCTCCGCCGCAGCGTTTCAGGCGCGAGATCGGCCACGAAGGAATGACCGTCGATGTCTACGGCAGTCAGGCACACACCGTTCACCGCGATACTGGAGCCCGGTTTTAGGTCCTCGAGCACGAGCGCGCACCGCACGTTGAGCCGTGCTCCCGCAGTTTGCTTGACTAGCGATTCGACGGTTCCCAATTCCTCGATGATACCGGTGAACAATCAGAAGTCCTTCCGCACATACCCTTCGACGGCGAACTCATCGCCGGAGATGGAGTGCACCTGGATTCGCTCTAGCAAAATGGCGTCCATACGTCGCCGGCGGCCCGTTCCCCCGGCAAGCGGCAGCGACTCCATTCCGCCGAAGATCTTGGGAGCGTAATAAAAGAAAATCTTGTCCACGATTCCGCTTTCGAGCGCCGCCCAGTTCAGTTTGCTTCCGGCCTCGATCAGCAGCGAAAGACGTTTCTCCCCGGCCAGCCACTCGACGAGCAGGCGCAGATCCGTTCTGCCGCCACGGCCATCAAAGGTCAACACGCGCGCACCACGACTCTCGAGTGTCTTCCGCCGTTCGGCGGAGGCGGCGGATGTCGTAACCACGGTCAGATCCGCGTTCACGCTCCCTACCATCTTCGAATCGAGAGGAATGCGGAGCTGCGAATCGGCCACCATGCGCAACAGTAGCCCGCTCCGCGGCAATCCTGTGCGGTCGGTCAACAGGCAATCATCGGCCAGCACGGTTCCGATCCCCGTCAGGATGGCATCTGAGTTGTGCCTCAATTGTTGGACGTGGGCCCGCGCCACGTCACTGGTGATCCACCCGCGATTGTCGTCCGGCGCAGCGATTTTCCCATCCAGTGTCACTGCGGCCTTCAAAGTTACCAGGGGTCTGCCGGTACGCATGAAGTGGACAAATTCTTCGTTGAGCTTTTCGGCCTCAGCGCGAAAATCATCGGCCAGATCAACCTGAATGCCGGCAGCCCGCAGCTTGCGAAAACCCTCGCCGGAGACCTGTGGATTGGGGTCTTCCATCGCCGCAACGACACGGCTCACGCCCGCCGCAATCAGCGCATCGGTGCAAGGTCCGGTCCGCCCCTGGTGTGAGCAAGGCTCTAGATTGATGTACAGAGTCGCGCCGCGCGCGCGCGTTCCGGCCTCATCCAGCGCCAAAGTCTCGGCGTGCTTGATGCCGGCGTAGGTATGAAAACCTCGTCCGGCCACTTCGCCATTAGTGACCAGCACGGCGCCCACAGCCGGATTGGGGCTAGTCTGCCCCGTGCCCTGCCGGGCGAGCTCGAGGGCCGCGCGCATGAACGCGGGATTCATTTTTCGAATAGCGACTGGATGAATTTTTCCGGATCAAATGGCAGTAGGTCTTCGATTTTTTCGCCGATGCCCACATAGCGGATCGGCAGGTTCAACTCGCGTGCGATGGCGATCACCACGCCGCCCTTCGCGGTGCCATCGAGCTTCGCTAGAATAATCCCGGTGACGCCGGACGTCTCCGTAAATCGCCGGGCCTGCTCGAGTCCGTTCTGGCCCGTAGTGGCGTCGAGCACCAGTAGCACCTCGTGCGGAGCCCCGGGAATCACCCGTCCGGCGGTGCGCCGCATTTTCTCGAGTTCCGCCATCAAATTGGCCTTCGTCTGTAAGCGTCCGGCGGTATCGACAATTACGTAATCGGTCTTGCGCGCCCGCGCCGCATGTACCGCGTCGAATAAAACGGCGCTGGGATCAGCTCCGGGCTTTTGCCGCACCACTTCGGTTGCAGTGCGTTCGCCCCAGATCTCGAGCTGCTCGATAGCTGCTGCCCGGAACGTATCCGCAGCGCACAGCAGCACCGTCCTTCCTTCAGCTTTGTAGCGATGCGCCAGCTTGCCGATACTGGTGGTCTTCCCTGCTCCGTTGACGCCCACTACCATGACCACCGCCGGCGGTTCGTCCACGTGTGGGATTGGCCCCTCAGTGGATTGCAGAATCTCTAGCAGATGTTGCTGGATGAGACCGCGCAACTCGGCTGCGTCGCCTACAAGTTTGCGGTTTACCTGCTGGCGGATGCGCTCCAGAATTTCATTCGTGGTGTTGACTCCGATGTCCGCGCTGATCAGCGTGTATTCGAGCTCATCCAACAGGTCCGCATCGATTTCTTTTTTGCCGGCGAGCGCATCCTCCAAGCGCGAGACCAAGCCTGCGCGGGTTTTTTCGACGCCGCTTTTCAGCCGCTCCAGCAGCGTTGGCTCTTGTTCCACCGAGCCGAATAGTGTTTGAATCATTTTGATTTATTGTAACAACCGCTCTTAGGGCGACACGGCGACTCGGCGAGCGGGTGGGTATACTCGACATATCGCCAGACTGATGTATGACACCGGAACCAACGCATCAACACCCTCCTGAGCGGCCCGGTTGGATGGCCATCGCTTTGATCGCCATCTTCGTGCTTGTCGCAATTGTTATGTATGTGGTGGGCGCGCGAATGGTGAAACGCTAGCGTTTTGCATGATGCGCTTTCCAGGCCTTGACGTACTTCTCAGTTTTTGAATTGGCTTCGTTCCATTTGGGCGGAACGGGATTATCGGCGACCATCATCAAACCTAGCGCCAGCATGCGGTCCACCTTGGCCATGTTGTCGTAGTTGATCTTCTGCCATTCGTCGCTCACCTTATGATAATCCGGAAAGTCGAGTGCCACCGCCAGCGTATGGGCCGGAACACCTTCGTCGGCTAGCGCGGCATTATCACTGCGGACGAAGAAAGAGTCGCCGTATTTTTCATCGCTCAGCACGCGCACACCCGTCCTCGAGCCGGCCAATCGGAACACGCGGGGTAAATCGGAATAAACATAACCGGTGAATGTACCTTGCGAAACTTTTGGACCCTCGACGTCATCAGTTCGGCCGACTTGCTCGAGATTCACGTCCGCAATGGTCTTCGCAATCGGGAACACCGCATGGTGCGCGTAGTACTTCGATCCCAGGGTGCCTTCCTCTTCGCCGAAGAACGTCATAAAGACGATGCTGCGTTTCGGCCGGGGATTCAGCGTGGCAAGCGCCGACGCCAGCTCGATCACCGAAACAGTGCCGCTACCGTCATCATTCGCGCCATTGTAAATGCGGTCCCCCGTTCCATCAGGCCGCATTCCCAGGTGATCGTAATGCGCCGTCACCAGCATGTAGGTGTCCTTCAGAACCGGATCTGATCCCCGCAACAGGCCGATGACATTGCGCACCTTCACATGAGTTTCGACCGCCGCCGGCATATGCAGCCTGAGCACCGCGCCTGTGGCGCCGGCCTTCACGGAGGCGTACCACTTGAGGGTTTCTTCATGCCGCACCATGAGGCCCGGTGACTCATCGGAACTCAAAACCTTGGGTATCACGAGATTCGTGTCGAGCTCTGCGAGCCCATCGACGCTCAACATCAGGGTGAGCTTCGGTTTCGCCTTTTCCAGCGCGGCGGCCAGCTTGCGGAATTTCCGGATCGCATCGGTAGCGCCGGGACCACTGAAATTGGGCAATTCCACGATGACGACACTGTCTTCCAGCTCCGGCAGCTTGGGAATTTCGTGCTCGCGGCCGAGCTTATAAATGCGCGCCTCTTTCATCTCGATAGACCCGCGGAATCGCGGCGTGATCTGCTCGCGTGGAATTGAAATTGTGCGGCCGTCCACGTCGATGTTCATCTCGAAGCCGGTCGTCACCGGCTCGACCTGGATCATCTCGTCGGTCTGGTAGTATCCGTCTTTCCCGACAGGCTCGAGGCCGGCCCGCCGGAATTGCGCGGCGATATATTCAGCCGCGAGATCAAGCCCGCGCGAGGGAGTGCCGCGGCCCTCCAGCAGATCGGATGCAATGAAGGAAAGATGGCCGCGCAGTGATTCGGCGGAGATGCGATCGAGCACCGCGCGGGTTTGCGGATCGAGCGGCAGCTTCGGCGCTGGAATCTGCTGCGCGATCATCAGTCCGGCACATAAAATCGAGATGAATAATTTAATGCGGCAGGTCCCCGTGCGGCTTCTTCTGACTGATCTCTTCGTAGGTGTCCTTCACCTGGGCGGGTAGAAAGTCTCCGACCCAGTTCTTCACGTTGTCCGGTAACGTGATAGACGTCGACGCGGGCACTTCGTTTCCGTACACGGCTTTGGTTTTACCTGGCGGGATGATCTCATCAAGCTTTTTGCCCTGCTTTACGGCTGTGTCAACGGCTTTGTGCAGCTCCGTCATGAACTGGTATTGGCCTTCGAGCACTTCTTTGCCGCCGGGACCGCCGTGCCCCGGCAGAACGTGCGCAACATCGAACTTCTGTGCGGCCCGGACCACCTTTGGCCAGTTCCCTACGTTCCCATCCGCAGTGTAGTTATAAGGTCCATTCACGACTGCGTCTCCCGTACAAAGAATCTTTTCTTTCGGCAGGTAAACGAAGCCGTCGCCCCGCGTGTGTGCCCATCCTAAGTAATAAAACCGCACCTCGCGCGTAGCGTCTTTCAGGATGAAGGGACTCTTGTCGAACGTCTGCTTGGGCGGCTCGGGCGCGTCGCGATGCAGTTCCCCAACATCCTTCCGCTCTTTGGCGGCAGCTTGCCAGCGAGCGGGTTCGTAGCGCTTCATCTCATCGGCAACACCCTTATACGCCAGCGTGGTCGCGCCTGCTTCCGTCCAGATTGGATTGCCGTACGCGTGATCGCCGTGATGGTGCGTGTCGAACACGTACTTCACCGGCTTGGTCGAGACTTTCTTCGCAGCTTCTAACGCCAGCCGTGCGCCACTGGGAAAATTGGCGTCCACGACGATGAGATAATCCTTCATCTCGATGATGATGTTGTTGCAGTGACCCATCTTCTCCAGGTCACCCTCGCGAAACCAGACTCCCGGAGCGATCTGCTTGACCGTGCCTGGTTGCGCATCGGTCCGGCTGATCAGGAAAGCCAGGGAAGCAAGAATCGCAAACGTGCCGAGTATACAAAGGCGTCTTTTCATCTATCACACTCCGTGTTGGTTAAGCCGTGGACGCCCATGCTATCGCTAAACGAATGTTAAAATCAAGAGTTTACGGAGGTTTTGATGGCAGTAAAGAGCCGCCGCGCGGCGGCAGTGGTGGATGTTGCGGGCATAAAAGTGGGCGGAAATCATCCGATTGTTGTCCAATCGATGACCAATACCGATACCGCCGACAGTGCTTCTACGATCAACCAGGTAATGGCGCTGGCCCGGGCGGGTTCGGAACTGGTGCGCGTCACAGTCAATACTGAGGAAGCCGCCGCCGCTGTTCCAAAGATTGCCGATTGCCTCGAGAAATTCGGCGTTGCCGTTCCGATCATCGGCGACTTCCATTACAACGGCCATATCCTGCTGAAGAAATATCCGGATTGCGCGCGCGCCCTTGCGAAATACCGTATTAATCCCGGCAACGTAAATATCGGCAAGAAGCACGATGATAATTTCCGAACGATGATTGAGGCGGCTATCGAGTACGACAAGCCGGTACGCATCGGCGTCAACTGGGGCTCGCTCGATCAGGTGCTGCTCACACGGCTCATGGATGAGAACTCGCGTCTCGCGGAACCGAAAGACGCGCGCGATGTCACGCTCGAAGCGATCGTAGTGAGCGCCCTCGAGTCGGCGAAAGCGGCCGAACACTACGGCCTGGGGCACGACAAGATTATTTTGAGCGCCAAAGTAAGCGGAGTGCAGGACCTGATCGATGTGTACCGCGCGCTCGCCGCGCGCTGCGATTATCCGCTGCACCTGGGTCTCACCGAAGCCGGTATGGGCGCGAAAGGAATCGTCGCAACCACCGCAGCGCTTTCGGTCGTGCTCCAAGAGGGCATCGGTGACACCATTCGAACGTCGCTCACGCCGTTGCCCAACGGCGACCGCACCGAAGAAGTGATTGTTTCGCAGCAGATTCTGCAATCGCTCGGCATCCGCAGTTTCACGCCGCAGGTGACCGCGTGCCCGGGCTGCGGCAGGACGACCAGTACTTTCTTTCAGGAAATGGCGGACCAGATCCAGACTTATTTGCGCGACAGCATGCCTGGCTGGAAAACAAGCAAGAAGGGCGTGGAGGAGATGCGTGTGGCCGTGATGGGGTGTGTCGTCAACGGCCCTGGCGAATCCAAACACGCCAACCTCGGCATCTCACTTCCCGGCACGGCTGAAGAGCCCAAAGCGCCCGTCTTTGTCGATGGACGCCTGCTCAAAACGCTCAAGGGGGACCGGATCGTCGCCGAATTTATCGAAATTCTCGACGACTACGTAGCCACTCGCTATTGAAGCAAAAGACTCCAAGGCAATCGCAACCCCGTCGGCAGGATCACACTTTTCTGTCAAGACCGATCTATGGCCGTCCCTGCGCTACTATCGTGTTTTGATCGCCAGACGCTACTTGATTCGCGGCCGCGTTCAGGGCGTGGGGTTCCGCTACTATGCCCAGCGCGTAGCGGCCGACATCGGGATTAACGGGTACACGCGGAACCTCGACGACGGCCGCGTGGAGGTTTACGCTGTCGGCAGTCGCGAGCAGCTTTCCGAATTGTCCGGACGCTTGTGGAAGGGTCCGCGTCTGGCAGACGTTCGCGGCGTTGAAGAACAGGACGCCAACGTGCAACAATACGATACCTTTCACATTGAACCCTGATGATCGACTGCGACAATCTCAAGAAGCTCATTCGAGAAGTACCCGACTTCCCCAAACCCGGCATCCTTTTTTACGACATCACCACGATGCTGAAGGACAAGCGCGGGTTGCACGATGTCATTGATGGCCTCAAGGAGCACTACCAAAATGCGGGCGTCGATGTCGTCATCGGCATCGAAGCGCGCGGCTTCATCTTTGCTCCCGCACTGGCTTATGCTCTTGGGGCGGGCTTCGTGCCCGTCCGCAAACCGAAAAAGCTACCTTACGACCGAGTCAGCGTCAGCTACCAACTGGAGTATGGGACCGACAGCCTTGAAATTCACAAAGACGCGATCGAGCGCGGTCATACGGTCTTGATTGTCGATGACCTGCTCGCCACTGGCGGCACCGCAGCGGCCGTCACCCGGCTCGTCGAGCAGGTCGGCGGCAAGGTTGCAGGGGTTGGCTTCGTCGTCGAGTTGACGTTTCTGAACGGGCGCCAGAAGCTCGCCGGTTACGATGTGTTCTCGTTACTGAGCTACGACCGCTAGGGGCTTGGTGCTCACGCGTCGGCGTCGTCTCACCGCCCGATTTTCGCCAACCAGGACGTTTTCGAACGTTTTTTAGAATCCAGCGCGGAATCCAGTACAGGCAAACAGGGAGTTGGCTTGACTTACGCCCTATCGGTTTCATACTGGGAACCAGAATGGCGATTCTCGAAGGCACGGAAACGGTCCTGGTCGTGGATGATGAGACTTTCATGCTCAGCTTAGCGGAGTTGATGCTGACGCGTCTCGGCTATACCGTGCTGACTGCCACCCGTGGGGAAGAAGTGCTGCACATGATCGAGGTTTGGCCGGACCTGAAGATTGATGTGGCGGTCATTGATGTTGTAATGCCGCTGATGGATGGTTTTGAGCTGGCGGAACGGATGCGGAAGATCAGGCCGCGGCTGCCAATTTTATATATGTCGGCATATCCGGAGAAAGCAGAACTTCGGCCAGAACAGACGCGCAGCATTCCATTTGTGCCAAAGCCGTTTACGTCGCTGAAGCTCGCAGGCAAGATTCGAGAAGTGCTCGACTCGCCGCAATCAAGAGCATCCGCGCAAATATAGGCGTCAGTCCTGGAAATACTTCTTCAGGACTCTCGGCAGGCTCGTCACATCGATGGGCTTGGTTATATAGCCATCGCATCCGGCATCCAAGGCTTTCTGTTCATCGCCTTTCATCGCAAATGCGGTGACCGCCACCACCACTATATCTTTTGTCCCCGGATTGGACTTCAGCTGCCGAGTCATCTCCAGACCGTCCATGCCCGGAAGCTGAATGTCGGCTAGAACCAGGCGGGGATGAATCTTCGCGACGATGTCCAGCGCCTCTTCGGCCGTACGCGCCTCATGCACCTGGTAGCCATTTCTAGACAACAAGACGGTCAGAAGCCTAAGGTTTGCGGGTTCATCATCAACCACTAGGATCGATTCGCCGGGCAATATATCGGTCATGATAACCGAAACACAGAACTGAGCGTCACGGAGACACCTCCTTGAAAACAAAGCCGCGCTCGATCGATGCCACTGTCGTTCTAAAACCGGAACAAGAATGATACCGTTACGAGTGCGATTTCGATATTTTTATCAGGTCCACCCTGCCTAGTCAAGGCGTTTGTTCTGAAATCAGAACACAGTCGTGCCGATCGCGGCCGGAAGTCATGGCTGCGGCGGCTGCGCTTCGCGGTTGCGCAGGTATACCGCGCCCGATGCCAGGGTGCGCAGCTTGGCGCGGGTTATATCCAGGGGGACATGTTGAAAGCCGCACTCCGAGGTGAGAAGGAGCCGGTCAGCGGGAAAGTGTTCCAGCGCGGGAGCGGTGCGTGCCGCGATTTGATCGACGGTTTCTATAGTGTCACTTCGCTGGTCGATGACGCCCACCGCGAATTCTCCGCGGAAATCCCAGGCATCCCAAAGCGTCATCATGTCGTAATTCAGCGTGCAGTGTTCCAGCACAACCTGATCGACTCGAACACGCCGAAATGCGTCTATCAAATCGTTATAAGTCGTTGTGTAGGCCCTTTTGCGGTATGCGTTTCCGCAGCACACATGCAGGCCGATGCGCGCGCCGAGACCATCGGTCAGATGGTTCAGCACCTCCGCCCCCCAGATTGCATCTTCCGGAAAGGCGGTCCATGCGGGCTCATCGAATTGAATCAGTTCGCAACCGGCACGCACCAATTGCTCCAGTTCAGGCCGTAGCACCGATGCATAGGCTTCCGCCAATGCGCGGTCGGAGGGATATAGATCCGGTCTGGCATTGTTGGAAAATTTCGCAAGCATGTGGGGGCCGGTGCAAGTCAACTTTACTTCAACGCCGGATGGCGCTGCGTCGCGCGCTACTTTCCAATCGTGCGCCAGTTCGAATCGCGGATTTTCGAGCGGACCTGTGACTTTCGCGATATCGATCCCGAACCCGAGCGGTCCGTACTTTCGATATTCCATCTGGTCGAAGCTGATTCCATCAAGCCGCTTTTGGATAAAGTAATACATGTTCTCGCGGCGGCCTTCACCGTCCGTGACCGTGTCCAGCCCTGCTTCTACTTGGTCTTTTACCGCCCACCGAATGATCTCGTCGGCTTCGCCGCGCGACAACGTGGGTTTCTTCATTGTGTTCCCAGGCTGTTGGGGCCGCGGGTAGCTCCCAGTAACAGTCGTTCGAAATAGCTTCTGTGCCATGTTTTTTAGCGTTCGTTCGCCGCGCTACTATACCAGAGCGGTCCTAAACGCTGCAAAGTCTTGTGGTGCGGGATTGAGACTGGGCCGAGATTCAAGCGGGCGCATTCGGGGTGAAACAGGGTGAGTGCGCCCGCTGTCGTAACGGGGTTTCCCCATTCAACGCAGAGCATCCGGGCTTTGTTCCGTCGATTTTGAATTTTTTTTCCGAGAGATTCAACCGGCCGGCCAGGTCCTAAACATTACGCTCTCCTGCCCGACAGAGCGCGTGTGAATACCCATTTTGGCCAATGGTTTGCAACTGATCCAAGTGAACTCGCCGAGCCGCGGAGGAACGGTTCGGAAACGGCGGCAGAACAGCGCTGGAATGCAGTTCGGATCTTTTTAAGGCGGCGTTAGCGCATTAATCGCACTAATTAAGACCCGTCCGGGGGCATGTTGTTTCCCGTCAGACCCGGCGGCTTAGTCATTCGTCCGCCTTTTGGCCCGCCACTTGAGGTTTCGGTTTAGAGAGCTAAGTATACGTGTGCATAATCGCACTCATATGAAAACGTTTCTGATTGCGGAAAGCGACGCGGCGGTCATCTCGACTATTCGACAGGCGCTCGAACCG
>Ga0207707_10002130_pt1 | contig 17924 bp, 15 predicted proteins | sample KBSC83BmetaG_FD_184336 | JGI IMG/M metagenome (GOLD analysis project Ga0207707, IMG submission 184336) | Corn rhizosphere microbial communities from Kellogg Biological Station, Michigan, USA - KBS C8-3B metaG (SPAdes) (version 2) | ecosystem: Host-associated > Plants > Roots > Rhizosphere ...
AAGCCTGGTACCCCCCACAGGCCAAGACCAGCGGCCCGCGCACGCCGCTCCGCCACCTGCAACCGCTCGACATAGCGCACGTCCGGTGGCACTGTATAGAGTTGCGCCCAGCCGCTGGCCACCATGCGTTCATTGACCAGGGTATCGGCCCGCCAGACCCAGGCCAGCCGCCGGCCGTACCGATCAGTGAGCGACACGTCGCGCTCAAGGCGGACGGTGTCTCCAGGCGGCACCCACCGTGCGAGGTACATGGTCGCGGAGTCGGAAACCGCTCCCTGACCGCGTTCCGGCGCGTCGAACCCGATGGGGCGCACTTTTACTCCATCGGCGCAAGAGAAAGTATCGCCATCCACGATCCTGGCGATGACACACGATGAACTCACCTGCGCCTGAAGCCGTAACAGCGGCAGGACCAGCAGGAGAACCAGGATGGCGCAACGCATGGCTGAAACTCCGCGAGGTCCCGTGCACGTTGTGGACCTGATCGAGCCGCTGCCAGCATCGGCCGAGGAGGTTTTCGCGTGGCACGAGCGGCCCGGTGCGCTCGAGCGCCTCATGCCGCCGTGGGAGGCGGCCGAGGTCCGGCAGCGTATCGGGGGCATCTCAGATGGAGCGCGCACGGTGCTCTCGGTTCCGGTTGGCCCGTTCCGGCTCCGCTGGGTGGCGCGGCATCGGAACACGATCGCTGGCCGGCAATTCGTGGATGAGCAGGTATCCGGTCCGTTTGCCCACTGGATTCATGCGCACAAGATGGTGCCGGTCAGCGGCCATTCATCCTCGCTGCACGATCGCATCGAGTTCACGCCTCCGCTGGGCCGCGCTGGCGGCGTGGCTGCGCCATGGCTCCGGCGGCGGGTGGAGCGCATGCTCCGCTACCGGCATGAAGTACTCCGCGACGAATTTGCGCAAGGCATGCCGGCACGCCGGCTCACCGTCGCGGTGTCCGGCACCACTGGCTTCATCGGCTCGCACCTGGTGGCCGCGCTCACCACGGCGGGCCACACAGTCCGGCGCATCGTGCGGTCCCGGCCTCAGCCTGGCGATATCGTCTGGAACCCCGCGCATGGAGAACTGGATCCCCGCCAACTCGAAGGAGTGAATGCGGTGATCCACCTGTCGGGCGAGAACATCGCCGGACGGTGGACCGCCGAGCGGAAGCGCCGGATCCGGCGGAGCCGCATTGATGGCACGTCGTTGCTCGCGCGAACGCTGGCCGGCCTGCAGCAGAAACCTGACGTCCTGGTCAGCATGTCGGCGGTCGGTTTCTATGGTGATCGCGGCGACATCGTACTCGACGAGCAGGCACTGCCGGGGAGCGACTTTCTGGCCGAGGTCTGTACCGCATGGGAAAAGAGCGCGGACCCCGCTCGCAACGCCGGCATCCGGGTGGTGCATCCACGGCTCGGCCTTGTCCTCTCGCCCGCTGGCGGCGCCCTGCCCCGGCTGGCGCTGCCAGTGCGCCTGGGGCTGGGCGGGCCACTGGGAAGCGGGACGCAATGGGTGAGTTGGGTGGCCCTCGACGATGTGCTGGGATTGCTGCGACACGCCATCGAGCATGACGATCTCACAGGACCGGTCAATCTGGTGGGCGAGCCAGTCCAGAACCGGGAGTTCATGCGCACCCTCGCGCGGCTGCTTCACCGCCCTGCGTTTCTGCCAGCTCCGGCAGTCATGCTCCGGCTGCTGGCGGGAGAGATGGCCGACGCGCTGCTGCTCTCGAGCCAGCGGGTAGTGCCCGCCAAGCTTGCCGCCAGCAGTTACCGGATGCGGTACCCGGAACTGGAGGGCGCGTTGAGGCATGTGCTGGGGGTGAAAGCTGAGAGCTGAGAGCTGAGAGCTGAAGGCTGAGAGCTCCGCCGAGCGCGACGCATGGCCAGTTCCCCCGTGTCTCAGCTCATAGCTCTCAGCCCTCAGCGTCCAGCTATCTTCCCGCCATGCCCGCACCCAACGCCGTCATCCTCCTCTCCGGTGGCATGGACTCCGCCACCGCGGCTGCGCAGGCCCGTGCCGATGGCTTTGTGCTCCATGCGCTCACCGTGCGCTATGGCCAGCGTCACGCCGTCGAGCTGGACGCTGCCCGGCGTGTTGCCCGCTCGCTTGGCGTCGCCGACCATCGCGTGGTGAACGTAGACCTCACCGCTATCGGCGGTTCTGCACTGACGGATACCATCGAGGTACCACTCGATCGCGCCGTGGACGCGATGGGCCAGGACATCCCCGTGACCTACGTGCCGGCCCGGAATACCATCTTTCTCTCACTCGCCCTGGGGTACGCCGAAGTGGCTGGCGCCTTTGATATTTTCATCGGGGCCAATGCGCTGGACTATAGCGGGTATCCCGATTGCCGGCCGGAGTACCTCCGGGCGTTCGAGCAGCTCGCCAACCTGGCCACGCGAGCGGGAGTGGCGGGCACCGGCCGGTTCCGGATTCATGCACCACTGCTCGACCTCACCAAGCGCCAGATTATCGAGCGTGGTGTCGCACTCGGCGTGGACTTCTCGCTCACCCATACCTGCTACGCACCGGATGAATCGGGACGGGCGTGTGGCCGTTGCGACGCCTGCCAGCTGCGGCTGAAGGGATTTCGGGAGGCGGGACTGGTGGATCCGGTAGCGTACGCGGGACTCGCGACTCGTGACTCGTGACCCGTAACTCGCGTCCCGCGTCCCGCGTCCCGCGTCCAACTATATTCCCCGCATGTCCTACGCCGTGAAAGAGATCTTCTACACCCTGCAGGGCGAGGGCGCGCAGTCGGGCCGGCCGGCGGTGTTCTGCCGGTTTGCCGGTTGCAATCTGTGGAGCGGCCGTGAGGCGGATCGGGCTTCAGCCACCTGCACATTCTGCGATACCGATTTTGTCGGCACCGATGGTGAAGGCGGCGGAAAGTTCGATTCTGCCCTGGCGCTCGCGCGCGTGGTCGCGTCCTTCTGGCCGGCGGGCGAGATGGCCCGCCGGTATGTCGTGTGTACTGGCGGGGAGCCGTTGCTGCAGCTGGATGAGCCGCTGGTTGACGCGCTCCACGCCGAAGGATTTGATGTTGCCGTGGAGACCAACGGGACCCAGCAGCCCCCTGCAGGCCTCGATTGGACCTGCGTGAGTCCCAAGGCGGGTGCACCCCTGGTGGTGACCTCGGGCGACGAGCTGAAGCTGGTGTATCCCCAGGAGGATGCCCAGCCGGAGCGGTTCTCCACGCTGGACTTCTCTCACTTTTTCCTGCAGCCCATGGACGGACCTCACCTGGCCGACAACACCCGTACTGCCATGGCGTACTGCCTGGCCCATCCGCAGTGGCGCCTCAGCCTTCAGACTCACAAGCTTCTCGGCATCCGGTGACGTCCTCGCGGCGCCCCTCCACCCTCACCAGGCCCGCATGCCCGCGTATTCCGATCGGCTGAGCCATGCGTTCGCGTTCTCGGCCAAGCACTATGGCGCCCGCCGGCCGGCCGTCAACGCCATGGCATACCTCGCCCACCCCGCCAACGTCGCCGTGATTCTTGCGCGGCACGATGCCGACGAAACCACACTGGTCGCCAGCGTACTGCATCATGTCCTGGAAGAGGTCATCGGCGGACAACGCGCCGGGCTGGAACAGAAGATCAAAGAAAAATTCGGCCCGGTGCCGCTGGCGATTGCCAGAGAGGCGCTGGAGCCCCGCTATGACGCCTCCGGCGCCGAGCGCCCGTGGCCGGCGAGCCGCCAGGCGTACCTGCTGATCCTGGCGGATGCATCGCCCAGGGCGCTGGACATCTGCGCCGCGGACGAACTGCAGCGCTGCGGCGACTTGTCGGCCACCATCAGGCGACTCGGTGCCGAGTATGTGCATGCGGCCAACCGGGCGACGTCCGAACAGACCATGTGGTGGTACCGCACGCTGATCGAGCAGCTCTCCGCGAGGGAAGACTGGCCGGCTCGTGCCCTGCTCGATGAACTGCGCCATGCCAGCGCCACGCTGCTGCGCTGCCTCAGGCCCTTCGGAGATTCCGCATGACTGGACGTGCCGCCCTGCTTGCCGTGACCATCGCCACGACCCTGGCGGGCTGCATGCCGCCACCGCCCGCGGCGGTTCGTCCGCTCCGCTTCCTCTCCATCAACGACGTGTACGTGCTCGACACGCTGAGTGATGGAACCGGCGGTCTGGCCCGGGTCAGCACGGTGCGAACTCGCATCGGCGCCGAAGGCCCGGTGCTCTTTGTGCTGGCGGGGGATCTGCTCTCGCCCAGCCTGCTGAGCAAGTACTACCACGGGCGCCAGATGGTGGCGACTTTGAACGCGGCCAAGCTCGACTACGCCACATTCGGCAATCACGAATTCGAGCTGGCGCGTGATACGCTCGTGGCTCGGATCGCAGAATCGAAGTTCAAGTGGATTTCGGCCAACTGCGTGGAGGCGTCGGGCGCGGCGTTCCCGGGAGTCGCCAGCTGGGACACGCTGCGGATGCAGGGAACGCTGGTGGGGATTTTCGGGCTGACGATCCAGGAAGATTACCGGCCCTACGTGCGCTGCACCAATCCCGACAGCGCGGCCCACACTGCGATTGATACGCTCAAGACGATGGGGGCGAAATTCATCGTCGCCCTGACCCACCAGAGCCTGGCGGCCGACCAGGCGATGCTCCGCCGCGAGCCGGCCCTCGACCTGGTCCTCGGCGGACATGAGCATGAGCGCCACGACGTGCTGGTTGACAGTCGTCACGTGCTCAAGGCGGATGCGAATTCCCGGAGCGCGCAATTCATGACGGTGTGGGGCGCGGCGGGCGCGTGGCGCCAGGCTGCGACACTCGTGGTCATTGACGGACGCATTCCGCTGGATACCGCGGTGCAGGCTGTGGTCACAGCATGGCAGGACAGCCTCAAGGCCAGGCTGGGACCGGAAACCACCATCGGCACTGCGGTGGAGCCCATTGACGCGCGTGACGCAATCTCCCGCAACCAGGAGAGCCCGATCGGCGATCTCGTGACTGACGCGATGCGTTCCGGCACTGGTGCCGACGTCGCGCTGCTCAATGCCGGCACGCTGCGTCTGGACGATATCATCCATCCGGGTCCGGTCACCAATTACACCACTGAGTCGCTGTTTCTCTTTGCGGACGACGCACGCACGGTGACCTTTCCGCTGACCGGTGCCCGACTGCGGACTCTGCTGGAACACGGCGTCGAGAGTGTGGGGTCAGGGCCGTTTCTGCAGGTGTCCGGTGTGCGGTTCACCTATAACCCCGGCGCCGCTGCCGGCCAGCGCATCCAGGGGCCGCTGCTGCGGCCCGACGGCAGCGTCATCCGTCCGGATGAGACCGTGACCGTTGCCTTTGATGTCTATCCCGCATGTGAATCCGGAGATGGATACCATGTTCCGGAAGCGGTCGAAGCATGTCGCACGTGGGAGCAGGCGCCGCGCGGCGCCGACCTGCTGCACCGCTACGTCCAGGAACAGCTCGGTGGAAAGATCTCGGTGCCTCCGGCCGGACGGATTACCAAGGCCGGCTCCTGAAAAACACAATTCCCGGCGGGCAAATTGCCCGTCCGGGAAAGGATAGCCTTAGCTGATTTTCATGACCCAGGCAGCAAGGCTTGAATTCCCTGGGGCCCCGAAGGGCTATGTCCTTGGCGGTAAACATAGCAAACGCAGCGGCTTGACGCAACCTCGAAGCTCCCCTGAGGGCACGCTTTTCGCTATCTTCCCGCCCATGGTCTTGCCTCAGCCGTCCCCGCTCACTGCCATTCCCAGTGCGTTCGCCGCCGCCTGCCGCATGTCGCGGACAGAAGGCGAGCTGTTCGAGCGTTGCCGGGCTGTGCTCACGCGACGGTTCGAGAGCGAGAATATCTGGTTCGAGCTTGCCCATCCGGATGGTCAGCTCGAGCGCATCGGGCCGTCTGCCGGTGCCGAGGAATCACAGGAAGTGGCGCGGCTGGCGAGCGGATCCACCGAAGTGGCGATTCGGGCCTCGCGCGAGACGGCAGACGAATTGCGCGGCATCGCCATGCCCCTTGCGCTCGGCCTCAGCGTTGTCTTCGAGCTCCGTGCCATTCTGGTGGACCGGCAGACGGCCCTCGACGATGCCGCCTTCCAGCTGCAGGCCCTCCGCCAGGTGGCCCGGCTCCTCTCGTCGGTGCACTCGGGGGCGGAGACCGAGCAGCTCATTCTCGACTTCATGGCGGAAGTCTTTTTCGCCTGGTGGGCGTGCCTGTTCCGTCCGCAGGGCGAGCACTATGTCCCTACGGTGTTCCGTGCCCGGAACGACCGGGCGGAATGTGCCAGCATGGTTCGCACCGACCTGGACGAGGCGCTCCCTACCGGCAGCGCATCGGTCGGGGTGGATGACATTGCGCTGGCGCGGCTGGTGGGCAGCGAGGCGCGGCTGGTGGTCCCGCTCGATGCCGGCGCCGAGCGCATGGCCGTCCTGGTGCTGGGACCGCGCATCAGCGACAAGCCGTATGGCGCACCTGAGCTCGAGCTGGCCGGCACCCTTTCCTTCGCGGCGGCCATCGCGCTCAAGAACGCCGAGCTGGTGGAGCAGCTGCACAGCGCGGCCACCACCGACGAACTCACGGGACTCTACAACCGCCGCGCCCTCGAGGACCGCCTTGCAGCCGAGATCTCTCGGAGCCTCCGCCACCAGCTGCACACCAGCGTGCTGCTGCTCGATCTCGACCGGTTCAAGGTGGTCAACGACACCCTGGGCCACGCCGCCGGTGACCGCCTGCTCCGGCTCATCGCCGGGATCTTGCACCAGCAGTGCCGCACCCTCGACGTGGTGGGCCGGCTGGGCGGCGACGAGTTCCTGGTGATCCTGCCCATGACGACACCGGCAGAGGCCCGGATCTACATCGGGCGTGTCGAGCGGTGCATCCGTGAACTGCACCAGCTGCACCCGGAGTTCGGCTACTGTACCATGAGCATCGGCATCGCCGAGTCGCCCCGGCACGGCACCACCGTGAGCAGCATGCTCGCCGCCGCGGACAAGGCGCTGTACAAGGCCAAGCGCGGCGGGCGGGACGCGGTCGAGGTGGCGGACGACTGAACCGACCATGGACACTGAATTCGTCCTGCTGGGCGACGCGCTGTGGCTCGACTTCGTGAATACCGCGGCGGAAACCGGTGCGCGACCAGACACGATGCCGGATCTTGCCGCCTATCACCGGTGGACCAAGGCATGCCGGCTGCCGTCCGATGCGGATGCAGTTGAATTCACGACGGTCCGCCGGGTGCGAGCCCGGCTCGCGCTGCTGGCCGAGGCACTCATTGACGGCACACCATCGCCATCCCGCGCCATCACCACACTGAACCAGCTGCTGCAGCGCCGGCCCGGCCACGAGCATCTGGTGCGGGAGTCCGGCAAGTGGCAGGTGCGTTTCCTGCCGGCGCAGGCGCCGGCGGCGCTGGTGGCCATCGCCCGGTCGGCGGCGGCCACGCTGGCCGAAACCGACGTCGTGCTCCGCCGCTGCGCCAGCGCCGGGTGCCGGCTGCGCTTTCAGGACAGCTCCCCCTTCCACGACCGCTACTGGTGCACCCCGCTGCGGCCCTGCAGCGGAGTGCCGGTGGAGCGTCGCCGGGGCCAGCTTCGGTGAGCACGCCGTTCGCCGGAGGCCTGGTCACCGACCCCGCAGGGTTCTTCCAGCGGGTCGAAGTGGCCCTGGGCGCCCGCTACCGTCCCGAGACGATCGTCGCCGCATCGCGGGAGCGGGTACTGTTCCGCGCCGAGGATCTGCTGCTCAAGCGGCAGGTAAGCCTGCGCATCAATTTCTTTTCCGACGAAGCCATCCGGTCGTGGTTCATGCGCGAAGCCGAAGCGCTGGCGCAGTTGAGCCACCCCGCCATCCGCTCGCTCTACGACGCCGGCGTGACCGGTGACATCGCGTATCGGGTGGGCGCGTGGATCGAGGGCGAAGGGCTCACCGAGGCATTGCGTCGTGGTCCCCGCCCGATTCCGGTGGTCCACACCCTCGCACGTGACCTGCTCGGCGCGCTTGAGCATGCCCACACCAACGGCATCATCCTGCGCCGGCTGGTGCCCACCTCGCTGCTGATCACCCATTCGGGCCACGGCACGGTAACCGATGCCCGCTTCGCCAGCTGGACTCTGCCGGCGGTGCCGCCTGGCGTGAAGCCTGACGGTCTCGAGTTCATGGCGCCCGAGGTGCGGGACGGCCAGGTGGGCGACCCCGCCAGCGATATTTTCGCCGCCGGCGCGCTGCTGTATTACGCGCTGACCGGTGTGGAGCCGCCGCTGGATCCCTCGCGCGTGCGGCCACCCAGCGACCTGCGCCCCATGACGCCACGTGCGATGGAACGGGTGGTGCTCCGGGCGTTGTTGCCGGTGCCGAACGACCGCTATCTCAACGCGGTGGAAATGATGGAGGACTTTGCCAGCGACGCTGGATCGTTCGAGATGCCGGCAGTCAGCGCACCGCAGCCCGCGGGCGGCCCGGAAGACAGGGCCCGGTGGGAGAAGCGGCTGCGCCGCGCGCTGGGTGATGACTATGAGCTGCTCTCGCTGCTCGGCACCGGCGGGTTCGGCAGCGTGTACCGGGTGCGCGACCTGCACCTCGAACGTGAGGTCGCGCTCAAGGTGCTGCACCCGCTGCTCACCCGCGATCCCGAAGTGGTGGAGCGGTTCCGGCGGGAGGCGCAGCTGGCGGCGCGGCTCAACCACATGAACATCGTGAACATCTACGACATCGGCGGTCGTGCCGGCCTCATCTGGTACACCATGGAGCTGATCGAGGGGCCCAGTCTCGCGCAGCTGGTGGAGCGCGATGGCCCCATGCCGATCGCCCGGGTGCTGCGGCTGCTGCGCGAGGCGCTCTCGGCGCTCGCGCATGCCCATGGCCTGGGACTGGTGCACCGCGACATCAAGCCGGAGAACATGCTGATCGAGCGCGACGGCGCGCTCCGGATCACCGACTTCGGGCTGGCGCTCGCGCTGCGCGGCATGGGCAAGTACGGCGGGGCGACCAGCCAGAGCGGCACGCCGCAGTTCGCCAGTCCGGAACAGCTGCTGGGCGAACGGGTGGACCAGCGCAGCGATCTCTACAGCCTGGCGGCGGTCGCCTGTTTTGCCCTGCTGGGCGTCCCGCCGTTCGGTGGGGTCACCCCGGAGCAGGTGCTGGCACGGCAGACCACCCGGCAGCTGCCTCAACTCCGCGAGACACGACCGGATGTGAGCGAAGAGCTTGAGCGCGTCCTCTTCCGCGCGCTGGAGCCGGAAGTCGAGCGCCGGTTCCCCTCGGCCGCCGAGTTTCTCCAGGCCCTCAACCGCGCCACGGCCAACGCGGCGCATCCCCGGGGTGACTGGGCCCGGGCTGCCGCGCGCTGGCTGCGCTTCCCGCCACCCACGGACTGACCTCTTGACGGCGGTGGCATAACATGCAAATTGTATCCCGGTTTGACCCGGCCCCCACGGCGTGACCCCTGAAGACCACTCCACGCTTCGGACCCACCGCTGATCGGGTCAGCAAGTGACTCATGACGCAGGATTCGCCTGCGCCCATGAGCAACCGCGGCTCTCATTCTGGGAGCGGCGGTGCGGCACAACCAACACGGAGTAGAGTAGCATGGCTCGCACGACTGGCACGGTGAAATGGTTTAATGACGCCAAGGGCTTCGGCTTCATCACGCCCGAAAACGGGGACAAGGATTGCTTTGTCCATCACACCGCCATCAAGATGGACGGCTTCCGGACGCTCGCCGAGGGCGAGCGGGTGGAGTTCGACATCGTGCAGGGTGCGAAGGGCCCCGCAGCGGAAAACGTCACCAAGCCCTCCTGAAGCTCGGGAGAGGTGACGCAGAAGGGGCGGCCAACTGGCCGCCCCTTCTGCTTTCCGGTCCGGCGCGCGCCTACTTGTGGCGGTAGGTGACGCGGCCCCGGGTGAGGTCGTATGGCGAGAGCACCACGCTGACGCGGTCGCCCTCGAGCACGCGGATCTTGAACTTGCTCATCTTCCCCGCCGCGTACGCGAGGATGGTGTGGCCGTTGTCCAGCTGGACGCGATAGTTGCGATCCGGCAGAACCTCGGTCACCACGCCTTCCATCTCGATGCCTTCTTCCTTCGCCATTCGGTCACTCCCACAGGGTCAAGAATGCGCGACCCGGCCGCCGGCCGGGCCCCGAAACTGGGACAACAGTCGCATGTTCGGCGCCGGAAGGCAACGGATCAGGCCGCCGCCTGGAGCGAGTCCCGCAGAACGTCCATCCGGTCCTCGACCAGCGCCACCAGGGCGGCCAGGTCGCCGGCATCGAAGGTAAACCGGACTCCCGCAGCGCGATACAGCTCCGGCAGCGGCCGAGTCGCACCCAGCGCCAGGCCTGCCCGGTAATTCCGCACTGCGGCGGACCGGTCCGCCAGCGCATTGCGCCAGACCTGCAGGGCCCCGATCTGGGCAATGCCATACTCGATGTAATAGAACGGGTAGAGGAAGATGTGGAGCTGGCGATACCACCGCGCCACCCGCTCCGCCTCAAGGCCGCTCCAGTCCACGCCCCGTTCGAAGCGAGCACGGATCTCCAGCCAGGCGCGGTCACGCGCATCGGCGTCGTGGCCCTCGCCGCTGGTATAGATCCAGGTCTGAAAGGCATCCACCGATGCCACGTGCGCCAGCGTCACCAGCACGTCTTCCAGGTGCTCCAGCTCGGCGCTCTCGGCGCCCTGCGCGTCGTAGAACCCCGCCGGCGACGCCAGAAATGGCGCGGCGAGCAGCTCCATGGACATGGACGCGAGTTCGGCGGACTCGGAGCCAGGATGGCGCTGCCAGATGTACGGCAGGTGGTGCGCCTCCAGCGCATGGAACGCGTGACCGGCCTCATGCAGCAGCGTGGTGACATCCTCCTCGACACCCGACGCGTTCATGAAAATGAACGGACGTCCGCTGTGGTGCAGCGTATCGCAGTAGCCGCCGGGCGCCTTGCCCTTGCGGCTCTCGAGATCCAGCAATCCCTCGTCCATCATCCGCTGAAAGTGCGCGCCCAGGGCCGGATCCACCCGTTCGAACGCGCGCCGCGCCCGGGCCGCCAGCTCGGCGCCGTTGGAGAACGGCGCCCCGGCTTCATCGCGCCAGGGATCTACCGCCGTGTCCCACGGCCGCAGCTGCGGCAATCCCAGGCGCTCGCGCCTGGCCTCCAGCGCGCGACCCACCGCCGGCACGACAGCGCGCTCGATCGCGGCATGCAGCCGCTCGCAATCGCCTGGCGTGTAATCGAAGCGGTACTTGGCCGGAAAGATGAAATCGCGGAAGTTGGCGAAGCCGGCATTGTGCGCCACCCGCTGCCGCAGCTCATACTGCTGGTCGAAGATCGCCGCCAGCTCGCTGCGCTGCTCGATGTACGGCTCGGACAGCGCGTGGAAGGCACGCTCGCGCACCGCGCGGTCCCGGGCCTTGAGAAAGGGCTGGAGCCGGGGCAGCGGCAGGCGCTCGCCTTCCCAGTCTGCCATCATGCCACCCACAATCCGGCGATAGCCGGTAGCCAGCTCCTCCAGGCGTGCCTGCAACGGGACGTTGGCTTCCCGGAAGATGTCGCTGTCGGTCTGGAAGCGCCGAAGCGTGGTCTCCAGGCCCGGGCGGTCGAGGCCTGCGGCCAGCAGGAGCCGCGCAGCCGCCACGCTCTGTTCCTCCGCCCGCGGCATCACCTCGCTGGAGAAGCGCAGATGGGCCGCCTCCTTGTCCGGGTTGCCGGTATCAAGGGTATGCGCAATCATGGCCCGGGACGCTGCCTCGGTGAGCAGCGACTCGAGGTCAGACCAATACGCCAGCCACCGATCCAGGCTCGCGTCCGCCAAGGGCTCGGCCAGAAGGGCGGCATAAAAGGGCTCGATGTCGCTCCAGGCGGCACTCGACCATGCCGCTGGCGTGACAGGCAATTCCGGAAACGTCACGATCACTCCTCAGGGGTTGCAGCCCGGTAAAATAGCGTCATGTCGGCACCGGTGTCTCGCCGGTGGCCGCATCGAATGAGGCTGGCGCCTTCTCGACCCCGAACGACAGCAGCGTCACGAAGCCCACGGCCGCCGCCGCCAGATAGAACGGCCAGCCATGGCCCAGCGACTGAAAGGCCTTGTTGCTGGCCACCGGGCCGATCGAGCGGGCCACACCCGCGAAGGTCTGCGCCACACCCATGGTGACGCCCAGCTCGGCGCGGGACACCTTGCCCGAAAGGAGCGACGTCGTGCTGGGAAACAGGAGCGCGGTCCCGATTGGCACCAGCGGCATGATGCCGATGGCCAGCACCCAGATGTTGCTGGTGGCCGGATAGAGGGCAAACCCGGCGATCAGGACCACGCAGCCGAGCCGCATGGTGCCCCGCTCGCCCAGCCGGTCCACGATAGGCCCGAGCAGCACCACCCGCATGATGAGCGAGAGCGCGCCGAAGTAGGTAAGGAAGTAGCCGAAGGTGCGTTCGTTGACGCCGTATTGCGCCTGGAGAAAAATCGGCAGCACCCCGTTGAGCGAGGCAAAGGCGAGCATGCCCGCGCCATAGATCCAGATGAGGCGGGATACCGGCATGCGCGGATGCAGGAAGGCCTGCAACGCCGGGGCAAACAGTGAACGCTCGGGGCCGGACGTCTTCCGGCCCAGTTCCTTCTTCGACTCCGGGAGCCAGCGCCAGGCGAAGATCGCGTTGGTGAGGCAGAGCGCCGCCGCGATCAGGCCCGGCGCGTGGGTGCCGAGCCGGCCGGCCAGGGTTCCGAGAATGGGCCCGACGATGACCCCGGCGGAGCTGGCGGACGACAGCCAGCCGAGGGCACGGGCCCGGTCCGACGGACGCACGGTATCGGCCACGTACGCCTGGGCCACGCCGGTGGTGCCGCCGCCCGCCCCCTGCACCAGCCGCGACACGAACAGGAGCAGCAGCGAGTTGGCAAAGCCGAAGACGACGTATGCCGCCGCCGCCGCGCCCAGGCCGATGAGCAGCGCGGGCCGCCGGCCATAGCGATCGCTGACCCGGCCCCATAGCGGCGCGGACACCAGCTGCGCGATGGAAAACGCGGCGAGAATCCACCCGACCTGGGTGGGCGTCGCGTGCATGTTCAGCGCATAGAACGGCAGCACCGGCAGGACCAGCATGAAGCCGATCATGTCAATGAACGCCACCGCGATCAGCACGGTCAGCTGGCGGAATTGTTCCCGCTGGTTGCCCCGCGACCGGCTCATTCGACTCTCCGCTGCCCGGCACCGAGCGCAAAGACCGCCGCACTGACCAGCATCAGCACCACGCCGTAGGCCGCGGCAACACCGACATCCGATTGCCGGAGACTGGAGAGAATTTCGAGGGACACGGGACGAGTGTCATAAGTGTACAGCACGATCGAAGTCACGAAATCCCCGAAGGCAGTCACAAAAGCGAGCGTCGCGCCCGCGACGATCGCGGGCTTGAGCAGGGGCAAGGTCACGCGGCGGAGGGTCCGGAGCCGCCGCGCCCCGAGCGATGCGGACGCTTCTTCCAGCGATGGGTCCAGTCCCCGGAAGCCGGCGAGAATGGCTCGGCTCGCGATGGGGAGATTGCGAATCAGGTACGCCAGCGGGAGCAGCCAGAGGGTGCCCACCAGGACGAACCGGAGCGCGAGGGGCTGGTGCACACTGAATGCGGCCGCGAGCGCGATGGCGAACACTGTGCCCGGCACCGCCCACGGCACGGTGAGCAGGCCTTCGATCAGGCGGCGCCCCGGGGCTCGCCGCCGCACGGTGAGCATGGCCGCGACGATGGACACGGCCAGCGCGCCGATTGTTGCCGCGGTCGCCATCCACAGGCTGTTGACCAGTGGCCGCGCGCGGACCGGGTCATGCAGCAGGGTGACATAGTTGGCCAGCGTATAGGCCGGCGGCAGCGGCTCGGTGGTCCAGGTGCCCACCGGCACGAACGAGACCAGCAGCAAGGTCAGGTGGGGCAGCAGCAGCAGAATGGCCAGGGTCCAGCCGGCGACCGCGATGCCGGCCCGGAGCGCCGGGCTTTGCACCGGCACCGGCCGCGGAGCCACGCCCTTGGAGCCACCAGTCATGTCCGAGCGGTCGGAGCGCTGCAGCAGCCAGAGTCCGGCGAGCGCCAGCAGCGTGAGTGCGATCGTCTCCACCATGGCGAGGCCATCCTCGCCGTTGAGGCGGGTGGATACGATCTGGGTGGTCATGACCCGGAACCCGCCGCCGAAGATGTATGGAGCGCTGAATGACGCGAGCGCCGTCATGAACGTCAGCAGCGCGGCCCCGACCAGCTGCGGCCGCAGCAGCGGAACCACCACCCGGCGCAGGGTGCGCACCCGGCCGGCACCCAGACTGGCGGACGCCTCCCACACGGAGGCATCAATGCCCGCGAGCCCGGCCCGCACAAACAGGTAGAAATACACGTACATCGAGTAGGCATGCACCAGCAGGATGGCGCCGGCGCCCTGCAGCCGCCAGGGAGCCTGCTCCAGCGAAAAGACCCGGCGTACCAGGTGGGCTATGAATCCGGATTCGCCAAAGAGGAAAATGAACGACACCACGCCGACCAGCGGCGGCAGCACCGCCGGCAGCGCAACCATCGCACCCAGCCAGCGACGCCCCGGAAAGTCATAGCGCTCGAAAAAGAACGCGAGCGGAATCCCGATGAGCGCCGCGAGCACCACGCTTGCCACCGCGATCCAGAGACTGCCCAGCAGCGCCGCTATTTCGGTCGGGCGAGCCAGGAACTCGCGCACGTACACCAGCGTCCAGCCGCCGCTCTCCCGCAGCCCGCCAAGGAGGGTGAGCACCAGCGGGTAGGCGACCAGCCAGGCAAGAATCGCCGCCAGCAGGATTCCCTGCCAGCGACGCTGCGGCCGCATCACCCGGCGCCCTCCTCTCGAAAGAGGTGCAGCCCGCCGTCACCGCGCCGGGTGGGTGCCATGCCGACCTCCATGCCAGCCTGCGCGGCGGCCGGGGGCCCGGCAACTTCCACCGACCGCCCGTCCGCCAGCGTCACCAGATAAGCCGCGCCCGAGCCCGTGAAGCGTCGCCTGGACACTGTCCCGCGCAGGGTCGCTGGTCCCGGCGCCGTGAGGTAGAGCGCTTCGGGGCGGGCATAGAGCCACGCCGCGCCCGGCTCGGTGGCCGCGTGGCTGCCCGGAACTTCCCATCGCAATCCGTGCAGCTCGACGATCACGCCGTGGGCGGTGCGGCCGACGATCGTCACCGGCAATGCGCTGGAGCGACCGATGAACCGCGCCACGAAGGGCGATGCAGGATGCGCGTAGAGTTCTTCGGGAAGCCCGGCCTGTTCCAGCCGGCCCAGACGGAGGAGCGCCACGCGGTCGCCCAGGTCGAACGCTTCGTCCTGCTCATGGGTAACGAAGACGGCGGTGATCCCCAGGCGGTGGATCAGGTCACGCAATTCGGCGCGGGTGTGTTCCCTGAGGGCAGGATCGAGATTGGACAGCGGTTCATCGAGCAGCAGGACCCTGGGCTCGGGCGCGAGGGCGCGGGCCAGCGCCACCCGCTGCTGCTGCCCCCCCGAGAGCTGGCTGATCTGCCTGCCCTCATAGCCGGCGAGGTCAACCAGCTCCAGCGCCGCCGTGACCCGCCGTGTGAGATCGGAGCCCTGCACACCCAGCGATTCGAGCCCGTAGGCCACGTTGGCCGCGACATTCAGGTGCGGGAACAGCGCATAATGCTGGAACACCATCCCGAAGCGCCGCTCTGCCGGCGCGAGCCGGGTGACGTCCTCGCCGTTGACGAGCACCGTCCCGGCGTCCGGCTGCTCGAATCCCGCCAGCAACCGCAGCAGGGTGGTCTTGCCGCTGCCGCTTGGCCCGAGCAGGGCCAGGATGCTCCCGGCCGTGACGTCGAGCGAGACGTCCGTCAGCGCCGCCACATCGCCGAATCGTTTGGAAAGTCCACGCAGCTCCAGCGCCGCGCCGCTGCCGCTCACTGCGTCATCCGCGCGCCGGTATTTCTCACGTGCTGGTCCCAGTAGGACATCCATGCATTCCCGTCTCGTGCGAGCTGGCCCCAGTCCATCGGTGCGGCCACCATGGTCCGCTCCACCTCCGTCACCCAGGCCGGGACCATCTCCGGCGGCAGGTCGTGACGCGCCGGCAGGCGGAACACCTTGGCCGCCGTCAGCGCGACCGCTTCCTTGCTCCCCACGTAGTCAATGAACACCCTGGCCGAATCGGCGTGACGCGCACCGCGCACCAGGCCGATGGCATCGTCAATCACCGCGGTGCCGCTGCTGGGGAAGGTGTACCCGAACGGCAGTCCCTTGCCCTGGCTGATCAGAATGTCCGGGAGGTCCCACAGCGTCACCAGGCCCTCCCGTCGCGCCAGTTTCTCGTCCAGCACCGCTGGATTGAGCGTATACGCCGTGGTTTGTGCATCCAGCCGCCGAAGCCAGTGCATCGCGGCCGTGGTGTCGCCGGTCTCCCGCAAGCTGCGCTGGATGATCAGTCCCCAGATGGCCCGCATGGTCCCGCTCGCCATCGGGTCGCGAATCAACACTTTGTCGTGCCACTTCGGTTCCAGGACATCGTCCCAGTCCTTCGGGGCCGAGTCGGCTGGCACGGCGTCACTGTTGTAGGCGATGACCGCGGGCGTCTGATATACCGGATAGTAGAGCTCATCCGGATTGACGCCGCTGGGCCCAACTGCGCCAGCCCAGTCAGGCCGGTAGGGCTGCAGCAGGGAATCCTGGATGCCGCGGTCGAAGATGGACGTCGGTCCGCCGAACCATACGTCGGCCTGGGGATTGACCCGTTCGAACCGAAGCCGGTCGAGGATCTCCTGGCTGCCCATGTCGAGCCAGCGCACGTCAATGCCGGGGTGCAGCCGCTCGAACTCATGCTCCAGCAGGATGAGCTGGTCGCGGCCGTGGGGGGAGTAGACAACAACCGGCGTGCGGCCATCGCCGCACGCCGTCAGGAGCACCAGCGTCAGGAAGGCAAGGCGACATCTCACGGAACCGGCACGCTCCGCAGGGCCAGCAGGTTGGCGAACAATCGAAATGCACCGGGCACCCCGGCGGGCAACTCGCGGAAGAATGACAGGCCGGTGTACACGTAACGACCCCGCCCCACGCTGGCCACCAGCAGCGAGCCGCGCATTGGCGCCTCGCCCGGGTCGTGCATCGCGAGCAACGGCGTGTACCCGTCATCCCAGGTGTGGGCAAAGTAGAGCCCGCGCTCCTGAATCCAGTGATCCCAGTCCTGGGCGGTGATCCGGTTGGGCGTAGTGAATGCCGGCGCGGACGGATCCAGCATCGTCACCGGCGAATGCTCGTCGGTAACCCGGTCGTGCGGGCTCGCGATGGTGAGCGGCAGCGCCGCGTAGCCCCCGCGCACAAACTGGTATTGCTGGTATTGAACCAGCAGCAGCCCTCCCGCCTTGACGTAGTCCATCAGCCGGCGGTTGTGCTGCACCAGCGCCGGATCCACTTCATACGCGCGCGGACCCACCACAATAGCGTCGTAGCGCGACAGGTCGCCGGTCTCGAGTGCGGTCGAATCCAGCAGCTCGATGGGAAAACCCGCGGCGCTGAGTGACTCCGGCACCCGGTCGGCGGCACCGCGGATGTAGCCGATACGAGTCAGCCGCGGAATGGCCAGGTCAGCGACGACCACGGCCACCGTGGCCGGCTGAACCCAGCTGCGCGGCCGGACATGTTCATACTGCAGCGAGCGCTGGCCGGCATCGAACCGCCGGCCAGCACGGGTCACGGCCACCGCCCGGAAGGCATAGCGGCCAGGCCGGGCCGATGCCGGGATGGTCACGTCAAAGCTGAAGTTGTCGCGCTCGTCTTCCTGCGTGAACGCAAATGACTGGCCGGCTGGCCTGGGCCATCCGTCCGGCACCTCGATGGCCAGCGAACCCCGCAGGGTGTCACGCGCCGCGTGACTCAGCGAGACCGTGAGGCGCAAGTGATGTTCGGCGCCGCTCGGCAGCAGCACGGTGTCCCGATCCACCTTGACGTCCAGTGGTTCCCGCACCTC
>Ga0207707_10002133_pt1 | contig 17911 bp, 17 predicted proteins | sample KBSC83BmetaG_FD_184336 | JGI IMG/M metagenome (GOLD analysis project Ga0207707, IMG submission 184336) | Corn rhizosphere microbial communities from Kellogg Biological Station, Michigan, USA - KBS C8-3B metaG (SPAdes) (version 2) | ecosystem: Host-associated > Plants > Roots > Rhizosphere ...
CAATTGCTGCTGCTTGCGGATCATGTCGTCGAGCTCGTTGAGCGCCTGCTCCATGTCGCTGTCGCCGCTCTGGCCGGGCTGCGCCATCTGCAGGTTTTCAAGCATCTGCTGCAGTTGTTCGAGCAATTGCTGGGCGGCTTCCTTGTCGCCCTGGCGCGACAGCCGCTCCATGCGGTCGATCATGTTGTTGAGGTCCTGCTGACGCAGCGTCCTGGTATTCTGATCGAGCGGCCGGGCGAGCTGCTGCGGATTGTTGCGGAACTGCTCGGCGAGCTGGCGCATGTAATTGTCCAGCGCCTGGCGCAGATCCTGCGTCAGCTTCTTGATCTCCTCGTCGCTGGCGCCGCGCTCCAGCGCCTGCTTCAGCGCGTCCTGCGCCGCGCGCAAGGCCTTGTCGACGTCGGTAATGTTGCCGTCCTCGATGGTGACGGCAAGCGCCCAGAGGCTCGCAACCACCTCGCGCAGCTCATCGTCGCTGCGCGCCGCCTCGAGCTGCCGCGTCAGGCTGTAGAGGCCGAGATATTGTCCGCCCTCCGGCATGAACATTTCCGGCGCGATCATCAGCGCGTCGAGCGCGGTGAAGACCTCGGAGTTCTTGTTGGCGTCGAGCGCAAGGTTGCGGCGCTGCTCGATCAGCGCGCGTGCCAGGGGCTTGGTGAACAGCCGCTCCGGCAGGCGCATCTTGAACGGCTCGCTCTTGCCCTCGTTGCCGGCCTCGTCCTTGGCCGTCAGCGTCAGCATGACGTCGGCGCCGGCATAGGGGTCTTCAGAGAGATCCTTCACAGTCTGGCCGACGCCGTTGCGGGTGCGCGCGTTCGGCAGCACCAGCGGAAACTGCGGCGGCGTGAACAGCGGCCGCGCAGCCGGCGCGCCCTCGGCCGGACGCGCCGCGAACTGGGCGCGCGCTTCGGTGACGCCGTAATCGTCCTCGATCTTGTAGGCCATCTGCAGCGAGCCGCGGGCCTGCCGCTCCGGATCCTTCGCCAGCGAGATCGTCGGCGGGCGGTCGGGGGTCGCGGTGAATTTCCATTGCGGCTGGCCCGAGGGGGCGCGCACATGCACGGTGCCGTCGCCCGCGATGGCGAAATGCTTTTCGTTGGTGCCCTTGGGCGCCTGTTCGGTCGGCGCGGTCTCGGTGACGCCGCCGCCCGCGATCACGTCGAGCGTGCCGCCTGAGGAGCGCACGATCAGCGTCGAGCCGGTCGGCACCGGCAGCGGCCCGGACATCGGCAGCGCGGCGGCTTCCTTGTTGGCGGCCGAGAGGATGATCGGCGGCTTGCCGGTATAGAGCGGCGGGGTCACCCAAGCATCGACGCGGATATTGGCAGGCGCCAGCACGCCGTTCCAGTCGAACGCCGCGGCAACGCGCAACGCCCGTTCATCGCCTGCGGCAAAGAAGGTTGCGACCAGCATGACCGCGACAAGGCCGCGCAGCGCCCAGGGATCGTAGAGCCGCAGCCGCGGCGACGGGAGGCCGGCGCGGATGCGCCTGAGGGAAGCCAGCGTGCGCTCGCGCTGCGCCTGCCACAATGCGAGCGCGACCGGGTCCTGCGTCGAGAGCGTGTCCGTGAGCGTGGTTGCCGGGCGATGCGCGATGCCGGAGCCGCGGTCGAGACGGCTCAGGCCCTGCTCGCGGCTTGGCCAGCGGAACCAGACCAGCGGCAGGCTTGCGGCCAGCGCGAGCAGCACGAACAGGCCAAGCCCGATCGCGCGCGCGAGTGACGGCACCGCCAGCCAGAGGCCGGCCCAGGATGCCACCAGGAACAATCCGGTCACGGTGAGCAGCCGCGCCAGATGCGGCCAGGCGCCTTCCCACGCCAGCGCCAATTTTGCCCGCCGCAGGGCCTGCGTCAGCTTGAGCCGTGCAACGGCTTCCGTGGTGCGCTCCGAGGTATTCCTGGCCTCGTTCGGATCGGGGGTCACGCCGTTCAATCAACTCTCCAGGTTGCCGGCAAATCACCCTAGCACAATGGCGGCAGCGAGGCACCCGTTCGAACACGGTATCCCACCCGTTTCCCGCATAACACGAAGGCGTGACTAAGCACCTCCAAACCCCTAAGTTTCGCCGCCATTCAGACAAGGGGAAACGTCATGGACCAGAAAATGCACGACAAAGGCCTGGAAGTCCGCAAGGCGGTACTGGGCGAGGCCTATGTCAACAATGCGCTGAAAAACGTCGACGAGTTCAACAAGCCGTTCCAGGACCTGCTCAACGAATATTGCTGGGGCTCGGTGTGGGGTCGCGACGAACTGCCGCGCAAGACCCGCAGCATGCTCAACATCGCGATGATCTCGATCCTGAACCGGCCGCATGAGCTGCGCGCGCATCTGCGCGGCGCGCTCAACAACGGCGTGACGCGCGAGGAGATCCGCGAGATCCTGATGCAGGTCGCGATCTATGGCGGCATGCCGGCCGCCGTCGACAGCTTCCGCATCGCGCGCGAATTCTTCGCCGAAATCGACAAGGCCTGACAGTTAGCATTTAACGCCGTCATTGCGAGGAGCGAAGCGACGAAGCAATCCATTTTTCCCCCAGTTGAGGGATGGATTGCTTCGCGTCGCTCGCAATGATGAAGGGGAGAAAGAATATGGAGATCGGATTCATCGGCTTGGGGAATATGGGCCTTCCCATGGCCCGCCGCCTGATCGAGGCGAAGCATCAGCTCGTGGTGTTCGATACGCGGAAAGAAGCGGTCGATGCGCTGGTCGGGATCGGCGCGCAGGCGGCGACCTCGCCGAAGGATATCGCCGACCGCACCGAAACCGTGATGGCGAGCCTGCCCTCGCTGCAGGCTTCGCTCGAGGTCGCGACCGGTGCGAACGGCGTGATCGAGGGCAAAAAGGTCAAACGCTTCGTCGATCTCTCGACCGTCGGCTCGCAGATGGCGGTGAAGATCCACGACATCCTCGCGAAAAAGAACATCGTGCAGGTCGACAGCCCGGTTTCGGGCGGTGTGACCGGCGCCGAGAAGGGCACGCTGGCCGTGATGGTGTCGGGGCCCAAAGCGGATTACGAGGCAATCAAGCCCGCGCTCGAAGTGATCGGAAAGGTGTTCTTCATCGGCACCAGGCCGGGCTCTGGCCAGACCATGAAGCTCGCCAATAATTTCCTGTCGGCAACCGCGATGGTTGCGACCTCGGAAGCCGTGGTGATGGGCGTCAAGTCAGGCCTCGATCCAAAGGTGATGATCGACGTGATCAATTCCGGCTCCGGCATGAACACCGCGAGCCGCGACAAGTTTCCCCGCGCGGTGCTGCCGCGGAGTTTCGACTACGGCTTCGCCACGGCCCTGATGGTCAAGGACGTGCGCCTCGCCGTGGAAGAGATGCGGTCGCTCGGACTGTCGATGGAAGTGGCCGAAGCCGTCGGACGACTCTGGGAAACCGTCATCAAGGACCAGGGCCCGGAGTCCGACTTCACCTCCGCGATCAAGCCGATCGAGAAGGCGGCGGGCGTCGTGGTCGGAGGCCGTGGCGGCGGCGTGATGGGGAAGTGATCGTCATTGCGAGCGAAGCGAAGCAATCCATCCCTTCACCTGGAGAGACATGGATTGCTTCGTCGCTTCGCTCCTCGCAATGACGACGCGGCCTACAGCCGGGCTCTCACAGCCACGGCGCAGGCTTGTCCATCGCGATCAGCGCGTCGACATCGATGCGCGGGCGGACGACGGCGTATTGATCGTCCTTGACCAGCACTTCCGGGATCAGCGGCCGTGTGTTGTAGGTGCCGGACTGCACCGCGCCGTAGGCGCCGGCGGTCATGATGGCGAGGAGATCGCCCACCTTCGGTACCGGCAGCGTGCGGTCGAGCGCGAGATAGTCGCCGGTCTCGCAGACCGGGCCGACCACGTCTGCGACCATGGTGCGCGCATCCTTGCCCGCCTGCGTCACCGGCAGGATGTCGTGATGGGCTTCGTACAGAGTGGGACGGATCAGGTCGTTCATCGCGGCGTCGATGATGACGAAATTCTTGCCGTCGCCGTGCTTCACATAGATCACCTTCGTGACGAGGATGCCGGCATTGCCGACGATCATCCGCCCCGGCTCGAACATCAGCGTGCAGCCGAGATTATGCGTGACGCGCTTGACCATGGCGGCATAGGCGTCGGGTGCGGGCGGCGCCGCGCGGTCCATGTGATAGGGAATGCCAAGGCCGCCGCCGAAATCGATATGCGAGATGCTGTGGCCGTCGGCGCGCAGCACATGCACGAAGTCCGAAAGGATACGGTACGCAGTCTCAAGGCGGCTGAGATCGGTAATCTGGCTGCCGATATGCATGTCGGTGCCCGTCACCTTGAGGCCCGGCAGCTTCGCGGCGCGGGCATAGACCTCGCGGGCGCGGGAAATCGGAACGCCGAACTTGTTCCCGGACTTGCCGGTGGAAATCTTGGCGTGGGTGCCGGCATCGACATCGGGGTTGACGCGCACCGACACCCGCGCGGTGCGCCCCGTTTCGACCGCGAGCTTCGAGAGCAGCTCGAGCTCGGGCTCGGACTCGACGTTGATGCAGAGGATGTCGGAGGCGAGCGCGGCGCGCAGCTCGGCCTCGGTCTTGCCGACGCCGGAGAACAGGATCCTCTCCGGCGGAATGCCGGCGGCAAGCGCCCGCTTCAGCTCGCCGCCCGACACCACGTCGGCGCCGGCACCGAGCTTTGCCAGCGTGCGCAGCACCGACTGGTTGGAGTTCGCCTTCATGGCGTAGCACACCAGCACCTTCTCGCCGGCGAAGGCCTCGGTGAACACGCGGTAGTGCCGCTCCAGGGTAGCGGTCGAATAGCAGTAGAAGGGCGTACCGACCGCTTCCGCAAGTCCATGCAGATTGACCGCCTCGGCGTGCAGGACGCCGTTGCGATAGTCGAAATGATTCATGACGGGCCCGGAGGTCTTATTGGTCGAGGAGCGGATCGAGGACGAACGGTTTCTTTCGGCCTTTGGGCGCCGTCGGGGGCGCATCGGTTCCGTAGTTCGGATTGAACACGCTCGGCTTGGTCGCGGCTTCGGCTTCGCTGTCGGTCGGCGCAGCAGCCATGGGGCCATTGGGGCCATTGGGCGCAGTGGAGGTCGGCGGCAGATCGAGCGGCCCCTTGCGACCGCAGCCGGCGAGCGAAAGCGCGACCACGCCAAGGAGAATGATGGCCCATCCCGATGTTGCCGGGCGCAACTTATTGATCACGACGAAATCCCCAAATCGGGCCGCACCATACAAAGATTGCCGCGGGAAGGCGAGAGGAAGCGCAGCAGGAAATTGCAGTGAAATTGGCTTGTTCAGCCCAATTTTCGCTGTTTTTCGAGCCGCTTCGCCCAGGCTTTCGCCTGCGCCGCCACGTTCTTCGGCGCAGTGCCGCCAAAGCTGGTGCGGCTCTTCACCGAAGCCTCCACCGAAAGCGCCTTCAGCGCCTCGGCCGTGATGTCAGGCTCGACCTCCTGCATCGCCTTCAGCGGCAATTCATGCAGCGCCACGCCCTGTTTCGAGGCGAGCGCGACGATGCGCCCGGTGACGTGGTGGGCGTCGCGGAACGGCATCTTCAGCGTCCGCACCAGCCAGTCGGCGAGATCGGTCGCGGTGGCATAGCCGTCGCCGGCGGCCGCCTTCATCCGCGCCTCGTCGGGCACGAGATCCCGGACCATGCCGGTCATGGCGCGGACCGCAAGCGAGAGCGCGGCGAACGCCTCCATCGCGCCCTGCTTGTCCTCCTGCATGTCCTTTTGATAGGCGAGCGGCAGGCCCTTCATCACGATCAGAAGCGCGGTCAGCGCGCCGATCACGCGCCCGGTCTTGGCGCGAACGAGTTCCGCCGCATCCGGATTGCGCTTCTGCGGCATGATCGATGAGCCGGTCGTAAACTTGTCGGAAAGTCGCACCAGGCCGACCAGAGGCGAGGTCCAGACCACGATCTCCTCGGCAAAACGCGACAGATGCACCGCAGAGATCGCCGCCGCCGACAGCGTCTCCAGCACGAAGTCGCGGTCGGACACGGCATCGAGCGAATTGGCCATCGGACGGTCGAAGCCAAGCGCCTTGGCGGTGGCATCGCGGTCGATCGGAAACGATGTGCCGGCGAGCGCCGCCGCGCCGAGCGGCGATTCGTTCAGCCGCTTGCGCGCATCGGCAAAGCGGCCGCGGTCGCGCGCGGTCATCTCGACATAGGCGAGCAGATGATGGCCGAAGGTGACGGGCTGCGCGGTCTGCAGATGGGTGAAGCCCGGCATCACGGTCGCGGCATGCTCGGTGGCGCGCGCCACCAGCGCGCGCTGGAAATCGGCCAGCGCCGCGTCGGTTTCATCGATGGCATCGCGGACATACAGCTTGAAATCGGTCGCGACCTGGTCGTTGCGCGAACGCGCGGTGTGCAGCCGCCCCGCCGCCGGCCCGATCAACTCGGAAAGCCGGCTCTCGACGTTCATGTGGATGTCCTCGAGCGCGCGCTTGAAGTCGAACGATCCCTTGGCCATCTCGGCCAGGATGGTGTCGAGGCCCTTTCCGATGTTCCTCGCATCGGAGGCCGTGATGATGCCCTGGGAGGCCAACATCGCCGCATGCGCCTTGGACGCCGCGATATCCTGGGCATACATGTGACGATCGACGTCGATGGAGACGTTGATTTCCTCCATGATCGCATCGGGGCGCCCGGAAAACCGCCCGCCCCACATCTTGTTGCTCATCGGTAACCCGTTCACATCCGCGCGCGTTGGTCGCTCGCGCCCTTTGCCGGTCCGGGCCGGCGTAATATAGGCCCCTCCATAGCCGTATCTGGTGCAGGATGACAGACACTATGCCCGAAACCCCCTTGCCTCGCCCGGCCGCCACGCGCCGTATCCCCATTGTCGTGGGGGCGGTCGTGATCGGCGGGCTGCTCGGCTATGCGGGGATGGGCGGGTTCGGCGGGCTGAAATCGGGCGCGGGCGGCGACCCGGCCTGCCGGGCGGCGGTGGATACCGCCAGGAAGATCGCACCGCTCGCCCATGGCGAGGTGGCCGCGCTCACCATGGCGGCGACACCGCTCAAGCTGCCCGACCTCGCCTTCGAGGATGCCGACGGCAAGCCGAAAAAGCTGTCGGACTGGCGCGGCAAGACCGTGCTGGTGAACCTGTGGGCGACCTGGTGCGTGCCCTGCCGCCGCGAAATGCCGGCGCTGGAGGGGCTTCAGACCCGTCTGAGCGGTCCGAATTTCGAGGTGGTGGCGATCAATATCGACACCCGCGACCCCGAGAAACCGAAGAACTTCCTGAAAGAGGCCAATCTGACCCGGCTCGGCTATTTCAGCGACCGGAATGCCAAGGTTTTCCAAGATCTTAAGGCCATAGGCCGGGCGCTGGGAATGCCCACTTCGGTGCTGGTGGATGGCCAGGGCTGCGAGATCGCGACCATCGCCGGTCCCGCCGAGTGGAACAGCGACGACGCGGTCAAGCTGATCCAGGCGGCGATGAAGCCGCAGGCTGCGGGGGACTAGCGAGCGCTTCTTTGGCAGTCATTCCGGGATGGTCCGAAGGACCAGACCTCAGATGCGCAATTGCGCATCGGGGAATCTCGAGATTCCGGGTTCGACCTTCGGTCGCCCCGGAATGACGGTCGAATTTCAAGCCGCGATATTGACGCTACCGCCGACGCCGGGGCCGGCATTGGCAAGCGAGAGCGTCTGCTGGGCACCGCCGAGCAGGGTCTCGACCGCAGATTTCTGCGCATCGAGGTTCGATTTCAGCACCGACGTCGCGACCTGCGACTGCACAGCGCCTTGCTGATTGGCCAGGACGGCCATGACCAGACTCATGTCCATACGCAAACACCCCAAATTCCTGACGGCACCCTAGGGGACGAAGGTTAACGGGGGGTGTCCGAGTGTTTCTGGAGACGCTTCGACCGTCGCCGTAACGTCGATTCCGTGCCGCCCGATACGTTGCGCCATGCCCTCGAAATTCCGGACGTTTTACGGCTGGCGCGTGGTTGGCGGTGCTTTCGTGCTTGCCGTTTTCGGTCTCGGAATGGGTTTTCACGGCCCCGCCGTCTATCTGCATGCCGTGCATGACCAGCACGGCTGGCCGCTTGCACTGACCTCGACCGCCGTCACCACCCATTTCCTGACCGGATCGATCGTGGTGGCGAATCTGCCAGCGCTCCATCGCCGTTTCGGGGTGCCGGCCGTGACGAAGGCGGGCGCGATTCTCCTCGCCGTCGGTATCTGCGGCTGGTCCATCGCAGCCGCGCCCTGGCAACTCTTCACTGCCGCATTCGTGAGCGGCGCAGGCTGGGTCACCATGGGGGTCGCGGCGATCAACGCGATCGTGTCGCCCTGGTTCGTGCGGGAGCGCCCCGCCGCACTCGCACTCGCCTATCATGGCGCCAATATCGGCGGCGTGATTTTCTCGCCGCTCTGGGCTTTCGTGATCGGCCTGGTCGGATTTCCGCTGGCAGCGATTGCGATCGGCGCGGTGATGGTCGCAACGATCTGGCTTCTTGCGGATCGGATGTTCGCGCGCACACCCGGGCAATTGGGACTGGTCGCGGATGGCGATGCAGCGGCGGCCTCGGCGCCTGCGGTCGGATCAAGGGCGGCCGGCTTGCCGGGATCTGCGCTATGGCGCGACCGCAAATTTCTCACACTTGCCGCCGGGATGGCACTGGGGCTGTTCGCGCAGATCGGCCTGACCGTGCATCTTTACTCGCTGCTGGTCCCTGCGCTCGGCCCATCGCCCGCAGGCCTTGCCATGGGGCTGGTTACATTGATGGCCGTGATCGGTCGCACCGTGATCGGCTGGACCATGCCTGCAAACGCCGACAGGAGGGTGTTGGCCGCGGCCAGCTATGTGATTCAGGTCGCGGGCAGCATCGCCTTCATGGCGGCCGGCGGAACCAGCGTCCCGCTATTGCTGCTCGGTGTCGTGCTGTTCGGTATCGGCTTCGGCAATGGCACATGGCTGCCGCCGCTGATTGCCCAGGTCGAATTTGCCGGCGCCGACGTGTCGCGCGTGGTCGCGCTCACGGTCGCGATGTCTCAAGGCGCTTACGCCTTCGCACCACTCGTGTTCGGCGCAATCAGGGAACTGACGACCGCGATCGCCGACATCGATGGCGGCACGGCGCCCGCGCTGTTTGCAGCGGCCGCCGCAATCCAGGTGCTGGCAGCTTGCGCCTTCATGGCGGGCCGGTGCAGCGGCAAGACCGATTGAGATCGCGCGAGCGCGTTTGGCAGCCTATCGCGTCGGGACCGGCTTGGCGCCGCGATAATCGTAGAAGCCGCGCTGCGTCTTGCGGCCGAGCCAGCCGGCCTCGACATATTTCACGAGCAGCGGGCACGGCCGGTATTTGGAGTCGGCGAGGCCCTCGTGCAGCACCTGCATGATCGACAGGCAGGTGTCGAGGCCGATGAAGTCGGCAAGTTCCAGCGGCCCCATCGGATGATGGGCGCCGAGCTTCATCGCGGCATCGATCGCCTCGACGTTGCCGACGCCCTCATAGAGGGTATAGATCGCCTCGTTGATCATCGGTAGCAGGATGCGGTTGACGATGAAGGCCGGAAAATCCTCCGACACCGCGATCTGCTTGCCAAGCTTGCCGACGAATTCCTTTGCCGCTTCGAAGGTGGAATCGTCGGTGGCGATGCCGCGGATCAATTCGACCAGCTCCATCAACGGCACCGGATTCATGAAGTGAATGCCGATGAAGCGCTCGGGGCGGTCGGTGGTGGCAGCAAGGCGCGTGATCGAGATCGACGAGGTATTGGACGCGATCACCGCCTCGGGCTTCAGGATCGCGCAGAGATCGTGGAACACCTTGCGCTTGATCTCTTCCTTCTCGACCGCGCTCTCGATCACGAGGTCGCAATCGGACAGCCCCTCGAGCGTTTCGCTCAGCTTGATGCGGCCGAGCGCCTTGGCCTTTTCGTCCTCGCTAATCGCCTTCTTGGCCACCTGCCGCGACAGGTTGCCGTTGATGGTCGCCATGCCGGATTTGAGCCGGTCTGCGGAGACGTCGTTGAGCACCACGTCGAAACCCGCCAAGGCAGCGACATGCGCGATGCCGTTGCCCATCTGGCCCGAGCCGATCACGCCGACCTTCTTGATCATCGCCATCTTGTCATCCACCGGAACGGCGCGCTACACCCGCGCCTGCCCATCCCCCAGATAATAGATAGAACACCGGCCGGACTTCGCCTATCCCACCGGTGTCCTTAAGGTTACTTTCCGAGCTTGCCCAACGCGTCGGTCAGTTCGGGTACCGCCTGATAAAGATCCGCGACCAGGCCGTAGTCGGCAACCTGGAAAATCGGCGCATCTTCGTCCTTGTTGATCGCGACGATCACCTTGGAGTCCTTCATGCCGGCGAGATGCTGGATCGCGCCAGAGATGCCGATCGCCACATAAAGCTCGGGCGCAACCACCTTGCCGGTCTGTCCGACCTGCCAGTCGTTCGGCGCATAGCCCGCATCGACCGCCGCGCGCGAGGCGCCGACGCCGGCGCCGAGCTTGTCGGCCAGCGGCTCGATATATTTGGCGAAGTTCTCGCGGCTCTGCATGGCGCGGCCGCCCGACACAATGATCTTCGCCGAGGTCAATTCCGGACGGTCGCTCTTCGCGACTTCCTCGCCGACAAAGCTGGAAAGGCCGGGATCGGCGGCGGACGCCGCATTCTCGACCGGAGCCGCGGCATCGCCCGCAGGCGTCGCCTGGAAGGTCGAGGTCCGCACCGTGATCACCTTCTTGGCGTCCTTCGACTTCACGGTCTGGATCGCGTTGCCGGCATAGATCGGCCGCTCGAAGGTGTCGGGCGCGACGACCTTGATGATCTCCGAGACCTGCATCACGTCGAGCAGCGCCGCGACACGCGGCATCACGTTCTTGAAGCGCGAGGTCGCGGGCGCGACGATCGCGTCATAGGACGACGCCAGCGCCACGATCAGCGCGGCCAGCGGCTCGGCGAGGTCGTGCACGTAAGCGTCACCCTCGGCAACCAGCACCTTCTTCACGCCCTGCAGCTTCGCCGCTGCGTCGGCCGCGGCCCTGGTGCCCTGGCCGCCGCCGGCGACCAGCACATGCACGTCGCCGCCGAGCTCCTTTGCCGCCGTCAGCGCCTTGTTGGTGACGTCCTTCAGGGTCTCGTGGTCGTGTTCGGCAATCAGCAGTGTCGTCATCTCAGAGAACCCCGGCTTCGTTCTTCAGCTTCGAGACCAATTCGGCGACGTCCTTGACCTTGACGCCGCCCTTGCGGCCCGGCGGTTCCGATGTCTTGAGGATCTCGAGACGAGCGGTCACGTCAACGCCGTAGTCGGCGACGCCCTTGTCGGCGATCGGCTTCTTCTTCGCCTTCATGATGTTGGGCAGCGACGCATAGCGCGGCTCGTTCAGACGCAGGTCGGTGGTGACAATCGCCGGCCCCTTCAGCTTGAGGGTCTGCAGGCCGCCATCGACCTCGCGCGTCACCTTGAAATCGGAGCCGTCGACCTCGAGCTTGGAGGCGAAGGTCGCCTGCGACCAGCCCAGCAGTGCAGCCAGCATCTGGCCGGTCTGGTTGCTGTCGTCGTCGATCGCCTGCTTGCCGAGAATGATGAGGCCGGGCTTCTCCTCGTCGGCCACGGCCTTGAGGATCTTCGCCACCGCCAGCGGCTCGACATTGCCGTCGGCTTTCACGAGGATGCCGCGGTCGGCGCCCATGGCAAGCCCGGTGCGGATGGTTTCGGAAGCCTGTGCGGGGCCGATCGAGACCACCACGACCTCGGTCGCCTTGCCGGCTTCCTTGAGCCGCAACGCCTCCTCGACGGCGATTTCGTCGAAGGGATTCATCGACATCTTGACATTGGCGAGTTCAACGCCGGTCCCGTCGCTCTTGACCCGAACCTTGACGTTGTAGTCGACCACGCGCTTGACCGGCACCAGAACCTTCATCGACCCTCTTCCGCTTGAATTCTTGAGGTTTGACCTGCTTCGGCGCGGAACCTAGAGCGCCGGCCCACCCCGGTCAACGCACGCGGGGCAAAAAACCGGCCCCCGAAACCGCCGGCCTCAGCGGTTCTGGCCGGGCACCCAGAGCACGTCGCCCGCGCCGTTGTGATTGGCCGCGCGGCTGGCCACAAACAGGAAATCCGACAGCCGGTTCATATACTGGATGGCGGCATCGCTGACCGGCTCCTCGGGCCGGGCTGCGAGTTCCACCATGATCCGTTCCGCTCGGCGGCAAATGGTACGGGCGAGATGGAGGTAGGCGGCGGCAGGCGTGCCGCCGGGCAGCACGAACGAGGTCAGGGGAGCAAGCTTCTCGTTCAGGGCGTCGATGTCGCGCTCGAGCCGCTCGACCTGGCTTGCAAGCAGGCGCAGCCGTTCCGCCTTGCCCTCGCGCTGGGGCACCGCGAGGTCCGCGCCGAGGTCGAACAGATCGTTCTGGATCATGCCGAGCATCGCATCGAGCGGGGCGTCCTTCAGATGCACGCGAACGACGCCGATCGCGGCATTGGTCTCGTCGACGGTTCCATAGGCCGCGATCCGCAGATCGTATTTCGGACGCCGCTCGCCCGAGCCGAGCGCGGTGGTGCCGTCGTCGCCGGTCCGCGTATAGATGCGATTGAGCACGACCATGTGCGTTCTCCCGGCGCTAATACGGAATGATCTCTTGTTCGGTCGATTTCGCCGCTAGCTCTCTTCCTTCTCCCCTTGTGGGAGAAGGTGGCGCGGACGAAGTCCGCGACGGATGAGGGGTCTGCATCCGCGGACGCGAAAAGACTTTGCCAAGCGGAGACAGACCCCTCACCCGGATCGCGTCTTTCGATGCGATCCGACCTCTCCCACAAGGGGAGAGGTGGACCGTCAGCGCAGCATCAACCCGACTTGATCTCATCACGCTCATCGCCCCATGACCCAGAGCGCGAACATGGTGATGCAGATCGCGACGAATTGCAGCAGCACGCGCATGCGCATCAGCCGCTGCGACAGGTTCGGCGAGCCGCCACGCATCATGTTGACGAGCCCCATCACGAGCACCAGCGCAACGGCGGCAACCGCAATGGGAAGGATGATCTTGCTTAAAACAGTTCCCATCGCGGCTACATAACACCGACATGGGCGCTCCGCCATGTTGGTAACTGCGGTTTTGGGGCGACGAAGGCGCTTTTTGTCTCGTATATCAAATGCTAATTGGGACCGAATCCGTCCGCCGCGGAAGGTGAACAGTGAAGCTCTTACGCTACGTCTTTCACGTCAGCCTGGATGCGTTCTACACCTTCCTCGCCGACGACGGCTGGGCGATCGCCAGCCACATCGCTCTGTCGACCCTGATGGCGCTGTTTCCGTTTCTGATCGTGCTGACCTCGCTCGCCGGCTTCTTCGGCTCGAAGGAGCTTGCCGACCAGGCGGCGGCGCTGTTGCTGCAGACCTGGCCGCGGCAGGTCGCCGATTCGATATCGACGCAAATCCACGACGTGCTGACCACGACCCGCACCGACGCATTGACCGTCGGCGCGGTGCTTGCGGTGTACTTCGCCTCCAACGGCGTCGAGGCGTTGCGGGTCGCGCTCAACCGCGCCTATGCGGTGGTCGAGCCGCGGCGCTGGTACTGGCTGCGGCTCGAATCGATCGGCTACACGCTGGTCGCGGCCGTGACCTCGCTTGCGATGGCGTTCCTGATCGTGCTCGGCCCGCTGATCATCGAGGCGGTGCGGCGCCACATTCCCTTGATCATCGAGAGCAACCAGCAGCTTCTCAACTTGTCCCGTTACGGGATCACCATCACCGCGCTGGTCGCCGCGCTCTTCATTCTGCATGCCTGGCTGCCCGCCGGACGGCGCGGCTTCCTGCAGATCATGCCCGGCATCGTCTTCACCATGGTGGCGTCGCTGGTGTCGGGTATCGTGTTCGGACAATACCTGACCCGCTTTGCCAACAACTACGTCACCATGTATGCGGGGCTCGCCTCGGTCATCATCGCGCTGGTGTTCCTGTATTTCATCGCCGCGATCTTCGTCTACGGCGGCGAACTCAATGCGGCGATCATCAAGTCGCGACTGCCGCGCGGCGTGTCGCTTCAAGCAGCGCAGTCGCTAGCGCACGTGGAGACACAGGCTTGAGCAGGAAGGCGTCGGCGCCGGCCGCGCGCGACGCCGTCTCGTCGTCGCCCCGGCCGGACACGCCGATGATGGCGATGCGCCCGAACGGCGGTTTGAGCTCGCGAATGCGCCGGATCGCCTCGACGCCGTCGATGCCGGGCAACACCATGTCCATCAGCACCGCGTCGAAGGCGCCCTGCTCGATCCGTTCGACGGCGGCCTCGCCGCGGCCGATGAACTCCGCCTGATGGCCGAGCTCGCTCAGGATCGTGTTGAGCACGACCCGGCCGAACGGATTGTCCTCGACACCGAGGATACGAAGCGGCGGGACCGGCACCAGCGCGGGGCCGTTACCGTGGCCTGAATGCTCCATCTGCGGCGCGTCGGCGGTTTCCAGCCGGACGGTGAGGGTGAACGTGGTGCCGCCGCCGCGACGCGGCGTGACCGCGATGTCGCCGCACATCTTGCGGGCAAGCTGCTTGACCGAGGACAGGCCAAGCCCCGCGCCGCCGAAGCGCGAGGCGATCGAGACATTGGCCTGCGAGAACGGGCGGAACAGGCGCTTGATCTCGGCCAATTTCAGGCCGATGCCGCTGTCGGAGACCGCAAAGGTGACGCCGACCCGGCCTTTCCCTGCCTTCATGCTCGTCTTGATACTCGTTTTGGCGGCCTTCTCTGGCGCGGCGACAAGGGCCACGCCGCCGCCATCGGTGAATTTCACCGCGTTGTCGATCAGGTTTTCCAGCGCCGCTCGCAGGCGAACAGGATCGCCGATCACGAGCGAGGGCAGCGCCGCCGAAATGTCGACTTCGGCCTGCAGGCCCTTTGCCGCCGCGCGCCCCGAGAGCGAATCGCCCGCGTTGCGTGCCAGCGCCCGCAGGTCGAACAAATCCTCGCGCAGTCCGCTCGGCGCATTCCGATCCGTTTTGCGATCCTTGGTGTGATCCTTCGTGTGATCCTTGGCGGCATCGACGAACAGGGTGGCAAGGCTCGCCAGATGCTCGGCGCCCGCCTTGATGGTGTCGACCCAGCGACGCTCACGCTCGCCGAGCTCGGACGTCGCCAGCAGATCGCTGATGGCAAGGATGCCGGTGAGCGGCGTGCGCACCTCATGGGCGAATACGGCAAGCGCAGACTCAACCACGCCGCCGGATGAAGGCGTACGCCTGTGCACCTTGATCACATTAGCGGCGGACTTGCGCTTCTTCGCCGGCCGCTTTTTCGGCACGCGTTTCATACGCTGGCCGCGCGATTTTGCCGCCATGATACTCCCGGATTCCGCCTGCCCCACCATGACATGCGGGGCCAGCGAAGTCACGGGAGGCCGGGCTGCACCCAAAGAAATCTATCGGAGGTCGAGAAGCCGGCGGATATCGGCCGCGCCGGCGCCCGAAGCGCGCAATTCGCGCAAACCGGTCGAGCCGGAGGACTTGGAAAGCTTGTGCCCGGCCTCGTCTCGGATCAGTCGATGATGCCGGTAGGCCGGCTCGGGCAGGCCGAGCAAACGCTGCAACAAGCGGTGCACGCCCGTGGCATGAAACAGGTCCTGGCCGCGCACGACGTCCGTGATTCGCTGCAGCGCGTCGTCGATCACGACCGAGAGGTGATAGCTGGTTGGCGTCTCCTTGCGCGCCAGGATGACGTCGCCCCAGGCTTGCGGGCGGGCGGCGACTGTCCCCGTTTCGCCATCGGGGCCTTCGCCCTGCTCGGTCCAGGCGAGGTCGCCGGCGCGCGCGACCGCCGCGCCCATGTCGAGCCGCAACGCATAGGGCGCGCCCGATTCGATGAGGCGCGTGCGTTCGCCGGATGACAGCAGGCTGGCACTACCGGGGTAGAGCGGCGCGCCGTCGGGATCGCGCGGCCAGACGCCCTCCGCCTCTCGCTGCGCCACCAGCCTTGCGATCTCGGCGCGGCTTTCGAAGCTCGGATAGACCAGGCCGAGTCTGGACAGTTTCTCCACTGCGCGGCGGTACTCGCCGAAATGCTCCGATTGCCGACGGACCGGCATTTCCCAGACAAGGCCGAGCCAGGCGAGATCCTGATAGATCGCCGCCTCGAACTCCGGCCTGCAGCGGGCCGGGTCGATGTCCTCGATCCGCAGCAGAAACCGTCCGCCGCGCGCTTGCGCGAGGTCGAAATTGAGCAGTGCCGAATAGGCATGGCCGAGATGAAGCGGGCCATTCGGGCTCGGGGCAAAGCGGAAGACGGACGGCATTGATCTCTTTCGAATGTCGTGGTGGTTTTAGGTCGCAATGACCATCCACCTCAACACCCAGGACGACCTCGAAGAAGCCATTCGCACGCTGGTCAGGCAGGACCCGCGACTCAAGCCCGTGCTGGAGCGTGCGGGCATGCCCACGATCAGGCGGCGCGAGCCCGGCTTTGTCGGTCTCGCGCACATCATCTGCGGCCAGCAGCTTTCCACCGCCAGTGCCGGCGCGATCTGGGAGCGCCTTTGCAAGGCGTTCGATCCCTTCGACCAGCACGCGGTGCGCCATGCCCGCACCGACCGGCTCGGCCGGCTCGGGCTGTCGGCGGCGAAGATCAAGACGCTGAAGAATCTCGCGCGCGAGCTAACGGCCGATCGTGTCAATCTGGATGTGCTGGCGGAGGAAGATGCCGACGCCGCGCACCATACGCTGACCGCGCTGCACGGCATCGGGCCATGGACCGCCGATGTCTACCTCCTGTTCTGCCTCGGGCATGGCGATGCATGGCCGGCCGGCGACCTCGCCGTGCAGGAAGCGATCAAGGTAGGGCTCGATTTGAAGATGCGGCCTACGCCCAAGCAGATGGCGCCGCTTGCCGAACCCTGGCGGCCGCTGCGCGGCGCGGCGGCGCATCTGTGGTGGAGCTATTACCGCGCGATCAAGAAACGCGAAGGGGTGATCGGAACAGCGACCTGACGCATGATCCGGAAAAGTGTGCAGCGGTTTTCCGAAAGGCATGCCCTCGGGCTCGACCCGAGGGATCATGCGCAAAAACAGGAATCTGGGCATCGGACCTATTCCGCCCGATCAGGGCCACATGCTGTCATGGGCCGGATCATCCGCTTTCTGCGCGCGGCGGATCGGTATAGCCTTGCGGTCGGGAGAGGCCGCGAGAGACGGCCGGCCAGCGAGGTTGCGCATGCTCGACAAGACCGACGACATCTCGGTTTCCGCCGAAAACTGGCTCGTGCAGTTCGAGGCCGCGCTGACCGATGCCGATGGCGGCGCGCTGGAGGAACTGTTCCACCCCGACAGCTACTGGCGCGATGCGCTGGCGCTGAGCTGGACGCTGCAGACCATCAACGGCCGCGACGCCATCCTGAAAACCCTGAAGGTGCAGGCGGCCGGGGCTGCGCCGTCGGGCTTTGTGATCGACCCCGATCGCGCGCCCCCGCGAAAGGTGATGCGCGCCGGCACCGACTGCATCGAGACGATCTTCGGGTTCGAGACCAGGACCGGCTGCGGCGACGGCATCTTGCGCCTGGTCCCGGATGCTGCCGACGGCAACCGGCTGAAAGCGTGGACGCTACTGACGGCGCTGGAAGAGCTGAAAGGTTTCGAGGAACAGGTTGGCGTGGCGCGCCCGCGAGGCAACGCCTATTCGCGCGATTTCCGCGGACCGAACTGGCTCGACCTGCGCAACGCCGCCAACGCCTATGCCGACCGCGACCCGACGGTGCTGGTGGTCGGCGGCGGGCAATCCGGCCTCTCGATCGCAGCAAGGCTGAAGCAGCTCAATGTGGATACGCTGATTGTCGACCACATGCCGCGCATCGGCGACAACTGGCGCAAGCGCTATCACGCGCTGACCCTGCACAATCAGGTGCAGGTCAACCACCTCCCCTACATGCTGTTTCCGCCGAACTGGCCGACCTACATCCCCAAGGACAAGCT
>Ga0207707_10002136_pt1 | contig 17901 bp, 22 predicted proteins | sample KBSC83BmetaG_FD_184336 | JGI IMG/M metagenome (GOLD analysis project Ga0207707, IMG submission 184336) | Corn rhizosphere microbial communities from Kellogg Biological Station, Michigan, USA - KBS C8-3B metaG (SPAdes) (version 2) | ecosystem: Host-associated > Plants > Roots > Rhizosphere ...
CGACATCGAAATTCTCCTGAAGTACGGCCCGCGTTTTGCATCCACAGCGCGAACAACGCGTTACCCAATTACATCAATTGCGGCGCAATTTGAAGAAATGAAGGCCTGCGGCGCGCACGAGAGGCAATCGGGATAGGGGGGAGCCTCGCGGCTCCTCCCCTCCCACACCACCGGACATACGGGTCCGTATCCGGCGGTTCGCTGGATTAAGCGGCAAGAGTTGTTCTGTTGCCGCCGTAGTTTGGATGACAGCAATCGTCGCGCCAGCTTCAACTCCTCTGATCAGCGCCAGTCGGGGTTTCACCCTTTCCCGCCGTTCCGAGGCCGGTTACCCGGAATTCAGTCGCTTGGCCGATGCGAGATCACTGCATCTACTCGTCACTTCCAGCGTTCAGGCCTTCAGCGAAACTCGTTCCGCCTACTATGCCTTCTGCTGACTTCTGCGCTGCGGTCAGGCCGCCTTGCGACGACCTCAGTCCCGTTGCCGGAACACAGCGCAGATCTCCCGAGGTAAGATCGACCGCCTTCACCGCACGCCCGCCGAATTTACCACCCCGGTCGTTGATGACTGTGGACTTTGCGCTTGCTTGCTCGCTCGTCCGGCCGGGTAGGCCTCGTTATCCGGTTTTTGTCCATCGGGCCGCGGCTTTGCTCCACGCTTCCTTCAGACCCCGCCTCGCGACGACGCCCTTGCGCTTCGCTAATCCTTCGCCGCCATCAGGCTGGATAGAAGACTTTCACCTCCAAGCTGTCGATCATGCTCGGCACACAAGCAAAAGGCCGCCGGCATCACCGGCGGCCTTTTCATTTCCATGTCGTTCCGTCTATTCCCTTGTTATTCCCTCGCCACCACCGGCGCCGGCTGGAAGCGCGCACGGACCGATTCCGGCACCGGCGTGAAATTCAACTCGGCGCGCTTGCCCGTGCCGGGATTGGCGATCATCAGCCCATCCGCGCCGGCGACGATATCGCCCTTTCGCAAGGTTGGATCCTTGTCGATCGAGACCGGCGCGAGGCCTGCCTGGTCCTTGCCGTTGCAGGTGCAGCCGGCGACCACTTCGTTGCGGTATTTGAAGGCATTCGGAAGCTCGGAATAGGACTTGCCGGTCGACGTCGTGGCATGATCGATGTCGTTGCCATAGACCAGTTCGGTCTTGCTCGCAGGGCAAAAGCTGTTGCAGGACGCCGCCCTGCTCTGCGCGTCGGCCCCGGTAATCGGGAAATAGCGCCCGTCGCAGGTCCGCACACACCAGGCCTGGCCGCCGCCACGGGCGACGCGGGGCCGCGCCTCCCTCGGTCGAGGACTGTCATCGCCGAAGGGGATCATCGTCGGCGCACGCGGCATGGGCGGAGGGGCGAAGCCGCCGAACAGATTGGAGAAGAAGTCTCCGGCCTGTGCCGGATATGAAACGCCGGTGAAGCAAAGCAATAGCGCCACGCCTGTCGCAATTTTCCATCTGTTACGCACAACGGACTCCATCGATGGCCCGGGCTCAGTAAACGCCCGAGGTCGGGATGTTCATGGCCTGACGGCCGGAAGGCAGCGACGTCGCCATGGGGCGAACCTGTGCGGGCGCGCTGCGCGCCTGCAGCGGCGCGTTCTTCGGCAACACCACGACCCTGGTGCCGACATTGACGCGGCTGAAGAGATCGGAGACGTCCTCATTCGTCAGCCGGATGCAGCCGGAGGAAACGAACTTGCCGATGGTGGTAGGATCGTTGGTGCCGTGGATGCGGTATTCGCTGGAGCCCAGATACATCGCGCGGGCGCCGAGCGGATTGCCCGGACCGCCGGCAACAAAGCGCGGCAGGTACGGCTGTCGCGCGATCATCTCCGACGGCGGGTACCAGTCCGGCCATTCCGCCTTGCGGCTGACGGTCTGCACGCCCGCCCAGGTAAACCCCTGGCGGCCGACGCCGACGCCGTAACGGATCGCGCGGCCGCCGCCGAGCACGTAATAGAGATAGGTGTTGCCGGTATCGATGACGATGGTGCCGGGCGCCTCGCGCGTGTCGAAATTCACGACCTGGCGGCGCAGCCGATCCGGCAACAGGCTGTCTTCGTCCTGCGGTGCCGCGGCGTCCGCCTCATGGCCTTGCGGGAATGCGCCTTGCTCTGCCGGCGCGTAGCCGAGCGACTGCGCGCGTGCTGCGGAGAAGGAGCATGCAAGCAACAGCGCGCTCGCGAGGGCAAGCGTGCTCGCAGCGCGCGGCTGTCGCCCGCGGATGGATGAGAAAATCTGTGTCATGTGCTGCCCCATCGATAAGTGCATCCGGCTGATGCACTGCCGGATCAAACGCGAAGCACGCGCCGCAGTTCCGGCTTGGCGCGTTGCGCACACGCATCTGTCAAGTTCAGTTACTCTCACGTTCTAGCGATGGAACTTTTGCCGCGAATGCGAATTGCACTCGCAGTCGTTCGGATCGGAAGGCGCGGCTTCGCGAGCGGCATTGTCGTTCGCCCTTTTGCAGGGGGAGAATTGTGGTGCGTGTCTTTCCCGGTGAGCGTCTGCTTCCCGACGCCGCCACTGGCTCCCCAGTGCCGGACAGTCCCAGCGAACAGCCGCCGGTGATCCGGCGCGCGGAAGTCGTCGCCTTTGCCCTGGTGTCCCTGCTCGTAATCGCCGTCGTCGCCTGCCTCTATTTCGCCAAGGCTTTCTTCCTGCCCATGGTGATGGCTTTCGTGGTCGGCACCATGCTGTCGCCCGCCGCGTCGCTACTCGAGCGCTATCGAATTCCCCGTGCCGTCGGCGCGGTCCTGATCGTGACCACGGTCGGCGCGGCCGCCGTGTTCATGATCGGACTGATCTCCGCTCCCGTCATCGAATGGAGCACGCGACTGCCGGAATTGGGCACGCGGCTAAAGGACAAGCTGCATGTGTTCGACCGGCCGCTCGCGCTCTGGCAGGAGTTGCAGAGCATGATCGGAGGCCCCGACACGCTTTCAGGCTTCCAGATGCCGAAATTCGACTGGATGCAGCCGACCCTGGAATTTCTCTCTCCGACCTTCACCGAGTTCCTGCTGTTTACCGCGATGCTGATCCTGTTCATCGCGAGCTGGCGCGACCTGCGCCGTGCGTTGATCCTGACCTTTGCGGATCGCGATGCGCGACTGCGGATGCTGCGCATCCTCAACGAAATCGAGGTGCACCTTGGCAATTACCTGCTCACGGTGACGATGATCAACACGGGTGTCGGCATCGCCACCGGTATAGCCTGCGCAGTCGCGCATATGCCGAACCCGGCGGGACTTGGCGCGCTGGCCGCGACATTGAACTTCATCCCCATCATCGGCCCGGTCGCGATGTTCGTGGTGCTGCTCGGCGTCGGCATCGTCGCGCTGCCGACGCTGAGCGCAGGCCTGGTCGCGCCGCTCGCCTTTATCGCCATCGCCTTTATGGAAGGGCATTTCATCACGCCGACCATCATCGGCCGCAGGCTCGCGCTCAACGCGCTTGCGGTCTTCATCGCGCTTGCGTTCTGGACCTGGCTGTGGGGGCCGATGGGCGCGTTCCTCTCGTCGCCGCTCCTGATCGTAGCCCTCATCCTCAAGGAGCATCTGATGCCGGTCAATTCGCCGCAGTTGCCCGGAGATTAAGCTCGTTCCGCAATGGAACCTTCGAGCAATACGGCGCGTTTTTGCTTTTGAAGAGATTGCAGCGCTTGGGAGCTTTCGATGTCCATGACCAATGGCGAAGCCACGATGAAAGACCTTGCCAACGACGCCACCTATCAACGCCTTGAGAAGGATGTAACCGCCGTGAAAAACGATATCGCAGCCCTGACCGACCAGATTACCGACGCGATCAACAGCTTTGCCGGCCAGGCGAAGAAGCAGGCCAAGCACGGCTACAAGCAGGCGCGCGCCAACGCCGAATCCGCGCTCGACGACGCGTCCGAGCGCGGAGGCGCCATGCTCGACGCAGCGCAGGATGCCGCCGTCTCCATCGAGGAAACCCTGGAAGACGTCATCACCCAGCGTCCGCTTGCGACCGTCGGCCTTGCCCTGGGGATCGGCTTTCTGATCGGCGCCACCTGGCGCCGGTAATCTCGCGTTGGAGCAACAGAAGGAGAGCAGTGATGGTCTCCAGCAGATCGAACAATCTCAGGACAGCCACTCTCTTGAGCCAATGGCGACGATGGTGGGCGGCGGTCGCCTTCGTTGACGCGCTTTACAGATCGAGGCAGCCAGATGCTCCAGCGTATGATCGATGATGTCAGGGATGCGGCCGGCACCGCGCTGAGGCAGACCTCGCTCGCGGCGATGGCGGCCATCGCGCTGTTCATCACGACCGCCTTTCTCTGCGCCGCCGCCTTTATCGCCGTGTTGAACCGCTATGGCCCCGTCGAAGCCTGCTTCGCCGGGGCGGCCATCTTCTTTGTGGTGACACTGCTTGCGGCAGGCACCTATCTGCTGCGCAAGCGCCAGATCGAGGCGCGCACCGCCGCACGGGCCAAGGCTGCCGCCAGCAGCATGCTCGCCGATCCTGCTCTCCTCGTCACCGGTATCCAGATCGTCCGGGCGCTCGGCGTCAAGCGGCTGGTGCCGATCCTCGCCATCGGCGGGCTCGCGCTCGGCCTGATGGCGAGCCGCAGCCAGGCGGGCGATCAGGCGCCCGCCGAATAATCCAATTCAACTTGCAGGGGATCAGGTGACGCAGCGGCCCGGCTGCAGGCGCTTGGCGATTTCCGTGAGGACGCTGACCACGGGCTCGCAGGCAACCGTCACCTTGCGATCGCCGGGCTCCAGTTGAAGCGTAGGCGGCGTCGCACCGGTTTGCGCCTCGTGGTTCCGCGGAATCCGCACCAGCACCGAAGTTTCGGGCACCCTGTCAACCTGGATGGAGATGGTCCGCGTCGGCGCGACCGCCTCGCCAAGCATTGGACCTCGATCGGCTTTCGCCGCGCGATTGATGCCCTGGTCGGGCCCGCCGGCGATCCGCATGCCGACGGTGAGATCCTCGCCAGCGGCGAACCGCGCTGCACCAAACGTCGCTGCAACAGCGACGGCGCCCAAAATTCCCGTGCGTAGGTATGACATGGCTGGTCCCCTCGCCCGCTTGGCGATCGGTGACTCAACGTTAGTCGCGCCAAGCCAGTTCTTGGACGTGCGATCACATAACCGTGTCCGAAATAATTTTTAAGCGAACGGGAACGACTCAGGGCGCCGCGAGTCATCCCGGCAGCCGGTTATTCCCCCCTGCCCCATTGACCGGCGATGTAGGGCGCGGCTGTGGTGATGCCAGCCGCGCCCTGCTTTTTTTATTCTGCAGCCTCATCCCCCCAAACCTGCCCCCGGCCTTCGCAGTGTACGCACAGCAGCGTGCACAAAAAAATCCGGCGCACCGTGAGGCGCGCCGGACGGTAACTCAACGCTACACGACCCCGTTCAGGAGGCGGCCGCCTTCGGCGCGCGGTTGCGCGAATTGCGCTGGAAGAACAGCGCCTGGCTCGCCACCGCCGACACCATCGCCGGCTGGAACGGCTTTGAAATCAGGAACGCCGGCTCCGGGCGTTCGCCCGTGAGGAAGCGCTCCGGATAGGCGGTGATGAACACCACCGGCACCTCGAAGGTCCGCAGCAATTCGTTGACGGCATCCAGGCCGGACGAACCGTCGGCGAGCTGGATGTCGGCCAGGATCAGGCCCGGTTTCTTGTTCTTGGCGAGCGCCACTGCATCGGCGTGCGTGCGCGCCACGCCAATGACGTTGTGACCGAGATTGCGCACCAGGCTTTCGAGATCCATCGCGATGAAAGTCTCGTCCTCGATGATCAGCACATCGGTTGCGATCTCGGCTGCCATCTCGCGGCCAGCGACATCGGCCAACCGACGGGTCTCGGCGACATCGGTGCCGAGGACATAGGCGACCTCCTCCTCCGGAAAACCTTCCAGCGACAGCAGCAGGAAAGCCTGACGCGGCAGCGGCGTGATGTTGGACAGCCGCCGCTCGGGCGGCATCGGCAGGGTCGCGACCTCAACATCGTCGTTGACCGAGACCGAATTCCAGATGCGCGTGAACAGGCGGAACAGCCCGGCGCGGGCCCCGTGCTTCTCCTCGAGCAATGAAGGATCCTGCAGCAGGGCCTCGAGCATGGCAGCCACATAGGCGTCGCCCGACGATTGGCTGCCGGTCAGCGCACGGGCATATCGTCGCAGCAACGGCAGGTGTTCAGCAACTAGCTGTGATCGGGTCATCCCCACTCCATCGATCTTGGGCCATGCAGGGGCGGCCCTGGTTCCCTCTGATGCGCTGTCTACGCTTCAAACCAAGAAAAGTTCCATTTGGGCCGGAACTTTTGTGCCTCAGTCGAATTAGGTTCCTTACGAGGGTCCTCGGAAACGATAAATTCTTGGAGCGACAGGGACTTAACTCTCGGGGAAACGTGGAACAGGTCATGAAAGATGTAAAGTCTCAAGCCAGCAAGACTGCGGCGCCGGGCAAGCAGGGCGGCCTCAACGCCGAGATTCAGTCCAGGATCGGCCATCAGCTCCGTGCGATGTACGACGATGTTGTGCGGCAGGGGGTGCCGGACCGGTTCGCGGACCTGATCCGGAAGCTTGATACGCCCGCTGCCTCACCCCAAGTGGACAATACGGGCGGCACGGGTGGCAATAATAACGAGGGGAGGGACTAATGCCTCTCACTGATGCCCTTCGCGACGACATCCTGGCCGCGGTACCGAGCTTGCGCGCATTCGCGATCTCGCTCAGCGGCAATGGAGACCGTGCCGACGATTTGGTGCAGGAGACGCTGCTCCGGGCGCTCGCGAACATCGACTCGTTTCAGCCGGGCTCCAACCTGCCGGCGTGGCTGTTCACGATCCTCCGCAACCTCTTCCGCTCGGACTACCGCAAGCGGCGGCGCGAGGTCGAGGATGCCGACGGCAACTATGCCAAGACGCTGAAGACGCAGCCTTCGCAGAGCGCGCACCTGGAATTCGAGGAATTCCGTACCGCGCTCGACAAGCTGCCGCAGGACCAGCGCGAGGCGCTGATCCTGGTGGGTGCTTCCGGCTTCTCCTATGAGGATGCAGCCACGATCTGTGGCTGCGCGGTCGGCACCATCAAGAGCCGCGTCAATCGCGCGCGCTCCAAGCTTGCCGCGTTGCTCTATGTCGACGGCGCCGAGGACTTCGGCCCGGACGAGACCGTGCGTGCGGTGATCGGCGGCAACGGCTAAAGCCCGCAAGGAAAAGTCGTCATGCCCGGCTCACCCTTGGGCCGGGCATCGACACATCTTTGCCTGCCGCTGAGGTAAAATCTGAATGGCCGGAACAAGTGTTTAGCCCCGCCGTCACGATGCAAGCCCTACCGGTTCGGCCGCACGGGCGCTGAAATCTGCTCGGTGCGGTCGCGCTCGTTCATGTCGACCACGGTGGCCATCGGCGCGGTGAGTTCGTAGACGTACGAAACGTCGGTGAAATAGCGCTTCGACGTGCCGCCGAGCGCCTCAGGTGCAACGCGGTCGAGCAGGATCAGGCCGAAATCGCTGTCCTTCCGGCGCGTCGCCTCGCTGGTGTTGAACTCCTCCCAGCGGAACGTGAAGACCGTGTCGGGATCTTCGCCCGTGACCTCCCATTTCGCCACGATGTGCGGGTGCTTGCCGACCAGCGACAAGCCCTCGTCGGAATGCGATGCGAGCTCGAAGAACAGCAGCGACAGGCTCTGCGCGGCGCGCGCGCTCACCGCGATGTCGGGGCCGCTCACCGCGATGCGATCGGCATGCGGAATGGCGCGCGCCTCGAACAGCCCCTTCAACTGCACGCCCTGCCACTGGCTTTCGCTGAGCAGCGAGACGACGTTGGACATCGCGTGAATGCGCCCGATCAAGAGTTCACGCGCGACGTCGATATCGGCGCCGTGGCGCAACGTGCGCGTGACGATCGACTGGATCACCGCGAGGATGTTCTTCACGCGGTGGTTCAGCTCGTCGATCACGGCGGTAAGCCGCCGCTCGAAGCCGATGCGCACCTGGATTTCGCGGCTGAGCCGAAGATTGTTGTAGGCGACATAGCCGAACAGGCCGCAGACGATGCCGGTCAGGGCGAGGCCGATCGCGCCGACGATGGCGGCGGTCTGCTCGGCGCGCTTGGCCGCATTGGTCTTGGCGTAATAGGCAAGCGACCAGTCGCGATTGCCAAAATTCACGGGCCGCACCGCCGACGGCGCCGGGCCGTCAGTTGCGACCTTGCGCGAGGAGACGATGCCGCGATCATTGGCGATCAGTTCGCCGCCCTCACTGCGCGGATCCTTCAGCGCGACCGAGAACAGCGACAAATCGTCATTGGTGAGCATCAGCGGCGCGAGTTCATAGGAGAATGTCACGAACCCGGCGGGCTCCGTGGCACCGTCCGGCACGACAGGAGCCGCCAGCGCGAGTCCGATCGGCCCGTCCGGCCGCAGCAGATTGAAGGGATCGGAGGCGATCGGCTTCCGCTCCGTCATGGCCCGTGACAGCATGGGCCCGATCGCGGGGTAGTCGTCGAGCACAAGCCCGGCAAAGGTGCGGGTTGCGTTGTTGCTCGGCTCGACATCCATCAGCACGTCGATCGGCTTGGCGATCGCGCGAATGTCGATCGGCTTGCCCTCAAAATTGCGGATCGCCGGGTTAGGAAAACCGGCGCTGACGAGCTCTTTCTGCGCGGCATCGAGCTCGGCAGGCTTCAGCCGCGCGATCCAGCCGGCCACTACGAAGTCGGTCTTGAATGCATAGATCGAGGAGCGCAACGGCTGCAGCATGTTGGCCCTGACCACCGTCGGCGTCCGGAACAGGCCGGAAGCGACGCGCGCCAGAAGCTCTCGCTCGGTCAGGCGGTCCTGCACCAGGCTCGCATGGACATCGATCGCGCGCGCGAGTGCAATGCCCTCGATCGCAAGCTCCTGCTCGTGCACGCGGTACGCCGCGAGCCCCGAGAGCAGCGTGCCGACCAGTGCAAGCAAACCTATGATGAAGCCCAGCCGAACCACTCGCTTACTCTGACGTGAGGGGTTGGCGGAAAGGAGAGGAGGTCATCGACAAACCAACCGGACGGCCATGAATCAGCACACAATGATAGCCAGCCGATGGATATATTGATCGTACCATGTTGATTGCGCAACTAAGGGCGGGTGATGAAGCCCAACGGGAATGTCTGACCTGCCTTTCAAACAGACCCGGAGAAGGCCAACGGCGAAGGCGCGGCTTTGTTCCCGACGATTGGGGGCATTTTGGGCCAGCCGATGGCCTAAACCACCGCCCGTAGGCTGCATCGGTCATCAACCTTAACAAGCCGCTCGCGAGAGGCTAGCGTGCTGACGGCCTGAGCCCGCCCTTGGCCTCGATGAAGCCGATGATGCGGTCGAGGCCTTCGCTCTTTTTCAGGTTGGTCATCACAAACGGCCGTTCGCCGCGCATCCGGCGCGCGTCGGTGTCCATCTTCTCCAGCGATGCGCCGACGTGGGGCGCGAGATCGATCTTGTTGATGACCAGGAGATCGGAGCGGGTGATGCCGGGGCCGCCCTTGGACGGAATCTTGTCGCCAGCCGCGACGTCGATGACATAGATGGTGAGGTCGGCCAGTTCCGGCGAGAAGGTCGCGGCGAGGTTGTCACCGCCGGACTCGATCAGCACCAGATCGAGATCCGGAAATTTCGCGCGCATGTCGGCGACCGCGGCGAGATTCATCGAGGCGTCCTCCCGGATCGCGGTATGCGGGCAGCCGCCAGTCTCGACGCCGGCGATGCGGTCCGGCGTCAGCGAACCTGAACGCACCAGGAATTCGGCATCCCATTTGGTGTAGATGTCGTTGGTGATCGCGGCGATGTCATAGCGCTCGCGCATAGACTTGCAGAGCAGGTCCATCAGCGTGGTCTTGCCGGAGCCCACGGGGCCGCCGACGCCGATCCGAAGCGGGCCGTGTGAAGATGCCATTTGAACGTCCTTCGTTATTGTCGTCCCGGCCAAGCGAAGCGCGAGCCGGGACCCATACCGCGTGATCTGTCGGTGAGGCTCCGTGGCAGACGCCTTCCGCAACAACCAAACCCAGTGGTTATGGGTCCCCGCTTTCGCGGGGACGACGGAGAGAGTGTCATGACCTGAACAGCCTCGTATACTGCGTCTCGTGACGAAAGCTCGCGAGATCGGCGCGAAAGGTCGCGCTGCCGAGATCGTCGTGCGTCGCAGCGATCGCGCGCTTTGCCGTCGCGGCGACCTCAGGCTCCAGTGCTGCGAGCACACGCTGGCTGTCGGTCTGTCCGAGTGGAATGAGGCGCGCGCCCGCCGATATCCAGTTCGACACCAGCGCGTGCAGGAAGGCATGCAGGCTCGGCGCCAGCGGAATCGCGTGGGCGGCGCTGACGATCCCGACGGCCACCGGATAGACGATCGCGCCGCAGGCTTGCGCGATGGCCCGATCGAGCCCGTCGCAATGCCACGCCGCGCGCGCGATCTCGATGAAGGCGCGGCCCTGTGTCGACGTCTCCAATTGCCGCTCGCGCGACGGCACGAACGCCGCCGCGAGTTCCGCGATGTCGCGCAGCGCCGCGTCGTCGCCCGCTTCCACAGCCCGATGCGCCTGCGTCAGGAAGACGGCGTCGCAAAAGCCGGAGCCGTCGGCGAGCATCGCCGCGAGCCACTCCTTGAGCGAGGCTGCGTCCTTGATGTCGCCGGCTTCCACCGCCCATTCGATGCCGCTGGAATAGGAGAAGCCGCCGACCGGAAAGGCCGGCGACAGCCAGGTCAGCAGGCGGTACAGCGCGGCCGCCTCCGTCTCCGTCATGCCGCTCCGGTCGTCGACCGGAGGCGGCTCATTTGTGCTCATGAGCATGGGAGTGGCTGTGATGCCCGTGACCGCCATGGTCGTCATGCTTGTGATGGTGGTCGTGATCATGGTGATGGTGATCACCGCCATGATCGTGATGATGGTCATGGCCATGCGCATGATCGTGCCCGGTGTGAGCGTGCTCCTCATGGGCATGACCATGCGCCGATCCGGCATAGGCGCCGCCTTCGGGATCGAACGGCGCCTCGATCTCGACAACGCGCGCGCCGAGCCCCTTCACCATCGCCTCGATGACGTGGTCCCTGCGGATGCGCAACCCTTTCGGCATGAGTTGCGTCGGCAGATGACGGTTGCCGAGATGCCAGGCGACCCGGATCAAATGATGCGGATCGCTGCCCTTGATCTCGAGCAGCGGCTCGGGGGCCGCCACCACCTCGATCAGCCGGCCGTCCTCGAGCACCAGCGCGTCGCCGCCGCGGAGGGCGACGGCATGTTCGAGATCGAGAAGGAATTCCAGGCCGCGCGTGCCCGTCATCGCCATCCGCCGCCGGTGCCGGTCGTCGAAATCCAGCACGACGGTGTCGGCTGCTGCTTCCTTCCAGCGATGCTGTCCGAGAACCTTGGTCGCGCGCATCATACGGAAAGCTTGTCCACCTTGGCGTCGCTGATGATCTCGATCGCCGTCGGCGAAGCCTTTAGCGGCCCGGACAATTCGCGCCATACCTTCATGTGCGGCGCTCGTCCATGCGCGTTGAGGTCGTCGCGGGTTTCCCAGCGCTCGACCACCACATAGACGTTCGGGTCGTTGATGCTGGTGTGGCCCTCGTACGAGAGGCAGCCCTTTTCCTTGCGGGTCTCGGCGATGCAGGCCTTGTGGCCCTTGATGAAGGCATCGCGTCCTTCCGGCTTCACCTGCGTGGTAGCGACGACATAGATCATGGAATTCTTCTCCCTTTGCTTTTCCTGGCTAACGGACGTCGACCTTCTCCGGCGTGATCACTTCGATCTTCGGCGGCGCGGTCATGCATTTCACCGCGACTCGGCCGAAGGTTTTCATGTGGTCCGCGGCGCGATGCGGCACCAGCGCCTCGGCGTTCTCCCATTGCTCGACGAACACCATTTTGCTCGGATCGGTCACGCTCTCATGCAGGTCGTAGGCGATATTGCCGGGCTCCTTGCGGGTTTCCTTGATGCAGGCGGTTGCGGCCGCAATGAATTCGGCGCGCGTCTCGGGTTTGACGGTCAGCGTGGCAACGACATAGATCACGAACATTCCTCCCGGCTTTTCGTTCTGGCTTTGTGCGCCGGGAGCGGTTTTAGAACATAAAGTAGCGCTGCGCCAAGGGCAGCACTTCGGCCGGCGGGCAGGTCAGAAGCTCGCCGTCGGCGCGCACCTCGTAGGTTTCCGGGTCGACCTCGATATCCGGCGTGGCGTCATTGTGGATCATGCTCTTTTTCGAGATCTTGCCGCGGGTGTTCTGAACCGCATAGAGCTGCTTGGAGATGCCGAGCTTGCGGCCAAGGCCGCCGGTGACGGCCGCCCTGGAGGTGAACACCACCGACGACGCCGTCAGCGATTTGCCGAAGGCGGCAAACATCGGCTGGTAATGCACGGGCTGCGGCGTCGGGATCGACGCGTTCGGATCGCCCATTGGCGCCGCCACGATCGAGCCGCCCTTGATGACGCACTCCGGCTTGACGCCGAAGAACGCCGGCGCCCACAGCACGAGGTCGGCGAGCTTGCCTTTCTCCACCGATCCGATCAGCTTCGAGACGCCATGCGCAATCGCCGGATTGATGGTGTATTTGGCGATGTAGCGCTTGACGCGGAAATTGTCGTTGTCCTTGCCGCTGTCCTGCGGCAACGAGCCACGCTGCTTCTTCATCTTGTCCGCGGTCTGCCAGGTGCGGATGATGACCTCGCCGAGCCGGCCCATGGCCTGGGAGTCCGACGACATCATCGAGAGCGCACCCAGGTCGTGCAGGATGTCTTCGGCGGCGATCGTCTCTTTCCGGATACGGCTTTCGGCGAAAGCCAAATCTTCCGCGATCGAGGGATCGAGGTGGTGGCACACCATCAGCATGTCGAGATGCTCGTCGATGGTGTTGCGGGTGAAGGGGCGCGTCGGATTGGTGGAGGACGGCAGAACGTTCTTGAGCCCCGCGATCTTGATGATGTCAGGCGCGTGACCGCCGCCGGCACCCTCGGTGTGGAAGGCATGGATCGTGCGGCCCTTGAACGCCTTCACGGTGTCCTCGACGAAGCCTGACTCGTTCAGCGTGTCGGAATGCAGCATGACCTGGACATCGTAATCGTCGGCCACCGACAGACAGTTGTCGATCGCCGCCGGCGTGGTGCCCCAGTCCTCATGCAGCTTCAGCGCACAGGCACCAGCCTTGATCATCTCGACCAATGCGGCCGGCCGCGACGCATTGCCCTTGCCGGAAATACCGAGATTGACCGGGAACGCGTCGAACGACTGCATCATCCGCATCATGTGCCAGGGACCTGGCGTGCAGGTGGTGGCATAGGTGCCGTGCGACGGTCCCGTGCCGCCACCCAGCATCGAAGTGACGCCGCTCATCAGCGCGTGCTCGATCTGCTGCGGGCAGATGAAATGAATGTGGCTGTCGAAACCGCCGGCGGTGAGGATTTTTCCCTCCCCCGCGATCACGTCGGTACCGGGGCCGATCACGATGGTGACGCCGGGCTGGATATCCGGATTGCCGGCCTTGCCGATGGCGCTGACAAAACCTTCCTTGATCGCCACGTCGGCTTTCACGATGCCCCAGTGGTCGACGATCAGCGCGTTGGTGATCACGGTGTCGGCCGCGCCCTGCTTGTTGGTCACCTGCGACTGGCCCATGCCGTCGCGGATCACCTTGCCGCCGCCAAACTTCACCTCCTCGCCATAAATGGTGAAATCCTTCTCCACCTCGATGATGAGATCGGTGTCGGCGAGCCGCACGCGGTCGCCGGTGGTGGGCCCGAACATGTCGGCATAGACGGAACGTTTGATTTTCGTGCTCACAGCGAGCTCCTCGCAAGCTTCACGGTTTTGTCGAAGGTCTGGTCGAGAAAGGCATTGCCGCCGCGGCAGCCGCCGACCACCTGCTCGGCCCAATCGGTGTAATCGGCGAGATCGTCGCGCTCTTCTGCGTTTGGATCGGGATGAATGCGCGCGCCGATATTGCTGACCTTGTCGGCGATCTTGATCAGTTTCGCGCCGGGCGATTTGTGCGGAGCGTTGGCCACCTGCAGCCGCCGGCGCTCGGCCTTGGGCAGGTCCATGTCGTCGGTGCATTCGACGACGAGAGAAGCGACGCGTTCCGAGAACCTCTCGGCCAGCTCCTCGCGCGTGGTCCCGGTGTCCTCGATCGCATCATGCAGCCAGCCGGCCGCGACGAGCTCGGCATCCGCACCGTCGGTCGCCGTCGAGAGCAGGTTCGCGACCTCGGCGAGATGGTTGATATAGGGCTCGTCGCCGCGCCCCTTGCGCGCCATGCCGCTATGGCGGCGCGCGGCCAGCTCGGCGGCTTCAGAGACGATGCGTACAGGAGCGAGCATCGCTCACAATTTTCCCATCACGTCGCCTCGGAAGCCGTAGATGGTCTTCTTCCCCGCCAGCGCCACGAGCTGCACCTCGCGGGTCTGGCCCGGCTCGAAGCGCACCGCGGTGCCGGCGGCGATATCGAGCCGCATGCCGCGGGCCTTCTTTCGCTCGAATTTCAGCGCCGGATTGGCCTCGAAGAAATGATAGTGCGAGCCGACCTGGATCGGCCGGTCGCCGGTGTTGGCGACTGAGAGCCTCACGGTCTTGCGGCCGGCATTGAGCTCGATCTCGCCGTCCTTGATGAAGAGTTCGCCGGGGATCATGAATGGCACCTCGTGGCGTTAGGCTTCGTCATGGCCGGGCTTGTCCCGGCCATCCACGTCTCGTGTCGCCGAAAAGCAAGACGTGGATGCCCGGCACAAGGCCGGGCATGACGAATTGAAGCATGTGCGGCGTTCATCGGATCGGCTCGTGCACCGTGACGAGTTTCGTCCCGTCCGGGAACGTCGCCTCGACCTGGATGTCGTGGATCATCTCGGGAATGCCGTCCATCACCTGCGCGCGGGTCAGCACCTGCGCGCCGGCCTGCATCAGCTCGGCGACGGTGCGGCCGTCGCGCGCGCCCTCGACGATGAAATCGGAAATGATGGCGATGGCCTCGGGATGGTTGAGCTTGACGCCGCGCTCGAGCCGTCGCCGCGCCACCATGGCCGCCATCGAAATCAGAAGCTTGTCCTTTTCACGGGGAGACAGATTCATGCGTGATCTCTGATGTTCACCAATCTAATTGAGCCACAGCCGCGGCAGCCGAACGCTTGAGGCACGCGCGAGCACCGCCATCATGTCGGCGCGCAGCCGCGCGGCATCTTGGGCACAGAAGCGCGCCATTGCAAATCCATTCCAGACGGAGACGCCGACCTCGCCGTCGAAAGAGTCCTGGACTTCGCGAATACGTTCCACCAGGGCTTCATCACCCGGCACGATCAGCGCCGTGCCGATCGCGGCCCCGCCTTTCGCGACCGCGGCCTTCGCGAGCTTCCCGCCGATGTCGCCGTCGAGCCGCACGGTTTCCGCGAACACGAGCCTGCCGCCGCGCCTGACGCGCCAGCGGTCGGCGAATTCGCCGTGACGCATGGTCTCACCCATCGCGGTCCGGCCGAACACGACGATTTCGCAGAGCAGGAGCGAGGCGCCTTCGGCGAGATCGATGTCGATCCGCCGCACGATCCGCGCCCGGTCGAACAGAATGGTCTCCTGCGGCAGCCACGCGAGATGCGCGCCAGCGGCGGCCTTGAGGACGATGTTGAGCTCCGCGGGCTTGGTCGTCGCGCGATAGACTTTTTCCGCGGCGGCGGTCGTGAGCGTCAGGCGTGCCCCCTCGCCTGCTGCGATGTCGATGTCGAAACGATCGCCGCCGGCAACTCCGCCGGCGGTGTTGACGAACACCGCCGAAAGCCCCTCGCCCTCGGGCGAGGGAAAGCGAACACGGAGCGAGCCGGATTCATGCAGGTCGCCGCGGCGGGTGACGCCATCCTGCAGTCGCACGCCGAATTTCACCCTGCCCTGCGCGCGGTTGGCGGCAAAGATCGCTGAAGCCGTGTGCGCGATATCGGTCTGCATGCGCCTCCAACGCTCCCCCACGCAGGCGCCCGCACCGCCGCGTCACAAACGATTATAGCGCCATCTGGCGGCTGATCCCGGCCGGATCGAGACCCGCGCGGTCGCAGGAATATTTGACCGCGCCGCGGTCCATGACGGCGAAATTGTCGCCGAGCTCGCAGGCAAAGTCGAGATATTGTTCGACCAGCACGATGGCGATGTTGCCGAGATTGCGCAGATACGAGATCGCCCGGCCGATGTCCTTGATGATCGAGGGCTGGATGCCCTCGGTCGGCTCGTCGAGCAGCAGGAGTTTCGGCCGCATCACCAGCGCGCGGCCGATCGCCAATTGTTGTTGTTGCCCGCCCGAAAGGTCGCCGCCGCGGCGGCCCAGCATCGAGTTCAGCACCGGAAACAGCGAAAACACGTCGTCGGGGATATGACGGTCCTCGCGCTTGAGCGGTCCAAAGCCGGTCTTGAGGTTCTCTTCCACCGTGAGCAACGGGAATATCTCGCGGCCCTGCGGCACGAAGCCGATGCCGCGCCGAGCGCGTTCATAGGGCTTCAGGCCCGTGATATCGACGCCATCGAGCTGGATCGAGCCGGAGGCAATCGGATATTGGCCGACAAGGGAACGCAGCAGCGACGTCTTGCCGACGCCGTTGCGGCCGAGCACACACGTGACCTTGCCGGGCTCCGCCGAAATCGAGACGCCGCGCAGCGCCTGCGCAGCGCCGTAATAGAGATTGATGTTGTCGACCTTCAGCATCGGCGACCTCCGGCCGTTGATGCGCGAATGGCGAGTGGCGAATGGCGAATGGTAAGAATTGCCGCGCTCATGATCTTCCGTCCTATTCGCTACTCGCCACTCGCTATTCGCATTCCTCGGCCTATCGACCGAGATAGACCTCAATCACCCGCTCGTTCGACGACACCTGGTCGATGGTGCCTTCCGCGAGCACCGCGCCTTCATGCAGGCAGGTCACCTTGACGCCTAGCTCGCGCACGAAAGTCATGTCGTGCTCGACGACCATCACGGTGTGGGTCCTGTTGATCTCCTTCAACAGCTCCGCGGTGAGATGCGTCTCGACGTCGGTCATTCCCGCGACGGGCTCGTCGACCAGCAGGAGTTTTGGATCCTGCGCCAGCAGCATGCCGATCTCGAGCCACTGCTTCTGGCCGTGCGACAGGCTGCCCGCGAGACGGTTGCGGGCGTCGGTCAGGCGGATGGTCTCCAGGACCTTCTCGATGCGTTCGGTCTCGGGCTTGCTCTCGCGCCAGAACAGCGTGCCCCTGACGCTGTGGTCGACATTGAGCGCGAGCAAAAGATTATCCTCGACCGTCTGGCTCTCGAACACGGTCGGTTTCTGGAACTTGCGGCCGATGCCGAGCTCGGCGATACGGGTCTCATCGAGCCTCGTCAGGTCGGTGACACCGTCGAACAGCACCGTCCCCTCGTCCGGCCTGGTCTTGCCGGTGATGATGTCCATCATCGTGGTCTTGCCGGCGCCGTTGGGGCCGATGATGGCACGCATTTCGCCAGCTTCGAGCGCCAGCGACAAATTGTTGATGGCGTGGAAGCCGTCGAAGGAGACATGCACGCCGTCGAGATACAGCAGAGCCGAAGTCGCGCGCGAGTCCATGACATTCATGCGCCTACTCCGCCATCTTGGGTTCGCTGATGCCGTCCTCGCGCGCCGCGCTCGCCTCGGCTGCCGCCGTCGCGCGCTGCGCCCTGAAGGACTGCATCCAGCCGTTGTAGGTGCCGACGATGCCCCTGGGCAGCAACAGCGTCACCAGGATGAACAGCGCACCCAGCATGAACAGCCAATAGGGCGCAAGCAGGCCGGAGGTGAAGAACGTCTTGGCATAGTTGACGACGATCGCACCCAGCGCCGCGCCGACCAGCGTGCCGCGGCCGCCGACCGCGACCCAGATCACGGCCTCGATCGAATTGCCCGGCGCGAATTCGCTCGGGTTGATGATG
>Ga0207707_10002137_pt1 | contig 17899 bp, 18 predicted proteins | sample KBSC83BmetaG_FD_184336 | JGI IMG/M metagenome (GOLD analysis project Ga0207707, IMG submission 184336) | Corn rhizosphere microbial communities from Kellogg Biological Station, Michigan, USA - KBS C8-3B metaG (SPAdes) (version 2) | ecosystem: Host-associated > Plants > Roots > Rhizosphere ...
CCACCGCGAAATTCGCTGTTGTCACCAAATCGCCGCTCACCGGCTTTATCGCCGACTCGCTTTCATCCAGCTATTTCGCCCTCGAGCTGAAGCGGCTCGGCATCGACGCGTTGATCGTCACGGGCCAGGCCACCGATTGGACGTACCTTTTTATTCACGACGGAAAAGTGGAATTTCATAGCGCCGGGCAACTGCGCGGCAAAAGTCCGCTCGAGTGCGAATCCCTGATTCGCGCCGAGCTGAATCGTTCAAGCGCGCGCATCGCCGCCATCGGCAAAGCCGGCGAAAACCAAGTGCGCTTCGCGACGATCAGCAACGAAGGCCGCCACGCCGGCCGCGGCGGCGTCGGCGCCGTGATGGGAGCGAAGCATCTCAAAGCCATGGCGCTCTGCGGCGATCGACCCGCCGTCGTTGCCGATCCAGCCGGCGTCGCAAGCATCGCCGCTACACTTCGAGCGCGCAGTTTGGGCTCGCTCACCGACAAGTATCGCAGCATCGGCACCGTCGCCAATTTATCGGTTTTCAACCGGCTCGGCGTTTTGCCCACCCGCAATTTTCAGCAATCGACCTTCGATGAGGCGGAGTCCTTGAGCGGCGAGACGCTCACGGAAAATAATTTCAGCCGCAGAAACGGCTGCGCCGCATGCACGATCCGCTGCGAGCGCCTTTTCAAAGCACTCGACGGCGGCGAACAGCGCCTGGAATACGAGACCCTTTTCGCTCTCGGTCCGCTGTGCGGTATTCACGAGCCGGATGTGGTGCTCCGAGCCGCTCGACTGTGCGATCACTACGGGCTCGACACGATCAGCGCCGGCGGCACCTTGGCTTGGGCTATGGAGTGCGGCGAAAAAGGATTGCTGCCGGAGGCGCAAAAGCTCGGCTTGCGCTTTGGCGAATCCGAAGGAATTCTTGCGGCAATCGAGGCGATTGCCGAGCGCGCGGGCATCGGCGATCTCCTGGCTGAAGGCTCGCGCCGCGCCGCGTCGGCCATCGGCGGGGAGAGCATGCGCTGGGCGATGCACGTCAAGGGCCTGGAGCTTCCCGGCTACGAGCCGCGGAGCTTGAAGACCATGGCGCTCGGCCTGGCGGTGAGCCCGCGCGGCGCCTGTCACAATCGCTCGGGCGCCTACGAAGCCGACTTCTCCGGTCAAGTGGATCGCTTCACAGCCGACGCGGGCCGCGGCGCGCTGGTGCGCGACTCGGAAGATTTCGCCGCCGTGCTCGACTCGCTGATTGTCTGCAAGTTCCTGCGTAAATGCTTCGACGATTTTTACGGCGAAGCCGCCGAGCTTTTGAGCAAAGTGACCGGCTGGGATTATTCAAGCGAGGAGCTGAAGCGCGCCGGCGAGCGTATCCATAATCTGAAAAAACTTTTTAATCAGCGCGAGGGCTGGCGCAAAGAAGACGACTGGCTGCCCGAGCGCTTGCTGAGTGAAACTCTTTCCACCGGCGTCGGCGCGGGAGTGGGACTGACCACCGCCGAATTGCGCGGCATGATTCAAAGCTACTACCGCGCGCGGGGCTGGGATAATAGAGGATGGGTTCCACAGGCGAAGTTGAATGAGCTGGGGCTGACCACAGTTCCGAGTTCCGAGTTTCGGGTTTCCGGATAACGCGAGACCCGAGACTCAAAACCCGAGACCGATGCGAGCAAAGGAGGCATCATGCCGACCGATGAAACACGACGCTTGTTGAAGGTGTTCGGTGTCGCAGTCACCGCGTTCGAGGATGCCGTGGATAAAAAGGTATCGCCTGAGGAGCGGAAAAAAGCCGAGACGGAGGTTCGCGCCCGGCTCGAAGAAATTACCGCGCTGATCGACCGGCTACGCGCAAGGGAGAATTCATGACTTCGAGGTTTTCTCGGCCCGCGCCCATCCCGCCGGTCAGTTCGCTGTTTGCTTGCGATCGACTGCGCGAGCGATGGTCTGACCGAGAATAGTCCGGTCATGGCTTGAGCGTTTGAACGGCCTTCTATGTCGGAATCCACTTTCGTAAAAGGTTTTCGCTTTGTTCAGGAAGGAAAATTTGCTGATGCGATTGCCGCTTTTCAGGAGGTTTTAAAGCAACAGCCGGATCTAACGGGGGCACACTACAACCTGGGAAACGCCTACATCGGGGCGCGACAGCATGCTCTCGCTGTAGCCTCGTACCGGGAGGCTATTCGGTTAAATCCGAATTTCGTTCAGGCCCACACCAATCTAGGCTTCGCTTATGCACGACTGGACCGACATGAGGAGGCTGTTGCCGCATTTCGCGAGGCCATTCGCGTGCAGCCTGATTTCATCGAAGCGCACATGCAGCTCGGAAAAGAATACCTTGCGCAAGAAAAATTTTCGGAAGCGATTGCGGTTTTTGAAGATGCTCTCCGCTGCGATCCCAATCACGGCGAAGCATATCGCGCCCTGGGCTATGCTGATCTCCGTTGTGCCGCCTATACGGAGGCGATCAAGGTCTTGGAACAAGCGATGCAGCTTCTGCCCGAAGACCCCGAAACACACTTTCATCTCGGCATGGCGCTCTACGAACTCGGCGACCCTGCTTCGGCTTGCGAGCTGTTTCAGTGTGTCGCCCGCTTGGAGCCGGAGAATCCCAGAGCGCATTTCAATCTTGCGCTTGCTCATCGAGCTCTCGGTAATCTCGCTGAAGCGCAGGCGAGCTGCGCTACACTGGAGCAGCTCGATCCGCCGCTTGCCGCCGAGTTGCGCCAAGAAATGACGCGCCGGCGCTGAAGCGACGAGCTTGTGACGTTGACTGGCTCATGCCCACGCGGTAGAAGCCAACCATGGGGACAAATTGGGGGCTCTTCCTATGTAACTGTCGTCGCACGCTTCCGCTTGATCCCCGGCGGTTAGTTCTTCCTACCGCGCCTTCCGTGCTTTCCTTCGCGAGCGATCCGGAAATTGACGTACACGAGTTTGCCGCGCGTGCCAGGCGGGAGCGACTCGATCGAGTCGTGATCAGTTGCTGTGCGGACGTCGGGCTTTTCGAGGAAGCATTGGGCGTTTCCGATCGGCAGTCTCCGAGAGTTCACTTTGTTAATTTGAAGGATTTCTGTTTCGTCCCGCACGCTCATTCTGAAAAGGTTCATAGCAAAGCCACCCGACTGTTGCGGGCCGCCATGGAAACCGCCGAGTTGGACTCCGCTGCAGTCTATAACCGGTTGTCTGCCGGCAACCGAATTCTCATCGCTACCGATGGTCCTCAAGGCGCGGCACTCGCGCAAAGCCTCAGTGACGTGGCTCGGCTTGTTCTTGTCGTTGATCCATCCGTCTCGGCTCTTCGCGCCTTTCAGGACGGCGAGATCTACGGCGGCCGTGTCATCGAGATCAAGGGCCGCCTGAGCGACTTCCATGTGACCATTCAGAAGGAAGCGCAAGATATGGCGCGCCGCGAGTTGCACGCCGACCAAGTCGTCATCATCGCGCGCGATGGGAAGCCCTCTTTCAAGCAGCGCACCGGATTACACCTGCTCAATAATCCAAGCGAGGCTGACCTTAACCGGGCTGCCGAACGCGTCCGCGAGCTTATCGGTGATTTTCTAAAGCCCGTGCACGTTGTCTACAATACCGATATCTGCGCCGGCGGGGTCGCCGATCAAGAGGCCTGTGGGAACTGCATCACTGCCTGCCCCTACGATGCCATCGCCAGGGATTCAGAGAACCATCTTCGGATGAAAATAGATCACATGGCCTGCGAGGGATGCGGCGCTTGCGTTTCGGCCTGTCCCACGACATCCTTGCGTTTTGCCGAACCCTCGCCTCACGAGCTGTATACCCGGCTCGCGGCCCTGCTCACTCCCTCAAGCTCGGATGCCGATACGGACCGTTTGGTGGTTCTCTTTCACTGCGGCGAACAAGGCCGCCGCGTGCTGGAAGAAGCGGGTCAAACTCCGCTTCCCCATCCGGCCAGTGTGCTTCCCGTCGAAGTGCCCTGCTTGCGCTACGTTTCGGAAGCCAACATGCTCGCCGCGTTCCGTCTGGGCGCCGCCGGAGTTGCGTTGCTCGGCTGCGAGACGTGCCAACACGGAGAGCGGGAGTTATTCCGGCAGAAATACGATTTTTGTCGCGCCACCTTGGAGGCCTTTGATCCGGGTCGCGGTCGCCTCTGTTTGATCACGGCCGACGATGATACAGCGCCTCAAGCGATCGGAGCCCTGTCTCGCTTCGCCGACGCGCTTGAAAGAGCGCCGATTCGCTGGGACGGCAAGCGCCTGCCCCGCCAAGACAACCGTGAGATTATTGCAGAGGCGATCAGGGTTTTCATAGAGCAAACTGAGCGAAAACCGGGGCGCATGGCCGTCGCAGCCTCGCAGCCTTTCGCCACTGCTCAGGTAGCGGCCAGCGGCTGCACGATGTGCCGCTCCTGCGTGAATGTCTGCCCGACGCACGCTTTCAGCCTCGATGACAACAGTCAGTCTCTTCAATTTAAGCAGATCTCCTGCGTGGCCTGTGGACTTTGCGAGAAGGTCTGCCCGGAGAACGTCATCACGCTGCGGCACGAGATTGTCCTTGAACAAGCTGCGCTGGAATATCAAACCGTCGTGCAGGATGACATGGTGCCATGCGCGAAGTGCGGGAAGCCGTATATCAACCGAAGAGCGCTTGAGACGGTTGAGGCCCGACTGCTCTCGCTTGAGTCCCTGCTCGATACTTTTAGCGGCAACCGGCGGAGCTTGCTTAGGATGTGCCCGGACTGTCGCACTGTGGTCGCTATGATGGAAGTTGAAAGAGGTTGGAAACCGTAAGCAGAGAAACGCGCTCGTGTTCGTGAATCGTGTTCGTCACCGCATAGACACAGAGGCCCGTTTCGAGCGCGACAAAAGACCGCGGATTTATGGAGGCAAGGAAAACCAAACGCAAAGGCCGAGACCGTCGCGTCGGCGGCAATGCGTTCATGGACACCGTGCGCGACGCATTCATTCGCTGGATGGCTCTGGAAAAATGGCGCGAGGTCGAAGATCTCCGCGCCACCCTCGGTTTCGATCTCGGGCAGGCAGTCAATGAGGCGGCGCAATTTCCCAGCCGTGGACGCTATCAGCTTCTCTGGGGCTCGCGATGGAAGCTGGAAGTCTGTCCCGATGCTGCCACCAAAGATTCCGGCAGCCTCTTCGCAGCCATAGAACAAGCCGTGACGGCAGCGGTGCAGGAAGAAGAAGCCGAGCGAAAATTGCGTGGCGATCGTCCTCTCGAAGAGGATCCTGAGTATAAGGCCTTCGTCGATCGTAATCTGGAGAGACTCCTTCGCCAAGGAGACGTGCGGTAAAAGAATGATTCATGATCGCGAGATTCTGTCCTTCCGCCAGAGCTACTACGAGATCCTGGGGTCGCTTTTCCGGAGGGAACCGAGCGGCGAACTACTGCAGCAGCTTGCCAGTGGAATCAAAGAGCGGACCCGGGCGGCGCGCAATCTCCATCCCCTTCTCGGCGCCGGCTGGGAGGAGATTGACAGGTTCTTGGAAAATACGCCGGCCGAGAGTTTAGCTGAAGCGGTGGCGGACGAATACACGCGGCTTTTCATCGGCCCTCACGGCGTGGAGATTAAACCTTACGAGTCTTTTTATCTCACAGGCCGATTGTTGGACCGGCCTCTGGCTGAAGTGCGGACATTTCTCAAATCCGCCGGCATTGAAAAACTTGAGGAATACCCTGAGCCGGAAGACTTCTTAGCATTCGAGATGGAAGTGATGCGCTGGCTTATTGAAAAACAGGCCAGAGCGACAGATCCCCAGGAGCAGACCCGCTTTTTTCGCTTGCAATCGGATTTCCTCAAAGAGCACGTGCTGGTTTGGGGCCCGGCTTGCGGGCGGGACATCGAGCGAGCCGGATGCGCGAATTTCTACCGCTCTGCGGCAAAGATCGTGCAAGGCTTCTTGGCGCTTGAGCTAAGCTTCTTGCGCGACTGGGGCCTCGATAAAGTTTCATCTCTCGAAGAAGCCCGGCAACGTCACGGAGCAGTGCCGGCGTGGAAAGGCCCCACCTTTGATATGCCGGGCGATACGCCCGCCGCCGATTCGTCAGAAAAGAAAGAGTAGCGCGCGATGCTCGTCCTAAAAATGCAGCATCGAAAGGATAAAAAGTCTCGGCTGTGAAACGAAATTGATCATGGCGTCAGAAGTAAGAACCGTAGTTTCAGCAGAGTCGGGAATGGTATAATCCTTGCGGACAACAGGCTGAAGAGAGTCTTTCACCCCTTTACCGTCTCAAATGAACGGTTACGCGTTTCAATCTTCGTCTCGCCTTAGGCCATTCGTGGTAAGCCGTGATAATGGCTTTTCACGCCGTCTGTCGCAGCTTCTAAATTCTAATATCCGGAAAGGGAAGATTATGAAGCAAAGGCAACTTTTTTCAATTTTGATTTTATCCGGCGTCTCGGTTGCGTGGAGCGCGGGTTCCTCTGCATGGAGTCAAACCACTCCAGCTCCAGCGAAGGACCAAACGCAAACGAAAGAGGGCAAGGGAGAAAGGTCGGGAGAGGAGAAGATGAAAGCCAGAGGCGCCCAAGAATCGGGGCAAACGGAAAGGAAGAAGGGCGAAACCGAGATGGAAGCCAGAGGCGCGCAAAAGCCGGGTCGGATGGAAAAGAGCGGCGCCGAAAGCATGGGAGCCAAAGAGAGCCAGGGTGAAAAATGGGCGATGCAAGATGTTAAAAAAGCCCAAGAGGCGCTGAAGAACAAAGGACACGATCCCGGGTCGATAGACGGAGTTATGGGTCAACAGACGCGCCAGGCGATTAGAGCATTTCAAAAAGCCAATGGGCTGAAAGAGAGCGGCACGCTCGATGCCGAAACCGCAGCGAAGCTCGGGATTGAAAAGGGGACTGCCTCCGGCGTTGGGCCAAAGGAATCTCCAGGCATGGGTAAAGGTCAAGCTTCTCCAATGCAAAAGGAACCTTCGTCACCGAAGTCCAGATAGGCATGACGGGCGTTGCACCTGACAAGAATTGACAAGGATTCTTATGGATTGACAACGATTCGACTGAGTGATAGAGCGCCAGGCATCAGGTGGAAAAGGTTTGTTCCGGAGGAGGTCTACCATGATTGAAGGCCGAATCAAGAATATCGATCTAGCCCACCGTACCGCAGTAATAACCACGCAAGACAATCAGGATGTAGTTTTAACCTTCCCCGAAGGCGCGAATATCGAAGTACGCGAGCCCATAACCATGGGCACCATGGGCGGTAACCTAGAGGATTTGCGAGAGGGATATTTTGTTGAGGTAGAGTTCGGCGCACATGATGCCGATGGGAAATGCGCCTGTGCCTCGCTCATCTCTGTGAGCTGAAAGCTCTCCGGGAATTTCTTTGGGGCATGGGGAGGATTTATAACATGGAACACACCCAATTCTCAGGAAGGCAACCGCGACGGAAATTTCTGAGCGGATTTCTCACTGCTGTTGCAGGAGCAAGTACTGCGTTTTTGCTTCCGAAGAGAGGGCGCGCGGTTGAAAAAAACCCACAGGTTTCAGAAGCAGGTCCGATCCTATACCGCCGCACCGAAGAAACAGAGCGGTACTATAGAACTCTCTATCGATAACTTCAGAGGCGTGACATTCGCCGTTTCCTGGCTTCTGGAGAATCGCCTTAACGGTCCGACAGAGAAAAGATGAGAAAGGATGAGATATGAAGCTTATCCGAACCAACGGCAATGACGGCCATAGCTCTTCCGAATCACCCGCGGCTTTGAACCCTTTTATCGACCGGCGCAAATTCCTGGCCGCTGCCGGTCTTGGAGGCCTTGGAGCGGGTCTTGCGGCCTTGGCTGGCCCATCGCTGGTGAAAGAAGTTGAGGCGCAAGGTAAAGGCCAACCGCAACCGCCCAAGCTCGAACAGCACAAGACCATCTGCTGCAACTGCGCCGTCGGCTGTGGGCTGATTGGGGAGGTTCAGAACGGCGTCTGGGTCTCGCAGGAGCCCTGGTTCGAGCACCCCATTAATCTGGGTAGCCTTTGCGCGAAAGGCGCGGCGGCGCGCGATCAAGTCGTGTCCGTGAAGCGCCTGCGTTACCCCATGAAGCTCGCCGGCGGAAAGTGGCAGCGCCTCTCCTGGGATCAGGCGATGTCGGAGATCAGCACGAAGCTCCTCGACCTTCGCAAACAACACGGCCCCGACATACTGCAGGTTAACTTCTCGGCGCATCAATCCAATGAGAATGGTTACGCCATCCGCAAATGGGCGGGGATGTGGGGGACGAATAACGCCGACTTCCAAGCGCGGATATGACACTCGACCACTGTGGCCGGTCTGGCCAACGTGTTCGGGTACGGGGCGATGACGAATCATCAGAACGACATCCGGAACAGCCGGAGCATCATGATCATCGGCATGAACCCCGCGGAGAACCACCCGATCTCCATGCAGCATATCCTCACCGCGAAGGAGACCAACCGCGCAATCATCATTTCCGTCGATCCTCGCTTTACGAAGACTTCCGCGTTCGCCAATAAATATGTCCGGCTGCGCTCGGGCACCGACGTGGCTTTCGTTTATGGCCTTATCAACGTCATCCTCGCCAAAGGCTGGGAGGATAAAAAATTCCTTGCCGAGCGGACCTACGATCTCGAAGGATTAAAAAAGGAAGTCGCCAAGTACGACCCCAAGACGGCTGCCGATATCACGGGTATCTCCGCAGAAGACATCGAGTGGATCGCCAGGACCATGGTCGAAAACCGGCCCGGCACCGTCATCTGGGCCATGGGCGGCACGCAGCACAATGACGGCACCGGTGTGGTTCGGACTTACTGTCATCTCCAGATGGTGCTTGGCAACATGGGCAAACCCGGCGGCGGCTGCGATGTTTTCCGTGGCCACGACAGCATCCAGGGAGTGACCGACGTCGGCGGCGGCCCGGAGACCCTACCGGGTTATTACGGTGTCGGCGAGAGCGCGTGGCAACATTTTTCAAAAGCGTGGGATGTGCCCTACGACTGGCTCGTTTCACGCTTTAAGAACAAGACGATGATGGAGAAGCCGGGCTTCACCGTGGCGCGCTGGTATGAAGGCGTCTTAATGGACACTAAGGAACTCGGCCAGGATGTAAACTTGAAAGCAGTGATGTTCTGGGGCCACTCGACCAACTCGATGTCGCAGATGGACCGCGTCAAAAAAGCTCTGGAAAAAGTCGAGTTGATCGTCGATATCGATCCGTTCGTCACCAACACCGCGGTGCTGCCGGACCGCAAGGACGGCATTTACGTCCTGCCGGCGGCGACCAACTACGAGCAGTGGGGCTCACGCACTAATACCAACCGCGACCTCCAGTGGGGCGACAGAGTCGTTGATCCCGTGTTCGAGGCACGGCCCGATCTCGCGATCATGATCGACTTCGCCGAGCGATTTGGTTTTAAAAAACAGTTCATTCACAACATGAAAGGGGATTGGAAGGGCGTCCCGGCGAGCATGAAGAACGTCAAAATGCTGCCGGAACAGACGTTTGAAGACGTGCTCAGAGAAATCAATCTGAGCTGCCTCTCGATCGGTTACAACGGCCAGACTCCCGAGCGCCTGAAGCGCCAACACGAGTGGGGCCATGTGTTCGATATTAAGACGAAGAAAGCCGTCGGCGGACCGGTCGATGGCGAGCAGTGGGGCTTGCCTTGGCCGTGCTGGAGCGACAAGCATCCGGGTACTGCCATCCTTTACCGCAACGACATTCCGGTGTCTCAAGGAGGCTGCGGCTTCCGCGCGACCTGGGGTCCGAAGGCGCCGGACGGCAGCACGTTGCTCGCTGGCAGAGGCTCGGCGCCTCCCGGTGGTCCGAACGAAGGCTACCCAGCCGAGAAAAATTACGCCACCGACCTTACGCAGGAGGCGATCAAGAGGGCTCTGGCTGAAAACCGTAGCCCCTACGGCAACGGCCGCGCGCGCTTCAATTCGTGGAACATCGCCGATCCTGTGCCGATTCACCGCGAGCCGATCCATAGCCCGCGCCCGGACCTGATTGTCAAATGGCCGACCTACGATGACGTAAAGGAGCACTACCGCCTGCCGACGCTTTATAAGAGCCTGCAGAAACCGGACTGGGTGAAACGGTTTCCGCTCATCCTCACCACCGGCCGGGTGGTCGAATATGAGGGCGGCAGCTCCCGCGAGCGGGCCGCCTGGTGGCTTGTTGAACTCAATCCGGAGATGTACGCCGAGGTGCACCCGAAGGTCGCCGCTGATCACGGCCTGCGCCATGGCGACTACTGCTGGATTGAATCGCCGGAAGATTTGGATGACCGCCCGAGCCGGGTTTGGGTCAAGGTCAAAATCACCAAGCGCGTGGGGCCCGACACGGTGTTCCTGCCGTTTCACTGGGGCGGCATGTTCGAAGGCAAATCGCTGATCAGCAAATATCCCGAGGGGACGGCGCCGTATACGATCGGCGAATCGGCGAACACCATCACCAACTACGGTTACGATCGCGTGACCCAGATGCAGGAGACCAAGACCGGCCTGTGCCGGATCAGCAAGCCGAAGCAAGCCTAGGCGTAGGGAGATTGACATGGCACAGCTCAGCACTATTCCCCAAAGAGGCGGCGGGCCCCAACCCCAGCAAGCGACAGCCCGCATGAAGTTCTACGTGGACGCCAAGCGCTGTATCGAGTGCGGCGGCTGCGAAGTGGCGTGCAAGAACGAAAACAATGTGCCCTACGGCATCGCGCGCATTCGAGTGGTAACGCTCAACGAAGGCGAGCCGGGCGAGACCAACATCGCTATTCCGTGCATGCAGTGCTCCAACGCGCCGTGCGTTGCCGTCTGTCCCGTTGATGCTCTGTACCACCGGCCCGACGGCATCGTCGCTTTGAACAAAGAAACCTGCATCGGTTGCGGCTATTGCCTTTATGCCTGTCCCTTCGGCGCCCCGCAGTTCCCCAAGGGCTCGCCGTTCGGCGCGCGTGGCGTCATGGACAAATGCACCTACTGCGCCGGGGGTCCGGAAGTCGCGTTCTCCGAGCGCGAGCGGCGCCTCTACGGATCGAACCGCATCGCCGAGGGAAAGCTCCCGATGTGCGCTTCCGTTTGTTCCACGAAGGCACTGGTCGCCGGCGACGCGGAAGAGGTGGCCAAAGTCGTGCGCGAGCGAGTGGCAGCTCGTGGAGCGGGCGGCGGGGCTTGGGGTTGGGACACGGCGTACGGTAGAGGAGGGTCGTAGAGCGAAGCCGTACGATGAAGTAAGGGAGTGGATAGAGTATTGGATTTAAACGCATCACTCCACCACTCCAGTCTCTGCTACGCGAGTCGGGCGAGCGCAACGAAGCGGATGAGCCTTTTTCAACGGGCTGCCTAAGGGGACTCCATGGATACTGTCGTCTTTCTCCAAGACAAGTGGAGCGACAACGCCTTTGTGCCGCTTTATCTCTTCTTCGGCGGCCTGGCCGCGGGGATGTTCATCGTGGCGGTGGCCACCGATCTTGCCGGCGTCTGGTCAAGACGCGCTGCCGCCGCCGCGCGGTTCATCGCCTACGGTCTACTGCCAGTTCTCGCTTTGGGCGGTTTTTTTCTTACCATCCATCTCGGCAAGCCGGAACGCGGATTATTATTTCCGATCTTTTTTACCAATTATAATTCCTGGATGACGCGCGGCGGCTGGATACTCGGCGTTGCGAGTCTCTTCATGATTGCATATGCAGTGCTGTGGTTCTTCGCCATCGGCTGGCTGGTTCGTCGTGTTGTCGGCGTCGTGGGACTGATTCCAGCCATCGGGCTTGCACTCTACACGGGGCTGCTGCTTTCGGGATCGTGGTACGTGCCGCTCTGGTCTGGTGCATATCTTCCGCCGCTCTTCCTGACGTCGGGACTTAACACAGGGTTAGCCGCCGCCGGAGTCGCGGTATTGTGCGCATGGCCGTGGCTTGGTCTGCGCGATATCGGATCGCGGCCCGTTATTCGCTGGTTTGGCATTGCACTCGCCGTGTTGATTTTATTCGAGAGTTGGGAACTCTATCGCTTCATGCGCGATCTCCGCAGTCAAGGATTGCTTGCAGGACATACAAGCGCGCCAACGACCGACAGGTTTCAATACAAGGTAGAGCCCGGCGGCTCCTTGGGCGCCGGCAATTACGTCGCGATCGTAACCTGGGTCGGCAATGAGACCGGAGTCGAAGAAGGTATGTCTGCCGACACATCGATTGAGATCACCCAGCCCAATAGTCAATTGATAATCGTGGCGCCGCGCAAGCCGGGCGTGGCCTACAACGTATACATTGGGCCGTCCCATTCCGAAGCGCGGAAGGTGGCCGCCAATATCGCGCCCAAGGAGAGCGTAACCATTCAGGGTCTTTCGGGTCGCGGTTTTTATCTGCCGATCAATATCGATACCGGCGGAGAGTTTCGCGCTCCAAGCGGCGGGCGGCTTGCCTATCGCTATCTTACCGGCGGACCCGCATATCCGTCGGCGCTCTTTGGCGGTAGCGCCGAGGCGGCGCTAAGCGGCGCGGTCAGTGTCGGCGCAACTCCTCAGGTTTTCCACGCCCTGCCCCACGGTCGAAACCTCTCGGCTTGGTACTGGTTCGGCGTCGTCGGGCTCGCGTTGATTCTTCCGCTGGTGCTTACCCTGGTCGAGTTTGTCGCCGAATTCGCGGGACGTACAGTCGCCAACGGAGTCGCAACGGCAAAGTTCGCCTCGGTTTTGGCCGGCGGGCTCATCCTGCGTTTCGTAATCGTTTGGGGCGGCGACATCAAGGCGCCGCTCTCTTTCACGCCCTCGACCTGGCCGATTCCTTTGCCGCCTCCTGGCCTCGGGGGGTGAGATGCGCTTCTGCCTGGCGGCGCTCCTTCTCATCGGCCCCACCATCCTACCAGCCCAAACAAAGGGCAATTCGAAGCGGGGCGAAAACTTGTACCTCGAGAAGTGCGTTCTCTGCCACGGCGCTCGGGGTCAAGGCTGGGACTGGTCCAAACGGACAGAGAAACCGCCGATCCCCATTCCTGATTTGACCAAGGTCGTTCCACAAAGATCGGATCAGTACTTGTTCGATATCATCCACGGCGGCGGTGAAGCCGTCGGTAAGACGCGTCTCATGCCGCCTTTCGGCTTTCAGCTAAGCGATGACGAAGTCTGGGACATCGTTGCCCACACCCGGACACTGGCAAAATAAGATGACCTCCCGGGTTTCCGTCCCGCTGCGGGTCTTGTTCTTCGTCGGTGGCATCCTCATCGCGCCTCTGCCTTCCGGCGGGCTTCAACAAACCTCTTCTCAAAATGAAACGATCGGACGTGTTCCGCATGCGATCGCCGTTGGTGACTTTAACGGCGATGGCATTCCCGACGTCGCTGTGCCGGCCGCCGCCGAACGTAAGGTCGCCATTCTCTTAAGCAACGGCAAGGGCGGATTCGCTTCCAACCACACCTACGCGACCGGCACAGGGCCGAGCTGGGTGGAAATCGGCGACTTTAACGGCGACGGAAAACTCGATTTTGTCACGGCCAACACCGGCGGAGGGGATCTTAGTCTTTATTTCGGAGACGGCAAGGGAAATTTTTCTAAGGCGCGCGACATCATGAATGTCTCTGGCCCGGCCTCTGCAGTCGCGGTGGATGTAAATCGTGATGGCCAATTGGATCTTGCCATCACCCAGCCGAAAGAGTCACGGCTTATCATCCTGCAAAACCTTGGCGGGAGTTTTAAACCTTCGGCTACCTATGAAGTCGGTCGGGCACCCCACATCGTAACCAAGGTTGATTTAAATAGAGATGGAATTGCAGATCTGGTCGTTGGCACATTTGCGCGACACATGCTTTCGATCTTGCTTGGCAAGGGCGACGGCACTTTTCGCGTTGCCGGAGAGATTCCGGTGGGCCGGTTTCCGCATTACGTCGCGGCGGGTGATTGGAATGGCGATGGTCATCAGGACCTCGCCGTCACATGCGCCGGGGAAGACGCCGTCATCCTGCTTCAAGGCGACGGCACCGGCAGGTTGCGGAAGATGGGGACGCTTCCCATGGGCGATAATCCGCATGGCCTGGTGGCAGCCGACTTCAACAGCGATGGCTTTCTCGACCTCGCCGGGTCGGCGCGAACGGCGGGTGAAATCTCCGTCTTCCTTGGAGATGGCAAGGGCGGATTTACTGTCGTGGCGCCTCTTCGCATCAATCAAGACATCATCGCTTTGGCAGCCAATGACTTTGACCGCGACGGCAAAATGGATCTTGCCTTGGTCTCTGCAAGTCACACTTCGGTCGTCATGCTTCGTGGCGATGGCAAGGGCGGGTTTTCGTCCTTTGCAGGAAAATGAGAGGGATACCGTGGGTGATACCGCAACTCATCAATTTCAGTTCGAACGAGCAGAGTACCGCAACTGGCTCAATATCCTCTGGCGGCCGGTTGTGATTGCGGCCGCGACCGTGACGATTCTCTTGCTCATCATCGTGGTGGCAAGCTATCCCGCCTGGTCTATTCTAGGCCTTGGACGAGGATTGATGCCGGAGGGTTTTTATCCCGTATCAGGCTTTTTCGTCGGCCTTGGTCTGACATTCGGCCACGCTATCGCATGGGCCATCGCCAGCGTTATTGCCTTTTATTTGATGACGTTCTGGAGATCCGGAAGCACATGGGAGACTGCGCGAAATTCGATGGCAGTGGTTTATCTCGTCCTCGGTCCGCTGCCCCTCCTGCTCTACCATATTCTCTACAGCGGGTGGCTTCTTGGCATGCCGCGCGCGGGGCTTTCGGAGTGGCTCGCCGAAAACCATCCGATGGCTCGGTGGCTTTTGATCTATGCTCACCCGGTCATCGATCTTTCACTCATACCCTTGGCAGCGATCTTCCTGGGAATTCTCTGGAAGTACGGCGACCGGCTAGAGCGCGAAACTACACTGCAAACCGTCCTGGCTCTCACCATGCTGGGAACTTCTCTTGCTGTAGCTCTTTCGCTCGCCATCCATTCGATTCTAGTGCACGCTCGCATCGGGCTATAGAGCCCATGTTTCCATGGAATGCTTAACCTCGGAGCAGCTCAAGCAGGAACAGCAGAAGACCCGCGCATCGCCGCGCATGCGCTACGGTTTTCTCGCCCGGCTGTTATTCTTCTCGATGGATCTTCTATACGGACGGAAGAAAGGACTGTCGAAATTCAAGGTGCTCGAAATCATCGCCCGCGTGCCTTATCAGGCTTGGGAGAACGTGGCGTACGTTGCTATGACCCACACTCATGCCGATCCTGTTTTTGCACGGCGCATCTTCGACCGTATCAAGGAAAGCCGGGTGCAGCAGGACAACGAGCAGTGGCATCTCCTGATCATTGGAGAGCTTATCGCCAAGAAAGGTATCGATGAGAACTTGCTTTTGCATGGGTTTATCCCGCAGGTCATCGCATTTTTCTACTATCATGTTTCCTGGATCCTCTATGTGATCCAGCCGCAGTGGAGCTATCTTTTGAATGCTTACTTCGAGGACCATGCCGAGCACGAGTACATGGAGTATGTCGCTGGGAATCCCGATCTCGAAGCACAACGCTTTGAGAGCATTTTTGCCGAGGACTACGGGCAATTCGCTTCGCTCGCCGATCTATTCCGCCAGATCGGCTACGACGAGCGAGTGCACAAATTGGAAAGCTTGGCCCGGGTCGGCGACGCGCGCTTCCGGTAGCGGCCAAAAGTTGAACGGTCAGGCGCACGGTTCAAACGTTTTGAGCAACCAAAGCTGCTACTGTACGACAACATGCACAGTGAATGCGAAGCGAACGCTAGATATACAGGCTGACGGTATCGCCAGGGGAGGCCGATATGACCAGACTATTCTCGATCAAACCATCGCTCACCTTAAAAGGCCGCGAGGGCAGAGGACTGCGCGGTTGGGCGGGCAAGCCGCTTCATCCACCGCTCACCGATTTCCCGATCGCTTGTTATGTGCTGGTGGCGGTATTCGATGTCATCTCTTACTTTGGCGGCCCTAGCAGTGTAGCCCGAGATTTCTTTGTCTCTGGCACTTACTTGATCATCGCCGGCGCCATCGTCTCACTGGTGACTGCCCTCACTGGCTTCTGGGATTGGTGGAAGGGCATGGACCGACAACCTTCATCGGGGTTTCCGGGCAAAGCCAAACACACGCAGGTTTGGCGCACAGCCAACTGGCACATGGCCGTGATGCTCACAGTCACCGGCATTGTAATTGCGGATATTATCGTCCGTCTTTTACAGTACAACGACGGCTCTGCCAATTTCTCAACGATGATTCTATCGATCCTTGTAGGAGCGCTGGTTTCTTACGGCGCGACCTATGGGGGCTCTCTCGTTTACGACTACCAGTTCAACGTGGAAAGCCTGGATGGCTCCACCGCCTGGGACGAGACGGAGACCGATCAACTGCCGGGCGACAAGACAAAACGGCATTGACTGTCGATTTTTTTGGCCCGAAATAATTCGGACGACTTCCTTTCGATATGAAGATCGCTCAGATCTCCAGCATCTATCTTTCGGTCCCACTGAAAACTCACGGCGGAACGGAGCGGATTGTTTTTGACCTTTGCCAGCACCTTACTCGGCGCGGGCACCAGGTGGAGCTGTTTGCGTCGGGAGACTCCAAGGTCAATTGTCTCCTGCAATCCGTGCTGCCCGTGGCCAGTGAAGACGATCCTCAGTCGACGTTTTATTTGGAAAAAGAATTTGAGACGCGCAACACCCACAATCTCTACCGCCAGGCCGATCGCTTCGATATCATTCACGCCCACTGGCCCACGCTAGCCCCTTATTTCTCGTCTTTTGCAAAGACGCCCACGCTGATCACCTACGCGTATATTGAAAAAAAGCTGCACGAATACTATCGCGATCACTTCCCGCGCTGTTTCCCTGTTTGCATCAGCCGCGCGCAAGCCAAAATGCTCGGGGACGATTCCTTGCCCGTCGTCTACAACGGGATCGAGCTGGAGGGAATTCCTTTCAACAAACAACCGGAGGATTTTTTTATCGCCGTGGGGCGAATGACACCGGGAAAGGGCATTCCGAGGCCATTCGGATCGCCAAAAGGGCATGCGTCCGCCTCCTGATCGTCGGCCAGATTACCTCTCACCTGCCATGGAGCGAAAAATATTTCTTGAATGAGATTCAGCCCCACATTGACGGCGACAGAATCAAGCACATCGAATGTTTACCCCACGATCAACTCATGCAAATGATGGGACGGGCCAAAGCATTTCTCTTTCCTTCTAAATGGGAGGAGGCGTTTGGACTGGCGGTGGCGGAGGCAATGGCCGCCGGAACTCCGGTCTTGCATATCCGCGGGACTCCATGCCGGAGCTGGTGAAAGACGGTGAGAGCGGGTATTTGGTAGACACGGAGGACGAAATGGTCGAAGCGATTTACCGGATCGAGAGGCTGGATCGGAGGCGCTGCAGAGATTGGGTTCAAGAGAATTTCTCTGTAGAACAGATGGTGGAAGGCTACGAAAGACTCTATTGCCAGATCGCGGGTGACTGTAAATTCTGAGCAGCCGCGTCACCTTCAAGATGGCGCTCTACAAACAATGGAATGTTGCGAGACTTCGAACCGAAGGCAGCTATTGGCAGGCGCGTATCCTGAGCACGGCGGTCCACCTAGAAGTCTTCGATTGGCTCGAAAAAGGATCGAACGGATCGCGAGATGCAGCTAACTATTTTGGCGGGACGCAGGACGGATGGGAGATCTTTCTAGAGGCGCTTTCTGCGATGGGGCTGCTCCAAAAACGAGCTAGGAGGTATCAGAATTCTCCCTTTGCTCGTAGTTACCTTTGCTCCGGTCAGGGTTCTTTTCTCCTGGCAGAGCACGATGCCTGGAAACTTTGGACGACGCTCCCTGATATTCTGATTACGGGTAAGCGGCCAAAAATCTCCCAACCCTTCTTTACGGATCCAGAGCGAACCGAGCGGCTGCTCCAGTCCCTTGATCATGACGCGCGGAAGATTGCGCCTTACCTCATAAAGCGGCTGCCATTGAGCCGCTCGCAG
>Ga0207707_10002138_pt1 | contig 17899 bp, 11 predicted proteins | sample KBSC83BmetaG_FD_184336 | JGI IMG/M metagenome (GOLD analysis project Ga0207707, IMG submission 184336) | Corn rhizosphere microbial communities from Kellogg Biological Station, Michigan, USA - KBS C8-3B metaG (SPAdes) (version 2) | ecosystem: Host-associated > Plants > Roots > Rhizosphere ...
GCGGCGGTGAATGCCGATTCGACCGGCACGGGCAGCGGCGCGGTCGGCTGGACGTTCTCCGTGGACAACGCCGCGCTTCAGTACCTCGGGCAGGGCGAGACGCTGACGCAAGACTATGCCGTCACGCTCGCTGATGGACAGGGCGGCGAAGCGACCTCCGACGTCACCATCAATCTCGTCGGCACGAACGACGCGCCGTCGGCGCAGGCCATCACGCAGAGCGCTACCGAGGACGGCCCGGCCGTGCTGCTGAGCGCGCTGTATACCGACGTCGACGCTAACGACACGCATTCGTTCCTGGTCAACCCATCGGGTACGGCGGGTTTCGTCAGTAACAACGGCGACGGCACGTTCACCTACGATCCGGCCGGGCGCTTCAACTATCTGGGCGAAGGCCAGACCGCGACCGATAGCTTCAGCTACACGGTGAGCGACAACCACGGCGGCAGCTCGACGAATACCGCCACCGTTACCATCATCGGACAGAACGACGCTCCGGTGGCGGTGAACGACCACCTCGGCACGACGGTGCTCGACTTCAACGGCGCCGTCGATCTCAACGACTACCAGGGCTTCCAGCTCGCGAACTTCAACTGGTATCCCTACGGCTACGGCGACGGCGACGCGTCGATGGCCTATGAATTCCAGTACGGCGGCTTCTACGCCGACGGCGCGCTGCGGCGCGTGGACGGCCAGAACTTCACGCTGGAAAGCCTGCGCATTGCGTCCAACCCATTCTGGGACGCGAACCCTCACTCGATCACCATCGTGGGATACGACGACGGCATCCAGGTCGCGGGCGCGACCGTGTCGCTGCCGTTCGGTGCCTTCGGGCCCGATTACCAGACCTTCTCGTTCGCCGGCGATCCCAGCGTCGATGAAGTGCGCTTCGTGCTGCCGCACGATTTCAACTTCTCCTACGCGCTGCTCGACAACGTGCGGCTAGGCGACAACGTCGCGGCCGACCACGCGACGGACATCAATGTGCTGCGCAACGACTTCGACCCGGATGCCGGAGATTCGATCTCGGTCTCGGGCTTCGACACGACGAGCGCGTACGGCGCGACGATCAGCCTGAACGCCGACGGCACGCTGCATTACAACCCATTGAGCTCGGCGCAGCTGCACGCGCTGGGCGAAGGCGACGTCGCCACCGACACGTTCACCTACACCATCACCGACAACCACGGCGCGACCTCCAGCGCGACCGTGTCGGTCGACGTCGAGGGCGTAAACGCCAACAACCAGCCGCCGGTGGCCGCGCCCGATACGAACGATGGCGACCCGGTGGTGGAGGCCGGCGCAACCGTGCCGCCGCCGCCGACCTTCGTCGGCGATGCCACCGCGAGCGGCAACGTGCTCGCCAACGACACCGATCCGGATGCCGGATCGGTCCTGCACGTCTCGGCCGTCGACGGCGGCTTGGTGGGCCAGCTGGTCCAGGGGACGTATGGCTCGGTGCAGATCAACGCAGACGGCACCTGGTCCTACACGCTGAACGACAACGACCCGGACACGAACGCGCTCGCGAACGGCGAGACGGCCACCGAGCAGTTCGCCTACACAGTTAGCGACCAGCATGGCGCGACCTCCAGCTCGACGCTGACCATCACCATCACCGGCAGCGAGGATTTCACGATGGCGCTGCCCGGCGGCGATACCGGGTCGGTGACCGAGGACACGAACCTCACGACGAGCGGCCAGCTCGCCGCGTTCGATCCCGATCACGGCGCGGTGATCCACTGGTCCGCCACCGGTGGTACCGGCACGACCGCGGCGAACTATCACTACGCGATCGACGACTTCAGCATCTTGAAGAACGGCTCGACGATTTTCGACGATCCGTTCACGGATGGCGCTCCGCCGCCGAGCGCGCCGGATTTCTCGACCGGCCAGACGACGACCTACATCACCCGCGGGGCGTTCACGGAGAGCGGGGGCGAAGCGGTCCTCGACGGCAGCCTCGCACAGACGACGTTCCCGCAGGGCCTGCCCGGCCCGGTAGTGACGACGAGCGCTATCCTCGCCACCAACACCGACTCCACGAACCTCGTGAACGGCCTGAAGGACGTGCACGACTTCATCGTGAAGGGCGTATTCGATTTCGCCGTGCCGGAAGCCAACCAGCTGTACGGCATTGGGCTGACCGACCAGATCCCGGGCAGCGCCGGTGACGACCTCGTGCAGCTCGTCGTCAGCCGGGACGCGGGCGGCGGCGCGGTAGTCACGCTGCGCGATGTGGACAACACCACGGGCTCGGTCACGGCGCTCGAGAGCCAGGCGGTCGTAGCGGCGCCCGGCGACCAGATCCTGCTCGCCCTGCAGCACCAGGCTGCCCAGCGCGGCGAGGTGTTTGCCGGTTTCGTCATTCTGCACGGCGGGCTGCCGACCCAAGCCGACCTGTTCACCTCGTTCGGTCAGATCTTCGGCACGGACACGCCGGGCAATACGGCCGACGACGAGCGTTTCACGCGCCCCATGTTCTTCGCGCTTGCCCAAGGCACGGAGACGACGCTTGCCGGCACCTATGGCTCGGTGCTGCTCAATGCCGCCACCGGACATTGGGACTACACGCTGAACTCGGCCGCGGCGAACGTGCAAGCGCTCGCTCAAGGGCAGTCTGTCATCGATAGCTTCACCGTGTTCGCGGGCGACCAGTTCAACTACGGCTCGCTGCAGACCATCAACGTCACCGTAAACGGGTCGAACGATGCGCCGGTCGCGCACGCCGACATCGCGGCGACGACCGAGCACCAGCCTGTCCTGATCGACGTCCTCGCGAACGACACCGACGTCGATACCGGCGCGGTGCTGTCCGTCGTCTCCGCTTCCGCCCCGCTCGGCCAGGGGACGGCTTCCGTGTCCGGCAACCAGGTGCGCTTCAATCCGGGAAGCGATTTCGCCTATCTCAACCCCGGCGAGCACGCCACGGTCACGCTCACGTACACGATGAGCGACGAGCACGGCGCCCAGTCGAGCTCCACCGTCGACGTCACCGTGACCGGGGAAGCCAATCCCGACGGCGTCGTCTACGAAGACGGCTCGCGCCTCGCGAATGGCCAGCTCTCCACGGCCGGACTCGACGACGGCCAGCCGCTGACCGCGACCGTCACCGGCACCGGACCCGGCAGCGCGGCGCCCATGGCGAACTATCACTTCCTGGCCGACAACCTGAGCATCGTGCGCAACGGCGTGCAGGTGTTCAACGACGGCTTCGGCAACGGCCAGCCGACGACGCCGGACGGCACTTTCGCCGGTACGGGGGTTTCGTACAGCCTCACTGGCGCGTTCACCGAAGCCAGTGGCCGCGCCATCATGGATGGCACGAACTCGTTCGCGACGGCATTCGGCACCATGGCGCACGTCGCCACGCTGCTCACCGACAATACGACGAGCACCACGGCCGGCCTGAAGCAGAACATGGCCTTCAGCGTCGACGGCCGCTTCGACCTCGTCATGCCGGCCGAGGAGCACCAGGAGTACGGCATCCGCCTGAGCGACTCGTTGAACGGCGTCGGCAACGACATCGTCGAGCTCGCCGTGCGCCGCGAAAACGGCCAGGTGGTGGTCGTGCTGCGCGACATCGACCAAGGCGCGACGAGCGCGACGGCGACCATCCTCGAGAGCCGCGCGCTCAACCTGCAGCCGGGCGACAACCAGATCGATCTGCGCCTCGACCATGCGGCAGGCAGCACCGCCGTGAGCGCATCGTTCACCCTCTCGGGCGGCGCCACGCCGCACGGCGACACGTTCACGGCGCAAGACAACATCTTCAGCAATGAGACGTGGACGCGGGCCGCGGTGATCAGCATCGCGCCGCAGCTGCCGCAGAACGGTACGTACGGCAACCTGAGCGTCGACTCGGACGGCGGCTGGACCTACGAGACGAAGAACAACCTTCCGGCGCTGCAGGCGCTTGCGCAGGGCGAGCAGGCGAATGACGTCTTCAATGTCCACCTGACGGATGTGAACGGCGCGACACAGACGCAAACCGTGACCGTGGCGGTCAACGGGACCGACGACGCGCCAATCATCGCGCCGACCGGCGTAGGCAACGCCAACCTCATGGAGGGCCACGTCCTCACGGCGAGCGGCCAGTTGACGGCTTCGGACCCGGACCACGGAGCGATCCTGCACTGGTCGGTGGGCGATCATTTCCTCAGTGCGCCTGGCTTTGCGTCGGGATATGACGGCCGCTACCACGTCCTGCTCGACGAGCTGCAGGTCACCAAGAACGGCAACGTGGGCTTCTTCGACGACAACTTCGACGATGGCGCGACGCAACCGCCGGCGTCGAGCGGCTTCAGCTATGGCATCAGCGGCCTGGTCGGCGAAGCCAACGGTCGGGCCGTCTACGATGGCTCGGGCGCGGTGGCGCTGCGCGGTCCCGGCGTCGACGACCTGCGCGTGGGCATCCTGCAGGTGCTCAACTCCAACACCAATCCGGTCGACACGCTGCATGGCCTGAAGAGCACCGACAGCTTCACGGCGAGTGCGCGCTTCGATTTGCCGCAGGCGGACGACAGCTTCTTCCTGCCGACCGTGCCGCATGCTGGACAGGCCTACGGCCTCTCGCTTTCCGACTCGACCACCAACGGCATACCGCCGGACAGCTTGGGAGACGATGGCGTGTTCCTGCTGCTGCAAGGTGCGTCGGACGGCAGCATGCAGGTGGTCTGGAGCGATCGTAACGTGGTCACCGACGAAGCGACCATCCTGGGGAGCATGGCGCTGCCGGTGGTGGCCGGCGCGACGCAGATCGTGTTCCACCTCGACCACGACGCAACCCATTCAGGAACCGTGCATGCATCGTTCGACCTGGTCGGGCCGGGCGTCTCGCAGACGTTTGCCTTTACCGAGATCGGCCACATCTTCGGCAGCGATACCCCGGGCTACACGGGCGACGACGAGAACTGGACGCGCGTGCAGATCGTGACAACCGGCCCGGACACCGGTGGCCCGAGCGTTCACGGTACCTACGGCACCATGAGCATCGACAACACCGGGCATTGGAGTTACGTGCTCGACAACTCGCCACTCGTGGACGGCCTGGCTCCGGGTCAGTCGGTCACCGATACCTTTGCCGCCCAAGTGATCGACGAACATGGCGTGAGCACTGCCCGGCCGATCAGCATCAACATCCAGGGATCCGAACCCACTCAGTCGATCTCCTACTTCGGCACCGCGGCCGACGAAACCGTGGCCAGTTCGCCGTTGATCGACTTCCTTACGGGCGGCGGGGGATCCGATACGTTCGTGTACCACAACGCCCCTGCCGGCGGTTACGACATCATCAACGACTTCACGCCGGGCACCGGACCGAACGCCGACAAGATCGACATCCGCGACGTGCTCAGTGGCTCGTACGTGCCCGGCACGTCGAACATCGCCGACTTCGTGCAGGTTACGGACTTCGGCGACCACTCGACGCTGGCGGTGAATACGAGCGGTGCGGCGCACACCACGCCGTTCGTCGACCTCGCGATCCTCCAGAACGTGACCGGCCAGACGCTGCAGAGCCTGCTGGACAACCACAATCTGGTGGTGTCGTAGGCATACAAAAGAACCAAGCACGCCGCTTCGCAGGCCGGAAGCGGCGTTTTCATGTGTGAGGGGGGAAAGTGTTGGGATGCGGGGCGGCGCTTATCGCCTTTGCGCTCGCGCTGAGCGCCGTGCCGGTGCGCGCGCAGACGCTGCGCGGCTCGGTGGAGCGCGCGCTGCGCAATTTTCCGGAGGTGCGTAGCGCGCAGGCGAACCGCGCCGCTGTGGCCGAGACCGTGCCGCAGGCATTCGCCGGCCTGCTCCCCTCCCTCGACGGTTCGTTCGGCCGCGGCCGCGAACGCAGCAACAATTCCATCACCCGTCCGCAGCGCGACGGCCCGTGGGTCGGGCTCAACCGCCAGGAGGCCGAGCTCACGCTGTCGCAGCTCATCTACGACGGCGGCGCGACCTGGAACGCGATGAAGCGCCAGCAGGCGCACGCGCTATCGGCGGCGGAGCAGGTGGAAAGCCTGGGCGAAAGCGTGGCGCTGCGCACCGCTCAGGCGTTCTTCGACGTGCTCCGGCTGCGTGCGCTGGTGGAGATCGCGGAGCAGAACCTCGCCGTCCACCGCCGCACGCTCGAGCAGGTGGCGAGCCGCACGGAAAAGGGACTTGGCCGGCGCTCTGACGACCGGCAGACGGAGGCGCGAGTGGCGCTGGCCAGCTCGAATCTCGAGCAGCTGCGCGGCCAGCTGGACGAAGCGGAAGCCGCTTACCGCCACCTGACCGGGGCATTTCCGGGCCAGCTGCTGCGGCCGGAGCCGCCCGCTTCCGCCCTGCCGCGCAGCATAGACGACGCGGTACAGCACGCTCGCGCCAACCATCCCGCGGTGCGAGCCGCGCAGGCCGAGATCGACGCCGCGGCGGCCGACCGCGAGTCCGCGCGCGGACGTTTGCTGCCGCGCCTCACGCTCGAGCTGGGCGCCACCAACGACCGTGATCTCGACGGCGTGCCGGGCTTGAACGCCGATCGCACGGCGATGCTGCGCCTGCGTCATAACTTCTTCCGCGGCGGCGCCGACGTCGCCCGCATCAGCGAAGCGGATGCGCGACGGTACGAGGCGATCGAGCAGCTCGCGCGCGCGCAGAACGACATCGAGCGCGACGTGCGCCAGGCCTGGCAGAGCCTCGCCGCCGAGCGCTCTCGGCTTGCCGTGCTGCGCAACTATTCCGAGGCGTCGGCGGAAGTCGTCGAGGCCTATCGCGCGCAGTTCCGCATCGGCCAGCGCAGCCTGCTCGACGTGCTCAACGCAGAGAACGAGAACTTCACCGCGCGCAGCAACTACCTCACCTCGGCGTATGCCGTCGATACGGGCGTCTACCGCCTGCTCGCCGTCATGGGGCGTATGCTGGAGAGCCTGGAATTGAAGCAGGCGAACAAGACGTCGTGAGCGCCTTGCCCAACGTGCATTCTCTGCCCGCTGCCGACGAACCAGCGGCCGATGCACTCGCCGCCTGCCTCGCGGGGGCGGTGCGGCTGCACGGCAACCTGGTATCGATCGAGGCGCTCCTCGCCGGCCTGCCGCTCGAGGATGGCCGCCTCACCCCCGCGCTCTTCGTGCGCGCCGCCGAGCGCGCCGGCTTCTCCGCCACGCTGAAGCAGCAGCCGCTCGACGCGATTCCCGGCGCATCGCTTCCGGCCGTGCTGCTCCTCAAGGAGCGCGGTGCGTGTGTCCTCGTCTCGCGCGACGCGGGCAACGCGACGGTCCTTGAAGCCGGCGAAGCGCGGCGGACGCTGGCGCTCGACGAGCTCGAGGCGCGCTACGCCGGCGCGGCGATCCTGCTGAAGCCGGCGCTGCGTTTCAAGGCCGGCACGGCCGCCGAGCGCATCGCGCATACCCATCACTGGTTCTGGGGCACGCTCGCACGCTCCTGGCCGATGTACGGCGAGGTGGCGCTCGCGAGCATCTTCATCAACGCCTTCACCATCCTCTCGCCGCTCTTCTTCATGAACGTGTACGACCGCGTCGTGCCGAACAAGGCGTACGAGACGTTCTGGGTGCTCGCCGCCGGCGTGCTGCTCATGTACGGGTTCGACCTGGTGCTGAAGACGCTGCGCGCCTACTTCCTCGACGCGGCCGGCAAGCGCGCGGACCTGGCGCTCTCGGCGACGCTCTTCGAGCAGGTGATGAACATGCGCCTGGACGCCGGGCCGCGCAGCGTCGGCGCGCTGGCCAACAACTTGCGCGAGTTCGAATCGCTGCGCGAGTTCTTCACCTCGGCGACGCTCGCCGGCCTGATCGATCTCCCCTTCACGCTGGTCTTCATCGCGGTGGTGTGGTGGGTGGGCGGCGCCTACATGGCGCTCGTGCCGCTGATGGCGATGCCGCTCGTCGTCGCCATGGGCCTCGCGCTGCAGGTGCCGCTGCGCGACCGCATCCGGCGGGTTTTCGCCGCCTCCGAGGCGAAGCACGCCACGCTGATCGAGACGCTGGGTGCGCTGGAGACGGTAAAGAGCCTCGGTGCGGCCTCGCATCTGCAGCGCAAATGGGAGGGGTTGGTCGAATACGTCGCCGCCGAGGGCCTCGGCTCGCGCTTCCTGTCCGCGTTCGCCGTCAACTTCTCCGCCTGGGTGCAGCTAACCGTCGGCGTGGCGGTGCTGGCGGTGGGCGTCTACCGCATCGGCGAGGCGCAGCTCACCATGGGCGGCCTCATCGCCTGCAGCATCATCTCCTCGCGCGCCCTCGCGCCGCTCACGCAACTCGCCGCGCTCCTCGTGCGCTACAACCAGGCCATGAGCGCGCTCGTCGCGCTCGAGAAATTGATGGCGGCGCCGCGCGAGCGTCCGCTCGAGCCGACCTTCGTGCACCGGCCGCGGCTCAAAGGTGACATCCAGTTTCGCGAGGTGGTGTTCCGCTATCCGGGGCGGCAGGCCGATGCATTGACGGGTACCTCGTTCTCGATCCGAGCGGGCGAGCGGGTCGGCGTCATCGGCCGGATAGGCTCGGGCAAGAGCACGATCGCGCGGCTCATCCTCGGCCTCTACCAGCCGCAGTCCGGCGCGGTGTACATCGACGGCGCCGACGCGCGCCAGATCGACCCCGCGGACCTGCGCCGCAATATCGGCTACGTGCCGCAGAACCTGGTGCTCTTCGCCGGCACGGTGCGGGAGAACCTGCTGCTCGGCGCGGGCGACGTCGACGATGCCGCCCTCTTGCGCGCCGCGGCACTCTCGGGCCTCGAAGAGCAGCTGCGCCGCCAGCCGCAGGGCTTCGACCTGCCGGTCGGCGAGCGTGGCGAGGCGCTTTCAGGCGGGCAACGCCAGTCGATCGCCATTGCCCGTGCGCTGATCACGGACCCGCCGATCCTCGTCCTGGACGAGCCGACGCACGCGATGGACCACTCGTCCGAGGACCGCCTGAAGGCCCGGCTGCAGGCCGAGCTCGCCGGCAGGACCATCGTCCTTATCACGCATCGCGAGTCGCTGCTTTCACTCGTCGACACGCTGCTGGTGGTGGATGGCGGCAAGGTGGTGGCGCACGGGCCGCGAGAAGCCGTGGTGCGTGCGCTTGCCGAAGGCCGCGTGGCGGCGGGGCGCTGACATGAAAGCCACCCTGCCGCGCGCGTGGACCAGCGCCGAGCTCGCCGAGGGCGACCCCGGCCTGCGCCGCGGCGTGCACTGGCTGCTCGGCGCAATCGCCGCCTTCCTCCTGACGGCGCTCCTATGGGCGGCGTTCGCGCGCATCGACGAGGTGACTCGAGGCGAGGGGCGGGTAATCACGAGCAGCCAGACGCAGTACATCCAGAACCTCGAAGGCGGGATCATCGGCGAGATTCTGGTGCGCGAGGGAGAAACGGTGGAGAAGGGGCAGGTGCTGTTCCGCATCGACCCGACGCGCTTCGCCTCGGATTTTCGCGAAAGCCAGCAGACCAGCCACGCGCTGCGCGCGCGCGTGGCCCGCCTCACGGCGGAAGCCGAGCAGCGCCCGCTCGCCATCCCGGCCGACTTGAAAAAAGACGCGCCCACCGTGGTGGCGAACGAGAGCGCGCTCCACGCGGCGCGCCAGCGAGACCTCGCCAACAAGAACGCGCTGCTGCGCGAGCAACTCGCGCAGCGCGAGCAGGAGCTCACCGAGATGCGCTCGCGCGCCGACCGGCTCGCCGAGGGCTTGCAATACCTCGAGAAGGAGATCGGCATGACGCGCCCGCTGGTGAAGGACGGCGTGGTCTCGGAGGTGGAGCTCCTGCGCCTGGAGCGCGAGGCGGTACGCATGCGCACGGACCTCGATGCGGCGCGTCTCGCCCAGCCGCGCATCCTGTCGGCGGTCGAGGAGGCTCGGCGCAAGATCGCCGACAACGAGTACGCCTTTCGCAGCGCGGCCGCCGCCGACCTCACCGAGGCGCGCGCGCAGCTCGCCAAATTGTCGGAGACGCTGCCCGCGCTCGAGCACCGGCTCTCGCGCACCGAGGTGCGCTCGCCGGCCCGCGGCACGGTGAAGGTGATTCCCAACAAGACGCCGGGCGGCGTGGTGCAGCCCGGCTCGCCGCTCGCCGAGCTGGTGCCGCTCGACGAGACGCTGCTCATCGAGGCGCGGCTGCGGCCCTCCGACATCGCGTTCGTCTCGCCTGGGCAGCGCGCGGTCGTCAAGCTCGCGGCCTACGACTACAGCATCTACGGCGGCCTCGAGGGGCGCGTCGAATACGTCAGCGCCGACTCCATCCAGCCGCAGCAAGGCGAGCCGTACTACATCGCGCACGTGCGCACCGAGACGAGCGGGCTGCCCTTCCAGGGGAAGATCCTGCCCGTCATCCCGGGCATGACGGCCACGGTGGACGTGGTCACGGGCGAGAGGACGGTGCTGCACTACCTCCTGAAGCCGATCAACAAGGCCCGCGAGCGCGCCCTGCGCGAGCGCTAGCGCGGATACGAGCCGTTGTTGACGTCGAGCGTGGCGCCGCTGATGTAGGCGGGCGCGGTGGTTCCCAGCCAGAAGATCGACTGCGCCACTTCCTCGGGGCTGCACGGCCGGCCGGAGTGGACGGAGCGCATCACCGCGTCCTTGCGCGATTGCGGCAGCTGCTCGTACATGTCGGTGAGCGTCGGGCCGGGCGCCACCGCGTTCACCAGGATGCCGTCCCTGCCGAGGAAGCCGGCGTAGCTCTTGGTGATGTTGAGGAGCGCGGCCTTGGTCGCGCCGTACCAGAGGTCCGGATGCCCCGTGAATGCCGCGACCGAGCCGACGTTGACGATGCGCCCGCTCTTGCGCTTCCTCATCTGCGGCGCGAGCGCCTCGATCAGCGCGACCGGCGCGCGCAGGTTGACGGTGATGATCTCGAGCGCGTCCTTCGCCGGAAACGAATCGTGCGGATGGCAGTAGAGCGTGCCGGCATTATTGACGAGGACGCCGATCTCGCCCAGGCGGGCGATCATCGCCGGGATGCCGTCGATGTCCTGCAGGTCGTAGCTGACGCGATCGGCACCCGGCAGCTGGAACTTCGAGAAGTCCCTGTCGAGGGCGAGGACGCGGAAGCCGTCCTCGAGGAACAGCCGCGCGGTGGCGAGGCCGATGCCTCGTCCGGCTCCCGTGACGAGGACCGTTCGGGTCATCGAAGGAAGCTGCCGTCCGTGATGTCCACCACCGCGCCATTGATGATCGGCGGCGCCTCGAGCGCGAGCCAGCGGATCGTGTCGGCGACTTCGTCCGGCTTGCCGGGACGCCGCGTGTAGACCTGGCGCATCAGCGCCTCGACCCGTTCCGGCTGGGCGTTCTTCAGGAGCTGCGTATCGATCGGACCGGGCGCCACGGCATTGACCTGGATGCCGTGCGGACCGAGATGCGCGGCGAAGCTGCGCGTGAAGCTCACCACGCCGGCCTTGGTGACGCCGTACCACAGGTCGGTGTGCGCGGTATATGAGGCGACGGAGGCGAGGTTGATGATGCGGCCGCTCCTCCGCTTGATCATTCCCGGGGCGACCGCGCGAATCAGCTCCACCGGCGCCTCGAGGTTGATGCGCAGGATGCGCGTGCGCTGCTCGTCGGTGTAGCGGTCGATGGAGACCGCGGTCTGGATGCCGGCGTTGTTGACGAGGATGTCGATCTCGCCGACGCGCTCGACGAGCGGCGGAATGCCGGCGAGATCGGTGAGGTCGTAGACGAGGTCGCACGCCTCTCGATCGAGACCGATGACATTGCAGCCCGCCTTGCGCAATGCATCGGCGGCGGCGCGGCCGATGCCGCGCGCCGCGCCGGTGACTAGCGCAACTTTCAGCCCGCGAGGCCAGGCATCGTGAACCCGGCCGCCTTCAGGTCGCGGATCAGCTCCTCTTCCTGCGCGCCGGTGAGCTCGGTGAGCGGCGGACGGCAGGTCTTCCATTGCGGGTCGTTGCCGAAGTGCGCCACGCACGCCTTGAGCGCCGGGATCATCGGCTGCTTCTGCACGATCTTGCGCGTGGCGGTGATGCCGGCCTGCAGCTTGTCGGCGTGCGCCGTGCGCCAGTTCTTGTAGACGTTGGCGATCGGACCCGGGTTGACGTTGCCAGTGGCGGTGATGCAGCCCTTGCCGCCGTTGCGCATGTTGTCGAGCAGGAACACCTCGCTGCCGGCGAACACGTCGAAGCCCGCCTTCGCGAACTGGTCGAGCATCGCCTTCGTGTTGTTCCAGTCGCCGCTCGAGTCCTTCACGCCGGCGACGATGCCGGGATACTTGCCGAGCAGGCGCTCGATCAGGTTGAGCGTGATGGCCACCTGAGACACCGGCGGGATGTGATAGAGGTAGAGCTGCAGGCGCTCGTCGCCCACGCGCTCGATGATCTCGGCGAAGTTGCGGTAGAGGCCTTCGTCCGAGACGCCCTTGTAATAGAAGGGCGGCAGCATCAGCACGCCGGCGCAACCCATCTCCACCGCCGCGCGCGTGAGCTCGATCGAATCGCTGAGCGCGCAATGCCCGGTGCCCGGCATCAGCGTCGACGGCGACACGCCGCCGGCGACCAGCGCTTCCAGGAGCTTGCGTTTCTCCGCCACCGACATCGAGTTCGCCTCGCTGTTCGTGCCGAACACCGCGAGCCCCGCGCAGCCGCTCTTCAGCAGCCAGCGGCAGTGGCGCACGAAGCGCTCCGCGTCGGGCGAGTAGTCCTTCCTGAACGGCGTGACGACGGGCGAGAGCACGCCCTCGATGCGCTTCACCTTGGCGAATGCGGGCTTGTTCATGTCAGTCGACCTTCGCTCCCGACGCTTTGACGATCGGACCCCAGCGCTTCAGCTCCTCCTGGATCTTCTGCCCCATCTCCTCCGGCGTGCCGGTGATGATGTTGTAGCCGAGATCGTGCATGCGCTTGACGAATTCAGGGTGCTTGGCGCCCTCCACGGCGGCGTGGTTCAGCTTCTGGATGATGTCCTTCGGCGTCGCGGCCGGCACCATCAGGCCGAACCAGACGCCGGACTCGTAGCCCGGCACGCCGGCCTCCTGCATGGTCGGCAGGTCGGGCAGCGTCGGGTCGCGCTTCGCGCCGGTCGTGGCGAGCGCGATCAGCTTGCCCGCCTTGATGTGCGGCAGCGACGACGGGATGTTGTCGAACATCATCTGCGTCTGGCCGGAAAGCAGGTCGGTGACGGCCGGCGCGCTGCCCTTGTACGGGATGTGCACGATGTCGGTGTGGGTGAACTGCGTGAACATCGCGCCCGACATGTGAATGCTCGTGCCCGCGCCGCTCGAGGCGTAGGTGTACTTGCCCGGGTTCTTCTTCGTGATCTCGATCACCTCCTTCACGCTGCGCGGCGGGAAGGACGGATTGACCACCAGCACGTTGTTGAGCGAGACGATGGCCGCGACCGGCGCGAGGTCCTTGTTCACGTCGAGCGGCATCTTGGAATACAGGAAGGGGTTGATCGCCTGGATGCCGCTCGTGCTCATCACCACCGAATAGCCGTCGGGCGCGGAGCGCGCGACGTCGAGCACGCCGAGGTTGCCGCCGGCGCCGGGCTTGTTCTCGACCGCCACCGGCTGGCCGAGGACCTTGGTCATCTCGTTGGCGGTGGCGCGCGTCGCGATGTCGACCGCGCCGGCCGGCGTGAACGGCACCACCATGCGGATCGGCTTCGAAGGAAAGGCCTGCGCATGGGCGAGCGCCGGCACCAACAGGGCAAGAGCGAACAGACGGAACACTGAGGGACCTTTAGACGGTAGAGTGCGAGCCGCAAATTATATGGCTGATCTGTCTAGGGCCGTCAGCATCGAGGATCTGCGCGACATGGCACGCCGCCGCCTGCCACGCGCGATTTTCGACTTCTTCGACGGTGGCGCCGAGGACGAGGTGACGCTGCGAGAGAACCGCGCCGCCTTCGAACGCGTCCGCCTGCTGCCCAAGGTGCTGGTCAACGTCGCGCAGGTCGACATGACGACCGACCTCTTCGGCGTGAAATCGACGCTGCCGCTTGCCATCGCGCCCACCGGCGGCATCAGCGCCGGACGGGCCGGCGCGGAGCTCGCCCTTGCCCGCGCGGCGAAGGCATTCGGCGTGCCGTTCACGCTTGCGACGCCCGCCGCCTTCACCATCGAGCGCGTCGCGGAAGAAGTCGGCGGGCGACTGTGGTTCCAGCTCTATGCCGTGCGCGAGCGCGAGTTCAGGAACAAGCTGGTCGCGCGAGCCCGCGATGCCGGCTACGAGGCGATGCTGGTCACCGTCGATCTGCCGGTGTCGGGCAAACGCGAGCGCGATCCAAGGAACGGCTTTCGCACGCCCTACAACCCGAACTGGCGCAATTCGCGCGACGTGATCTTCAAGCCGGCGTGGCTGTGGGAAATCATGCAGCACGGACTGCCCGGCATGGCGAACATGGAGGGCTACCGGTTCTCCACGCCGAAAGGCACCGACATCGCCACCGCGGTCGGGCGCGAGATGGATCCGAGCCTCGACTGGGAGCAGGTCAAGGGGCTGCGCGATCTCTGGCCAAGGAAGCTCCTCATCAAGGGCGTCGAGCGGCCGGAAGACGCGGAGAAGGCCGCCGCCATTGGCCTGGACGGCGTGGTCGTCTCCAACCACGGCGGGCGCCAGCTCGATGGCGCTGCGCCCACGCTGGATGCGCTACCGGAAATCGCCAGAGCCGTGGGGAGCAAGATCACCGTCCTGCTCGACGGCGGCGTTCGCCGCGGCGTCGACATCCTGAAGGCCCGCGCCCTCGGCGCGCACGGCGTCCTCACCGGCCGCGCCACGCTGTTCGGCGCGATGGCGGGCGGCGAGGAGGGCGCGAAGCACGCGTTGGAGATCCTGAGGAGCGAGCTCGAGCGCTCGATGAAGCTCTGCGGCGTGCGCTCAGTCGCGGATATCCGCGCGGACATCCTGGCGCCGCGCTGAATTTCGCATCGAGGTGAGCTGGACCGCGAGCGCGGTCGCGGCTGCCACGGCGGAGAGCACACACACGGCCAGCCAGCCGCTGTGCGCCAGGGCGAGCGAAGCGAGGAAAGCACCGAGCGCGTTGCCGCTCCACACGCTGACGCCGAAGACGGTGTTCGAGCGGCTGCGTGCGTCGGGGGCGAGCGAGTTGATGGTCGTCTGGTTGGCGACGAGCGTGGCGCGCAGGCCGCAGTCGAGAATCGCGGCGCCCACTGCGAGGGCCGCGGGCCACCAGAGGCCGAGCGCGAAGACCGCGTAGGCGGCGAACATCAGCGCGATGCCGGCGCGCACGATGGGCGCGGCGCCGCGCAGGTCCACCCAGCGTCCCGCCGGCCGCGTGATGAGGATTCCCGCCGCGCCCGGGATGGCGATCAGCCCGGCGACTTGCGGGCCCAGGCCGTGGAACTTGAGCAGCATCGTCGCGATCGTGGCCCAGAAGCCGCCGTAGCAGATGCCGAGCAGGATCTGGATGGCGAGCACGCGGCGCATGTCGGCGTGCTCGGCCACAAGGTGGAAAACCGAGGCAAGCAGCCGCGGATACGGGAGCGAGGTCTTCGGTGCCGAGTGCGGCAGGCGCGCGAAAAGCACCGGCGCGATGGCGATCATCAGCCCGGCGCCGATCACGTACATCCAGCGCCAGCCGAGGTGCGCCGCCACCAGGCCGCCGACGATTCGCGCGAAGAGGATGCCGACGAACACCGCGGTCAATATGGTGCTGACGGCGCGGCCGCGCTCGTTCGGCGCGGCGAGCTCGGCGACGAGCGGGATGAACGACTGGCTGGTCGAGCCGCAGATGCCGATGGCGAACCCGGCGGCCGAGGCCGTGGCGAGCGTCGGTGCGGCTGCCGCCACGAGCAGCGCCACGATGCAGGCGCAATGCTGGCGCAGGATGAGCTTGCGCTTGTCCATGCGGTCGCCGAGCGGCGCGAGGAGCGCGATGCCGGCGAGGAAGCCGCCGAAGGTGGCGGTCGGGATCCAGCCGATCTGCGCCGCGCCGACGCCGAACTCCGCCGCCATCGGCCCGAGCATCGGTGTCTGGTAATGGATACCGCCCGACGCGGCGAAAGTGGCCGCGGTGAGCAGCAGCATCAGGCTGCGGTCCAATTACTTGCGCTTTGTCTTTTTAAAGTCGCGCACGTAGTCCGGCGCGCTGAACACCCATTCGAGCGCGTCGTAGTACCGCTCGGGCTTGCGGCCCATGAAGATCTGGTTGCGCACCAGGCGCTCGACGTTGTCGGGCACGTGGAAGATCTGGCCGACCAGGCTGTCCGCCGAGATGTGCACGCGCGACGCGCGCACGAGCCGCATGTCCTGGTAGCGCTTGAACGCCTTCTCGAAGTTGTTCGGTGTCGCATCGCAGGCGACGCCGAGGGCTACCGCGTCCTCCATCGCCATCGCCGCACCCTGTGCCATGTACTGCAGCATCAGGTGCGCCGCATCGCCGAGCAGCGCCACCGGCCCCTTGATCCAGTTGTCGACCGGATCGCGGTAGCGAAGCATCCAGCGCGTGAACTTCTGCGGCGTGCGCATGAGCTTCAGCGGCTTCTCGCAGAAGTGCGCGAACTGCGGCAGCACTTCCTCGGGCGACGCGACTTCGGCGTGGCCTTCGCTGATCGGCTGGCCGATCGAGGTGGCGACGAGGTTGAAGAGCTTCCAGCCGCGCAGCGGGTAATGGACGATGTGCGTATCTTTCGCGGCCCAGAGCGTGGCCGCGGCCCAGCGCAGGTCCTTCGGCACGTCGCCCGCGTTGAGCACCGCGCGGTAGCACTTGTGGATCGTGGTGCTCGGCAGCGGGTCGCCGATCAGCGCGTCGCGCACCACGGATTTCGCCCCGTCCGCGCCCACGAGCGCAACACCGTCGATCCGCTCGCCATTGGCCAGCGTGACGGCTACCCCATCGCCGGCGAGCTCGAATTTGCCCACGCGGCTATTGGTGCGCAGGTCAATCAAGTCCGGCAGCGTCTTGCAGCCGTCGACGAGCGAGCCGTGGATGTCCGCACGATGCGTCACCGCATAGGGATTGGCGAAGCGCTTGGCGAAACGCTTGTCGAGCGGGATGTCGATCACCTTCTCGCCGCTCACGCCGTCCATCATCAGCAGCCGCTCGATGAAGACCGCTTCCTTCTTCACCAGCTGGCCGACGCCGAGCGCATCGAGCGCGTGCCAGGCGTTGGGTGCGATCTGGATGCCCGCGCCGATCTCGCCGAACTGCGGCGCCTGCTCGAGCACGATGCTCTTGAAGCCCTTGCGCGCGAGCGCGAGCGCCGCGGCGAGGCCGCCGATGCCGCCGCCGGCGATGACGACCGGGGATTTATTCCGCGGCGTTTTACTAGAGGAGGATCGCGATGCCATCGAGCTCACCTTCCGAATTGACGAGGTCTACTCGCTTGTGGGCGATGGCGAATGTATCCCCGTTCTTGCGCAGGCGGTGCTCGACCAGCGCGCCGTAGAGGCGCTGTTTCTCGTTGCGGAATTCGACCACGGTCATGGTGGAGGCGACGCGCACCTCACGTGGATTCTCTTCTACTACTGAAACATTGGTGATCTGATGGACCGTCCGCGCCAGCGGCAGCCGTGCGTGCGCCCGGGCGTGGCGGTACTGCTTCACCCGCAACTCGAGCAGCGTCCGGTCATCATGGAGGATGGAGGACGTCTCGAGCGGATCCTTCTGGTCCTGCTCGAGCGGCAGCCAGTAGGTGGCGTCCGGCGTGAAGAGCTGCAGCCAGTCCTCGTAGCGATGCGTATCGAGGAGCCGCGCCTCGTGATACAGGAACTGCTCGGGCGTCATTGGGCAGTCATGTAGCGCAGCCAGGCGTTCATCTGGCCGCGGACGAAAATCTCGCTGGTGCCGGTCTTGCCCCGCAGGGCAGCGCCATCCGGAACGTCGCCGCCCGCGCCGCGGCCGATGAACGCCCAGTCGATCGCGCCGGAGGAGAAGCCACGCTGGATGCGCTCGTAGACCTCGAGGTCGTCGGTCAGGACCCAGGACGCCGTGCCGTTCACCACGTTCGAGAACGCGATCGTGTC
>Ga0207707_10002142_pt1 | contig 17880 bp, 16 predicted proteins | sample KBSC83BmetaG_FD_184336 | JGI IMG/M metagenome (GOLD analysis project Ga0207707, IMG submission 184336) | Corn rhizosphere microbial communities from Kellogg Biological Station, Michigan, USA - KBS C8-3B metaG (SPAdes) (version 2) | ecosystem: Host-associated > Plants > Roots > Rhizosphere ...
GGATGGGAGCGAGGTCACGTACAGATGGCCAAGGCTGCGATCCTCGGCGGTGAGCTTGGGGAATGGTATGCCGACGGCGCGGCCGTCCGTCGACCATGACTCGGCGCCTCGGCGCAGCCCGCCGGCGTACTTCGGGTCACCGTCAGCGACGTGGTCCTGCCAGCGCGGGTCATCGCGGCGCTCGAGCAGCGCACGGCCGTAGATCGGCACCAGCTGCGACAGGCGCGGATGCACGCCCGGGCAGTGCAGACACTCGTTGTAGTTCTCCCAGAACACCTTCCAGTTGCATTCGATGATCTTGCGCAGGCGGTGGCCCATCACCAGCTGCGGCAGCTCCCAGGCATCGACGCGGTTCAGCGGCAGGTCGACGCTGGCCGCGAACGGTGCGGGATCGGGCGCGAGCGCGACGAACACGAATCCGTTCCAGTCGGTCACCGGCAGCTGATAGAGCGGAAAGTCGCGCACGTCGAAGCCGTCGCCGGCGAGTGCCGAGGACGCTTGCAGCAGCTGACCGCTCACGCTGTAGCGCCAGGCGTGATACGGACAGACAATGCCGGCCGCCGGAAAACGCCCGGCGCCGTCGCGACACAGTGCCGCGCCCCGATGCCGGCAGGTGTTGTGGAAGGCGCGCACCGTGCTGTCCTCGCCGCGCACCACGAGCAGTGACTGGTCGCCGACACTGCAGGTGCGGTAGCTGCGCGGCGCGCTGAGCTCACTCGAGCGGCACACGTACACCCAATGGCGATACCAGATCTGGCGCAGCTCGCGCGCATGGTGCGCCGGGTCGAAGTACCAGGAGGAGGGCAGTGTCCCGACGGGTGCCGTCAGACCGGCATAGCCGGGATCGCGTCGGGCGGGTCGGTCGGCGCTCATGTTGGTAGGCTCCGTCTCGGGCGGCGGGCACGGATGCCGCGCGCCATGGTTATTGTAGCGAAGCGGCGGTAAGCGCCGCAGGCAATCGCCGACGAACGATGGTACCGTGGCGGCTACATGTCATCGGGCGACGAAAAGCTCAACACTCGCGCCGCCGGGGTTGTCGGGCTGGCCGTGTTGTGCAGCCGCGTGCTCGGTCTGGCGCGCGAGCAGATCTTCGCCGCCCTGTTCGGCGGCGGACGCATCATGGACGCGTTCACCATCGCGTTTCGCATTCCCAATCTGCTGCGCGACCTGTTCGGCGAAGGCGCGCTGTCGACGGCCTTTGTCACCGTGTTCTCCCAGACCGCCGCGCGCCAGGATGCGGCTGCCGCCTGGCGCCTCGCCAACAAGGCCGCGACGCTCACGACGCTCGTACTGAGCGGTCTCACGGTGGCGGGTATCGTGACCGCGCCCTGGCTGGTGGCCGCGCTGGCCCCGGGCTTCGATCCGGCCAAGGCAGCCCTCACCGTGACCCTGACGCGGGTCATGTACCCGTTCATCCTGCTGGTGTCGCTCGCGGCGCTCGTCATGGGGATGCTGAACGCGCGCAACGTGTTCGGCATTCCGGCAATGGCCTCGAGCTTCTTCAATCTCGGCTCGATCGCCGGCGGCGTCGGGCTCGGTTACTGGCTCGATCCGCACTTCGGGCAGCGCGCGATACTGGGACTGGCCATCGGCACGCTGATCGGTGGCGCGCTGCAGCTGCTGGTGCAGCTGCCGGCGCTGCGGCGCGAAGGTCATGCGTTCCGCGCGGACTTTCACTGGCGCGACCCGGGGGTGCGCGCCATCCTGCGCCTGATGGGGCCGTCGGTCATCGCCGCGAGCACCACGCAGGTAAACGTGCTGGTGAACTCGGTGTTCGCCTCGCAGCTCGGGGACGGGCCGACCTTCTGGCTGACGGTGGCGTTTCGGCTCATGCAGCTGCCGCTCGGGGTGTTCGGAGTCGCGCTGGGTACCGTGGCGCTGCCGCTGCTCGCACGCATGGCAGCGGCGGGCAACCACGACGCCTTTCGCAGCGAGCTGGCGCGCGGCATGCGGCTCGCCTTCCTCATGACCATCCCGGCCAGTGTGGGGCTCATGGTGCTGGCCGAGCCGATCATCTCAGTGCTCTATCAGCACGGTCGCTTCGGCGCCTACGAGACCGGGGAGTCGGCCGGTGCGCTGCGCTTCTACGCCATCGGCCTGTGCGGCTACGCCGCCCTCAAGGTGCTCGTGAACGCGTTCTATGCCATCGACCGGCGCAAGACGCCGATGCTGGTGAGCTTTGTGGCGGTGGCACTCAATCTGGCGCTCAACTGGATCTTCATGCGCCACCTGCACTGGGGGCACCGCGGTCTCGCGCTCTCGACTGCCTGCGTGGCCACCAGCAACTTCATCATTCTCTACCTGCTGATGCGCTCACATCTCGGGCGGCTGGAGTCGCGCGCCATGGGAGTGCTGCTCGGCAAGGTGGCGCTGGCCTCCGCGGCGCTGTGCGCGGTGGCCTGGGGCGGTGCGCAGCTGTTGCTCGCCAACTGGGCGGTGCAGCCTTTCGGCCCGAAGGCCGCCAGCCTGCTGCTTGTCATCGCCGCTGGCGCCGCTGCGTTCTTCTTGTGTGCCCATGCGCTCGGGATCGGCGAGGCGCGCGAGATCTTTGCGGCGGTTGGCCGGCGCCTGCGCCGCGCCGGCAACAAATAGGCCGCGCGGCGGTCCAAGCCTGGGCAGCCCCGGGTGGGCGGGTGCCGCGCCGGAGTTCAGCCAAGATTCAGCCTAAGGACGGGATGATGAAACACATGAAACCGTATCTAGCAATTCTGGCGCCGCTCGCGCTGCTGGGCTGCGCCGCCCCGGTGCTGGCGCAGACCTACCAGTACCAGCCCGTGCACTGGTTCATCGACGCGGGTGGCAGCGTCACGCAGAGCGACACGTCCAGCTTCTTTGACAACGGCTGGACCATCGGCACCGGACTGAGCTTCACGCCTGACCCGAGCCAGCCCTTCATGCTGCGCGCCGAGATCGATTACAGCCGTTTCGATGCGACCCGAGAGTTCGTCGCCGCCAATCAGGACGTGACGTCGATCCCGATCGACAACGGCTCCATGCAGACCCTGACCGGCTTCCTGAACGCCGTGCTGCAGGCGCCGGTCTCGCCGTGGATGCGCTTCTACGTAACCGGCGGCGTCGGCCTCGGCTACCGCCGCCTGGAGTTGACGCAGAATGGCTTCTTCTGCAACGCTTTCTTCTGCGGCCGGGATTTCGATCACAACGCGCTGGTGGCGAGCGACGACACCACGCGCTTCGCTTGGAATGCGGGCGTGGGACTGGATTTCGCGCTGCCGCGCGGCCAGTCATGGTTCCTCGAGGCCCGCTACGAGCGCATCGAGACGCAGCAGCCGACGGAATTCATTCCGATCCGCTTCGGCTATCGCTTCTAGGCTTCGGACGCAAACCCGATGCACGCCGTGAGGATTTTTTCCAGCGCGGCGCGCATCGGCGCGGCGAACTGCTCGTCCCAGGCGCACGGCCAGTTGCCGGGTTCGACCTCGCCCACCGGCTCGCGCAGATAGCCGCGGCAGGCCAGTTCCATCTGCACGGCGTGCACCCCGTCGTGCGGCCGGCCGTAGTGGCGTGTCGTGTAACCGCCCTTGAAGCGCCCGTTGGTCACGCGGGTGAACTCGGTCGCGTCGCACAGCTCTTCGATCTTGGCGGTGAGCGCCGGCGCGCAGCTGGCGCCGGCGAAGGTACCGAGGTTGAAGTGCGGCAGCAGCCCGGTGAAGAGCCGCGGCACCGCCGAGCGGATCGCATGGCAGTCGTAAACCACGAGGGTGCGGTGGCGCTCGCGCAGCCGCGCGATCTCGCCGGCCACCGCCGCGTGGTAGGGCTCGAAGTAGTCGCGGCGCCGCTGCTCGATCTCCTGCTCGGAGGGCGCGCGTCCGGCGCGGTACAGCGGTTCGCCGTCGAAGGTAGTGCTCGGGCACAGCTCGGTCGTGGCTTGCCCGGGATAGAGCGAGGCGCCGCTCGGGTTACGATTCGGATCGATGACGGTGCGCGACAGCGCAGTGTGCACGACGCTGGCGCCGAGGCGCGGGGCGAACTCATACAGCCGGTCGATCCACCAGTCGGTGTCCTTGCGCGACAGCCACGGGGTATTGAGGCCGGACTCAATCGCTGGGGGAATGCGGGTACCGGTATGCGGCATGCATAGCAGCAGCGGGGCGGTGCCGCGCTGCACGTTCAGCCAGGCGGACATAGCGTTCATCGTGGGCGTATTTTCCTTGAGCTGCACCGTGGCGGCCAATCATCAATAATGTACGCCATGACGGGCCTGTGGTTTGGATCGGCGCTGCTGCCCCAGGGATGGGCCCAGCGGGTGCGCGTGTCGGGCAGCGGCGGGCTGATCACGTACGTGGCCGCCGGCGTCGAGCCGCAGCCGGGCGATGAGCGCCACGGCATCGGCCTGCCCGGCCTGCCGAACGTACACAGCCACGCGTTTCAGCGCGGCCTGGCCGGCCTCACCGAGCGGCGTGGCTCGGGCCCTGATAGCTTCTGGAGCTGGCGCGAGCTCATGTACCGCTTCGTCGAGCGCATCACCCCGGAGCAATTCGAGGCGCTCGCCATGCTCGCCTACGCCGAGATGCTCGAGGCGGGCTTCACGCAGGTCGGCGAGTTCCACTACCTGCACCACGATCGCGACGGCGCGCCGTTCAGCGACCCGGCGGAGCTGGCCGCGCGGCTCGCCGCCGCGGCGAGCCACGCCGGCATCGGGCTCACGCTGCTGCCGACGTTCTACGCCCACGGCGGGTTCGGCGGCACGGCGCCCGGCCCGCGCCAGCGCCGCTTCATCAATGATCCGGAGCGCTTCGCGCGCCTCGTGGCGGCGTGCCGGACCGCCGTCCGCGGGCTGCCGGGGTCCGCGGTGGGCGTGGCGCCGCACAGCCTGCGCGCCGTGACGCCCGCGGAGCTGAGTGCCGTCGTGCAGCTGGCGGCGGACGGGCCGGTGCACATCCACATCGCCGAGCAGACGCGCGAGGTGGAAGAGTGCCTGGCGTGGTGCGGCCGCCGTCCGGTGGAGTGGTTGCTCGAGAACCAGCCGGTCGATGCGCGCTGGTGCCTGGTGCATGCCACGCACGCGAGCGAGCTCGAACTCGCCCAGATCAGCGCGCGCGGCGCCGTCGTCGGACTGTGCCCGGTGACCGAGGCGAGTCTCGGGGACGGTATCTTTCCGGCGGCTGGATTTCTCGGCCAGCGGGGCCGCGTAGGCATCGGCAGTGATTCCAACGTGCTGATCGATGCCGCCGAGGAGCTGCGCATGCTCGAGTATTCGCAGCGCCTGGCGCTGCGTGCGCGCAACGTGCTCGCACTTGCACCGGGCGTTTCGACCGGCCGCACCCTCTACGATGCCGTGTTGGCCGGCGGTCACCGTGTGCTGCATCCTGCCGGTTCTGCGGCGCCGGGACTTGTGCCGGGCGCCTCGCTCGATATGGTCACGCTCGCGGGCCGGCATCCGGCGCTGCTCGAGCGCAGCGGCGATGAGCTCATCGACAGCTGGGTTTTTGCCGCCGGGCGCGCTGCCATCGACTGTGTGTGGCGCGCCGGGGCGAAGGTCGTCGACGGCGGACGGCACCGCGATCGCGACGCTATCGTGGCGCGCTACGGGCAGGCGCTGCAACAGCTGCTCGCCTGAACGCTGCGGAGAGGAGGCATGAAGAACAAACTGCTGGGCGTGCTGCTGGCCGGGGTGGGGGCCTTTGCCGCGGCCGGCATCGCGCTCAACCGGCACGAGCCGATCAACGCGCTCTGGATCGTGACCGCGGCGGTCTGCGTGTACCTGCTGGGCTACCGCTTCTATGCGGCCTGGATTGCCGCGCGGGTCCTGGCGATCGATCCGTCGCGTGCCACGCCGGCGGAGCGGCTCAACAACGGTCGCGACTTCATCCCGACGCACCGCGTGATCGTCTTCGGCCATCACTTCGCCGCAATCGCCGGCCCGGGACCGCTGGTTGGACCGACCCTCGCTGCGCAGTTCGGCTACCTGCCCGGGATGCTGTGGATCCTGGTGGGGGCCGTGCTCGGCGGCTGCGTGCAGGACATGGTGATCCTGCTGCTGTCGACGCGGCGCGACGGTCGCAGTCTCGGGCAGATGGCGCGCGACGAGCTTGGCCCGTTCGGCGGTTTTGCCGCGCTGGTCGGCACGCTCCTCATCATGGTCATCCTGAGCGCGGTGCTGGGCCTCGTGATCGTCAACGTCATGAAGCACAGCCCGTGGGCGACCGCCACGATACTCGGCACGGTGCCGGCGGCCCTGATCGTCGGGTTGTACCTGCGCGTGTGGCGGCCGGGACGGGTGCTCGAGGCTACCCTGCTGGGCGTCGCGCTGGTGCTCCTGGCCCTGGTCGCCGGCGGCTGGGTGGACCACCAGCCCGGGCTCCGCCCGCTGTTCGACTACGCGGCCGTGCCGCTCGCGCTGTTCATCATCGGCTACGGGTTCTGCGCCGCGATCCTGCCGGTGTGGCTGCTGCTGGCGCCGCGTGATTACCTGTCGACCTTTCTGAAGCTCGGTACGGTGCTGCTGCTGGCGGTAGCGATCCTGCTCACGCATCCGCAGATCCGCATGCCGGCACTCACGCAGTTCGTCGACGGCAGCGGCCCGCTGTTCGGGGGCACGATATTCCCGTTCGTGTTCATCACCATCGCCTGCGGCGCGATCTCGGGCTTTCATGCCCTGATCGCGAGCGGCACCAGCCCCAAGCTGATCAGCAGCGAGTCCGACGTGCGCCTGGTCGGCTACGGCAGCATGGCACTGGAGTCGTTCGTGGCGGTGATGGCGCTGATCGCCGCAACGCTGCTGGATCCGGGCGTGTTCTTCGCGATCAACTCCGGTGCCGGGGTGGTGGGCGCGACGCCCGAGGCGGCCGTGCACACCATCAGCGGCTGGGGCTTTCCGGTCACCGTGGAGCAGATGCGTGCGCTGGCCGCGGCCATGGGCGAGCAGACCTTGTTTGCCCGCACCGGCGGCGCACCGTCGCTGGCGGTCGGCATGGCCAGCATCCTCGGCAGCAGCTTCGGCCGTGGCCTCATGGCGCTCTGGTACCACTTCGCGGTGATGTTCGAGGCGGTGTTCATCATGGCGGTGCTCGATGCCGGCACACGCGTCGGGCGTTTCATGCTGCAGGACCTGCTCGGGCACGCCTGGCGCCCGCTCGGGCGCACCTCCTGGTACCCGTCGGTGCTGCTGGCGAGCGCCCTGATGGTCGGGGCGTGGGGTTACTTTCTCTACATCGGCGTCATCGACCCCAACGGCGGCATCAACATCCTCTGGCCGCTGTTCGGCATCTCCAATCAGATGCTGGCCGGCATCGCCCTGTCGGTGGCGACCGGCATCCTCATCAAGGCCGGCCGCAAGCGCTACGCGCTGGTGACCGGCCTGCCCCTGGCCTGGATCGCGCTGGTCACGACCACCGCGGCGTGGCAAAAGGTCATGAGCCCGGACCCGCGCCTCGGCCTGTTTGCCGCAGCCGATGAGCTCGCGGGCAAGCTCGCGGCGGGACTCTTGCCGGCGGAGCGCGCGGCGCTCGCTCCGCAGCTCATCTTCAACCAGCGCCTGGATGGCTGGGTGACGTTCATCCTCACCGCGCTGCTGTGGTTCGTGATCCTGGACATGCTGCGCGTATGCCTGCGGCGGGTGCGCGGCCTGCCGCTGCGCGCGGGCTCGGAGGCGCCATATCAGGCGAGCCGCCTGCAGGGTGCGGTGGCGGAGAGTGGCGCATGAGGCGCGCGGCGCACGGTATGCGCACGCTGTGGGGTTGGCTGCGCGCACTCAGCGGCGATGACGCCTACGAGCGCTACCTGACGCGTCATGGGCGGCAGCATCCCGGCGCGTGTCCGCTGACACGGCGCGATTTCTACCTCGAGGAGCAGCGGCGCAAGTGGAGCGGCGTCAGCCGCTGCTGCTGAGGGCGGCGCCGGCCGGAAGGGCCGGAAAATGTTAGCATTACAGGCTTGGCTCAAGCGGCACGGGGGCCGGCAGCTGCGCGTGCCCGGGCGCGGAAGGTAAGGGATATGGCACTGAAGATCATGATTCTCGGCGCGAACGGTTTCATCGGCAGCGCGCTCACCAGCGCAATCCTGCGCGACCGCGACTGGGAGGTCTACGGCATCGACCTCGCGGAGAACAAACTCGGCGATCTGCCGAAGAACCAGCGCTTCCACTTCGTCGAGGGCGACATCACCATCAACAAGGAGTGGGTGGAGTACCACGTCAAGAAGTGCGACGTGATCGTGCCGCTGGTGGCGATCGCCAACCCGGCGCAGTACGTCACCCATCCGCTGCGCGTGTTCGAACTCGACTTCGAAGCCAACATCGATATCGTGCGTCACTGCGTCAAGTACGGCAAGCGGCTGATCTTCCCGTCCACGTCTGAGATCTACGGCATGTCCCCGGATCCGGTGCTGGACGAGGAGACGAGCCCGCTGGTCTACGGGCCGATCAACAAACAGCGCTGGATTTACGCCGCCTCCAAGCAGCTGCTCGACCGCGTCATCTACGCCTACGGGGTGCGCGACAATCTCGACTACACCTTGTTCCGGCCCTTCAATTTCATCGGGCCCAATCTCGACAACGTCGAGGAGCCGAAGGAGGGCAGCTCGCGCGTATTCACGCAGTTCCTCTCCAACGTGCTCTACAAGCGCCCGATAAAGCTGGTCGACGGCGGCAGCCAGAAGCGATCCTTCACCTACATCGACGACGCCATCGAGTGTCTGCTGACGATCCTCGAGAACAACGGCGGCCGTGCCACCCGTCGCATCTTCAACATCGGCAACCCCGCCAACTGCATCTCGATCCGTGATCTGGCCGAGCGCACCATCCGCATCGCCCAGGAGTTTCCGGTGCTGCGCGATGCGGCTCGCGCCACGGAAATCGTGGACATCTCGGCCGGCGAGTATTACGGCAAGTATTACCAGGACATCCAGGTGCGCGTGCCCAATATCGAGGCGGCCAAGCGCGATCTGGACTGGCGGCCGACCACCGACATGGACACCGCGATCCGCCGCACCATCGACTTCTACGTGAGGCAGGAAGGCTTCGGGACGCGCGCGGCGGCGATCATGGCGGGGATCTAGCGCCGGACCGGCACGCAGTCGGCTGAGCGCATAGCGACATGCATCAGGAGCAGCGCGCGAGTGCGCCGGGCTGGCTGGCGTGGCTGCTGCTGGCGCTGGCCTGGTTCGCCACCGCGCCGTGGCGTCCGCTGTTCGATCCCGACGAAGGGCGCTACGCGGAGATTCCGCGCGAAATGACCGTCAGCGGCGACTGGGTGACGCCGCGCTTCAACGACCTCAAGTACTTCGAGAAGCCGCCGCTGCAGTACTGGGCGACCGCGGCCGCCTACGAGGTGTTCGGCGTGCACGAGTGGAGCTCGCGGTTGTGGTCGACCGGGCTCGCCTTCGCCTGCCTGCCGCTGGTGTTCGCCTGGGTGGCCTGGCTGTTCGACGTGCGCCGCGCGCTCACCGCGCTGCTGGCGCTGGGCGTGAGCCCGTACTTCGCGCTCATCGGCCACATCAATCTGCTCGATGCCGCCTTCACCTTCTGGCTCACGGCAGCCGTGTTCGCCTTCACGCTGGCGCAGTGCGCGCCGCGGGCCGCACCGGCCGAGCGACGCTGGATGCTCATCGCCTGGGCGGCGGCCGCGCTTGCGGTGCTGTCCAAGGGCATCGTGGTCGGAGTGCTGGCCGGCGGGGCGCTGGTCCTGTACACGCTCATCGAACGCGACACGCTGACCTGGCGCCGACTGCACGTGGTGCCGGGGCTGGCGCTGTTCCTGCTGATCGCTGCGCCCTGGTTCGTGCTGGTGACGCTGCGCAACCCGAGCTTCCCGGGTTTCTTCTTCGTGCACGAGCACTTTGCGCGCTTCCTCACCACCGTTCACCAGCGCGTGGAGCCGTGGTGGTACTTCCTGCCGCTGCTGCTCGGCGGGGCGCTGCCCTGGCTGCTGCCGTGCGTGCGCGCCTGCCGCGCGGCCTGGGCGGAGCCGGCGGTCGCTCCGGCGGCATTCCGGGCGCGGCGCTTCCTGCTGGTGTACTGCGCGCTGACGCTCGTGTTCTTCTCGGCCTCCGGCTCCAAGCTCGCGCCCTACATCATGCCCATGATGCCGGTGCTGGCGGCGCTGGTCGGCGCTGCCAGTCCGGATCCGGCGCGCCTGGCGCGCGGGGCGGCGCGCGCCGGCGGGGCGCTGATGCTGGTGGCCGCCGTCGGGCTCCTTATCTATAGCGCGCGCCGCAACAGCTTCGTGCCGCAGGCCGCGTACTACTGGGCCGGCGCGGCCGCGCTCGCCGCGCTCGCCGCGCTGGCGGGCGCGGCCACGGCGCGGCTGGCGGCGCGGCGCGAGATGCCGCTGGTCGTGGCGAGCGCCGCCGTCGCCGCGCTGGCCTGGCAGTGCCTCTTGTACGAATACGCGGTGATCCCGCCGGCCCGTTCGGCGCGCGACCTGGTGGCCGCGGTGCGCCCCGACATCGGGCCGGGTACGGCGCTGTACAGCGTCGGGCAGTACCGCGAGACGATCTCGCCCTACCTGGGCCGTACCCTGCAGCTGGCCGGCTACGAAGGCGAGCTGCAGTTTGGCCTGAGCGAGGAGCCGGCGCGGCGCATGAGCACGTCGCAGTTCGCGGCGCGCTGGAGCGCCGGGGGCGAGGCCGTGGCATTCTTCGACCCTGGTGCGTGGGACCAGCTGCGGCGCCAGGGTCTTCCCGGGCGGGTGCTGGCTGCGGACAACAACACCGTTGCTGTGAGTCGCCTGTGAAACTGACCGATTTCGGCATCCTGTTCTGTGGCGTACTGCTGAACGCCCTGGCCCAGCTGGGTCTGAAGGCCGCGACGCGCGCCACCGGGCCGCTGCTGGCCGACGCTGCGCTGTGGCGCCGCGGACTGGAGCTGCTGGTCGTGCCCTCGCTCTGGTACGCGCTGTGCGCCTACGGCCTGTCGGTCATCGTCTGGCTGGTCGGCCTGTCGCGTGTGCCGGTGAGCCAGGCGTACCCATTGCTCTCGCTCGGCTATGTGATCAACATCGGCCTTGCCTGGTGGCTGCTCGGCGAGGTGCCGAACGTGCAGCGCGTCGCCGGCATCGGCGTCATCGTGCTGGGGGTGGTAGTGGTGGCCCGTTCATGAACGATTCCAACCGGCAAGCCGCGCGCTTCCTGCCGTTCACGCGTCCGACGATCGACGAGGAAACCATCGCCGCCGTCGCCGAGGTGCTGCGCTCGGGGTGGCTGGCGAGCGGGCCCAAGGTGGCGCAACTCGAGGCCGAGCTGTCCGCCTACTGCGGCGGCCGGCCGGTGCGCAGCCAGACCTCGGCCACCGCCGGCATGGAGATGGCCCTGCTCGCCTGCGGCATCGGCCCGGGCGATGAGGTCATCACCCCGGCGATGAGCTTCGTGGCCACCGCCAACGTCATCATGCGGGTGGGGGCCCGGCCGGTGTTCGTGGATGTCGGCCTCGACTCGCGCAACATCGACCTGGACCAGGCCGAGGCCGCCATCACTCCGCGCACGCGCGCCATCATGCCGGTGCACTTTGCCGGGCTGCCGGTGGACATGGAGCGCCTGTACGAGCTCGCCCGACGGCACAAGCTGCGCGTCATCGAGGACGCCGCCCATGCCATCGGTTCGGTGTGGCGCGGCCGGCGCATCGGCAGTTTTGGCGACCTGGTGTGCTTCAGCTTCCATCCGAACAAGAACATCACCACCATCGAGGGCGGGGCGATCTCCGGCGGTTCACCCGAGGAGGTCAAGGCCATCGAGCTGCACCGCTGGCACGGCCAGCTGAAGTCCGGCGCAGATGGCTTCGACACGCTGCTGGCGGGCGGCAAATGCAACCTGTCCGACGTGGCTGCCGCGGTCGGTCTCGGGCAGCTCCGGCATCTCGAGGAATTCAATGCCCGGCGCCGCCAGCTGGTGGCGCGCTACTTCGAGCTGTGGGACGGCGCGGCACCGCTGCGCCTGCCCGAGCGCGGCGATGCCGGGCACAGCTGGCACGTGTTCACCCCGCTCCTGCCGCTGCCGCAGCTGAAGCTGACGCGCGCCGAGTTCATCGCCGGCATGCGCGAGCGCGGCATCGGGGTCGGCGTGCACTACCCGGCCATACATCTGTTCAGCGCCTACCGCGCGCTCGGCTATCACGAAGGCCAGTTTCCGCACGCCGAGCGCATCGGCCGCGAGACCGTGACGCTGCCGCTGTTCCCGGCGATGGAGCTCGGCGACGTCGAGCGGGTGGTGGAGGCCGCCACCGACCTGCTGCGGGGCGCGCGCAAATGAACCCGGAAGTCTCGGTCGTCATCCCGGTATACAACGAGGAGGAGGGCCTGCCGCAGCTGTTCGAGCGGCTGTATCCGGCGCTGGATGCACTCGGCCGCAGCTACGAGGTCGTGTTCGTCGACGACGGCAGCGCCGACCGCTCGGTCGCCGAGCTGCGCGAGCAGTTCCAGCGCCGCCCCGAGGTGACGCGGGTCGTGGTGCTGGCACGCAATGCCGGTCAGCACCTGGCGATCCTCGCCGCGTTCGCGCACACGCGCGGCACCTACGTGATCACGCTCGATGCCGACCTGCAGAACCCGCCCGAGGAGATCGCGCGGCTGGTGGCCGCCATGGACGCGGGCGCCGATTACGTCGGCACCATCCGCGTCAGCCGCCAGGACCTGATGTGGCGCCGGGCGGCCTCGCGGCTCATGAACCGGATCCGCGAGGGCACGACCTCGATCCGCATCACCGACCAGGGCTGCATGCTGCGCGGTTACCACCGCAGCGTCATTGATGCGGTCAATCACTGCACCGAGATGAGCACCTACGTGCCCGCGCTCGCCTACACCTTCGCGCGCCACCCGGTGGAGATCGAAGTCAGCCACGCCGAGCGCACCGTGGGGGAGTCCAAGTACTCGCTCTATCGCCTGATCCGCTTGAACTTCGACCTGATGACCGGTTTCTCGGTGGCCCCGCTGCAGTTCTTCTCCATGGCCGGTGGCCTGATTGCGCTGGTCGCGCTGGTGCTGGTGGTGGTACTGCTGATCCGGCGCTTCACACTCGGGTCCGAGGCGGAGGGCGTGTTCACGCTGTTTGCCATCGCGTTCTTCCTGATCGGCGTGACCCTGCTCGGCCTCGGGGTGGTCGGCGAGTACGTCGGCCGGATCTACGAGCAGGTGCGCCAGCGGCCGCGTTACACGGTCGCGGCGGTGCTCGAGGACGACGGCGACACGGTGCAGCAGCCCGGGCCGCAGGCCGCGGTGATCGCGTCGCTCGTCGGTAACGAGCGGGCCCGGGGAGCCGGGGAGTGAGTGCGGCACGGGCCGTCGTCTTCGCCTATCACGATGTCGGAGTCCGCTGCCTCAAGGCGCTGCTCTCGGCGGGCGTCGAGGTGCCGCTGGTCGTCACGGTGCGCGATGACCCGAGCGAGCAACAGTGGTATGCGAGCGTCGCCGCCACCGCGGCCGACTACGGCCTGACCACGATCGCGCCGCCCGCCGCCAGCGCGCCCGAGCTGGCGCGCACGGTGAGCGAGCTGCAGCCCGATTTCCTCTTTTCGTTCTACTACCGCTCGCTCCTCGGTGCGCCGCTGTTGCGCGCCGCGCGCCGCGGCGCACTCAACATGCACGGCTCGCTGCTGCCGCGCTACCGCGGCCGGGCGCCGGTCAACTGGGCGATCCTGCGGGGCGAGCGCGAGACCGGTGCCACGCTGCACTACATGGTGGAACGCGCCGACGCCGGCGACATCGTCGACAGTCAGGCGGTGCCGATACTCGTCGACGACGATGCGCGGCAGGTGTTCGCGAAGGTGACCGTGGCGGCGGAGATGGTGCTGACACGCTCGCTGCCGGGGCTGCTTGCCGGGACCGCGCCGCGCCGAGCGCAGCCGATCCTGCCGGGCGAATATTTCGGCCGGCGCACGCCCGAGGACGGACGCATCGACTGGCGGCGCCCGGCGCGCGAGATCCACGACCTGGTGCGCGCGGTGGCGCCGCCGTTCCCGGGCGCATTCGCCGAGGTGGCGGGGGAGCGCTGGGACATCCGGCGCACGCGCCTCAGTACGCGCACCGCGCCGGCGGCGGGCCTGTGGCTGTTTGGCGCCGACGGCGAGGTGTGTGCGGCCTGCGGCGACGGCGGCGTGCTGCGGCTGCTGAGCGCGGCCAACGGGAGCGGCGCGCTGGATCTCGATCGTCTGGCGGCTGCCCTCGCGGCGCGCCCGCTGCCGCTCGGCTGAGCCGGCGATGGCGCTGGTCGCTCTCAAGGTCGACGTCGACACCTACCGCGGCACCCGCGAGGGCGCGCTGCGCCTTGCGGACCTGCTCGAGCGGCTCGGGGTGCGCGCGACTTTTCTCTTCAGCCTGGGCCCGGATCACACCGGGCGGGCGATCAAGCGCGTGTTCCGGCGCGGCTTCCTCGGCAAGGTGCAGCGCACCTCGGTGCTCGAGCACTATGGGCTCAAGACGCTGCTCTACGGGGTGCTGCTGCCGGGGCCGCACATCGGTCGCACCTGCCGCGACCAGATGCAGGACCTCGCGCGCCGCGGCTTCGAGGTCGGCGTGCACACCTTCGATCACGTGCGCTGGCAGGATGGGGTCAGCCGGGCCAGCGAGCCGTGGACGCGGCGCGAGCTGACGCGGGCCTATGACGAGTTCGCGGACATCTTCGGCCGCAAGCCCCAGGTACACGGGGCGGCCGGGTGGCAGATGAACGCCTACGTGCCGGCCTTGCAGCAGCAGCTCGGCTTCCGCTACGCCTCCGACACCCGCGGCACGACACCGTTCCTGCCGCGCCCCGAGCCGGGCGGGGGCGTGGTCCCGCAGCTGCCCACCACCCTGCCGACCTTCGACGAGTTGATCGGACGGGCCGACCTCGGCGGGGCCGATCCGGTGCAGTACCTGCTGTCGCTCACCGACGGGGCGCCCTCGCGCGACCAGGTGTTCACGCTGCACGCCGAGCTCGAGGGGGGGGCCTATCTGCCGCACTTCGAGCGGTTGCTGCGCGCCTGGCAGCAGCGCGGGCTCAACCTTGCGGACCTCGCGACCTATGCCGGGCAAGTGCATTTCCCGAGCCTGCCCCGCTGCAGCATCGTCGCCGGGACCGTCCCCGGACGCTCCGGCACCCTGGCGGTGCAGTCCCCGTAGCGAGGCGCCGGGTCGTGCCCGCGGCGCCGTCACCGGCCGGCGCAGCCGGCGCACAATATTTTCCCGCCCCGGCCGTCTGGTAAGCAGGATGCTAGCGGTGCTGAGCGAACCCCTGACCCCCGCGCAGCAGGACCGCGAGATCGCGGCGACCGTGCGGCGCGAGCGTGCGCGCCTCATGGCCTTCATCCGCCACCGCATCGCGGATGCGGCGGAAGCCGAAGACATCCTGCAGGACACGCTGTACGAGCTGGTGCTCGCGTACCGCCTGCTGCAGCCCGTCGAGCAGATGGGCGCGTGGCTGGCGCGCGTGGCGCGCAACCGGATCATCGACCGCTTCCGCCGGCGACGCACGACCGGGGAGCCGGCGCCGAGCGCCGTGGTTGCCGCCGAGGAGGGCGCGCTCACGGACCTGCTGCCGGCCGCCGATGCCGGACCGGAAGCGCAGGTGATCCGCAGCATTCTGCTGGCCGAGATCGAGGCGGCGCTCGCGGCGCTGCCGCCGGAGCAGCGCGCGGTGTTCGTGGCACACGAACTGAACGGCGTCAGCTTTCGGGAGCTGGCGCAGCGTTCGGGGCTCAGCATCAACACGCTGCTGGCCCGCAAACGCTATGCGGTGCGCTTCCTGCGGCGGCGGCTGCAGGCGGCGTGGGACGACTGGTTGCTGGAGTGAGGAGGCTGACGTGAGACGTGTAGTGCGTTGGGTGTCGATAGGCGTCGCGAGCGTGGTCGGCGTGACCGTGCTGCTCGTGCTGCTCGGCTTCGCGGTCATGCTGCTGTGGAACACCCTCGTGCCCGAGCTGTTCCACGGGCCGCAGTTGGGTTACTGGCAGGCGCTGGGACTACTGGTCCTGTGCCGGTTGCTGTTCGGGGGCCTGCGCGGTCACGGACACTGGCGCCAGCGCCGCTGGCGCGAGCGCTGGCAGCAGATGACTCCGGAAGAGCGCGCCCGGCTGCGCGAGCGCTTCCAGGCTCGCTGCGGCGGATCAGCCCAGGCGACGCCCGGCGCGTAGTCTCGCGGTTGACGGCTCGATCCGCGGCACTCAACATCGCGCACCAGATGAGCCCGCAAACCATGCGCGCGGTGGAGATCCGCGAGCCCGGCCCGCCGCTGGTGCTGCGGGTCGCGCAGCGACCGGTGCCCGTTCCCGCCGCCGGCGAGGTGCTGATTCGCGTCGCGGCCGCCGGCGTCAACCGCCCGGACGTGCTGCAGCGGCGCGGCCTGTATGCGCCGCCGCCGGGGATCACGGACATCCCCGGGTTGGAGGTGGCCGGCGAAGTGGTGGGCGTCGGACCGGGAGTGCGCGAGCCGGCGCTCGGGGCACGGGTGTGCGCGCTGGTGGCCGGCGGCGGCTATGCGCAGTACGTGGCCGCTCCGGCGGTGCAGTGCCTGCCGGTGCCCGCGCCGCTCAGTCTCGAGGAAGCGGCCGCGCTGCCGGAGACCTTCTTCACCGTCTGGCTCAACGTGTTCGAGCGCGCGCGGCTGCGGGCGGGCGAGACGCTGCTGGTGCACGGCGGCTCGAGCGGCATCGGCACCACCGCGATCCTGCTCGGCAAGGCCTTCGGCGCGCGCGTGCTGGTGACCGCCGGCAGCGCGCAGAAGTGTGCCGCCTGCCGCGAGCTCGGCGCCGACGTCGCGATCAACTATCACGAGGGCGATTTCGTCGAGGCCACCCTGCGCGCCACCGACGGGCGCGGCGCCGACGTCATCCTCGACATGGTGGGCGGGAACTACGTGGCGCGCAACGCCGCCGCCGCCGCGGTCGAGGGGCGGATCAGCCTCATCGCCACCCAGGGCGGCGTCAAAGCCGAGCTCGATCTGCGTACCTTCATGACCAAGCGCCTCACCCTGACCGCCTCGACGCTGCGGCCGCAGGCGGTCGAGAACAAGGGACGGATCGCCGCGGCGCTGCGCGAGCAGGTGTGGCCGCTGTTCGCCGCGCGTGGACTCAAGCCGGTGATCCACGCGCGCTTTCCGCTGGCCGACGCCGCGCTGGCGCACAAGCTCATGGAGTCCGGGACGCACATCGGCAAGATCGTGCTGCTGACCTGAACGGGTGCGACGTGGCGCCGGCGCTGCCCCCGGGGCGCAAACTGTGAACTGAGCGTCACGCAACGTAAGAAATTAGCCATAACGTCACGGAATTGCCGTAGGCTCGGCGCCAGACTCGCGCCATCACCGACGGAGAGCGTGCGGATGAGTCTTTCGCCCTATGGCCTCGTCGAGCTGCCCGTGTGGGGCTATTTCCTGGTCACGTTCCTCACCATCGAGACCATGTTCCTCGGGGTGACGCTCTACCTGCATCGCGATCAGTCCCACGGCGGCCTCATCCTGCACCCGGCCCTGCGTCACGTGTTCCGTTTCTGGCTGTGGTTCAGCTCCGGCGCGGTCACCAAGGAGTGGGTGGCGGTGCACCGCCGCCACCATGCGCACGCCGACCAGCCGCTCGACCCGCACAGCCCGGTGGTGTACGGCGTGCGGCGCGTGCTGTTCGAGGGCTTCGAGCTGTACCGCACCGCGACGCGCGACCCGGACACGATCCGCAACTACGGCCGCGGCACCCCCGATGACTGGCTCGAGCGCCACGTGTACAGCGCCTATCCCTACCTCGGGGTGACGCTGTTCACCCTCGCGCACCTGGTGCTGTTCGGCGTGCCGGCGATCGTCATGCTCGCCGTGCACCTGAGCGCGCAGCCGTTCTTCGCCGGCGGCGTCATCAACGGGCTCGGTCACGCCATCGGCTACCGCAGTTTCGAGATGCCCTCGACCGCCACCAACCTCGTACCGTGGGCGCTGCTGCTCGGCGGCGAGGAGCTGCACAACAATCACCATGCCTTC